>SXGT01166046.1_pt1 | contig 25138 bp, 21 predicted proteins | sample 3176221 | NCBI WGS metagenome assembly SXGT01 (sample SAMN11356862, study PRJNA531348) | freshwater metagenome | isolation source: freshwater sample F1-120 | place: China: Fuxian Lake, Yuxi | collected 2017-12-25
CGGCCCGGTGACTAGGATGATGCCGTGCGCGTAGCTGCTGAAACGCCGTACGTCCTTCAGATGCTCCGCATTGAGACCGATCTCCGCGAGGTTGTAGACGTTCGTCGTTTTGTCGAGAAGCCGCATGACGATGCGTTCGCCGTGATTGGTCGGCACGGTCGAGATGCGCACGTCGACCTCGGACTCGCCGACCTTGATGGTGGCGCGGCCGTCCTGCGGGATGCGGCGCTCGGCGATGTCCATCTTGCCCATGACTTTGACGCGCGAAATGACCGCGTCCTGCACCTTCTTCGGCACCGCCTCACGGTCGTAGAGGACGCCGTCGACGCGGTACCGGGTCTGCATCCGGTCTTCGAACGGCTGCAGGTGGATATCCGACGCGCGCATCTTCAGGGCTTGGAACATGATCATGTTCACGAGCTTGATGATGGGCGCTTTGTTCGCGACGTCGAGGAGGTCCTCGGAGCCGTCGACCATGTTCGACAGGTCGTCGATCGACTCTTCTTGGATCGTTTCGATGGCGTCGTCGACGGCGTCGTTCTGATGGCGGTATGCCTTGTTCAGGAGGACGGTGATCGCCGAGCGCGTCACGAAGACCGGCTCGACCTCCATCCTGAGCATCGTCGCCGCTTCGTCGAGCGGATAGAGCTCGAAGGGCGAACAGGTGGCGATCCGCATCACGCCGTCCGACTCTTCGATCCCGAGCAACGTGTAGTTGCGCGCGAAGGAGACCGGGACGAGCGACGTGAAGGTCTCGGGCACCTTCACGCCTTCGAGGTTCGCACGATAGGGGACGCCGAAGGATTCCCCGACCGCCGCCAACAACTCGTCTTCCGGGACGAGGCCCTTCTTCAGGATGATGCGATCGAGGGTCTGGCCGGTCTCGGCCTCCAACCGCAGGCAGTCGGTGAGCTTGTCCGGTGGGAGTTTGCCGGAAAGGCGGTCGAGCAGGCGTTCTTTGACGTTCATGCGTTTTCGATCCGGTCGGGCGAACGGCGGTCGGGGCGGGCTTAAGGAGCGGGCCGCTTCAGCGGCCGCCGCCCGCCGGCGGGGCGGACGGAACGGACGGCGCCGTCGGCGCGTAGCGCGGAAGCTCGAGCGCTCCCGACTCGTCGATCGATCGGATCGACAGGTCGGTGTCCTCAAGCGATCGCGGACGGAAATGCGGGTCGATCAGGCGGATCTGGCCGTCGAGTTTCAGGATCTCGAGCTTTTTGTCGTTCGAGATTTCGTCTAAGCGCTCGAAACCCTCGACGATGGTCGGGGTCACGAAGACGTAGAGCGTGACCTTCTCTTTCGTCGTGGCGGTCGACTTGAACAACTCGCCCAAGAGCGGGATATCGCTGAAGAACGGTACGGCACGTTCGACTTCGGTGTCGTTGTCCTGCACGAGGCCGCCGATGACGATCGTCCGGCCGTTCGGCACGGTGACCTTGCCGACGAGTCGGCGTTGCGTCTTGTCGGGCGGGATCTGCGCCGAGAGACGTTGCCCGACGAACGCCTCGACCAAGAGTTCGACGTCGAGCCGCAGATAGTTGTCGTTCGAGATGTGGGGCGAGATGATCAACTGGATCTTCGCCTCTTGGTAGCCGCCGAAGGTCGTGTTCTGAGCGCCGCCGAGCGTGTTCTGGACGCTGGCGGTGCCGATCTTTCGTCCGGCTTCGATCGTCGAGCCTTCGTTGTCGTTGGTGAGGACCGACGGCACGGACATGAGGTTCGACTTCGTGCGGGTCTTAAGCATTTGGACGAGGATCGGGATGTTCAAGCCCTCGTCGAACAAGCCGAACACCCCGCCTTGGAAGTCGACCGTCGAAGCTCCTCCCGTGCCGGCCGTGGCGAACGGTACGCGGACGAGGTTGCCGAGGCTGGTCGAGCCGGTGGCCGTTCCGCCGCCGCCGCCGCCGCCCGTGCCGCCGCCGCCCGTACCCGTTCCGGTTCCGGTATTGACCACCGACGAAAGCCCGAATCCGGTCGCGCCGCCGAAGAGGAAGTCGTTGTCGCCGCCTTGGAGGCCGGTGAGCTCGACGCCGATGTTGCGGAGGTCGGTGTCGGAAAGTTCGACGATGGCCGCCTGCACGAGCACCTGCGGCCGACGCCGGTCGAGTTTGCGGATGATCGGTTCGATCTCGGCGTAGCGAGTCTTCGAAGCCGTGATCAGCAGCGCGTTGTTGTTGACGTCCGCGACGATCGAGACGTCCTGCCCGGCGGAGGCGGTGCTGGTCGGGCCTTGGTTGTTTCCGGACCGCACGCCGGACGGCCGGCTGCCGCGGCGGTTCGAGCCTTGTTGGAGGACGTCGCGGAGGACCTCCTCCATATCGGCGGCGTCCGTGTTCTTCAGCATGTAGACGCGGATCGGGTTGTCGCCGTCCGTCACTTCGACGTCGAGCGCTGCGACGAGGCGCTTGATTTCGTCGACGTCGGATTGGATCGCGTAGACGACGAGCGCGTTGGTCCGCGGATCGGAGATGAGCTTCGGCTCCGGCTTCTCGGCTCCGGCGAGCCCGGTCTCCGGGTTGACCGGCGCGCGGCGCGCGGCGCCGGCGGCGTCCTCCTTGATGAGGTCGGTGATGATCGGCTGCAACTCCTCCGCGACGGCGTGCTTGAGTTCGACGATGTCGAACACGAGGTTCGCCGCAGGCTGGGGGACGTCCATGGCGTCGATGATCTGTTTGACGGCGTAGACCGTCGGCGCGAACGCCAGGATCAGGATCGAGTTCGCGGTCGTGATCTCCTGCACGAGTTCGGCGTTGCGGTTCTGCAGCAGCTGGCTGACGGCGGCCTTGATCTGAACCGCGTTCGCGTATTTGAGCGGCACCGTCGTCATGATGACTTTGCCGACTTCGTTCCGGTACTCCGCGATGTTGTCGACGTGCACGAACGGCGCACGCTGCTTCAGGCTGCGCGACTGTTCGACGTTCTCGATCTGATAGAGGCCCTTCTTCTCGTCGCCGAGCGGGACCAATGCGTAGCCTTGGCTGACGAGGACCGCTTGGAAGAAGCCGAAGGCCTTGGCTCTCGGCAGGCGCACCGAACCGAGCATCTTGACGGTCTTGCCTTTCAGCGCCGTCGCGTCGGAGTAGATGAAGGTCTTGCCGGTGACCGATTCCGCTTGCGCGATCAACGTCTCAAGCGGCATGCCCTCGGCCGAAATGCTGAAGGTGAAACGGTCGCCCGTGACGAGCGGCTTGGTCTCCTGAGCGGTCGCCGTCGCCGCGCCGAGGAGCAGGCAGGCGGCGAGAAGGGAATAGCGGCGCATGTTCACTTGTCCCCCTTGCTTCCGCCGAGCGGCGCGACCTTCGGGCCGTCGTCGACCTTGACCGGCCGCGGCCGGATCGGCAGGCCGTCGACGGGGGCTTCGGGGCCGGCCTGCGAAGACATCGGCGCGTAGCGGGGGATGTCCAAAGAGCCGCCTCCTTCGAGATCATGAATCCCGACCGTCCGGTCGTCGATCAAGACGGGGCGGAAGTTCGGGTCGACGAGGCGGATGTGGCCTTCCATCTTCTCGATCTCGAGCTTGCGGTCGTACGACACCTCTTCGAGCCGGTCGAAGCCGGTGAAAATGGTCGGGGTGATGAACACGTAGAGGGTGGTCTTCTCTTTGACCGTCTCGGTGCGCTTGAAGAGCTCGCCGAGAAGGGGGATGTCGGAAAGGAACGGCACCGCTTGTTCGGTCAAGGTGTCGTTGTCCTGCACGAGGCCGCCGATGACGACCGTCTTGCCCGATTGCAGCGTGACGGAGCCGGAGAGTTTGCGGGACGTCTTGTCGGGCGGGATCTGCGCCGACAGGCGCTGGCCGACGAAGGCGTCGACCGTCAAGTCGACTTTCAACCGCAGGTAATTGTCGTTCGAAATGTGCGGCGAAATGATGAGTTCGATCTTCGCGTCTTCGTAGCCGCCGAAGGTGTTCGAATCGGTGCCGGCGGCGGAGGAGTTGAAGTCGGCGGTGCCGATCTGGCGGCCGATCGAAATCGTCGACTCCTCGTTGTCGTTGGTGAGCACGCTCGGCATCGATACGAGGTTCGACTTGGTGCGCGTTTTCAGCAGAGAGACGAGGAAGGGGACGTTGAGATCGCTGTCGAACACGCCGAAGACGCCGCCGTCGACGTTGATCTGTCCGTTGGAAAGGAGCGGCACGCGGGAAAGGCTCGAAATGCTCGACGCCGTTCCGGTGACTTGGACCGAAGAGAGGCCGAAACCCGTCGCGAACGCCGGGTTGTAGCCGCTGCCGCCTTGCACCGCGGTGATTTCGACCCCGATGTTGCGGATGTCGGAATCGGAGAGCTCCGCGATCGCGGCCTGCACGAGAACTTGGGGCCGCCGTTGATCGAGTTGCTTGATGATCGACTCGATCTCTTCGTAACGGGTGCGCGTCGCGGTGATGATCAAGGCGTTGTTGTTCGGATCGGCGACGATCGAGATCTCTTGTCCGCGCGCATCCGTCGAGGAGGGGCCTTGGTTGTTTCCGGTGCGGACGCCCGAGGGGCGGGAGCCGCGCGCGCCGCTGCCTTGGCCGAGTACGTCCGTGAGCGTCTGCTCCATGTCTTCGGCGTCGGTGTTCTTCAGGAAGTAGATCCGGATGTTGCCCATCGGATCTTTGACTTCCGTGTCCAAGGCCGCCACGAGTCGCTTGATCTGGTTGAGGTCGCTTTCGACCGCGTAGACGATGAGCGCGTTCGTCCGCGGATCCGCGATGATCTTCGGTTCCGGCTTCTCGACGCCTCCGCCCGCCGCGCCGCCTTCGCCCGGGTTGACGATGCGCGGGCGGTTCTGCTGGCCGGACGACGCGGCGTCGCCCTTCACCAAGTCCGCAATGATGGGTTGGATTTCTTCGGCGACCGCGTTCTTGAGGCCGACCATCTCGAACTTCATCGTCGCCGCGACTTGCGGAACGTCCATGACTTCGACGATCTGCTTGAGCGCGTAGACGGTCGGCGCGAACGCGACCACGATGATCGAGTTGGCCGACTCGATGTCCATCGTCAACTCGGAAGATCGGTTGGCGAGGATCTGCGTGTAGGCGCTGCGGATGTTCGCGACTTTCACGTACTTAAGGGGGATCGAGGTCATGATGACCTGCCCCACTTCGTTCCGATATCTGGCCAGATCGGTGTGCGACACGTACAGCGCGCGCTGCTTGATCGTCTTGCCGCTGTCCACGCTTTGGATTTCAAGCAGCCCGGATTCCTCGTCGCCGAGCGGGACCAAGGCGTAGCCCTGGGTGATCAACACGGCTTGGAAGAACGAGAATGCTTCGTTTTTCGGCACACGGACGGAGCCGAGCATCTTGACGGTCTTGCCCTTGAGCGCGACCGCGTCCGAGTAGACGAAGGTCTTGCCCGTGACGGCCTCCGCTTGGGCGATCAGCGTCTCGAGGGCCAAGCCCGCCGGGTCGATCCGGAACTCGAACCACTCTTCGCCGGGCCGGGTCTCCTGTGCTGCGGAGCGACCGACCAAAAGTCCGGCGACGAGCAGCGAAAGAACGGCGGCCGAGAGAGGTCTCGGCCCGACCGGTCGGGGGCGTGGGATCATGAGTCGTCCGTTTCCGAAGTCGCTACGGGATCCCGGCTTCCCCTTGGAGGCCGGGTTCCTTCATCCGTCGCGCGAGGGCGGCATTGTGCTTTCCTCTGCACGGCGCGTCGAGTGGGGCTCTGACGATTATTAGGCAGGCGCAATTCCGCCTCGGGCGAGGGCTTCCGACGCCGCCGGGGGGGAACAGGAAGCCGCCGTGTTTCCGGCGGGCCGTTCGGGTTCGCGAGGGGGGGGGCGGTGTCCGAACGGAGGCCGGTCCCGAAAACCGGTCGCGTCGCCCCCGACGATCATGGCTTCCGAAATGTCGTCGGGGACGGGAGTTGCCGTATTTCGTCGCAGGCCATAAGATTAGACGCGCATCAGGTTCCATCGACGCACGCAGGTCGGCGGAACGCGGTGTCGGCGACGCAAACGCGTCGCGGGGCGGAAACGGCGAGGATTAGTCCATGGCGTCGACCATCACGAAGAAAGATCTGGCGTACCGGATCGCGGAACGTACCGGGCTGAAGAAGGTGGCCGTCAAAGAAGTGCTGCAGCATTTCATCGACGACGTCATCGACGAGCTCGCTCGAGGAAACCGCTTGGAATTTCGTGAATTCGGCGTCTTCGAGATCAAGACGCGCGCGGCGCGCCGCGCACGTAACCCGAGGACAGGGGCTCGCGTCGACGTGCCGCCGAAGACGGTGATTCACTTCAAGGCGGGCCGCCTGATGAAGGAAAAAGTCTCGGCGCTGCAAGCCCTTGCAGCGAAGTCCGCCGCCAAGCCCGGAGCGGATTCCTCGGGGTCCGGGGCGAAGCCGGCGCTAGGCGAGCGCGAAGCTTCTTCAGAAGCCTGACCTCCCGACCGTTGAAAGACGCCGAAGCCCGGGCACAATGCCGTTTCTCGCCCGCGGCCGGACTTCGCCGGACCGGGCGTCGCATCGCAGGAGACGAAGCTTGGGTATTCGCGTTCAAGTTCGAGACGGCGAACCGATCGACAAGGCTCTGCGCCGCCTAAAGCGCCTTTGCAACGCCGAAGGTCTCGACCGCGGCATGAAGGCCAAGGCCTATTTCGAGAAGCCGAGCGATCGGCGTCGGCGCAAGGAAAAGGAGCGGATCAAGACGATCCGGCTCGCCGCCCGCGCGCGCTCGGACGGCTGAGTCCCGGCCCGCTGATTCCTGACCGCCGAGTTCCGGGGTAGTTCCCGGATCGGCGGTTTGGTCCGTTTTGGGGGCCGTGGTCTCCGTGAAAATCCGGAGCTCAAGACCTCGGCTCCGCCCGACGAAATCGGACGGCCGACGACCCTCGGCCTTCGACGCGAAGTCTCCGCTTTTCGATCAGCGCCCGGCCATGTGCTGGATCACGTCGAAGCGCGTGAGGATGCTCACGATCGGAGCTCCGCGGCGCACGAGCACGGCTTCGTTTTCGCGTGTGAAAAGGCGGAGCACGTGATCCAGAGGATCGTGTTCGCCGACCACGGGGAACGGCGGATCCATGAAGCGGCTGACCGCCTTCTCGAGCGCTGCCGGCGACTCGATCACCCGCGCCATCAACGAACCTTCTTTGGCGGCGCCTACGGACTCGAAGCCTTCGACGATCGGCACCTGCGAGATGTTGTGCTGGTTCATCAAGGAAAGAACCTGCTTCACGGTCTTCTCCGGCGTCGTCGAAACGAGCGTCTGGCTCGAACCCCGGCGTCGGACGAGTTCGCCGACCGCGACGTCGCGCGGTTCGAGGAAGCGGTTCTCCTGCATCCACTCGTCGCTGTGCACTTTCGACAGGTAGCGTTCGCCGGTGTCCGTCAGCAGGACTACGACGTACGCCTTCGGATCTTCGATCTCGCGAGCGATCTCCAGCGCCGTCGCCGCCGCGAGACCGCTTGAGCCGCCCACGAACATGCCTTCTTCGCGCGCGAGCCTTCGCGCCATGAGGAAGGCGTCCTTATCGGTGACGAGCCTGATTTCGTCGATGTATTCGAGGTGCAAAGTCTCGGGGATCTTGTCTCCGCCGATGCCTTCGACCTTGTAAGGCTGGCCTTTGCCGAGCTTGCCCGTCGCCTTGAATTCGCGAACGACGGATCCGACCGGATCCGCGCCTATGAGCCGCACCGCGGCGTTCTGCTCCTTCAAGTACCGCCCGCAGCCGCTCATCGTGCCGCCCGTACCCATGCCGCCGACGAGGTGCGTGATGCGTCCTTCGGTCTGCTCCCAAAGTTCCGGACCGGTTCCGCGATAATGCGCTTCCGGATTGACCTGGTTGTAGAACTGGTCCGCGAATACGGCGTTCGGAGTGTCGGCGGCGATTTTCCGACCTACGGTGACGTAGTACTCGGGATGATGCGGATCGACCGTCGGCGTGACGAGGACTTCGGCGCCGAACGCTTTGAGCAGCTTGATCTTCTCGGTCGACATCTTGTCGGGGATGGTGAAGATGCAGCGGTAGCCGCGGATCGCGGCCGCCAACGCCAGGCCTACGCCGGTATTGCCCGACGTGGCCTCGACGATCGTCCCGCCGGGTTTCAGCCGCCCGTCCTTCTCGGCCGCGTCGACGATCGCGACGCCGATCCGGTCCTTGACGCTCGAGCCCGGGTTGAAGTACTCGCACTTCGCATAGACGGGCGTACGGCATCCGTCCATGACGCGGCGAAGGCGGACGAGCGGGGTTCCGCCGACGCACTCCAAGATGTTGTCGACGGGAGGGGGCGGTGGTCTGCGGTTCGGCATGTCGTGACTCGGGCCCAAGGACGTAGGTTTCGGTCCGGTTCCGGCCTGGCGGATGGTACCGCCGAACGGACGCTTGTCCTTCATCCTGCACCGCTTTCGCCGCGGTAGCCGGTGTGTAACGTGCGCCGCCGCGATGCATTCCAGCCGGCGCCCCCCCTGATCCACATGAGCGTCCTTCAAGCCATCGTGCTCGGTCTCGTCCAGGGATTCGCCGAATTCCTGCCCGTGTCTTCGTCGGGCCATTTGGTCCTTGCTCGCTTTCTCTTGCCGGATGCGCCTAAGCCGAGCCTCGCCTTCGACGTTTTCTTGCATCTCGGCACGACAGGGGCCGTCGCGCTTGTCTTTTGGAGCGAGCTTCTTCCCATTTTCAGAGCGTCCGCGCTTTTGTTTAAGCCGGCCGCTTGGCGGGCCGCCTTCGTTTCCGATCCGGCGTTTCGCATGGTCTGTTTGTTGGCCTTGAGCGCCGTGCCGGCCGGCGTCGTCGGGCTTTCGCTCCGCGATCCGATCAGCGAAGTCGATCGCCGCCCGGACATCGTCGCGGTCTTGATCGGGGTCACCGGCGTTTGGCTGCTCTTGGCGAGCGTGGTGCAGCGCCGCGCCGAGCGTCGCGCCGCTGCCGGCGGCGCGGCATCCGGTGCGGGGGCGATCGGGGTCAAGGAAGCTTTGTGGATCGGCGTCGCGCAAGCGATCGCGATCCTGCCCGGAATCTCCCGCTCCGGCGCGACGTTAGGGGCCGGATTACTGCTCGGCGTTCGGCGTGAGATCGTAGGACCGTTCGCCTTCCTCATGTCGATCGCGCCCATCCTCGGGGCGGCTCTGCTCGAAGCGCGGCATCTCGGCGCCGAAGAACCGGTCTCTCCGACGGCGCTCCTGGCGGGCGTCCTGACGGCGTTCGTTTCCGGCGTCGTCGCACTAAAAATCCTCTTGCCCTTCGTGCGGCGCGGGCGGCTCGAACTCTTCGCCTTTTACTGCCTCATCGTCTCGCCGCTTGCGTACTGGCGCCTCCGACATGCCGGCTAAACGTTCCCGCCGCGTCGCGGCGAAACCCCGCCCTGATCCGGTCCTTGTCCGCGCCCCGTTCCTTTGCGGCGACGCTTACTCCCGTCGCATCGCCTGCGAACTTGCGTTCGGGGATGCGTTCGGCCCGGCGCTCGTGCTCGGCGAACCGCCCTCGTACGTCTTGGCCGGACTCGGCGCGCATGCCTCCGGCGTCGTTTTCGCTGCGTCTCCGAAGCGGGTCCGCGCCGTCAAACGAGCCCTTTCCGCCGCGGCTCCGGCGTGGAGTCTGGACGGAAGCGAGGGCTTAAGCGACGTCGTCTGCGGATCGCTCGTCGTCTGCTCTTTTTCTTCAGAGGAGCCGGAGGAAGAGCTGGAACGCGCGCTCGGCGCGCTGGCCGACGGCGCACACGTGCTGATCGATACGCCGCGTGCGGCGCCGAACGTCGAAAAGCGATTGACCCGCATTTTGCAGGGCGCTGCGGAGGCCGGACGCGCCGTCCGTCCGCCTTTCGCTCCGCCGGATCGTTTCGTCCTGACGGCTCGAAGGCGGTCGCCGTTTCCGGCGGACGCGGCCGACGAAGCCCCCGGCGTCCTGCCCTTGACGGTCGTCTTCATCTCGCGCGACCGGCGCGAAGCCGAGGAGCCGCTCGCCGATTTGCTCGTGCGACAAAACCTGCCGCCTGCGGCGGTATTCGTGCTCGATCTCGCGCCTACGGACGACCTCGCGCTGCCGGACGACCTTTTCGGTCTCGTGCCCGCGGCGGCGACCGCCCCGGCGCTCCTCAGGAAGCGCGGTGAGACGGAAGCCGAGGCATTGAACGACGCATTGTCCGGCGTCGATCTGCCGTTCACCGCGATCGTCCTCCCGGAGGCGGCGCGCTTCGCGCCGAACCATCTCGCCGCGCTCGGCATGGCCCTCGAGGCCGACCCCGAGGCGGGCGCCGTTTGCGGCGACGTCGCGCACCTCTCGGCGGACGGCTCCTTCGCACGACTTTCTATGCCGGACGCGACGCGGCTCGGCGCGCCCGCTGCGTCGGTGGTTCTGCACGGCTCCTTTCCTCTTTCATCCGTCGTCTGGCGGACGTCGTTTCTCCGCGAACTCGGAGGTTTCGACCCCGGCTCCGGGCTGGCGACGGCTTTCGATCTTCGCCTTCGCGCCGCGCAGCGCCGGGCCTTCACGTCGTGCCCGTTACCGACGACCGCGCTCCGAGCGGCATCGCCGTCGGCGGCCGGATACGTCGATGATCGCTCGCGCGTCGTCGCCGCGGCGCTCGAGCGCGAGTCGCCGGCGGACGCCGCGGCCGAATGCGGCGAGGTTCCGGAAGAACGACGCGTCGCCGCGGGCTTTGCGAGGCAGGCCCGGCTTTTCGCTGCGGCCGCCCGTCCTCGGCTTGCCGCGAGCCGGGCACAGGAAGCTCTCCGTCGCGACCCCGGTTCGACCGAGGCTGCAGCGTTGTTGGTGCGCGCCCTCGTCCTCGACGGTCGGGTCGGCGAAGCTGCTTCGGTTGCTGAGAAAGCGCTAGATCCGAGGACCGCGGCCTTCGGCGCGGCCTACGTCGCCGCGTCGCAAGGGAAAATCGCGAAGGCCCGGGACTTCTATGCGGCGGCGGCGGCGTTCCCCGGGGATCCGTTGGCCGCGGAAGCCGGCGCGGTGGCGGTCCGTTTGCTCGGCGATCCTTCGGCATTAGCGGATTGGAGAGCGTTCGCCGCCCGAGCCGGGGTGTTCGAGCGTCCGGAGGCCGCGCTCGTCTGCGGTGCGCCTCCTCCCGCTTTCGGCGACGACTCCGGCGGCGCCGTCGCGACCCGTGATGGCTTGACGGCCTGACGGCTTGAACCTCCGGAGTTCGGGTACCGAAGCGGACTATGCGAGCCGACCAAGGCGCCGTGTCTTCGGCGGCGTCGACGATTAGCATCTCGGAGGAGCGAACCAGCCATGACCGATTGGCGCGACGACGATGCGATCCTTTGTCATTGCCGGAACGTACGCGCCGGGGTCGTGCGCGAGGCGGTACGAAGCGCGCGGCCTAAGAAGCCCGAGATGTTAGGGCCCCTCTGCAATGCCGGCACGGGCTGCAAGTCCTGCTGGCCCGACATCGAAACGGTCATCCGGCAAGAGACTGCGGCCCGCGGCTCGTTCTTCTCTCGCCTGAAGACGCGCCTTTTCGGCGGCCGTTCGTGAGCGGCGTCGTAGACGGCGCGCGCGGGGAGACTTACCTCGATCACAACGCGACGACGCCGCCGTTACCGGCCGTCGTCGAAGCCGTCGTGCGCGCCTTGCGCGACGACTTCGGGAATCCGTCGTCTTCGCACGGGGCCGGAGAACGCGCTCGCCGCACGGTCGAGTCCGCGCGCGAAGCCGTCGCCGCGCTCGTTCGCGCCCGGCCGACTGAAATCGTCTTTACGTCGTGCGCGACGGAGTCGACGAACACGGCGCTATGGTCGGCTTGGATCGCTTCGGGTCGGAAACCCGGATCGAAGCTCGCGATCTCCGCAGTCGAGCACGAAGCGACCATCGAAACCGCGCGGGCGATCGCGTTGCAAGGGGCGGTCGTCGTCGTGTTGCCGGTGGACCGGGACGGTCGCCTGGATCTCGTTCGCGCGGAAGAATTGCTGACGCCGGACGTCTTCGCCTGCGCGGCGATGTACGCGAACAACGAAACGGGCGTTCTCTTGCCCGTCGAACGTTTGGGCGAACTTTGCCGCGCGCGCGGCGTTTCGCTGCATGTGGACGCGGTGCAAGCCGTCGGCAAAGTCGAACTTGATGTGGAACGGATCGGGTGCGACTACCTATCGCTCTCGGCGCACAAGGTTCACGGCCCGAAGGGCGTCGGCGTGCTCTATGCGCGAAGAGGCGCGCGGTTCCGACGGCTGTTGGCGGGCGGCCCCCAAGAGGGCGCTCGCCGAGGCGGGACGGAGAACGTCCCCGGCATCGCGGGCCTCGGTGCGGCGGCCGTACATATGTCGGCGGGCATCGGCGCGCGGTGCGCGAAGTTGGCGGCGTTCTCGGCGCGCATCGAACGCGAATTGCTGGTCTTGCCCGACACGCGGCTGAACGGTGCTCAGGACGGCCGGTTGCCCGGCGTCGCCAACATCTCTTTCAAGGGAATCGAAGGATCGTCGGTCGTCGTGACCGCGGCGCGCGACGGCGTCTGCGTCTCGGCGGGCTCGGCTTGCAGCGCTTCGGCGCTGGCAGGAAGCCACGTGCTCGAGGCTATGGGCGCGCCGTACGAATGGCTGCACGGCGCGGTCCGCATTTCGTGTGCGGAGACCACGTCCGACGAGGACGTCGAACGCGGCACGGCGGTGATCGCTCGAGCCGTCGCGTATCTGCGAGGGCTCGATCCGGAGCGCATGGCGGCGCGTCGGGGCTGACGGCGCCGCATCGTCCGGCGCGTTTGCGACCGGGATGCGGCGCTAGTGACGTCAGGGCAGCGTGACGGTGATCGGATTCGACGTGTAGTACGTGCCTGCAATGAAGTCCGCACCTTGGATCAACAGCGTCGCGCCGCTCAAGCCGGCCAACGAAGCAGGAAAGTTGAGCCCGAGGTTGAAGTTGCGCGACGCGGGGGCGGTGCCCGAGATGATTAAGAGCGAGTCGAGCGGATAGCCGCCGAGGAACTGCACGGACGGCGGGAAGATCTGGAGATCGATGTCGGGCATGAAGAAGAGGGCGAAGGGGTAGAACGCGCCGCCCGATTGATACTGGAGGAACGACGCCGCTCCGGCGCCGGTCGAGCCGAGGAAGCGGAGCGTCGCGGGCGCCTGCGGGTTCGTCTGCACGACGCCGCCGGTAAGCCCGAGCGTGCCCGGGAAGATCATGCCGAGCGCGCCGCCCGCGTTGTTCGGTCCGGCTTGGCCGGGGATCGGCGACGGCGCGCCTTTGAGCGAGACGACGCCGTTGTTTTCGACTTGGATCGCCGGGGCGCCGAAGCCGGAGGGGACTCCGGGGATCGAGCCTGCGCCGCGCTCGCCGCCTTGACCGCCGATCAAGTAGTAGAGGCCGCTGCCGTTGCCGATGATCGAGACGACGGCCCCGGAGCAACGCACGGCGGCGCCGCCGCCGGGAGTCATCGGGGACGTCGTCCAAGGGCCGCCGCCGTACGCGCCGATAAGTTTCGGACGCGAGACGCTGACGACCGAACCTGCGACGACTTCGAGCGCGGCCGGAGCTTGCGCGACGAAGTTCGGTTCGCCGCCGAGATCCGCGCCGGCGGCATCGAGGTCGTTCGCTTGGACGAAAGAATTGGTCACGTAGACGCCGGCGACCGCAGGGTCGGCTCCCGGGACATGGCGGATGCGGACGTCTTGCAGGACGACGTCCGTCGAGTCGCCGATGAACATGCCGCCGTTCGGGGCGAACATGCGATCGAAGACGACGGCGCCGAGGCACTGATTGATTCCGAAGGTCGCCCCGCCGGCCGTCGTCGGTCGGGCGAAGACCATGCCCGAAACGACCACGCGCTGCCCGACCGGGATGTTCTGGACGAGGAGCCCGCCCCAGACGACGTCTTGGAACGGGTTGGCGGGAACGGTCATCGGGTAGGTCGTGGCGTTCCAGCCGACGATCGTCACACCGAAATTGACGATCACCGTCTCGAAGTAAGCGCCGGCCTTGACGACGATGACGTCGCCGGGGGCGGCCACGCCGAGCGCCGCATTGATCGTGGTGAAGTTGGAGCCGACGCCGCCTGCTGCGTCTACGACCCAGGTCGTGGCCAACGAAGACGACGCGGTCAGCGCTAGGGCGAGCGCGGCCGCGAGGACTCGCGACCGGGAAGAGACGCCGAGCTGTTGTTTGATGTTCATGACTTGATCCGATCTCGAAACGCCTGAAGACAAGCGAGGGAAACCGCGTTCCGTCGCTGCTCGGGCTCGGTTCTCTACGCCGCGCCCCGAAGCACGACGAAACTTACCCCCGGGACCGCGACGAGGCGGGCGAGACACCAAGCAAATAGAAAGTTGCGACCGGTACTTGCAGCCCGCGTTAAGAACCTATCAGTCCTAAGGTCTTGACATACTGGAAGGTTCCGGCGGTTCACGACCGGCCTGCGCTCCGCCGGACGCCGCAAAGTGCGCTGGAAATGCACGTTCCAGCTTCTTTTGGTTACTATTTGCGCACCAAAAGCGGCCGGTTTTTCCGTTTACTTTTTCTTGCCGCTCAGATATCGGCTTGTATACTTGCCCCGTTGGTCCCCCACCGGACCGGCAATCAGCCACGTTCATTTTCAGGAAGTTTCGCAGTTCGTTGTCACGTTTTGGCTCCACATCTCTATGGTGTCGGAGACCGGATGTGACGAACGGAAAGCCGCTGGGCAGTTATCGCACTCAAGTCCGATAGGCCCGGTGTTTGCTTAACGATCGAACAGTCCGACCTGATGTTCGCGTGTCGCTCGTACAGTCTTAGGAGTCAATCATGCGTCGTATCGTCCTCTCGCTCGTCGTGGGTCTCGCGTTCGTCGGATCTGCTTCCGCTCAGGCGGAAGGCGGATGCAACAACGTCGTCGGCCCGTTCATCAACTACTACGGCAACCCCCTCCTCCCGAAGATCAACGTCCTCTCGGGCAACTTCACGATGGGGCAGAACACGCAGCTCCGCCTCGAAGCGGGCCTCGGGTTCATCGAAGGCTTCGCCTGCCTCGTGCTGCAGGAAGACACCGACAACCTGCAATTCATCGCGCAGGTTCCGGGCGTCACCGGCGACCTGTACCTCTGCGTCAGCCGTCCGATGTTCATCATCTACGAGGGCCAGCTCCTCGGCGGTCTGAACGCCGGCAACTCGCCGATTCGTACGATCAACTTCCCGTTCGACCCGGCTTTCTGCGGCTTCCGCCTCGGATTCCAGGGCTACGTGACGACGGAGATCTTCACGAATCCGACGTTCACGCAGTACACGGTCGGCGTCGCTCACTGATCGACTTGCCGAAGACACGCGGCAAAGCGCCGCCGCTGCTCGGCTAGCGACGGCCTCGACCTCGGGTGGAGACACCCGAGGTCGTGTCGTTTTTGGGACATCAGGCGAGACACACATGGCGGTTTTTCACCCGGGACACGAGTCTTTGCACGGCTTCACCGTCGTCGCATTCCTCAAGGACGGCTCTGCACTCGCCGGTCGATACGACCACGCCGTAGGCGGCGGGATCGAGTTCTTGGATGCCTCACGATCGTCGCCGCCCGGCCATGACGGTGCGTCCGTGTTTCTGGCGCGATTGCGTTCGGAGGGTCCGCGACCGGAAGTTGCCCGGCTAAGGGTTCCGGCGGAATCCGTGGATCGGATCGTGCCCCTCGGCGACTGGCTGCGCTCAGGCGACTCAGCGGGTTGACGACGGTTCGGAACGCATGGTCCCGCGGAGACCTGTCGTCAAACGCCCGCGGCGAATGCCGGAACCGAACTACAGGCGGCGGCGAGGGCCGACAATTCGGCTCGGGCTCCGGAGTCTTTCGTTCTGCTGCGGACGCCGCGGATCAGGCGGTTTCTAGCCGTGTGCTCGAGCGGCACGAACTCGATGACCTCGGTCCGATATCCCTCGGCTCTGAGGCGAGCCGCTCGCGAGGCGTCGGTCAACAATGCGCAGTAGTCGTCGGCGATGATGCCGTCGTGCAAGAAACGGTCGTGCGGCGGCAGCGAACGTAGCAAGCGTCGAAGTTCGCGATGGCAGCAGGGGACTAGTGCGATTTCGTCCGCGTCCGCATGGAGAGCACGGAGCAACGCGCCGTCCGTGGCGGTATCGCAGGCATGGAGGGCGACGACCAGCCCCGGCCGTCCGCCGAGCTCGGCGGCTTCGTTAGTCGCATGAACGAATTCGGCGTCGGGAAAGCCCGCGTCGCGGGCGCGACGTCGGCAGGCATCGACGCGACCGGGGTCATGATCGATCCCGTGGAACCGCAAGTCGGCGCCGAACGTCGCCCGAGCCTCGTGAAGGAGCAGTAGCCCCAGATACGAGGACCCGCAGCTGAACTCCCACACGAGGGGCGCCGCGTCGCGGGCGAACAAACGTTCGAGAGTCGGCCTGAAAAGTCGGACCAGATGCCCGACTTGCTTCAGCTTCCGGCGCATGTCCGCGGAGACCGAACCGTCCGCGTTCATGAGGTGCAGCGCCTTCAGCAGGGCCGGCGGTGCGGACCAATCCGCTCCGGACGGAACAGAAGGTGCGACCGGCCGGGAGGCGCGCGACGGGCGGTCAGGACGAGGCATGATTCGGCGCGCGCAAGGAAGGGCGGTGCGTACGAACGCGACCGCCCTCCGAAGCCTCGACGACGATCAAGCCTTCTTCTTGGCCTTGATCACGGACGCCGCTTTCGCGGCAAGGACCGACTTGCGGCGGGCGGCGGCGTTCGGATGGATGACGCGGCGTTTCGCCGCTTTGTCCAACGCCTTCTGGGCGCTGCTGAGCGCCGCCGTGATCGCGGCCGGATCGCCGGCGGCGATCGCGGACTCGGTCTTCTTGACCTGGACTTTCATCGCCGAGCGCTGCGCCCGGTTCTTCTCGCGCAACTCGTCCGATTGACGAGCGCGCTTCAACGCTTGCTTGGAGTGAGCCATGATTCGTGTCTCTCGTCGCGGGTCGGAGCATTTGTGGCCCGAAGGCCGCTCCGGCGCGCGTCAGGCGCCTTTCAACGCCTCGATGCGTTTACCGACGTCGCGGAAAGCGATGTCGGCTTCGTAAATGCGCTTGAAGACGACGGACGCCTCCTCTTTGCGGCCGCGCCGTTCTTCGGCGTCCGCTAGACGATAGAGGAGATCCTTCTTCAAGTCGTTCATCGCGGGGACCGCATCCGCGGCCTCCTGATATTGTTTGACCGCGAGGTCCAAGAGCCCTTTGTCGGCGAACGCACGCCCGAGCAGGGCGAGCGAGGCGACGCGGTGGCGCGCGTCCTTGACGGACTGTTGCAACTCTCCCACGGCGGCGTCGGTTTCGCCGTCGTCGAGCAAGGCTTTCGCGAGCTTATAGCGCAGCGACGGTTCCGTGGGACGTTCGGCGACGCGGCGGCGGAATTCGTCCACCTGCAGGCGGACCAAGTCGATTCGCAGTCGTTTCGCGCGGTCCGTCGCGCCGTCTTCCTTAGACGCGGCGGCGTCGTCCAAGCGTTTCTGCAGGCGGGCCATGCGCGCATCGCCCGCGAGATCGGCGGCCTCCGTCGCGGTCGTTCCGCCGAGCTTGACGGCGCGAAGGAAGGCCTCGACGGCGCCGTCGAGATCGACGGCGCGGGACTTGGCTTTGCCGAGTTCGATCCAGGCGGCGGCGTCGGCGGGCGATGCCTCGGCCTTCTGCTCGAGGGACTTCACGATGCCGGCGAGATCTTCTTCGGCCTCGACGAGGCGAGAGCGCTTTTCGAGCTCCGCCATCTGCGCCTGGTTCTTGGCGACGTCTCGGGAGTTCTTGGCGTTTTGAAAGCCGCCCGATTGGATGGCGCCTTCCGCGGCCAAGTTCTTACGCATCTTGACGGCGTCCTGATCGCGAGGGTCGATCTTCAGGACGCGCTCGAAGCAGGCGAGAGCTTCCTCGAGGCGCTTGTTCTCGTAGTAGAGCTGCCCGAGGATCTTGAGGGACTCGACGTCCTCGGGGTCGCACTCGGTCACGACTTGGAACGCCGCCTCGGCGGACCGGCGGTGGCCGAGCGCCAGCAAGGCGTTGCCCAGCTTCAAGTTGAGCCTGACGTTCCGCGGGTCGTTCTTGAGAGCGCGTTCGCAAGCGGAGGCGACTCCGCCGTTCGAACGGAAGAGCTTGGCGAAGAAACACGAGATGCCCGGTCCGAAATTCAAAATGCCGCGTGAAAACGCGCTCGGATAGGATTTCTCGTGCTTGCGGATCGCCGAACGGCGCAGGCCGCGGCGGGCGTCGCCGCAATCCGGGTCCAAACGCAGGATTTCTTCGAACAGCGCCATCGCGCCGTCGAAATCCCGTCGCTTGAGCTGATCTTCAGCGCGTTCTAGGTATTTGGTGACGTCGACCAAAAGTGGTTTCCGGAAAAGATGTCGGCGCACGGACCCGGGGTGACTTGCCGCCGAGCAAAACGGGCGGAACCATAGCAGCGGACCGGAGGCCGTCAACGCGATGCCCGAGGTCGGAAAGTGCATCCGGAGACGACGTTGCTGCAGCTCACCTACTACCCCGAGCCCGTACTCCTGCGGAAAGCCGCCCCCGTCGCCGTCATCGACGACGAAGTCCGCCTGAAGGCGGCCGAAATGATCCCCTTGATGGAGGTCGAGCGGGGCATCGGACTCGCCGCGCCGCAGGTCGGCTGGAGCGTCCGGCTGCTTCTGGCGAAGCCGGAAGGCGAAGACGCCGCTCCGGTCGTGCTTGTAAACCCGGAGATCGTCAAGAAGTCCGGTTCGGAGTGGGGCGAGGAAGGCTGCTTGTCGTTTCCGGGCATCTACGGGGACGTCCTCCGGGCCGCACAGGTCGTCGTGAAGGCGACGGATCTCGACGGAAAGCCGGTCGAACTCACGGCCGAGGGATTGTTCGCGCGCGTGCTGCAGCACGAGATCGACCACCTCGACGGCGTGGTGTTCGTGACCAAGATGCGCGCGACCGACCGCAAGGCCGCGCAGAAGAAGCTCGACCTCTTGCGCGCCCGCTACGAGGCGCGCATCGGAGGCGGCGAACCCGCATCGGCATGAAGCGTTTCGCCTCGCCTGCGGAGGCGCGCGCCGCGGGCCTTCGTCGGACCGCCGTCACGCTCGGCGTTTTCGACGGGGTGCATGTCGGGCATCGCTACGTCATCGAGCAGACGAACCGCCTCGCCCGCGAGCGCGGCGGCGCTTCCGTGGTCGTCACATTCGCCCGCCACCCGCGCGGCGTCGTCGACGGTACTCCGCCGCAATTGATCACTTCGCTCCCGCATCGGCTCCGGTTGTTCGAGCAACTCGGCGTCGACGCCGTGCTGACGCTCGATTTCGACGCCGCGATGCGCGATACGTCGCCGGAAGAGTTCGCACGCGAGATCTTCCATGACGCCCTTCGCGCCGACGTCGTCTTGCTCGGATGGAACGGACGGTTCGGCAAGGGCGGTCGCGGCGGTTTCGAGACCTTGCAGCGCGTCGGCCGCGAATTCGGCTTCGAGGCAAGGCAAGCGGAACAGTTGATGCTCGGCGGCGAGGCCGTTTCGTCGACCGCGATCCGCGCCGCGGTGCTCGTCGGCGACCTCGACCGCGCCGCGCGCATGCTCGGGAGGCCGGTCTCGGTGTTAGGCCGCGTCGTCGAAGGCGACGGACGCGGGCGGACGCTCGGTTGGCCGACGGCCAATCTCGATCTCTTGCACGAAGTCCGGCCGCCGCGCGGCGTCTACGGCGCCGAGGTCGAGGACGGGGATCTTCGCCGTTTCGCGCTGGTCAACATCGGCGTGCGTCCGACGTTCAAGCCGCCGGACGGAGGTTTGTCGAGCCTGCCCGCATCTTGGGAGTCCCGCGATCGCGACGACGTGATCGAAGTGCATCTCTTGGATTTCACCGGGGACCTCTACGGCCGCGAACTCGAGGTCCGGTTCCTAAAACGGATCCGGGACGAACGCAGGTTCGGAGGCAAGGCCGAACTCTTGGCTCGACTCGACGAAGATCGGCGCGAGTTCGAGGCCTTTCTGCGCGGATAGCCTTAGTCCGTCGCGCGCTTCCGCGGAACCCGTGGTCGCAAAGGTTGAAGCCTGCCCTCGTCGCGGATAAATTCCCGGCCACCAACGGACGGGTAGCTCAGTTGGTAGAGCACAGCATTGAAAATGCTGGGGTCGCCGGTTCAACCCCGGCCCCGTCCACTCGCGCCGCTCCTCCGGAGCGGCGTCGTCGTTTTTGGGGCTCTTTCTTGCGCCTTAGGCCTCCGGGCGATTCGCGCGGCCCCCACCCGGAACGAGGCTTCAGGCCGGGATCAGGACGGGATTTCGTCCGGTCTCCGATGTCCGAGCAGGATGCCCGTCCATGCGGCCTCGAGATCTCGTCGGGCGAAGACGACGGCGTCGGGGTCCGCGAGATCCGCCAGCCTTTGCCACGCTCTGCCGCCGTCGTCCGGCGGGCCGTCGAGGATGCGTGCGCCGGGCCTGCCGTCGCCGTGCGACTCCGGCCGGAGGGACGCTTCCGCGAAAGTCTGGTCGCGAAAAACCGGGACCTCGGCCATGGCGGCGAGCCCCCAATCTTTCGGAACCCGGACGCCGGCGGCCAGCACGATCGCGGTGCGCCGTTGCGCGTTCTCACCGCGGAGCGCGAGCACGCGTGAAAGGTAGGACGGCGCGGCGGTCGCGAACCGCGCGCGGAGTTCGTCCAAGAGGTCGAGCGGGAAGGCGCGACCGGGCGAGAGGACGACGTCGAGCACGGCGTACGGATCCACGGTCAAGCGGGCGTCGACGATCTCGAGGATCCGGCGCCGTTCCGCGAAGAGGTCGTCTCCCTCGAACCACAAGGCGACATGCTGCGCGGCAGGACCGCGGGCGCGGTCGATCACGGCGGCGTCCTCCGCCGGGAACCTCACGCGAATGACGTCTCGGGGCTCCGCGTTTCCATCGGGTTCGGCGAGGAACGGCCGCGGCGTTTCATCGAGTCGGCGTCCGAGGCGTTCTTCGGCGTCGAACAGCGACGTGCGGAAGTCGTCCGGGGCGAAGGTCGGCGTCGAGATCGCGCGATACGGCGGCGCGGATTCGAAACGCACGCCGTCGGCGGCGGCGGACGCGCGCATGGCGGTGCCCGGCAGGATCGCCAGCGGAAAGATCTGCGCTTCGTCCGCGAGCGCGTGTTCGAGCAGGAAGTCGACGCCGCGCGCGACGTCGGCCGGCGCGTCGCCGGGCAGGCCGATGATGAGATCGACGAGAAGCTTGATGCCGCGGGACTGCAGCATCGCGGCAGCGGCGGCGACCTGCTCAGGATTCCCGCCGCGTTTCGACAGCTTGAGCGCCCGCGGGTTGACGGATTGGAGTCCGATCTCGAGCTTCGTGAACCCGGCCCGGGCGAGTTTGTCGGCGTGCGCCTCCGTCAGGCCCTCGGCGCGCACTTCGGCGAAAAAGGAGAGTCTGCCGTCCTTGTTGACCTCGGCCAAAGCGTCCAAGAGTTCGTCGAATCCCGGCCGATGATTGAAGGTCGGATCGAGGAAGACGATGTCGCGTGCGCCGAGGGCCGCGACGTCCGCGACGAGCCTCGCGGATGCGGCGGGATCGAGCGTGCGAAGCACGTTGCTCGACCGAGGGTAGAAGCAGAAAGTGCAATGCGAACGGCAGCCGCGCACCGTTTCAAGGTAGATGGAGCGGTGCGGATCGACCGGAAGCGTCCCGTCCAAGTACGGCGAAGGGTAGTCGGTCAGCGGAAAGTCGGCGTGCGGTTCGGGGCCGAACGGGCCCGTGCGCCCGGCCCGACGGACGGCGACGCCGGGGAGGCCGGTCGGGTCGCCTCCGCAGAGCAGGCGATCCATCAGTGCGACGAAACCGGCTTCGGCTTCGCCGGTCACGGCGACGTCGAAGCCGTCGGCGTCGAGCACGAACGGATTGTCGGGGCCGACCTCGGGCCCGCCGATGATGATGCGCGTGCGCGGGGAGCGACGCTTCACTTCGCGCGCCAAAGCGAGCGAGCGCTCGGTGTTCCAAAGGTAGAGCGACAACCCGAGGAAATCCGGCTCGCTCCGCGCGATGCGGTCCGCCAAGAGCGCGTCGCCGAGAACGTCGGTCAAGTGCGGGGGAAGGACGTCCTGCCGCAGTCGATCGAGCAGGCCGCCTTTCCGCGCCGCGACGCCCAAGGATCCTGCCGCGAGCGGCACGTTGCCGGTACCGCAAAGCGCGACGGCTTGCGGGATGGGCAACTGGGCTAAGAGGAGGCGAGGGAGGGCGTTCACGGAGGCGTCGAGCGTAACGCCCGGCCGTTCCGTCGCACGCCGAGGCGGCCGGGCGGAAGGGCTACTGAAAGAGCGCCGTGAAGCGGTTCGACACTTCGGTCGGTACGGCCGTCGCGTTCGTCGTCACGCCTGCGAAATGCAGCGAGAGGCCGGAGAGCGCCGGGACCGGCGGCACGTAGACGTAACCGGTCGCCGAGTCCGTCGAGCCGAGGACGCCGGTCAAGTTGATGAAGAAGGTCGGCGTCGAGAGCGCGTAGGCCGTGAAGCCCGTCAGCGGATTGACCTGCAGTTCCATGGCGCCGCCGAGCGGGAAAGGCGTCGGATCTTCGCTCGGCGCGATGAAGTAATAGTCGCCGGCGCGGCCGGGAGCGGAGAAGACGAGCGAGGCGAGCGCTCCGAGGCCCCACGTCGACGACGGCGACGTCAGCGACGCTTGGAACATCTTCTTCGACAGGACGTAGATGAAGTCGCCGCTTGCCGAAGCGTCGCCGTCCGCGTCGTTAACGGCCGCGTAGAGCGTCACGGGACCGGGTGCGAGCGTGGTCGGGGCGTTCCATTGCATCGTCCACGCGGAAAGCGTGTTGCCGGACGCGGAGTGCTCGTGGTATCCCGCGTTGAACGGATGCGTTTGCGTCTTCGCAGCGTTGAACAGCGGCGGCAGCATCAAAGTGGTCCACGAGCCGACGAACGATCCTGCCGCGTCGCGCAGCGTGATCTCGAAACCGTTCTTCGCCGGGTTCTGGTTGCCGGTGATGGAGACGCCGACGACGTGCGCGCTTCCGGGCGTCACTACGGACGGCGCCGTAATCGTCGGCGTCGCCGATCCGGAATTGACCGGGTTGGTCGTATGGCACGCCGTGCAGTCGGAGTCGCCGGGAGCGCCCGAATAGCCGGGCAGCGGGCCGGCGGAATTGGCGGTCAACGGCCGAACGCCGCCGCCGGCCGCGGCGAGGGCGAAGGAGAACAGCGCGGCCCCGGCCAGGGCTCCGGAGCGGCCGAGCGAGGAGTTCATAGGCGTGGCTTTCAGGACGGCGCGCCGCGGAAGCGCGCCGGAAAAAGATACCACCCGTTCGAAGGCGGGCGAAAAGAGTCCGTTCCCGCGTCTTCAGGCGGAGACGCCGCCGTCCAAGACGAGGCCGTGCCCGGTGATCCAAGACGAGGCGTCGGACGCCAGAAAAAGCGCTGCATGAGCGAAGTCTCCGGGCCTGCCGACGCGACGAAGCGGGAAGCGCTGCGCCGTTTCCGCTCGTTTTAGAGCCGGGTCCGGCGCCGCATCGAAAACCGCGCGGTTGAGCGCGGTTTCGATGAAGCCGGGAAGGATCGCGTTCACGCGGATTCCGGCCGGGCCGTGGCGGACGGCAAGCGACCGCATCAATCCGAGCAACGCCGCTTTGGCGGCGTTGTAGACCGGCATGGCGCCCGCGCCGCCTCGTTCCGCCAGATAGCTCGACGTAAGGACGACGGAGCCGCCGCCCGCGGCTTCGAGCGCCGGCAATGCGGTCCGAAGAACGTTGACCGCGCCGTCGAAACTCGGGCCCATGACGGCGGCGACGCTTTCCTCCGTGCTCGCGGCCAAATCCTCCCGGACGAGCGCGCCCGCGGCGTGCACGATCGCCCGCGGCGCGCCGCATTCCGCGATCAGAGTCGTCAATACGACGGCGGTGCGCGCGGCATCCGCGACGTCGAGAGCGACGAAGCGCGAGGCGGTGATTAGGGCCTCGGCCGAGGCTCCCCTCAGGCCGTCGCGGGCGAGCAGAACGCATCGCGCGCCGTGGGCGGAGAACAGTCGTGCGGCCGCGAGGCCGAGGCCGGACGTTCCGCCGGTGATCCAGACGATCCGTCCGTCCATGCTCACGGGAAGCCGCTCCATGCGCCGATCCTACCGCGGGGGGCGCTTGCCAATCCTTGTCCGAGGGGGCATCGTGCCCGCGCCGTCGTCCCGTTGATTGGAGATCCGGACCGTGACTTGGACCATCGACCGCGTTTCGGAGCAGTTCGGCGAAGACACGTTGCGAGACCTGATCCGCGACCTGAACGACCTTGTCTGCGGCAACGCCGGACACGGCTCTAAAGTGAACCGCGTCGGATGTCCGCCCGAAATCTGGCGGAAGCTGTTGAAACAGGGCGGCTACGGTCCGGAAGGCGTCGAGAAGGCCGTCGCCGGCGAACGCCTCGGTCAGAAGGACGCGATCGGCCCCTTCCGGCCGTACACGATCCACACCATTCGAAACATTGCGGAGGACGCAGGCGGTCCGCTTTCCGCTGCGGATCTCGACCGGGTCCTTACGGCCTGCCTGTCCTACCGCCAACTCATCAAATAGACGTCCTCGGCGGAGTTCCGGCCGGCTCATGCCGTCAGTTTGGCCGGGACTGACGGGCGACCGATGACAAAAGGGCCGGGCAGCCGGCCGTGAAGCGCCTTGGTCGGCGATTTTTGCGCGAAATCGCCGCCCGAGGACCTCGGGTCGACTCGGCACGCCGGTTGCCACGCAGGGCTTCGAAGTCAGGAGCCCTTTCCGATGAATCTCGAACGAATGACCACGAAGACGCGCGAGGCCGTGCAAGCGGCCGTCGACGCCGCGCGCCGCGCCCGTCATCCTGAAGTCACGCCCGCGCATCTCGGGATCGCGTTCCTCGAACAAGAGGGCGGGCTCTTTCCCGATCTCCTCCGTGGTCTCGGCGTCGAACCTTCCGTCTACGAGGCGGCGCTCGAACGCGAACTTTCGAAGCTGCCGCGAGCGGAAGGCGGCGATCTCGGAGCGTCGCGCGAGTTCCAGCGCGTGCTTGACGCGGCGGAGAAGAGCCGCGAAAAACGCAAAGACGATTTTCTATCGACCGAGCACGTGCTCGCAGCGCTCGCCGAAGGCGCCGGGGCCGAGGCTTCGGCGGCGCTGAAGCGGCTCGGCGTCACGCCGGCCCGCGTCGAAGAGGCGCTGCAGAAGATCCGCGGCGACGAACACGTCGATTCCGAGAACGCAGAAGAACGCTACCGCGCGTTGGATAAGTACTGCCGCGATCTCACGGACGCGGCGAAGAAGGGGAAGATCGATCCGGTGATCGGCCGCGACGCCGAAGTCCGTCGCGTGATGCAGGTGCTGTCGCGACGC
>SXGT01491243.1_pt1 | contig 25131 bp, 10 predicted proteins | sample 3176221 | NCBI WGS metagenome assembly SXGT01 (sample SAMN11356862, study PRJNA531348) | freshwater metagenome | isolation source: freshwater sample F1-120 | place: China: Fuxian Lake, Yuxi | collected 2017-12-25
ATCACGTGGCACCGGAACCCGAACCGGAGGTCGCGACCCCGGGCTGCGGCCCGGGCCCGCAGGTCCGCCACGACCTCCGCAGTCTGCACATCAGCTATGAGGGCGGCATCCTGGAGGATCCGTGGAAGGCGCCTCCGGAGGACATGTTCCTCACGACCGTGTCGCCGCTGCACGCGCCAGACGAGGCTGCCGAGATCGACGTGGACTTCGAGCAGGGCGTCCCCGTCGCCGTCGATGGGCGCCGGATGGGGCCCGTCGCGCTGCTGCGGCACCTCAACAAGCTCGGCGGGGCCCATGGGGTCGGCCGGGTCGATCTGGTGGAGAACCGCTTCGTCGGCTTAAAGAGCCGCGGCGTCTACGAGACGCCGGGCGGCACGGTGCTCCACCACGCGCACCGGGCGATCGAGTCGATCACCTTGGATCGCGAGACGATGCGGCTGCGCGACTCGCTGGTGCCCAAGTTCACCGAGCTCGTCTACAACGGCTTCTGGTACGCGCCGGAGATGCAGCACCTGCTCAAGATGACCGACGAGATCCAGAAGGACGTCACGGGCACCGCGCGCCTGCGCCTTTACAAAGGGAACTGCACCATCATCGGCCGCAAGGCGCCGAACTCGCTCTACAGCCAGGAATACTCCACGTTTGGCGAGGACACCGTATACAATCAAGCGGACGCCGACGGCTTCATCAAGCTGCACGCGCTGCGCCTGAAGCTACACACGTTGCGCCAGCGCGGCATGCTCCGTTCGGAGCCGGGTCCGGGCGTCGCCAACGAGCTCAAGGGCTACATTGAATAGAACGCTGCGCCAAGAATAGGTCACCACACCCATGTTGCTCGGTTCCGCCCGCGCCTGCGGCAAGCTCATCCTGCTGGGGGAGCACTTCGTCGTTCACGGCGTCCCCGCGGTCGCTGTCCCTGTGACGGCCGTCGGGACGACGGTGCGCGTGCTCGAGGACCCACAGGGGCGACCGGCGTGGCTCGACTCGCCCTTCACCGGGGACGTCAAGGTCGCCGGCGAGCGGCTACTCGATGCGGCGCTGGAGGCGCTCGGGGTGGCACCCGGCATGCCGTGGCGAGTGGAGGTGCAGTCCGACGTGCCGGTTGGTGCGGGGCTCGGCTCGTCCGCAGCGCTCTCTGTCGCCCTCGTGCGCGCCCTGAGCGAAGCCGCGGGAGTCGACGTGAGCATCGACGATGTGAACGCGCAGGCGCACGCGCTCGAACGCCTCGTACATGGGACGCCATCTGGAATCGATGACACGGTCGTGACCTACGCGCGCGCCTTGGCGTTTCGCCGGAGCGATGCCTTGGGAGACCCGACCATCCGCTTCCTGGCTCCGGGACGAACGCTCGTCCTCGTGTTGGGCGCGGTCCCGCGCGAGGGCACGACGTTTGACGCGGTCGCTGCGGTACACGCCCGGAAGGCTGCCGATCCGGCGCGCTTTGCCCGCCAATGCGAGTCTGTGACGCATCTCGTGGACTCGGGGATTCGAGCCTTCGAGTCGGGCTTTCGCCGCAGCCTGGGCGAGCTCATGGACCAGAATCACGGCCACCTCGTCGAGGTCGGCGTCTCGAACGCAGGCCTCGACCGGCTGTGCAGCGCGGCGCGCGCCGCGGGGGCGCGTGGCGCCAAGCTCACGGGCGCCGGTCGCGGCGGCTTCATGGTCGCCCTCGCCGAGCGCGGCAAGGCGACCGAGGTGGCGGCTGCATTGGAGTCCGCGGGAGCGACGACCGTGCTCACGACCGAGGTGACGTGAGCCGCGAGGCGACCGCAAGGGCGTGCTCCAACATCGCGCTCGTCAAGTACTGGGGCAAGCGCGACGCTCGGCTCAACCTGCCGGCCCGCGGCAGCTTTTCGCTCACGCTCGCCGGCCTCACGACGACGACGACCGTTCGATGGGTCGATGAACCGCAGCATACATTGTCTATTGGCGGTGTCGCGACGGACACGGCGTCGCTCGGCAAGGCCGGGCGCGTCCTGGACCTCGTGCGGAGCCTGGCTGGAACGTCCGCGTCCGCCGCGGTGACGTCCACCAATGACTTCCCGACGGGCGCGGGCCTGGCCTCGTCCGCCTCCGGGCTCGCGGCGCTCACGCTGGCAGCGACCCGGGCGGCGGGTCTCGAGCTCGATCGCGCGGCCCTGTCACGGTTGGCGCGCATCGGCTCGGGCTCAGCCTGCCGCAGCCTGTTCGGCGGCTTCGTCGAGTGGCAGGCCGGCGTGCGCGACGACGGCGAGGACAGCATCGCCGTGCCGGTCTTTGGTCCCGAGCACTGGGATCTCCGCGTCGTCGTCGCCGTGGTCTCCGATCGGCGTAAGGCGGTCAACAGCACCAACGGCATGGAGCACACGCGGGAGACCAGCCCGTTTCATGTGCCGTACCTGGATACAGTCGACAACGATCTCCGCGAGGCGAAGCGCGCCGTCGAGGAGCGCGATCTGGTCGGCCTGGGGCGGGTCGCCGAGCGCTCATGCCTGCGGATGCACGCGGCGATGATGGGCGCCGATCCTGCGCTGGTGTACCTGCGCCCGGAGACGTGGCAGGTGCTCGACGCCGTGCACGCGCTCCGGGCGAGCGGGGTCCCGCTGTTCTTCACTATCGACGCGGGTCCCAACGTCAAGGTCTTCACGTTGCCGGCGGCCGTGGACACCATCCGAGAGGCGCTGCTGGAGCTGCCTGCGGTCGGTCGCCTCATCGTCGCTTCGCCCGGGCCGGCCGCCGAGTGCCTTGGGGCGCGCTGAAGTCACCCGAGCGCCAGCCATCGCCCCATGATCGTCATTCACGCCCCAGGCAAGCTCATGATCGCCGGCGAGTACGCCGTACTCGGACCCGACGGCGAGGCGCTCGCGGTCGCCGTCGAGCCGGGCTTCGCGTGCGAGGCGACCCCCGCGGCGCGCTGGAGCCTGGTGCGCAACGACGCCGGCGCCGAGGTCGAGGTCCCGTTCACGCCGGACCCGACGCGCACGAGCTACGTGGGCGTCCCGGAGGCGGCGCGCTTCGCCATCGCCGCGGTCGATCATGCACTCGCGACGCTGGGAGAGGCGCCCGCGCCGCTCCGCCTCGTGACCCGGACGCTCGCCGCAGCGACGGGAGACCGAAAGCCCGGCGTGGGCGGAAGCGCCGGCGCTTCCGTCGTCGTCGCGGGTGCGGTGCTGGCGGCCGGAGGGGTCGCGGTCTCCGCGGACCGCGTGCTGCCGGTCGCGCTGGCCGCGCATTGGGCGGGGCAGAACGGCGCGGGGTCTGGCTACGACGTCGCGACGATCGCGCACGGCGGCCTCATTCGGTGGAGGCGCGCGCTGCTGGCGGGACCGGGAGCGTTCCCGTGGCAGGCGGACGCGTTGCCGTGGCCGCCTGCGTTCGAGCTGATCGCAGGCTACTCGGGGCGCAGCGCCAAGACGACGCGCTTCGTCGGCAGACTGGAGGCGCTCGCGGCAGCGGACCCGCCCCGCATCCGGCGCGCGCTCGGGGCGCTCGGCGCTCCCGTCTCCGCTCTCGGCGCCCGCCTAGCCAACGGTTCGGTATCAGGGCTCCTCGAGGGCGTTCGCGCGTGCCATGCGGCGCTGTGCGCCTTCGACGCGGAGCTCGATCTCGGGATCCTGACATCGGAGCTCACGGCGATGATCGCCCACGCGGAGGCGGAGGGCGCCGCAGCGAAGGTGTCGGGCGCGGGGGGCGGCGACTCCGTCATCGCGTTGGCCCATCAGCCTGAGGTGCTTGCTGCCGTCGCTGAGCGCTGGCGACGGCATGGCTTCGAGCCGTTGCCGCTGGTGCTCGCCGAGCGGGGCGTGCGCCAGCAGACGGGTGAACCCACCGCGGCGGACCGTTTTACAAAATAAAAACATCGAAGCGCCCCGATCGCGCTTGACCGTCTCGGCAAAGGCCGTTAGAACCCCCTCCGCGCCGGACGGGCGAATAGCTCAGTCGGGAGAGCATCGGTTTTACACACCGAGGGTCGCAGGTTCGAGCCCTGTTTCGCCCACTGAAGCTCAACGCTCGGCGCGCTCTTTGTTGGTCTGTGGGGTGGTAGTTAAGCTGGTTATAACGCCGGCCTGTCACGTCGGAGGCCGCGGGTTCGAGTCCCGTCCACCCCGCCAACGAGTTCGAGGAAGGCCCCGAGTAACCCTCGGGGCCTTTTTCGTTTCAAGGCGGTTTCGACGCCGTCTCAGCGCGGTTCCAACGCTGTCTCACTGCACCACGGAGCCGGCCTCAGCTCTTGCCGGTCACACGCGCAAAGGCCGCCTTGAGGTCGTCGACCTCACCGAAGAACTCGTCGACGGAGGGCGAGTCGAGCAGAATCCGCTCCACGTCCCGCAAGAGCGCCTTGGGCGACCGCGCCTCACAGATCGTGCGGGCGAGCACATCGACGAGCGCGGCCTCGGAGTCGGCCACCAACTCGATGAGCTCGTGGGCGACGAGGTCCGCCAGGAGCGCTCGAGCGATGCCGGGCGCTTCGCGGGTCAGGGCGCTCTCGGCCGGGAGATACTTCTCGACGAGGTCCATCGTTACCTTGCCGTGGCGCGCGGCCACGCCGGCGACCTGCTCGAGCGTCCGCTCGTCGGCCTGGGGGAGCACCTGCTCGAGAGCCCACCGAATGTCGCGCTCGACCTCTCCAGAGGGGCGAGCTGCCGCGACGGCGTCGAGGAGTCGCGTCAAGAAGCGGCCGCGGTCAGCAGCGCACTTGACCAGGTAGGCGAGGGCCGACAACCGCGCGGGCCCCGGGAGGAGCTCGGCGAGCTGATCGAGCACGACCGCCACGCCCGGGAGGTCACGGGTGGCGCTCAATATCGGGATGACGTCGGCGGCCAGGTCCGGCCGCGTCTCCAACAGCGCGCGGACGTCGGCGGCGACCGCCGGATCGGCGCGGGTCTCGAGCGCCAGGGCCGCGCGCGTGGTGAGCAGCCCCACCTTGGCGACGCCGAGAAACTCGACGAGCAGCCGCGTCGCGACAGCCGACTGGTCTCGCACGACGACGTCGAGCGCCTCGGCGACCTCTCCTCCCTCGGGAGCGAGGAGCTTCTGTCGGAGACTACCTACATCGTTGGAATCAGCGCTCGCCATCGCAAAGTCCTCCACTCCGTCGTCGCCTGACTGCCGCGTGCCCCGGGGCCCAGGCGCGTTCGCTGGTCGTCTCATAGCGTGGTTTGCCGCAGACGTCACGCATTCGCGCCGCCTTTGCCTCTCGCGCGTCCCGAAGCGCTCAGCGACCAGCGTCGAGGATTTGACCCCCTACCGACCGCCCCGGATAATCCGCCCACGGTGAGACCAGGACCACAGCCATGCCCGCACGCGCCGCAACGACGCGCCCCGTGACCCGAAGCGCGCGCACGTGGAGGGCTCTACTGGCTTGCCTCTCATTGGCCCTCGGGCGCTGCACCGCGGAGGACGGCGCGGGTGTCCTGGCCGTCAAAGACACGGGAGGCCCGACGAAGCCGCTGGATGTGCCCAAGGATCTCGGGACATCGACTGACACCGCCGCCATCGGACCCAGCTGTCAGGACGACGCGGACTGTTCGGGGGTGTTCGTCGCCCTGGACGCCTGCGAACTCGCGCGCTGCGAGGCCGACCTGGTCAGCGGCAAGCGTCGGTGCGTGCGAGTGCAGCGTCAGGCCTTCGACCCGTGCGACGACGGCGATCCGTGCACGACCGGGACGACCTGCGGGCTGAGCGGTCAATGCGGCGGAGGCGAAGCGTCGCCCTGCCCCTCCAAGGCGTGCAACACGGCGATCGGCTGCCGGCCCGAAGATGGCACGTGCGAATACGCGCCGGTGGCCGACCTCGCGCCCTGCGATGACGGAGACGCGTGCACGGCCGGGGACCGCTGCGTCGCCGGCGCGTGCCTCGGCGTCCCCGACGCCGCCGGCTGCGCGTGCGGGGTCGACGCGGACTGCGTTCCTCCGAGCGACAAGTGCCTCGGAACGCCCAAGTGCCTCGCAGGCAAGTGCTCGATGTATCCGGTCGGAGGCATCTCGTGCGCTGCGACGTCAGTCGGTCCGTGTGAGACGGCCACGTGTAATCCGAGCAGCGGCGCCTGTGTCGTTGGGTCGGCCGCCAACGGCACGAGCTGCGACGATGGCAACCCTTGTACCGTCGGTGACACCTGCTCCGGCGGGTCGTGCAAGGCGGGGGCGGGGAGCTGCCCATGCAAGCCCGGTCACGACGAGGACTGCCTTGCGTTCGAGGACGCGGACCTCTGCAACGGGCTCCTGCGCTGTGGTCCTACGGGGACCTGCGAGCTCGATCCCAGCACGGTCCCGCACTGCGATGACGACGCCAATGACTGCCTGGTGCCGGGGTGCGTCGCCTCGACCGGCTTGTGCGTGGCGACGACCGCAGAAAACGGGACGTCGTGCTCCGATGGCGACCCGTGCACGCCTGTGGACGTCTGCCTCGGGGGCACCTGCAAGGGCGAGGGCAGCCTGGTGTGCGAGCTGCCGAAGTCGTGCGGCGGCCTGCCCTGCTCGCCGGCGTGCTGGAACGTCGGCGCGTGCGTGCCGCTGAAGGGGTGCGCGCCGGTGACCGTCGCGGGCCCGTGCTCGGACGGCAAGGCCTGCCACGTGCTCGACTTCTGCCAGGGGGGCGCGTGCGCTCCCGGCGTGGTCTCCCTGCAGTGCGACGATGAGAACCCATGCACGATCGACGCATGCGATGACGGCGCAGGCTGCGTCTTCACGCCCCAAGCCGGCACGTGCGACGACGGGGATCCCTGTACAACGGGTGATCATTGCGAACAAGGCCAGTGCGCGCCGCTCGGTGCGCAGGCGTGTGACGACGGCAACCCGTGCACGACCGGGCTCTGCATCCCTGGCACCGGGTGCGTGACGCTGCTGAACGCCGCGCCGTGCGAGGATGGCGACCTCTGCACTCAGGGCGATCAGTGCCAGGGAGGCAAGTGCCGCTCGGGAGCCAAGATCTGCCCCTGTGATGAAGACGCCGATTGCTCCACGCCGGGCGCAGGCACGTGCGGGGGCGTCTGGCACTGCATCGCCAACCAGTGCGTGTTGGAGTCGGCCGTCGCCACCGGCTGTCCGGGTGCGACCACCGCGTGCCGCGTCACGGTCTGCGATGCCGTCACCGGGCACTGCGGCGAAGCAGCCTTGCCCGACGGGACCCCCTGCGCGGACGCGACGCTGTGCACCCTGGCGGACAAGTGCCTCGGAGGCACGTGCGTCGGCAGCGGCACGCTCGTGTGCGACGATCTCAACCCGTGCACCATCGACAAGTGCTCCGCCACGCTCGGTTGTACGCATCAGCCGTCGACGGCGCCCTGCGACGATAGCGATGCGTGCACGGCGTTCGATACGTGCAAGGCGGGCGCCTGCGTGGGCGGCAAGCAGCTCTGCGACTGTCGGACCGACGGCGACTGCGCCGAGCCGGACCCGTGCGTCAGCGTGGGCCGATGCATCGGCAACGTCTGCGTGTCGCTCCCCGGGATCGCGACCGAGTGCGTCGCCCCCGGGCCGTGCTTCCTCGCGAGCTGCGCCGCCGGGAAGGGCACGTGCACGCTGAGCGTGGTCGCTGACGGGACGCCGTGCGAGGATGGCAACGCGTGCACCGTGAGCGAGACCTGCGCCGGCGGGCGGTGCCTGCCACCCCCGGGACAGACATGCGACGACGGCTCGCCGTGCACCGTCGACGTCTGTGATGCGGAGCTCGGGTGTACGCACGTGGGCCTGGCTGGTCCGTGCAATGATGGGAGCCCCTGCACTCAGGACGACGCCTGCGATGCGCTCACCGGGACGTGCGGCGGCGTGGCCATCGCGAGCTGTGAGGAGAACTGCGCCAACGGGCTCGACGACGATCAGGACGGGCTGCCGGACTGCGGCGACGCGAGCTGCGCGACCTCGCCGGCCTGTCAGCCGTGCGCCACGGCGCCATTCATTCCGTGCGGCGGCACCGTGACCGGGACCGTCCCGGCGTGGGGAAGCGCCACGTCATCCATCGATGTGCTCGGGTGCCTCGGCGCGCCCGAGGCGGGGGCTCCCGAGGTCACGCGGCGCTTCACGACCTCGACGGGCGGAAACGTGCTCCTTCAGCTGCTATCGAGCGACCCCGAGCTCGTGGCCTCGGTGCTGACGATGAACGCCGGGGCCTGCGATGCGTGGTCGTGCAAGGCCTCGGGGACGCTCGAGCAGATGAAGGCCGTTCCGGGCGCAACGTACGCGATCGTCATCGAGCGACTGCTCCCCGGTCCGCCGGCCGATTTCACGCTCCAGGTGGCGTGCGACAAGCCATGCGTGCCGTCGTGTGCGGGGGCCGCGTGCGGTCCGAACGGCTGTGGCGGGAGCTGTGGCCCGTGCACCGGAGACGGCCCCTGCGCGGTCGCGAGCTGCGAGGCCGGCGCGTGCCTCTCCAAGCCGCTGCCCGGGTGCTGCACGAGCGCCGCCGACTGTGGCGACGGGAACCCGTGTACCCAAGATGCCTGCGTCGGCGCGCAGTGCACCCATGCGCCAACGCTCGGCTGCTGCGTCGTCGCGTCCGACTGCGATGACGGCGTACTCTGCACGTCCGAGGCGTGCGTCGATGGGAGCTGCCTCGTGACGGCCCCCGCGGGGTGCTGCGCGACGGCGAGCGATTGTCCTTCGGCCAACGAGGCCTGCGTCACGACGCAGTGCATCGCCGGCACGTGCGTCACGGCGCCCAGGTCCGGCTGCTGCAAGGCGACCGACGACTGCGGTCCGGCACCCCTGTGCACCACAGGCGCGTGCGTCGACGGCACGTGTACGTTCGCGGCGACACCAGGCTGCTGCACCACGCCGCAGTCGTGTGGCGACGACAACACCTGCACCCTCGACTCCTGTGACACGAGCACGCTCACGTGCTCCCACACCTGGATGCCCGGGTGTTGCGCGTCCGTGGCCGACTGCCCCGCACCGCAAGGCGCGTGCGCCCAAGCGACGTGCACCTACGGCCGCTGCGGGGAGGCCGCGGTCCCGGGATGTTGCACGACGAGCGAGGAGTGCCCCGTGACCGCGCCGTGCGCGATCGGAGTCTGCGATGGCGGGACGTGCGCGACGGTCAAGAAGCCCGGTTGCTGTCAGACGGATGCGGCTTGTGCCGACGGGCTGCCATGCACGCGCGATCTGTGCCTCGGCGAGACTTGTGCCCACCTGGCCGTACTCGGGTGCTGCGCCACGGCGGCCGACTGCGACGACGCCAACACCTGCACGACCGACGCGTGCAATCAGGTGACGCACACCTGCACTCACACAGCAACGCCCGGCTGCTGTCAACGCGATCCCGAGTGCGCCGATACGGACCCGTGCACGCGGGATCGATGCGTCGGTGCGAAGTGCCAGCACGAGCTCTTGCCGGGCTGCTGCGCGACGCCGTCGGACTGCGCGCCCGGGACGTGCGTCAAGGCCGGCTGCATCGCCGGGAAGTGCCTTTACGAAGCGATCATCGGCTGCTGCACGAGCGCAACGCAGTGCACGACTGGCTCTGCCTGCGTCACTGGGCAGTGCATCGGCGCCGCGACCGGGGCCGGCTCCTGCGTTCTGGCCCAGGATGGCGGCTGCTGTGACCTCGACAGCGACTGTCCCGTGCCGGACGATCCCTGCGAGGTGGTCGCCTGCCAAGACCACACGTGCACGACGGCGACCACTCCGGCGTGCTGCGCGACGGACGCCGCGTGCCCCAAGGCCGCGGAGCCCTGTCTCCGCACGCGCTGCCTCGGCCACGCCTGCGTCGCCGAGCGGATCGACGGCTGCTGTACGACGGCGATCGACTGTGGCTTAGCCCCGCCCTGTATGTCCCTCCAGTGCCTCGAGGGCGAGTGCCGAGTCTCCAAAGTGCCCGACTGTTGCTCCGTGGCCAGTGACTGCACCACGCCTGCGTCGCCTTGCCAAGCGGCCACGTGTGTCGATGGGAGCTGCGTGGCTGTTCCCGTGCCGGGGTGCTGTACTAAGGACACCGATTGCGACGTATCGGCAGGCGCTCCCTGCGCCCTGGTCGCGTGCGCGTTGGGCTCCTGCCTGACCGTGGGCCACGTCCCCGGCTGCTGCCAGTCACCAGCCGATTGCCCCGTGCCCACGGCGCCTTGCTCGGTCGCTCAATGCGTCGCGGGTCAGTGCGCGGTAGCGCCGCTCCCGGGCTGCTGCATCGAAGACGGCGACTGCGGCGTCGCCGCCGGTGTCTGCGCGACCGCGCAGTGCGTCGGTGGGCAGTGCGAGCTCCGCCAGAGCACCGGCTGTTGTGCGTTGAGTTCGGACTGCCCCGACGACGGCAACGCGTGCACGACCGCCAGCTGCATCGCCGGTCGATGCGTGCATGAGCCGGGCGCGGGCTGCTGCACGCGTGCCACCGACTGCGCGGCGGCGACCGCGTGCGACGTGCCCGCCTGCGTGGCTGGAGCGTGCCTGTCTGTGCCTGCCTCGGATTGCTGTACATCCCCAGCGGATTGCGCGGCCCTGGATGCGCCGTGCCACGAGGGCGCATGTCTTGGCGGGCGCTGCGCGACGATCCCGCTCCCCGGCTGCTGCACGCAGGACGCGGACTGCCCCGAGGACCCCGATCCGTGCACCCGGGCGATTTGCAGCGCGGGCCAGTGCACCTGGAGCCCGAACGCGGACACCGTGGGATGTTGTCACGCGGACCTCGACTGCGGCCCAGGAGCGACGGCCTGCGATCGACCTCACTGCGTCGACGGCGCGTGCCAGAACGAGCCCGAGCCAGGCTGCGCCCTCGGCGCCCTGGTGCACGTCGGGTTCGAGCCGGACGCCCCCGCCTCCGACGCGACGACCGTCGCGCTCTCGGGCGGGTTCGTCCTGGACCCGGCGATGGCCTTCGACGGCACCGTCTCGGCGGGCGCGTGGGTCGCCAGCGGGACGAGTCAGACCGAGGCCCTGCTTGCATTGCCCACGGTGCACGTGCTCGGGCCGACGACGCTGCGATTTCGCTACCGCTTGACCGTCGCGGGCTCCGACTGTGACTCAGGGCGCCTCTCGGTGCGGGTCGCGGTCAGCGGGGTCCCGCTCGAGGTCCCTTTGTTCGAGCGCTGCCTGCCGTCGGCGGAGCCGTGGGTGCTCGTGGATGTGGCGTTGGGCGGCTTCATCGGGCTCGTCGTCTCCCCGACGATTCGCCTCGACAGCGGTAATGGCGGCTGGGCCTCGGCCTCGGTCGACGACATCGCGCTCTTCGGTGGCGCCGCGATCGCCTGCAAGCCGGGCACCTGCCCGGAGTCCAGCGCGTGCACCCTGGTGACGTGCGCCAACGGGCTCTGCTCCGCGGAGCCAAAGCCCGCGTGCTGCGCGACGAACGCGACGTGCGACGACTCGGACCCGTGCACCTCGGACACTTGCACCGGACAGCTCTGCGTCTCCGTGCCGATTCCCGGCTGCCTGGTCGATGCGTGCGCTGCCACCGGCTTCGAGCCCACCGCGACGAGCGCGGTCCCGTGGTCGGTGACGACGGAGCCCGCTGCCTCCGGGCTCGCCTTCGTGGTCGAGGCCGACGGCGCCTTCGGCGGTGCGGCGTTTGCACGTGTGACGTCCGACGCGGAGACCGTCGGGAGCACGGCTGAGCTCGGCTTCGGGACGCTGCTCACGACTCCGGGTCCGTTGCGGGTCCGACTGGCGACCAAACAGGCGCTCGGTCCATCGTGCGAGCTGGGCAGCGTCGAGGTGCGCCTGCTCCCCGACGGTCCGAGCGCCGTGCTGCCGTGCGGGACACACGACTGGCAGCTGTCGGAGGCCATCCTCGACGTACCGACCGCCGGCTTGGCTCAGCTCGCAGTCCGCTTTCTGGCCAACGCGCCGGGCGCCGATCTCGCGGTAGACGACGTCCGGGTCATCGGGCACTGCCGGCCCGTCACCTGCGTGTCCGCCGGCGGCTGCGACGACGGCGATTCGTGCACCGTCGACGCATGTGACGCCGGCTACCTGTGCCAGCACGTGCGCCGGTCTGGCTGCTGCACCACGTCCGAGGACTGCCCCTCCGACGGATCGTGCCGCACACGCACGTGCACCAAGGGCCGCTGCGGGAGCGCACCGACGCCGGGTTGCCCGTCAGGCGCCGTCATGGCGGAGAGCTTCGAGGGCGGGACCTTGGGGTCGGTGACCTCGAGCGTACCGATCTCGGGGCCCACCGGCGACGTCGTCGTCGAGCTCGGAGGTGCGTGGGACGGCCTCGCCGCCCTGCGCGCACAGACCTCCGCGGCGCAGCCCGAGATCACCCTCACGTTCCCGTCGGTCCTGGTCGGCGGCGACAGCGCCTTGGCCTTCGGCCTGCGGGTCGAAGCGGGTCAAGCCTCGTGCACCGACGGCCGCGTCGAGTTCTGGGTCGATGACGTGCTCGTGCTGACCCGCTGCGCGTCGAACGCGGCCTGGGAGCCAGTCGATGTCCCGCTTACGCCGTGGCTTGGCCAGCTGGCGGTCCCGCGCGTGCGGCTCATCGGCGGCGCGCCGCCGGCGACGGCGACCGTCGCGCGAGTCGATGGGCTGCGCGTGTTGGGCGCGGCCGTCGCGGCGACTTGCCTGACCGCCACGCACTGTGACGACGGCGACCCGTGCACGGGCGACGTGTGCCTGGGACTGAGCTGCGCCCATCTCTCGAGCGACGTGAGCTGCTCTGACGGAAACGCCTGCACGCTGAATGACGCCTGCGTGGCCGGGGCGTGCGTCGGCGCCGTGCTCGCCTGCGCCGATGGCGACCCCTGCACCGCGGACGCCTGCGACCCGTCGATCGGGTGCACGCATGCGCCGGTTGCCGCCCCGTGCGACGACGGGGATGCCTGCACCGCCGACGATCAGTGTGGCGCGGACGGCTGTCGCGGGACGCCGGTCATCTGCGACGACTTCAACGCCTGTACGCGGGACGCCTGCCTCCCGACCGCGGGCTGTGGGCATGTCGCCGAGCCGTTCGGCCGGGCCTGCGTCATCGCTGAAGGCGCCGGCTTCTGCGCGATGGGCCAGTGCCGGCGATGGACCGTCGCAGCCAGCGACGTCGATGACACCAAGACGACGTCCGTTCGGGTCAATGCCATCGCGCCGCGCGCGACGGCGACCCCCCTGACGGCCATCGGAACCTACGATCCCGACGGGGCGCCGCACGCGGTCGTGTTCCGGATCGACGACACGGCGCTGGGCCTGCACGTGCTGAAGGAGGGCGCCGACGGTGGCGAGCTGCTCGGCCTCGACGGCGGCTTGGCCGTCGGCCGCGACGGGCTGGTCGAGGCCGTGGCCAAAGACGGAACCGTCCCGCAGCCCGGATTGATGGCCGGCCTCGACCTGCACGTCGTCCTGGTGCTGGGTCAGGCGCTGCTGCTCGCCGGCGATGGTCCCGCCCGCGCGGACGTCCCGACCAGCGTGCGACGGTGCAAGCTCAACGGCGGTATCTGGCAGAAGTGCCAGCCGATGCTCGTCGCAAACTCGGCGACGACCTGCACGCGGCGGGCCCCGTTCCACGTGCGTACGGCGATCGCGCTCGGACCGCAAAAGGTGCTGCTCGGTGGGACCGCATTCGAGGGGGCCCAAGGGCACGATCCGGTCGCCCGGGTCGCCCTCTGGGACGGGAACCTCTACGACGATTGCGGCGCCGCCGGCGAATACGCGGGCGAGGCGTACTACGGTGCCGAGGCGACGCCCTTCGGGCTGACGATCAACGAGACGACGGACCCGACCCAGGTCGAGGGCATCACGGACTTTGCCGTCGCGACCTCCGGGACCGTGTTGCTCACCGGACGCCGCGGTCTCATCGCCTGGCATGACGGCTCCGCGTGGATTCGGGTGGCGAAGACGGGACCGGGGACCGCGTTTGGCCTCTCCCAGCGCCTCGACCTGCGCGCGATGGCCACCGACCTCTCCGGCGTCCATGCCCTCGGCGAGGCCGTTGGGCTCGTGCCTGGCGGCTGCCGCGTCCCCGTGCACGTCCACCTCTCCGCGATTGGCAGTGGGTTCGACGTGGATCTGTCTGGCCCGATCGCCCCCGAGCTGCGCGACTGCGGGGCCCCGCCGTACGACTTCGTCTCGGTACGAGGCGCCGCGCGAGATGGCCTGACCGGCGCCATCCACGCGGTCGGCTCCGCCCCGAACGCCGCGGACACTCCCGCCGAACGTCGCGGTCTCGTGCTACGGTTGCCCGCGATTGTGCCGTGACCCGAAGATGTCTCGCCTGATGCGCTCGCTCGCTCTCCATACGCACCCCGTTCTGGGGCCACTCGTCATGGCCGCAGCGGCGGTGACCCTCGCGACGGGCTGCCGGCGTGCGGCAACGCTGGACACTGCAGCGCTCGCGTCCCTCGTCCACGCGCCGCCCGTGGGGCCCGCCCCAGTCGAGGCGACGCTCCGACCGCAGCGACAAGAGAGCTGGTTTGGCGTGTACCTGGCCGAGCAGAAGGCCGGGCATGCGCGCGAGGTCGTGGAGTGGTTGCCCGACGGTGGACTGCGCGTCAGCACGACGGTGTCGCTTCGGCTCAAGCGCAATGACGCCCCTATGGAGCTCGACGTGACCGATCGGGTCGAGTACGGGCCGCCGCCGACGCGCTCCCTGGCGAGCTTCGAGACACGCGAGCGCACCGGTACTGCGGGCGGCGTCGTCAGACGGGGCCAACTCTCGGCCACTGGCGAGCAGCTCGAGGTCGTCATCGACGCGGGAGGCACCACCGAACGCCGCAGCCTCCCGCGACCGCGCGAGAGCGCCAATGACGCGGTCGCGGCGCTCTTGGTCGCGCGGCTCGCCGCCAACCCTCGCCTCGAGACGTGGCAGTTCGACCGCTCGACGCTGACGGAGCACCGCCAAGACGTCGAGGTCGTCGAACGGCGCCAGCTGACGTTGAGCGGCGTGCCGAGCGAGGTCCTGGTCGTACGCACGCGCGATGCGGCTCGCGGACTGGAGCTCGTCACCCGGGTCACCCTCGCCGGCCAAACGCTCGAGACGACGGTTGGCCCCGGCCTGCGGATGGTCCTCGAGGAGGCGGACGTCGCCCGCAACCTCGCGGCGTCGTTGCCCGACGCATTTCGATTGACGGTCCTGCCGCTGGAGGGGGCGTTGGGCGACCCGGCCACGATTCGGCGTCTCCGAGTCGCGCTGGCGGGTCTGAACCCTGGCGTGGCGCGCGGCGACGGTCGGCAGTCTCGCGACGGGGACGTCCTGACCGTGTGGCGGCGCACGCTCACCGAGCTCGCCGAGGTGCCGCTCTCCGCCGCCGATCGCGAGCGGTGGCTTGCGCGTACGGCGCTCGCGGACGCCGACTCCCCGCGGGTTCGCGAGTTCGTGGCACCCATCGCTCGGAGCGAGCCCGTCGCGCGGCAAGTCGAGGCCGTGGTGCATCGAGTCCACCGGACGCTCCGCTACTCGCTCGCCACCGCCGCCGCGAGCGCCAGCGGGATCCTGGCCGATGGCGCAGGAGATTGTAGCGAGTTCGCGCGGGTCCTCGTCGCTGCGCTGCGCGCGCTGGGAGTCCCTGCGCGCGAGGTTCTGGGACTCGTCTACGCCCCAAGAGACCAAGGCTTCGTCTTTCACGCGTGGGCAGAGGCCTATGTCGACAGTCGCTGGCTGGCGGTGGACGCGACGTGGGACCAGGTCCCCGTCGATGCGACCCACATTGCGCTGGGCAACGAGGATCCCGCGCCCATCGTCTCGGTCATCGGCGGCGTCAAGGCGAAGCTCGTGGACGTGGAGAGGTTCGAGAGCGGGCCTCAACCGCGATAGGTCGCAGCGTCGATGCCATAGGTCTCGAGCCACCGATAGACCTGTCGCCGATCGCGCCGCAGGTGATGGGCCACGTGGACGAGATTTCCGCCGTAGGCTTCCAGCACTTGCAACAGAAACTCGCGGGTCGGGCGCTCCCCGAAGTCGAGCACCTCGCGACGCAGCCGGACCTGTTGGAATGCCTCGGGGAGGTCGGAGACGGCCACGTCGCCGTGGGTCCCCGACTCGGCCACCGCGGCCGCGGCCCGCTGGAGCTCGTGCAGGTTGAGACGCCAAGGGAACACGACGAGCGCCTCGGCAGCATCGGGCAGGAAGTGGGCCTCGGTCTGGAGGGCCTGCAGAAAGACGTCCATCAGCAGCAGGACGTCCTCGCGGCGTTCGCGCAGCGGCGGCAGCTCGAGCGCCACGTCGGCGATGGCGGCCGCCAGCTCACGCCGCAGGTCACCTGCGTCGACGCTGAGGGACACGGACTCATCGGCGATCGAGACGAGCCGCGTCCGCAAGCACGCGCCCGGAGTTCGAGTGGCGACGCTGTCGTCGAGCGCCGAGTGGAGCTCGAGCTGAAGCGCGTGAGGGAGCGCGGCAAGGTCGCGCAAGACGATGGTCGTCACCAGCGCCGGGTCCTGCAACCTGAGCCGCTCACACACCTCGCGCCGGAAGCGCTCGGCCTGAACCCCACGGCAGCTGAGGTGCACCAGCGGGGCCGGCCGATCCGACACCGCATGGAGCTGCTCGGCCACGAACGAGCGGCCGGTGTGTGCCTCACCCACGATATGAACGGCGCGATTCGATCGGGCCTCGCTCGACACGAGCTGGCGCACCCGCTCGGCGGCGAACGAGAGCCCGCTGAAGACGTCGCTGCTCCGTTCGGCGAACGCTAGCGGCCGAAGCCGGGTGGCCCGATTCCTGCGAAAGACCAGCAGCGTGCTGCCAATGCGGAGGACGTCGCCTTCGAGCAACGCGCGCCGGGCCGTGGCCGCCCCCATGACGTAGGTGTGGTTCTTGCTCTGGAGATCCTGGACAATGGCGACGCCATCGGGCCGGAGTTGAACCGAGGCGTGATCCCGGCTCATCGTGGTGTCGTTGATCGCGACCGGCGACCGGGCAGTCGGCTGGCGACCGATCGCGGCGGGCACCTCGCCGAGAGGAATACGGATTCCAATCGCCCGAGGGTCGGGCGAGTAGATGACGATGACTTCGGCCGCCGAGTGCATGTCGTCGGAGAAGACGATCGGGGCCGACTCGGTCACGGCTGCCGGAGCTGGTGTGGGTGCGTTGGGGTCGGCCATAGTGTGGCCGCACCCGAGCACTGCCGGGCAAAGCCGCGTGGGGCACGGTAGGCGAGCCTACCGCGGGGGTCAAGGCGGACACACCGTCGGTGTCCTTCCGAGGACCTGAGGCGCAGTCACTTTTGCCGTCGTACGCCGTTCGCCGCCGTTGACTCATCGGGTCGAGGCGAGTAGTGTCGAGCGCTACCGCGACGGTGGATCTCGTTCGCGCGGGACGCGATGGCGGTGCCGGAGGCAGGCGCGATGATGACGATTTCGGGTGTGGGACGGATGGGGCTGACCCGAGTGGGTTGCGTGGCGGTGCTCGCACTCGTCGCGGGCTGCAGTGGCGATGACATCGCCCTGAATGCGGTCGGCGGCGATACGGCCGTCGATCCGGACGCCGCTTCGAGCGAGGTCACGACCCCGACGGAGACCAGCACCACGTCGGACGGGCTGGACCCCACGATCGACACGCCCCCCGTGAGCGACCCCGGTGGCAAGGAGGACGCTCAGCTTCCAGACGGGGTCCAGACTCCGGACATTGCGGCGGATGCAACCGCGGCCGACACCGCGGACTCCGCGGACACGACCGCGCCCCAGAACGTGTGCCTGGCGGCCCCGAGCGCAGAGCTCATGGTCAAGATCATGGGTCCGCCCGGCTCCCGGCGCGGTAAGCTGCACGCCGCGGTCATCACCTCGGTCACGTCCATCGGCGGAATCTACGCCGGCGCGCCGGACACGCTCACCTGGGAGGCCAACGGCCAGTCGGGGACGTGCGTCGGGGATGCGCCGTTCTTCAAAGCCAACGCCATCACGCTCAAGCCCGGCCCGAACCCGGTCAAGATCACGGCCAAGAAGGGGGACAAGTCCGCGTCGGACACGATCGTCGTGACCTACAATCCGCAGTTCGCCTTCGACGCCGATCCGAGCGTGTCGCCCGATATGATGTGGTCCGGAGAGACGACGAAGGTCATCGTCTCGGTGCCGCTGTCGTCGTCCAAGACGGTCAAGCCGGGTTCGATGAAGATCTGGCAGGTGGACAAGGACGCCAACCCGGTCGGAGACAAGCCCCTCGGCACGCTGGCGGACAACGGCAACGCCGCCACGAGCTGTGACGAGATCGATAGCGACGGCGTCTTCGGCGGCTGCATCCAGTCGTTGTCGTGTACGGGCGGCCAGGACGTGTGGGTCCGCGTCTCGGCGGACGTGCTCCCCGAAGACGGCGGCTCGTATACGGCCTACTCGGCACCGGTGCGCATCGAGTGTGCGGAGCGGTTGCCCAAGGCGGAGTGCACGGCGGCGCACGGCGTCATGAAGGAGGCCCGCAAGCAGTTCGACACGGCGGGCGGGACGGCGGCGGGAACGGCTGCGCGCGACGCGGTCATCGCGTGGCTGCTCCAGCAGAGCACGGTGGCTGAGGCCGGGCCCGCGGCCGGTGACGGCGTAGGCCTGTGGGTTCGCTTCAAGGGCGGCTTCCTTGGCGCACTCAACCTCACGCCCAAGGAGTACCGCGGTGGCTCGACGCTCGCGGCCGAGACCCTCGCGCGCTCGCTGGCGCAGGCTACGAGCGCGCCTCCGGCCAACACGATCGCGATCACCTCCAAGAAGGCGATCGTTCTGGCCCCGGCGCACGCGGACCTCGCGAGCGCCGGAGGAGACGAGGCGGAGGCCATCGCCAGCCTGTTGTCGAATACGACGTGCCCGCAGTTCGACGTCAATGGACCGCTCAATGACAGCAAGGCGGACCTGGCCGCGTTCCGCAGCCAATATCTGTACGGCGCCATCGCCATCGTCGCGCACGGCGAGGCCTACTACACGGGCATGACGAACGATGGACGCAAGGGCTTCGACTGGGAAGACGTGGCGAGCCAGGAGGTCATCTGGTCCGGCGAGGCCGTCGATTGTGAGAAATTCACGACGACGAACAAGACCTGCTCGAGCTCCGGTGGCACGACGTGCCCGGCAGGGACCGAGTGCGTCTACACGGAGACTCAGGGGAGCGACAAGAGCGTCACGCTCAAGGGCGTCTGCGTCGACCGCCACCAGATGGACCTGCGCCGCGGCCGCACGGTCCTCTCCGACACCACGTGGGGCATGACCGGACCCTTCATGTCGCGCTACGCCAAGGTGCCGTATGCCAGCGCGCTGGTGTATGCCGGCAGCTGCCGCAGCATGTACAACGGGTCGATGGCGGCGGAGTACTTCACAGCCGGCGCGGGCAGCGTGGTCGGGTACGCGGACTATGTCCACAACGGCTTCGCCAAGGACTCCGGGGTGCAGCTCTTCAAAGACATCACCGAGAACAAGAGCGTCTCGGGCCAGGCGCACTTCTCGGTGAAGCCCCTGCAGGATCCAGAGTCCCCGGGAGCCTGCATGCGCATGTTCGGGGCCAACAACCTCGACGTGATGAACTCCAACATCATCAACCCGAGCTTCGAGACGGCGGACCTGACGGGCTGGGCTCGCGACGGTGACGGCCGCGTCATCTCGCAGCTCGGCAAGGCCATCCCGGTCCACGGCAAGTTCATGGGCCTCGTGTCCACCGGCCTTGGCTTCACGGTCCAGACGGGCGAGATCGAGCAGAACTTCTGCATTCCGGACGACAAGTCGACGGTCAAGTTCTACTGGAAGTTCTATTCAGAGGAGTTCAAGGAGTACTGCGGCTCCATCTTCCAGGACACGTTCCAGGCCACGCTATCGAACGACGTGGGCCAGATCACGCTCGTGAATGTGAAGGTCGACGACCTCTGCCACTACAACGAGTCGGGCTGTGACCCGTGCCCGGATCCCGGTACGGGGAACTGCCAGTGCGGGAGCCAGTACGTCGGGCTGTTGCCGTCGGACGTGAGCTTCGACATCGGCGGCGTCTTCAACACGCAGTGGCAGGGCGTCGAGAAGGACATCAAGGCGCTGGCCGGCAAGGGTCCGGTGTCGCTGAAGTTCTTCGCGACCGACCAGGGCGACTCCATCTTCGATACGGTCATCCTCTTCGACGCCATCAGCTTCCACTAGGCCCGGGTCGCATCGGGGCGGCGCGCACGTCGCGAGCGGCTACGCGGGGTTGGGGACGTCCAGGAACTCCCAGGTCACCCCGAAACGGCGCTCGATCTCGGCAGCGAGCGCCTGAACGCCATAGCGCTCCGTGTTGTGGTGACCCGCCGCGATGAAGTGCAGCGACTCCTCGCGCGCGAAGTGCATGACGTACTCGCTGATCTCTCCCGTGAGAAAACAGTCGAGACCGGCAGTGAGCGCTTGCGGCAGCTCCTTGTCGGCGGCGCCGGTGACGATGCCGACGGTGCTTACGAGCCCCTCACCAAAGGGGAAGACGATCCCGTCGGCCGAGAGTGACTCCGCCACGCGTCGGGCGAGCCCATCGATCGCCAGCGGGGCCTCGAAGCGACCGCGAATCCCCACGTGCAGCCCGCGGTGCTCGCCGAACGGCTCGAGCGCAGTGAGCCCGAGCCGCCGCGCGACGGTCACGGCATTGCCGACCTCGGGATGGCGGTCGAGCGGGAGGTGGTAGGCCAAGAGGTTGAGATCGCTGTCGAACAACGCCTTGACCCGGGCCTTGAAGCTCCGCGTGATGGTGGGCATGGCGCCGCCCCACAGGATGCCGTGATGGACGAGGACCGTGTCGGCGTTGCGCTCAGCCGCGCCGGCGATGAGCGCGTGGCACGCCGTGACGCCGCAGACGATATGGCGCACCTCGGCCGCCCCCTCGACCTGGAGCCCGTTGGGGCAATAGTCCTTGCCGGCAACGGCGGGGACGTCGAGGTACTCGTCGAGGAAGCGAATCAGGTCGTCGCGGCGCATGGCGGTACTCCGAAATTCTAGCGTGAACGAGGCAAGTCGCGACAGGCGCGTGCCCAGGCGGCAAGCCTCGGGTGCGTGGGGCCGAGCACGGTCTCGGTCTGCGCGATCATCCAGCCGTCCTTGCCTTGGAGCGAGTCGCAGGTCGCACGCCGGTCCTCGGGCCCGAGTGAGCCGGGCTCCGCCAGGCCTGAGACCACGAGACGCACTTGCGGCGGAAGCTGGTCGCTCGGCGCAGTCGCGAGTTGGAGCGGCTCCTCACCGCCCTGTCGGTCGGCCATCAGCATCTGGTGGATGCCGGCCCTCCGCTCCGCATCCAGCGGGTGCTTGGCGAGCCACGGGACCAACAGCGCGTCACCACCAGGGCGGACCCGGGCGTCGATGATCCGCCGCGTGAGGCCGCCATTGCGCTGCGAGAAGAGGTCGCGCGGCGCCAGATACTCGAGCCGCGGGTAGAGCTCCGACAGCGTGCGGGTAAAGCCCTCACACAGACGGGCCATGCTCTCGGGGCCGGCGAGGTTGAGCGTCAGCAGCTGATCGAAGGTGCGCGGCAGGCTTCGGACCACGTGACTCTGGAGCTCGGCCTGGACCGACGGTTCGGCCCACGATGCGGCCGCACGCTCCAGATCGAGGGCGATGCGGTCGGCAGACGCGACGATGGCGAGGTCGCCAAAGGACAAGCGGAAGACGGTCATCGAGGGAAAGACAGAGCGCACGGTGCAGAGGATCTCCCGCAGGAGCTCATCGCCGAGCTCGTAGTAGTGAATCCACTGGACGAGCAGCCCGCCGGGCCGCAGCCGCGACTTGACGCGCAAGAAATGCTCTACTGTGTACAAATCGCCCACACCGACGACCCACGGGTTGGATGGCTCTGAGATGCACAGGTCATATGACTGCGGCGGTGCGGCGCGCAGGACCTCGCGCGCATCAGCCAGGATGACCTTCACGTTCGGATTCTGGAGGACGTGGCCGTTGTAGTCTGCAAAGACGGTCCCGGCCGCCTGAAGGACGCCGTGATTGAGCTCGGCGACGGTGACCGTCGTGCCCGGATGCGCGATGGCTGCCGCGGCCGTCTGACCGGTCCCGAGCCCGACGACGAACACGTCCTTTGCAGCCGGCGCAAAGACGAAGCCCAGGTGGCCGAGCATGACCTGTGTGAGCTCGTCTCCAAGCTTGCCGACCGACCCGTCCGCCTTGCCGTTGGTGCGGAAGATGATCCGCTCACCCTCGGCCGTGTCGTGCCGCTCGACGGTGACCGAGGCGTCGGTGCCGTCCTCGCGAAAGAGCAGCGTGCCCTTGCGCAGCTCGGCCACCTGAGACTCGAGCGCGGCCATGCTGAGCACCCGGCTGCGGAAGAGCCCGCGATAGAGCATGGTCGTGTCTGGCCATCGAAAGGTGACGAGCAGCGCGGACGCGACGAGGACGAGGCTTGGCAGGACGAGCGCGCGTGCACCCCACGGCCGTGGCAGCGTGCCCACCGCGATGAGCAGCGAGCAGCCGACGCCCAGCGCGAGGACGCCGTCGATGCCCAGCGCCGGCATGAGCCAGTAGCTCCCAAGCATGGCTCCGAGCAGATTCCCGAGCGTGTTGCTGGCCAGGAGCCGCGCAGTCGAGCGGTCGGTGCTGGCCCCACCCGCGTGGGCACCGGCGAGCAGCGCGGGGAAGGCCGCGCCGAGGGCCGCCGCGCCCGGGAGGAAATGGAGCATGACGGTGAGTCCGCCGACGGTGGTCCAGAGCCCGTAGTTCTGCGGATCGGGCAGAAGTGCCGTCTTGACCTTGTAGAGGGCCACGGGCAGCGACTCGAGGCGCACCAGCAGCAGCGCGGCACAGAGCGCGGCGAGCGTCTGCGTCACCGCGAAGACACGCGCCGCGGACGCCCCGCGGGCGATCACGCGTGTGGCCATCGCCGAGCCGAGTGAGATGCCCGCGATGACGACGAACAGCATCATCGCAAAGGCGTAGACACTGGCGCCGAGCAGCAGGCCGGAAAGTCGTGTCCAGACGACCTCGTAGAGTAGCGTGACGAAGCCCGTCAGCGCGGCGGCGAGCACGAAGCGCAGCGCGGGCGGGGCGTCGTCGCCCTGTTCGGACGTGGGAGCGGCGGTGCGTACGGGGACGTCGAGCGCGCGGCTCATCCACCAGACGATCGCGCCGACCGCGAGGTTGATGAACGCGCCGACGAGCAGCGGCAGCTCGAGCCCGAGCGCCTCGATGAGGTAGAAGCCGGCGATCCAGGCACCGGCCGCTGCACCGGCCGCGTTGATGGCGTAGAGACGAGACACCGTACGGACTGCGTCCGTAGGGACGAGCCGCTCGATGGCTGCGGCAAGCACGGGCAGGGTGGCGCCGAGCTGAATCGAGAGCGGGAGGATGAGCACGGCCGCGGTGACGAGCTTGAGGCTGACGACGAGCGCCGAGGTCGGGTCGCGTCCCGCCACGAGCAGGTGGTAGACCTCGAAGACGGCGGGCGCGGTCGTCGAGAAGAGGAGCATCCACAGGCCGACGCCCGCCTCGAGGGCCGCGTAGGCGAGGAACGGCTGGCTCGCGGTGCGAAGCCGGTGGCTCGAGCGGCCGGCCCACAGCGAGCCGAGCGACAGCCCACCGAGGAAGGCTGCCAGGGTGACCGCGTGCGATGCTCCCGAGGAGCCCAGAAAAAGCGCGAGGTAGCGTCCGAGGACGACCTCGTAGAGCAATCCAGAGGCGCCCGTCAGGACGAGCAGGACGTGAAGGGCGACGATCACGCTGCGGTAACAGCGGCGGTCACTGCGGCGTCCCAGGCCGGCCCGCAAGGCAAGCAGTTCATCGGTGCGCGTCCAGATAACGCTGCACGGTGGCCACGAGCGCCTCCGGGGTGAACCCCAGCTCCTTGGCGATGCGACCGGCAGGTGCGCTGGCCCCGAAACGATCGATGCCGTGGCAGTGCCCGCGGTCACCGATGAGGCGCTCCCAGCCAAAGCTGCGACCGGCCTCCACGGCCACGCGCGCCGTGATGCGCGACGGCAGCACGCTCTCGCGGTAGTCGGCGGTCTGCTCGAAGAAGCGCTCCCAGCACGGGAGGCTCACGACGCGCGCCTTGACCGTGAGGCGCTCCGCGGCAGCGACCGCGAGGGAGACCTCGGAGCCCGTGGCCATGAGGATGACGTCGGGCGGGCCCTCGGTGTCGCGCACCACGTAGCCGCCGCGGGAGACGCCCTCGCTCGACGTAGTGGCGAGCACGGGGAGGTTCTGTCGCGTCAGCAGCAGCGCGGTCGGTCCATGGGAGCGCTCGAGCGCAAGGCGCCAGGCACCCGCGGTCTCGGTCGCGTCAGCGGGACGTACGACGTAGAGATTAGGGATGAGGCGCAGGCTCATGGCCTGCTCGACCGGCTGATGCGTGGGGCCGTCCTCGCCGAGGAAGACGCTATCGTGCGTGAAGACGTACACGACGGGCTGGTGCATGAGCGCGGCGAGGCGCACCGACGGGCGCATGTAGTCGCTGAAGATGAGGAACGTGGCGCCAAAGGGCCGAAAGCCGCCATGCAGCGACAGCCCGTTGAGCAGCGCGCCCATCCCGTGCTCGCGCACGCCAAAGTTGAAGGTGCGGCAGTCCGCGCCGAAGGCGTCCCGCTGGATGGCGCGGAAGCCCTTGAGGTGCGTCCCGTTGGACTCGGCCAGGTCGGCGCTCCCGCCGACGAGGCGCGGGTCGCGCTGGACGAGCGCGTTGAGCACGGTGCCACTGGCCTTGCGTGTCGCGATCTGTTGGCCTGGCTCGAAGGTGGGGAGCGCCTCGAGTACCGCCGCCGGCGTGTCGCGGGCGAGCTGCGCCAGAAAGCGCGTGCGTGTGGCGGCGTCCGTGTTCTCGAGCGCTGTGCGCCAGGCCGCATGCGCCCCACGACCGCGCTCCATGGCGGAGGAGAAGAGAGCGAGCACCGCCTCCGGGATGTGAAAGGTCGGCGCGTCGGGCCAGCCCATGGCGCGCTTGGCCCCAGCGACCTCGGCGGGACCGAGCGGTGCGCCATGCGACGTCTCGGAGTCCTGCTTGGTGGGCGCGCCGTGCCCGATGTGTGTCAGGCACTGGATGAGACTCGGTCGCTCGGACACGGTATTTGCAGCGCGGATCGCGCGCTCGACGGCGGAGGCGTCATGCCCATCGACGTCGCGAACGACGTGCCAGTCGTAAGCCTCGAAGCGGGCCGCGACATCCTCGGTGAAGGACAGCGTGGTACTGCCGTCGATGGTGATCTTGTTGTCGTCATACAGAACGACCAGCCGGCCGAGACCCAGATGCCCGGCGAGGGAGGCGGCCTCGCTCGCGACACCCTCCATCAGATCGCCGTCGGAGGCGATGACGTAGGTGCGGTGATTGACCAGCCGCCGCTCGTCTGAGTTGAACCGTCCGGCCAGCAGCCGCTCGGCGATCGCCATGCCG
>SXGT01768881.1_pt1 | contig 25131 bp, 29 predicted proteins | sample 3176221 | NCBI WGS metagenome assembly SXGT01 (sample SAMN11356862, study PRJNA531348) | freshwater metagenome | isolation source: freshwater sample F1-120 | place: China: Fuxian Lake, Yuxi | collected 2017-12-25
CGCTGCTGCTCGCCGCCCGACAGCGTCGCGGGCCGCGCCTCCGCCCGGTGGGTCAGCCCGACCCAGGCCAGCATCTCGCGCACCGGCTGGGCGATGTTCGGTTCGGGCACGCCCGCGACGCGCAGGGGGAGCGCGATATTGTCGGCGGTCGACAGGTGCGGGACCAGCCGGAAATCCTGAAACACCACCCCGATCCGCCGCCGGAACCCGGGCAGCCGCTCGCGGGGCAGCAGCACCATGTCCTCGCCGAACAGGCGGATGACGCCCCGGCTCGGCCGCTGCGCCAGGTAGAGCAGCTTCAGCAGCGACGTCTTGCCTGCCCCGCTCGCCCCCGTGAGAAAATAAAAGGCGCCCGCGCCCAGCGTGAAGCTGACGTCGGACAGCGTCTCGTCCCCGGTCCCGTAGCGCAGGCCGACATTCTCGAACTGGACGATGCTCGCCATGTGGCCCATGCCTTCGCACACCGTCAGGGGCCACGACAAGCATCGGGGCTGTTTGGCCGCCCGCCGTGCCGAAATCGGCCGCCGCGGGCCAGCGGATCAAACCTTGCCACGATGCGCGCGCGCGTGCTTAACGATGGCTGGCGGTGCGATGCAGGTGTGAAGCGTCTCGATGATCCTCGAATGCCCTGAGTGCAGCACCCGCTATCTGGTGCCCGACAGCGCGATCGGGGTCGACGGCCGGACGGTGCGCTGCGCCACCTGCCGCCACAGCTGGTTTCAGCCTCCGCTGCCGGTCGAGCCCCCGCCCGCGGCGATCGCTGCCGCCGAGCCGGATGCGGAAGGGAGCGCGGCTGAAGCGCCGGCGCGCTTCGCGCCGCCGCCGCCCCCGCCCGTGATCGAGGCTGCGCCGCCGCAGGATTACGACGCCTTTGCGCACCGGCCGCCGTTTCGGCCGACCCGCAACCTCCAGCGGCGGCGGACCTGGGCGGCGGTGATCGCGGGGCTGCTGATGCTCGCCGGGGTCGCCGCGATCATCTGGCTGGGCGCGCCCGGGCTCGCGTCGCGGCTCGGACTGCCGATCGGGTCGGCGGAATCTCCGCTCCGGCTCAAGGACAATCCGATCGAGCGCCGCAAGCTGGAGAACGGGTCGGAGCTGTTCGCGGTGAGCGGGCAGGTGACCAACCCCTCCTCGACGCGCCAGCGGGTTCCCGATATCCGCGCCGAGCTCCGCGACGCGCAGGGGCGGCTGGTCTACGGCTGGACGATCACGCCGGAGCGCCGCGTCCTGCCGCCGGGCGGCAGCATCGAGTTCAATTCGGCTAAGCTCGACGTGCCGTCCAATTCGAAACGCCTGGAGCTGAGCTTCGCGGGCGAACCGGCGCGCTAGACCCGTTCGCGCCCTAAACCCGGTTGCAGGCTCCGGATCGCCCTGCTAGGGGCACGCGCCTACCGGCTGCCGGGTTTCCGGCGGTGTGCACGTGCGGTCGTGGCGGAACTGGTAGACGCGCAACGTTGAGGTCGTTGTGGCCGAAAGGCCGTGGAAGTTCGAGTCTTCTCGACCGCACCACATGTTCCCCGGGGCGGCGGCGTCGCCCTCGGGCCGGTAGCCCCTCCTCAGCTTTGATCTGCATCAGTGCGATTGTCGGACCGGTTCGCATCCGGCGGCGGCCCGCGCGCGTAGTCGTCTCCGGACCGTAGCGAACGGCGGCGGCCCGTGTGAGAGGGTGCGCAGCAAGCGGCATGACTGACCCGACCCGTCTGGCGGCGCTGCTCGCGACCTTCGACTCGTCGACCCCCGCGTTGACGCTGTTCCGGGTCGCGAGCGGCGTCCGGATGGTCGGCCCGCCGGTCGACGGCGTCGCCGCGCTCCTCGTGCTGCACGGCGCGATGCTGCTGGAGGTGGACGGCGAGCCCGCGCAGACGGTGGCGTCGGGCGGCCTCGCACTGGTGTCCTCTGGGCGCTCGGCCCGGCTTTCCCCCGCCGGCGTCCCGGTCGTGGCGACCGTAGACGGGCGCGGAAGTCTTCAGCCCCGCGAAGGCTGGCTGGTCGCCGAAGCGTCGCGGGGGCGCGAACCCGCGCTGGTTGTCGCGGCGGGGCGCATCGCGGGCAGCAGCGGGCTCGGCGTGACCGGCACGCTGGTGATCCCCTTGGGCGCGTGCCGAACCGCGCGGCCGATCTTCGCGCTCCTGCGCGCCGAGTGCGAGCGCGGCGCGGCCGGGCACCCCGCGCTCGCCGCCGCGCTGATGAACGCCTGCGTCATCCAGGGTCTGCGCCGCGTCATCGCCGCAGGGCCGCAGGCGGCGGACGTGCCGATGCAGCGCGGCCTCATCGGCCGGGCGGCGGCCGCGATCCGCAGCCGTCCCGCCGAGCCGCACACGGTGGACACGCTGGCGACGCTGGCTGGGATGAGCCGCTCGACCTTCATCCGCCATTTCAAGCGCGCGTTTCGCCTTGCGCCGAGCGAATACGTCCAGCAGGTGCGGCTGGAGGAGGCGCGGACGATGCTGGAGGCGACCGACCTGCCGGTCGGGACGATCGCCACGCGCACCGGCTTCGCCAGCCGCAGCCATTTCTCCCGAATGTTCCGCGCCGCGTTCGGCAACGATCCCAGCAGCCATCGCGAGCGCGTCCGCACCGGCGCCTGACCGCCGAACCGCGCCGCCCCGGCGTCCCACGCGGATCGAATCCCGCGGCTCGACGCCCAGTCGTGCTTTCCTGTGCCAACCGCCGTGCCTTCAGCGTTCAAACTCGCGGTCGCGCCAAGAGCGTTGACGGAAGCGAAAACGTGAGTTCCACGCGGGTCGTTGCACCGCCGTTTCGATCGCCCGAACATGATTCCGATCCGGTCGTTTCGGCTGCGCATGGAACGTCCCCGATCCGAGCCCGTTCTGACAGCACGATCCAGCGAGGTCGTGAACTGGCCTATAACCAAACACTTAGGAGCGTAACATGCCCGGTCTTTCTAACATCTTCGGCAGCGACGACAGCAGCAGCAGCAACGACCAGAACGCGTCGGGCACCCTGGTGGGTGACGCCAGCAGCGCGCTGGGCCTCGACGCCTCGTCGTCGCAGACCAACCAGTCGACCGACGAGGACGGCAATTCGTCTTCTTCGACCAACGACAATTCGGTCGGCCTCGACACCAGCACCGACGGCCTGCTCGGCGCGGTGGGCGACTCGATGAGCTCGAGCGACGAGAGCACCTCGTAATCACGAGGTAACCGGGGGCGGACGGCTGCGGCCGTCCGCCCCAGCTTGTTTATAGACGGTGCCCGCTGCCATGCCGACCGGCGTCCTGCTCGACCCCAACAACCGATTGCTCGGTGGGGCGACGGGCGATTTCAGCCTGTACGGCGCGCAGCCCGCGGTAACGATCGGGACCGCGCGTCCCCCCGCTGCGGATCCGACGCTGCTCACCGTGCCCAGCAGCCCTGCCCCCGCCGCGCCCGCTGCGGATGTCGCGCCGGCCGCACCCTCCCCCATCTCCATCGACACGCCGCTCGCCGGCGAAAGCGCGCCGCAAGCGGCGACCGCCCTCGCCCTGCAGTCGCTCCAGGCGCCCGCGGCCGTCGCGTCCCCGACGCTCGCCCCGCAAGTCGCCTCCCCCACCGGCTCGGGTTCGACCGCGCCGATCGTCGCGGACACCGCGCTTCCCCTCACCGCGCGCACCGCCGACGCGGCCGAGCCCGCCGCGGCGATGGGTCAGGGTCTGTCCGCCGCAAGCCTCGCGGCCCCCGTCCTCGCGGGCGGTGAGGCGGTATCGCTTCCCTCCGTCGCGCTCGCCCCCGCGATCGCCGCGCTGGGCGCGCCGCAGCTTGCCGGGCTCGATGCGCCGGTCGGCGACGTGGTTTCGGTCGGCGTCGCGCGAGCAGAGGACGCGACCGCCCTGCTCGACCGCGCGGTGACCGATGCGGTTCCCTCCGCGGTCGAAACGGTGATCGGCGCGGCGACCCCCGCGATCGACGCGACGGTTGGTCCGGCCGGGCTCGTGACCCCCGCGAGCGAAACCGTCGCCGCCGCCGCCGCCGCGCTGCCCAAACCCGAAGCCGTGACCGAAGCCGTCGCGGCGGCGCTTCCCGAAGCCGAAGCGGCCGTCGAGACCGTCACCGCCGCGCTGCCCAAGCCGGAGGTTGCGACCGAAGCCGTCTCCGGCGCGGAGGCGGTCGCGGACGTGGTCGCGGCGAGCGCGGTGGCGGCGGTCGACAAGCTCGCCGACACGGGCGCGGACGCGCCCGGGCTGACCGCGACGACCGCCGGCGACGAAGTGCTCGGCGGCTCCGATCCCGCGGGCGGGGTCACCACCCTCGTCTCGATGGTGGAGACCGCGGCGGTGTTCGAGGTCGGCCGACCCGGCGAGCAGCCCCAGGCCGCGGCCGCGAGCGGATCGATCGTCGATTCGCTTGCGTCCGACGAGGCTCCCGGCGCGTTGCTGGGCGACGCGGCCCCCGCCGACGATGACGAGGACAGCCTCGTCGCCGACCTCGACAACGGAGTTCCCGGCCTGCCATGACCGACGCCGCCCGCCCGGTGACCACGCCGTCCGACATCCGCGCCGCGCAGGACCGCGCCACGGAAGCGACCGCGCATGTCATCGCGCTCGACAGCGCGCAGCGGTCCGCCGAGCTCGATCACGGCGATGAATTCGCCTCCGCGCTGCGCCAGTGCAAGCGGCTGATCTGGACCGCGGCGGCGTTCAGCGGCGGGGTCAACCTGCTGTTCCTCGCCTCGCCGATCTATCTGACCGAAGTCTACAACCGCGTCATCCCGTCGGGTTCGATCCCGACCCTGGTGTCGCTCAGCATCGGCCTGCTGCTCGCGCTGGCGACGATGGCGGTGTTCGACGCGGTGCGCGGGCGCATCCTGATCCGCGCCGCCGCCCGGCTCGACCGCATCCTCGCGCACCGCGCGTTTCAGGCGATCATCGAATTGTCGGCGCGCAACGGCGCGACGTCGAGCAACGCCAACATGCTCCGCGATCTCGACCAGTTCCGCAGCGTGCTGGCGGGGCCGGGGGCGCAGTTCTTCTTCGACGTGCCGTGGATGCCGCTGTTCCTGATCGTCCTGTTCCTGATCAACCCGGTGCTGGGCGCGGTCGGCCTGTTCGGCGCGGTGACGCTGCTGGCGATGGCGGTGTTCAACAACCGGGTGACCCGCGATTCCGCCGAATCCGCGCAGGAGGCGGCGACGCGCTCCTACCGGTTCACCGACGCGGTGGCGCGCTACGCGGGGCCGGTCCGCGCGATGGGGATGGAGGACGCGCTGTCGGTGCACTGGCACGTCGACCGCGACACCATGATGCGCCGCCAGGCGGAGGGCAGCGACCGCGGCGCGGACATGGCGTCGGCGATCAAGTTCCTGCGCCTCGTGCTGCAGAGCGCGATGATCGGCATCGGCGGCTATCTGGTGGTGCAGGGATCGATGCTGCCCGCCAGCATCTTCGCCGCCAACGTCCTGCTCGGCCGCGCGCTCGCGCCCCTGGAGATCGCGGTCACCGGTTGGCGTGCGATCGGCAACGCGGTGTCGGCGGGACGCCGGGTGCAGAAGTCGCTGAGCCAGGCCCCCCAGCGCGAGACCAAGGTCGAGCTGCCCGCGCGCGACGTCGCGATCCATCTGGAGAAGGTCAGCTACGTCCCGCCGGGCGCGAAGCAGCCCGCGCTCCGCTCGGTCGATCTCGACATCGCCGCGGGCGAGATCGTCGGCATCGTCGGCCCGAGCGGCGCGGGCAAGACGACGCTCGCGCGCCTGCTCGTCGCGGTCACCAGCCCGACTCAGGGGCGCTGCACGATCGGCGGCGTCGAGGGACGCCACTGGACGCCGGAGAACCTGGCCAAGACCGTCGGCTACCTGCCGCAGACCGTGGGGCTGTTCCCCGGCACCATCCGCGAGAACATCGCGCGATTCACCCGCGCGAGCGACGAGGAGGTCGTCGAGGCCGCGACCCGCGCCAACGTCCACGACATGATCATGGCGTTTCCCGACGGTTATGAGACCAAGGTCGACGAGGGCGGATCGGGGCTGTCGGGCGGGCAGCGCCAGCGGATCGGCCTGGCTCGCGCGATGTTCGGCTCACCCCGCCTCCTCGTTCTCGACGAGCCCAACGCGCACCTCGACGCCGACGGCGAGGAAGCGCTCGCCGCCGCGCTCGCGACGCTGAAGGCCGAAGGATCGACGATCGTGCTGATCGCGCACCGGCTCAATCCGATCGCGCACGTCGATCGGGTGATCGTGCTGTGCAAGGGCGAGCTCCAGCTCGACGGGCCGCGCACCCATGTGTTCCGCAAGGTCAAGACCGAGCTGATCCGCTCGGTCGCCCGGGAGCCCGTGAGCCAACCGGTGGAGGCGGTATGAAGCTCGACTTCCTTTCGCTCGGCGGCGGGGCGACGCCGCTGCCGCGCGCCGCGATCGAGCGGCAGATGCGCCGCCTGGACGTCAAGCCGCTCGACCATGCGGGCCGCGCGATCAAGGTGGGCGTGATCGCGCTCGCCGCTTTCCTCGCCTTGTTCATCGCCTATGCCGCATTCGCGCCGATCTCCGCCGCCGCGATCGCCGACGCCGAAGTGTCGGTCAGCGGCGACAAGGTCGTCATCCAGCCGGTCTCCGGGGGCATCGTCACCCAGGTGCTGGTGCGCGAAGGACAGCGCGTGCGCGCGGGCCAGCCGCTTGTCCGCCTCAACGGCGTCCGCTCGGGCGCGACGCTCGCGCAGGCGCAGGCGCGCCGCGATTCGCTTCGCGCGTTGGAGGCGCGGCTCCTCGCCGAACGCGACGGGCTGTCCGCCCTCGCCTTCCCGCCCGATCTTGCGACGCGCGCGTCCGATCCCATCGTCGCCAAGGCGATGGCGACCCAGGCGCGCATCTTCGCGCAGCGCGCCTCCGTGCTCGGCGCGGACCGCGCGACGACGACGCAGGATCTCGCCGCCGCCCGCGCGCGCGCCGCCGCCTCGGCGCAGCAGCTCGCGCTGATCAGCGACGAACTGCGCGACTATCGCTCGCTCTACGCCCGCGGGTTCGCGCGCAAGACGACGATCCGTTCGCTGGAGCGCACCCAGGCGCAGCTCACCGCCGATACGCTGGCGGGCCGCGCCGCGGTCGCGCAGGCGGAGATCGCCGAACAGCGGGTGCGCGACTCGCAGGGTCTCGACCTGTCGTCGCAGCTCGGCGGAGTGCAGGAGCAGCTCGCGCAGGTGACCCCGCAGCTCGACGTGTCGCGCTATGCGGCCGATCAGGACGTGATCCGCGCGCCTGCGGCCGGCCGCGTGTCGGGCGTCACGCCGATGGGGTCCGGCATGGTCGTCGGCAGCGGCCGCACGCTGATGGAGATCGTCCCCGACGGGCGCGCGCTGATCATCGAGGCCAGGGTCAAGCCGCAGGACATCGACGACGTGCGGATCGGCCAGCCCGCGACGATCCGCTTCGCCACCGTCAACCCGCACGGCAAGACCGCGTTCGACGGCCGCGTCGTCACCCTGTCGCCCGCGCGGATCGATCAAGGCGGACAGTCGTTCTACAAGGCGCAGGTCGTCCTCAACGACGCCGCGGAGGCGCGCCGGGAGGGGCTGACCCTTCAGCCCGGCATCCCCGCCTCCGTCACCATCAAGACCCGCAGCCGGACGCTGTTCAATTATCTGACCGCGCCGCTGACCGACGCGATCAGCCGCAGCTTCCGCGAAGAATGAAGGAGTGACGTCATGCCCGGATTGTTGAGCAACCTGTTCGAAAGCGACCTTTCGGCGCTCGATCAACCCTTGTCGGGCGATCAAGCGAGCTCGTCGGAGGGGTCGTCGTCGGACAACGGGTCGGCCGAAGAGGAGGCGGGTTCGTCGTCGCAGAGCCAGTCGAGCCAGTATGACGCGGAAGCGGGCGGCGGTCTGGACCTGTCGCACAGCGTCGGCGTGTCGCACTCGGCGGAGGCGTCGTGGGAGGGCCCGGACGGGACCACCCACAGCTATTCGAACGATACCGATGTCGTCTTCACCGCCGACGCCAGCGCTGCGCTCGGAGCGGCGGGGTCGCTGGGACAGTCGAGCTTCGACGAAAGCTGAAAACCTAAACTTACGCGATGGTGCAGCGGCGGCGGACGGTTCACATACCGGGAGCGGGCGCAACGGGCCACGCCGCTCGCTCGCGAAAGGTCGTCCTTGCCAGCCTATCTCAATGCCGTCGCCACAGCCGTTCCGGCGCACGACATCCACCACGCCTTTCTCGCCTGGGCGGAACACCGCGTCGCGCCGCGCGAAGCCGCGGTGTTCGCGCGAATGGCGCGGCGGTCGGGCATCGCGCACCGCTGGTCGGTGCTGCCGCCCGCGCCCGGCGGCGGCTCGCCGGTCGCGCCCGGCGGCTTCTACGATTCCGATCCGCTTCCCGGCACCGCCGACCGGATGCAGGTCTATGCGCGCGAAGCCCCCGCGCTCGCGCTGCGGGCGATCCGCACCCTGTCCGCCGGGTGCGATCTCGGCGGCGTCACCCATCTCGTCGTTGCGAGCTGCACCGGCTTCGTCGCGCCCGGCATCGACCAGATGATCGCCGCCGAGCTTGGGCTGGGGGAGGTCGAGCGGCTGCTGATCGGCTTCATGGGCTGCTACGCCGCGGTCGCCGCGCTGCGCAGCGCCCGCCACATCGTCCGCTCCGAACCGCAGGCGCGGGTGCTGGTGGTGACGGTCGAGCTGTCGACGCTTCACCTTCAGCCCGCGACGGAGATCGAGCCGCTGCTGGCGATGCTCCAGTTCGGCGACGGCGCGGCGGCGGCGCTGGTCACCGGCGACCGCCACGGCTTCGCGATCGACGCCCCCTTCGCCGCGACCCTGCCCGATTCGGCCGACCTGATCCGCTGGGACGTCACCGACCGCGGCTTCGCGATGCACCTGTCGGGCGCAGTGCCCGGGCGGATCGGCGCCGCGCTCGCCGACCCCGCCCTCGCCGCCCGGGTCACCGGCGGACGCGACGTGGACGCCTGGGCGGTCCACGCTGGGGGGCGCTCTATCCTCGATGCGGTCGCAGGCGCGCTGTCGCTCGATCCCCATGCGCTCGACGCCTCGCGCGGCGTGCTCGCCGACAACGGCAACATGTCCTCCGCCACATTGATGTTCGTCCTGGCCCGGCTGCTCGCCGGTCCGCGGGTCGCGCACGGCGTCGCGCTCGCCTTCGGCCCCGGCCTCGCCGCCGAGGGCTTCGCGTTCGCGAGCGCCTGATGCTGGAGACGCGCGTGCAGGGCGAGGAGCTGATGGACGCCGACGACCTCGACTCGGGCGTCTATGCCGCGGTCGTCGCCGACCTGGCGCGCGTCAACACCGTCACGCTTGCGGCGCGGCCCACCCTCGCCTTTCTCGACCGCAACGCGCGTCACCTTCGCCGGCTTCGGCTGCTCGACGTCGGTTTCGGCGACGGCGACACGCTGCGCCGCATCGCGCGCTGGGCCGAGCGTCGCGGCGTCGAGGCGGAGCTCGTCGGCGTCGATCTCAACCCCCGCAGCGAAGCCGCTGCCCGCGCGCGCACCCCCGCCGACCTCCCCATCCGCTACGTGACCGGCGACTATGCGGCGATGCCGAGAAGCCCCGAGGGGCACGGCTGGGACGCAATCGTGTCCAGTTTGGTTGCGCACCATATGACACACGCCCAGCTGGTGGCATTCGTCCGCTTCATGGACGCCAACGCCCGATCCTGGTTCGTCAACGACCTGCACCGCCACGGCTTCGCGTTTCGGGGCTTTCCGCTGCTCGCGGCGCTGGCGCGGTGGCACCCGATCGTCCGCCACGACGGCCGCCTGTCGATCGCCCGTTCGTACCGCCCGGCGGAATGGCCGCCGATCCTCCACGAAGCGGGCGTTACCGGCGCCCGCGTCTTTCGCGCCTTTCCGTTTCGCCTGTGCGTCGCCAAGACTTCGTGAGGGCGCCCGCGCTGATCGTCGGCGGCGGTCCCGCGGGCGCGGCCGCGGCGATGCGGCTGGTCCATGCGGGGCTGCCGCACCTGCTCGTCGAGCGGACCCGCGAGACCGGCGACGCGCTGTGCGGCGGCTTTCTCAGCTGGCGGACGCTTCAGTCGCTCACCGCGCTCGGCATCGGGGCGGACCGGCTCAACGTGCGGCCGATCACCCGCGTCCGCGTGGTCGCGGGGACGCGGGAGGTCGAGGCGCGGCTTCCCGCGCCCGGCCTCGCGGTCTCCCGCCGCCGACTCGATTCGGTCATGCTGACCCAAGCGGTCGCGATGGGCGTGCCGGTCGAGCGCGGCGTCACCGTCCGCGCGGTCGAGGGCGGCGAGGCGCGCACCGCGGACGGCGCGACGATCGCCGCGGACGCGCTGTTCCTCGCCACCGGCAAGCATGACGTGCGCGGCGTCGCCCGACCCGAAGACGCGCGCGGCGACGACCCTGCGCTCGGCCTGCGCGTTCGCCTCGCGCCCTCCCCGGCGCTGAGCGCGCAGGTCGGCGACGCGGTCGAGCTCCACCTGTTCCCCGGCGGCTACGCGGGGGTCGCGCTGCAGGAGGACGGCAGCGTCAACCTGTGCATGGCGGTGGAGCGCTCGCGGTTGCAGGAGGCGGGCAGCCCCGCCGCGCTGCTCCGCACGCTCGGCGACGCGCTCCCCGTTCTCGGCGATCGCCTCGCCGCCTGGGACGGCGCCGCGCCCGACGCGATCGCCAACGTTCCCTATGGCTGGCGCGCGCGCACCACCTCGCCCCATGTCTTTCGGCTGGGCGATCAGGCGGGGGTCATCCCGTCACTGGCGGGGGAAGGCATGGGGATCGCGATCGCCAGCGGCCGCGCCGCGGCGGCCGCCTATGCGCGGGGCGAGACGCCGCCCGCATGGCAGGCGCGATTCGCCCGCACCCTGGCGACGCCGATCGGCGTCGCCGCGCTGCTCCGCCGTCTCGCCGAAAGCCGCCGCGCGCCCGCGCTGCTGCCGCTGCTTCGCCCGGCGCTGATCCGCATCGTCGCCGACCTGACCCGCATCAGCGACTGACTTCTTGACGTCCGCCCCGCCGGAGCCGAAATTCATGCGCATGGACCAGATCAATCTTTCCGAAGCCGAATGGCGCAAGCGGCTCACCCCGGAGCAATATCATGTGCTGCGCGAGGCGGGTACGGAGCGCGCGTTCAGCGGGCGGTTGAACGACAACAAGGCCGACGGGCTGTACCGTTGCGCCGCCTGCCAGCTCGACCTGTTCGACAGCGCGGACAAGTTCGACTCAGGGTCGGGCTGGCCCAGCTTCACCCAGCCGATCGAACCCGATCGGGTCGCGGATCACAGCGACACCAGCCACGGCATGACCCGCACGGAGACGCGGTGCGCGCGCTGCGACAGCCATCTGGGCCATGTCTGTCCCGACGGCCCGCCGCCGACCGGGCTTCGCTATTGCATGAACTCGGTCAGCCTCGACTTCCGCCCGCGCAAGGGCTGAGGGCGCGAAGCGCGACGCGCTTGTAGGCCCGGCGGTTAGCGCGTATTCCGCGCCGCGCTGATGGCTCGCGCAAAGTCCCCCAAATCGCCGCCCCGCTCGCCCTGGCGCCGCCGGTTCGTTCGCGCGCTTCAGGTGCTGGTCGCCATGACGTTGCTCGGCGTCGCCGCGCTCGCGATCGCGGTCTATGTCGCAAAGGCGCAATTGCCGTCGCTCGAGGAGCTCAAATCCTCGCCCAACGGCCAGATGATCCGCGTCCACGCCTCCGACGGATCGGTGATCGTCTCGCTGGGCCCCAGCTACGGCCAGTGGCTGCCGTATGATCGCATCCCCGCGGTGATGCGCGACGCCACCGTTTCGGTCGAGGACCGCCGCTTCCGCTCGCACCTGGGCGTCGATCCGATCGGCGTCGCGCGCTCGTTCAAGGTGCGGCTGGAGCGCGGCCGCTGGACGCAGGGCGGGTCGACCATCACCCAGCAGCTCGCGCGCACCATCTTCCTGTCGACCCAGAAGAAGTTCGGCCGCAAGTTCCGCGAGGCGATCCTCGCGCTCGCGATCGAGCGCCAGTTCACCAAGGATCAGATCCTCGAGCTCTATCTCAACAAGGTCTATTACGGCGGCGGCGCGTACGGAATCGATGCGGCGAGCCGTCGATTCTTCGGCCACGGCGCCGACGAGCTGACCCTCGCCGAGGCCGCGGTGATCGCGGGCCTGGTCAAGGCCCCCTCCAATTACTCCCCCACCGCCGACGTCGACGCCGCCAGGGGCCGCGCGGGCGTGGTCATCGAGGTGATGAAGGAGACGGGCGCGATCACCGCGGGCGAAGCGGCGCGCGCCGATGTCGAAGGGCTGAAGCTCGCCCCCGAGCCCAAGCAGAACAGCGTCCGCTATTTCACCGACTGGGCGCTGCCGCAGCTCGACGTGCTGATCGACGAGCAGCAGGCGCCCTTGGAGGTCTGGACCACGCTCGATCCCGCGATGCAGCGCGCCGCCGACGCCGCGATCCGCAACAATGCGCCCGCCGGGGCGCAGGGCGCGCTGGTCAGCCTCGACCGCGACGGCGCGGTGCGCGCGATGGTCGGGGGCACCGATTACGTGTCCTCGATCTACAACCGCGCGACCCAGGCGGAACGCCAGCCGGGCTCGGCGTTCAAGCTGTTCGTCTACCTCGCCGCGCTGGAGGCCGGGCACAAGCCCGAGGACACCATCGTCGACGAGCCGGTGACGATCGACGGGTGGAGCCCCCGCAACGATTCGCGGCGCAATTCGGGCGCGGTCTCCCTGCGCACCGCGTTCGCCTATTCGCTCAACACCGTCGCGGCGAAGCTGGGGCAGGAGGTCGGCTTCGCCACCGTCGCCGACATGGCGCGCCGGTTCGGGATCACGACGGCCGTCAACACCCACCCGTCGATGGTGCTCGGCACGTCGGAGCTGCGGCTGATCGACATCACCCGCGCCTTCGCCAGCGTCGCCAACAAGGGGGTGGCGGTCGCCCCCTACGGCATCACCCGCGTGACCGCGAACGGCGAGACGATCTACACCCACGAGGTCGATCGCAGCCACGTTCTGGTCGCGCCCTATGTCGCGGCGCAGATGACCGATCTGCTCCAGACCGCGGTCAACACCGGCACCGGGCGCGCCGCGCAGATCGGCCGCCCGGTCGCGGGCAAGACGGGAACGACCAGTTCGTCCAAGGACGGCTGGTTCCTGGGCTTTTCGAGCGGCCTGACCACCGGCGTGTGGTTCGGCCGCGACGACGCCCGCCCGATCCGGGGGCTGAGCGGCGGCCGCGCGCCCGCGGAGGCGTTCGCCGCCTTCATGCGCCCGGCGGTCGCCAAGCGGCCGATCGAGCAGTTCGAGACGCAGGTGACGCTGCCCGAATGGCAGCTCGAACCCGATGAGGAGAGCTATTACGGCGATCCGGGCAACGGCGAGGCGGACGGCGGGATGATGGTCGACCCCGACGGCAACCCGATCGCGCCGCCCGACGACGCGGAGGAGGCGACGGCGGAGGATCCCCGCTCGGGGGCGGCCGACACCGCGCCCGCGACGCTCGACGACCTCAACCAGGACTGGATCGACCGGGTCACCGGGCGCGGCGAGCCCGCACGCGGCGCGCCGCCCCCGCCCCAGCGCACGCCCCCCCCGCGCGAGCCTCAGGACGAGCGGCCCACCCAGTGAAGCGCCGCGCCGTGCGCGCGCAGCCATGCGCGCGCCGGCGTCGGATCGGACCCGGAGAGTTCGGCGACCAGCGCGTGAAACGCGGGCTGGTGGTTCATGTGGACCCGGTGCGCCACCTCATGCGCCGCGGTCGCGCGGCGGACCCATGACGGCGCCAGCAGCAGCCGCCAGCTGTAGCGGATCGCACCCGACGTCGAGCAGCTTCCCCACCGGCCGCGCGGATCGCCGACCGAAACGCGGGTGACCTCCACCCCGGCGAGCGTCGCATAATGCCGTGTGTCTTCGGTCAGCACCATGAGCGCGGCGCGTTTCAACCACGCCTCGACTCGCCGCGGCACCGTTTCGATCGGTCCTTCGAGCGACAGCGTGTCGCCCTCGCGCACCACCGCGCGCCGCCGCCCCTCCTGCCACATGACGGTCAGCGCGGCGTCGTCGACGGTCAGCACCGCGCCCGGGATGAGCGGCGCGGCGGGCGGCAAGCGCGCCCGCTCCGCCGTCAGCCAGTCGCGCTTGCCCTCGGCCCAGGCGATCGCGGGCTTCAGCGCCGCGCGCTTGGGCAGCACCAGCCGCGCGCGCCCCGTCAGCGGGTCGAGCAGCAGCCGCGTGGTTCGCGCCCGCGCGTTCCGCACCACCTCGATCCGCATCTACAGCTCTCGGTCGACGAGATGGTGCTCCAGGTCGCCCGCCTCGTCTTCGCTGATCGTCCAGCCGCGCACCGACTGGCCCGCCCGGTGCACCGCCTCGCGGTCGCCGCAGACCAGATAATGCCACGCGGGCAGCGCCTCGCCCGCTGCGCGCAACCGATAGGCGCAGGTCGTCGGCAGCCAGTCGATCCCGCGGACGTTGCCCGCGGTCAGCCGCACGCATTCGGGCACATAGGCGCGGCGGTGCCGGTAGTCGGAGCAGAAGCCGCTGCGCCGGTCGAGCAGGCGGCAGGCGACGTTGGTCGCCATCAGCTCGCCCGTTTCCTCGTCCTCCAGCTTGTGGATGCAGCATTTGCCGCAGCCGTCGCACAGCGCCTCCCACTGCCCGCGGTCGAGCTTGTCGATCGGCGTGTCCTCCCAGAACCGGTCGCTCATCGCGCCCACTTCCGGACCTCGGCGGCGACCGCCTCCGGCCCCTTGTCGGCGGGGATCAACGCCAGCGGCTTGCCCGCCGGGTCCATCAGATAGACCGCGTTCATGTGGTCCATCAGATACCCGCCGCCGGGGGTCACCGCGCCCTTCTTGGCGTAATTGCCATACGCCTTCACCGTCGCGTCGATCGCCGCCTGGCTCCCGGTCAGCCCGACCATCCGGGGGTGAAAGGCCGCAACGAACTGCTTCAGCACCGCCGGCGTGTCGCGCGCCGGGTCGACCGTCACGAACACCGGCACGATCCGCCGGGCGAGCGCCGGATCGCTTCGTTCGAGCAGCCGCAGCCCGCCGCCGACATTCTGCATGTCCACCGGACAGACATCGGGACAGAAGGTATAGCCGAAGTACATCAGCCGGTAGCGCCCGTCGAAGCTGCGGTCGGTCACCGCCTGGCCGTTCTGGTCGGTGAGCGCGAACGCGCCGCCGATCCGCGCCCCTTCGAGCGGCGGCCGCGCGGGCGCGTCCGGCGCAGGCGCGCATCCGGCGAACGCCAGCGCCGCGGCCAGGACGAAGCGGTTGTTCATGGAAGCGTCGGCCTTGATCTGTTAGCGGGCACACACACGTGCTGCCCCGGTCCGGGTCTTACAAGGATGTGCTCGATGCGTCGCCTGCTTCCATTGCTTCTTCTCGGACTAGCAGCGCCCCTGGCCGCGCAGCAGCAGTCGGAGAGCTACAAGTTCCTGGAGGCGATCCGCGAGGCCAAGGGCAACGACGTCGTTGCGATGCTCGATCGGCCGGGCAGCAATCTGGTCAACACCCGCGACGGCTCGACCGGCGAGACCGCGCTCCACATCGTCGTCAGGCGCGGCGATTCGACCTACGCCAATTACCTGCTGGGCAAGGGCGCGGACGCCAATGCGCGCGATGCCAAGGGCAACACGCCCCTGCTGCTCGCGGTCAACGCCGGACAGGGCGACATCCTCACCCTGCTGACGCGCGCGCGCGCCAATCCCAACCTGGGCAATTCGGCGGGCGAGACCCCGCTGATCCGCGCGGTCCAGCGCCGCGACCTGCCCGCGGTGCGCGATCTGCTCGCCGCCAACGCCGATCCCGACCAGCCCGACGTGATCGCGGGCAAGTCGGCGCGCGACTATGCCGCCGAAGACGGGCGTAACGCCGCGATCCACAAGCTGATCACCGAAACCCCCAAGCGCGCGCGGCGCGCCGTTGCGGGGCCCCGGCTGTAGCGATCACCGGATCAGGCCGTCCGCGTCGGGATCGCTGAGCGCGGCGACTCGGCGCGCGGCGCGCCTGGCGAACGCCAGCGTGCATCGCTTTCGGACATGCGCGGCGAGGGGGACCTCCGCCGCCTCCCGCACGATCTCCGCGTCATAACGGTCCGCGACGATCACGCCGGTGCGCGCGGGCAGAAAGGCGGGGGCGTCGAACGGCTGGAGATCGAAGCCCGCGGGGACCGCCCAGAAATAGCGGTCGCAATGCGCCAGATAGTCGGGCCATTTGGCGTCCCCCAGCAGGTCCACCCGCGACACCTTGATCTCGACGATCACCAGCCGCCCGCGCGCGTCGACCGCCATCAGGTCCGCACGACGGCCGCCGTTCAGCGGCACCTCGGCGATGGCGTGGAGATCGTGACGGAACAGCATCCGCGTCACGCCCCGGCACACATCCGCCGCGCAAAGCGGCGAACCGGGAGCGTCGAGGCACGAAGCGGGGGTCGCGAGCATGAGCCTCGCATAGAACATCCGGCGAACGGACGCAAAGTCCGCAGGCGCGGGTGCTCGACCGTTCAGCGATAGAAGATGTGGTTGCCGATCGCCGCGACACGGGTCACGCGCGGGCCGAACGACGCGCGGGTATTGAAGTAGAGCGCGTTGGCAGCGGGGCTGTCCCACGCATCGGCGAGCGCGACCTTGGCGACCGCGACCGCGCGCTTCCAGGCGGCATGCGCCTCGTTGATCGCGGGGATCGCGCCGCGGCGGACGAAGCCGAACTGGCCGCGCTGGAGGATGACGCCGCACACGTCGGGCGGGAAGCGTCCGGACTTGGCGCGGTTGAGAACGACCTCGGCGACCGCGAGCTGGCCCGCGAGCGGCTCGCCCTTTGCCTCGAAATAGATCGCGCCGGCCAGGCAGCGGAGCGCCTCGTCGGCGGCGGCGGCATCCTGCGCCGCGACGGCGGCGTCGAGGCTGGCGAAAGAGCGCGGTTCGGCGGCGGTCGTCGTCTCATCGACGGGCAGCGCGGGAACCGGAAGAAGGGCCGGGGTGTTAACAACCTCGGACGGAGCGGGCTGCACCGGAGTCGCGATGGCGCGATCGATCTCGGCGGCGGCTCCGGGCGTGCTCGTGACGAGCAGGCCGGAAAGCATACAGGCAAGCGCCGCGATCGTCGCAGCGCGCGAAAAAACCGTCATCAGACTTCATCATGTGCAGTGAGACCACGGACACGGCGGCATCAAAGCCAGCCGTCCGGGCGTCCCCCCGACTGCGTCACCGATCCGGATCGCACCCCGATCGGCCCAACGCTCCCTTCAGATGAACCTGTCCTGACAAGACAGGCGGGGGAGTCAACTCGCCAGCATGGTTTCAGCGGCGAAACGTTGCGAGTCCGGGCTGTCCAGTTCGATCACCCACAGGTCAGGGTCGCGCGCGCGGCGTCTGCGCCAGTAATCGTCGGCCAGTTCGCCGCGAAACGACTCGATCAGCGCGGTCTCCCCCTTCGCATCCAGGCCGCGCTCGACGACGCGCGTTTCGCCTCCCGGCTCGGCGATCACGACGAGGATGCCGCCGCCCTGCGCGTCGCCCCGGGCGAGCACCGCGCCCAGCCCGCCGCTGTCGTTCACCCGCCGGAGCAGCGCGGAGACGACGATTCCCGAAGGGAGCCGATCGGTCACTGGGCGTAGCCGGGAAGACCCGCGAGCGCGATGCGTGAGCGCATGAAGGTGCCGGTGCCCCGCGCGGCCTCCTCCCCGTCCGCGTCGATCAGCCGCGCGTCGGCGACGAACACCCGCCGCTTGCCACTGACCCAATGCCCCTCCGCGATCACCGGTCCTGCGGTCAGCGGCTTGGTGAAATGGAGGTTGAACGCGGTGGTCAGCAGGAAACGGTCGGTGACCAGGCTGTTGACCGCGTAAAAAGCGGCATCGTCGAGCATCTTGAAATAGCCCGTTCCATGCGCCGCCCCCGCCGCATGGAAATGGCGTTCGTCGAGCGCGAAGCGGATCCGCGCGACCCCCGCCCGCACGATCTCCAGCCGCGATTCGAACAGGCCGTTGATCGGCGCGCGCGCGTACAGCGATTCGAGCGCCCGGAAATGCGCCGCCTCTCCTGTTCCTGGGCCGCCTTCAGGCTGCATCCCGCGTCTCGTCGGTGGCGAGCAGCGCGTAGACCGCGTCGCGCGATCCCGCGCCGCGCAGCTTGGCGAGAAAGGTCCGGTCGCGCAGCCGCCGCGACACCCGCGCCAGCGCCTTCAGGTGATCGGCCCCCGCATCGCTCGGCGACAGCAGCAGGAAGACGAGATCGACCGGCAGGTCGTCGACCGCCTCGAAATCGATCGGCTGCGCCATCCGGACGAAGAAGGCGGTGACCTGATCCAGCCCCTCCAGCTTGGCGTGCGGGATCGCGACCCCGCCGCCGAAGCCGGTCGAGCCGAGCCGCTCGCGCTCGGCGAGCCGATCGGCGATCGCTCGCGGCGTCAGCCCGACGACGGGCGCGGCGGCCGCGCCGAGCAGCTGGAGCAGCATCTTCTTGTTGGGCGCCGCGACGCCCGTCAGCACGGCGTCGGGCCGGAGCAGGTCGCTCAGATCGTGCATCGGTTGGAACAGGCCTTACGGAGGAAGCGCGCGCTCTAGCGCCCGGAGAGCGCGCGCGAAAGCCTCAGGCCTGCTGCCGCGCCTCGCGCTGCGGCTCCACCCAGCCGATCGTTCCGTCGCCCCGGCGATACACCATGTTGTACGCGCCGGTGCCCGCATTCTTGAACAGCAGCGCGGCGGTGTTGCGCAGGTCGAGCATCATCACCGCGTCGGACACGCTGGCGTCGGGCACGTCGACCCGCGTTTCGGCGACGATCAGCGGCGCGTCGCTCGCCTCGTCCTCGGCGGCGGGCTCCTGGAACAACGTATAGCCCGCATTGTCGTAGGCGCCGTCCTCCGCGATCGCCAGCGCCTCGCCCGCGTGGCGGTCCTTCAGGCGGCGCATGTAGCGGCGCAGCTGCTTTTCGATCTTCTCGGCCGCGCCGTCGAAGGCGGGGTGCGCCTCCTGCGCCTCGTGACGGCCCTTCAGCACCAGTCCGCGCATGACATGCGCGACGATGTCGCACTTGAATCCGACGTCGTGCGGCCCCTTGCCGAAGGTGACCTCGGCGGAAATGGCGCGGGCGAAATATTTGTCGGCGATACCCTGGAGCCGGTCCGCGACATGCTGTTTGAGCGCGTCGCCGGTGTCGACCTGATGACCTGAAATCCGGATATCCATGCTGTTCTCCATGTCAGTGTCCGCGGTCCGATTGGCTCCGCGGGCGGCGTCAGCCTGACGCCTCGGCCCCCCAGATCGGATTCGCGATCCCCGCCATGAACGCCCGGTGCCGCGCCAAGTCTCCCGCGTTCGGCGCAAAATGACGCGGCGGCCGCACCGCCCGCGGCGTCGCGGCGCGCAGCAGCGGCTCGGCGACGCTCGACGCGGGATTGCTGGTGAGGCCCAGGCCGATCTGCCGCCCCCCCATCAGCTCGACATAGACCTGCGCGAGCAACTGGGCGTCCAGCAGCGCGCCGTGCTGCACGCGGTGGCTCCGGTCGATGCCGAACCGGCTGCACAGCGCGTCGAGGCTGTGCTTGGCGCCGGGATGGCGAGTGCGGGCGATCGCCAGCGTGTCGACCATCCGCGTCGTGCAGACGACCGGGTGGCCGCAGCGGCCCAGCTCGCCGTTCAGGAAGCCGAAGTCGAAGCTCGCATTGTGCGCGACCAGCGGCGACTCGCCGAGAAACGCCAGCAGATCGGCGACCCCCGCCGAGAACAGCGGGAACTTGGCGAGGAACGCCGCGGACAGGCCGTGGACGCGCTCGGCGTCGGCGGGCATGTCGCGCTCGGGATGGAAATAGGCATGGAAGGTGCGACCGGTCTCGACCCGGTTGACCAGTTCCACGCAGCCGATCTCGACCAGCCGGTCTCCGTTAGCGAAGTCGAAGCCGGTCGTCTCGGTATCGAACACGATCTCGCGCATCGAACCCCTATCGGCCTTGATCGGGCGAGAGGCAAGCGATCACCCGCCCAACATGCGCCCTGGTCTCGGCAAGCGGAACGTCGGTCGGGATGACGAAGTGCGCGCGCGCCCGCTTTTCGGCGTCGGGCATTTGGCGCGCGAGGATCGCGTCGAGCTTGGCCGCGGTCATCCCGGGCCGCGCGAGAACCCGGGCGCGCTGGACCTCGGCCGCGGCGGAGACCACCGCGATCCGGTCGACCGCGCGGTCGCCGCCGGTTTCGAACAGCAGCGGCACGTCGAACACCACGAGCGGCGCGCCCGCGTTCGCCGCGACGAACGCCGCCCGCTCCTCGGCGACCGCAGGATGAACGATCCGCTCCAGCGCCGCCATCGCCGCCGGGTCGCCGAGCACCGCTTCGCCCAGCGTCGTCCGGTTCACGCCGGCCTCGCCGGTGGTGCCGGGAAAGCGCGCTTCGATCGCCGCAACTGTCCGCCCGGCGGGCCCTTGCAGCCGGTGCACCGCCGCATCCGAATCGAAGACCGGCACGCCCGCCTCCGCGAACATCCGGGCGACGGTCGACTTCCCCATCCCGATCGACCCGGTGAGGCCGAGCGTCCTCATGCGGTCAGTAGCGCCCGCAGCTCGTCGTCGCGGTCGCGCGGCGACGCCTCCCCGAACAGCAGCTCGAACGCGATCGCCGCCTGGGCGACGAGCATTTCGAGCCCGTCGACGGTGTCCAGCCCCAGCGCGCGCGCCTGCGCCAGCAGCGGCGTCTCTAGCGGCGCATAGACCGCGTCATAGACGACCGCGTCGTCGTCCAGCCGCGACAGGTCCACGTCGAGCGCGGGCTGGCCCGTCATGCCGAGCGTGCTCGCGTTGACGAGCAGCGCTGAGGACGGGATCGCTGCGCCGAGCGGCAGCGCCCGGCCCTTGAGCCCGAAGGTGGAGAGCAACGCCGCGGCCTTCAGCGGATCGCGGTTGATCACCGTCACCGCGCCCACCGCCATGCGCGTCAGCGCGAACAGGATCGCGCGCGCCGCGCCGCCCGCCCCGATGACGGTCACCGGCTTGCCCGCCAGATCGAGGTCCGCGATCGGCGCATAGAAGCCGCCCGCATCGGTGTTCGTCGCGATCAGCGCGCCGTCCTCCGCGCGCAGCACCGTGTTCGCCGCGCCGATCGTCCGCTTAAGGTCACCGCGATCCTCGACATGGTCGAGCACCGCCAGCTTGTGCGGCACCGTGACGTTGCAGCCGCGCCAGTGCGGATCGTCGCGGCGGTCGGCGAAATAGGCGGCGAGCCCTTCCGCGGTCACGTGCGTCTTGCGGTAATCCCCCGCAACCCCGGTCGCCCCGAGCCAGAAGCGGTGGATCAGCGGCGATTTGGAATGCGCGATCGGATCCCCGATCACCTCCGCGAACGGCAAACCCGCGCCATCTTCTGTCATAACCTCGACACCGGTCGTCATGGGATCGCTCCTCGTCAGCGCGCCAGAACGCCGCGGGTGCGCAGATAGCCGAGGACGTGGAGAAGCGGGAGGCCGAGCACGGTGAAATGATCGCCCTCGACCCGGTCGAACAGCTGCGCGCCGGGCCCTTCGATGCGGAAACAGCCCACGCAGCCGCCGATCGCGGGCCATTCCACGTCCAGGTAGCGATCGATGAACGAAACCGACAGCGGCCGTACGTGCAGCTTGACGCGCTCGACGTGGCGCCAGACGGGGGCGCCGTCTTCCGCGATCACCGCCGCGCTCCACAGCCGGTGAACGCCGCCGCTCATCCGCGCGAGATGATCCGCCGCGGCTTCGCGGTTCTCGGGCTTGTCGAGCAGGCTCCCGTCGGCGAGCGCCACCACCGAATCCGATCCGAGCACCAGCGCGTCCGGTCGCCGCGCCGAGACCTTGAGCGCCTTCAGCTCCGCCAAGGCATCGGCCAGGTCGCGCGGGCCCAGATGCGACAGCGCCGCCTTGGCGGCATCCTCGTCGACACCCGCCGCCTGCGCCTCGAACACGACCCCCGCCGCCGCCAGCATCGCCCGGCGCGACGCGCTCTGCGACGCGAGGATGATCACGCCTCCTCGCCCGGTTGATCGTTGACCAGCGCGATGATCGCCGCCGCGGTCTCCTCGATCGAGCGCCTGGTGACGTCGATCACCGGCCAGCCGTTGTCCGCGAACATCCGACGGGCATACGCGATTTCGCGCAGCACCGCCTCCTCCTCGACATAGCGGGTATCGGGCGCCTGATTGAGCGACAGCAGCCGATTGCGCCGGATCGCGATCAACCGGTCGGCGCTGGTCGTCAGCCCGACGACCAGCGGCTTCTTCAGGGTGAACAGCGCACGCGGCGGCGGACTTTCGACCACGATCGGGATGTTGGCGGTTTTGTAGCCGCGATTGGCGAGGTAGATCGAGGTCGGGGTCTTCGACGAACGGCTCACCCCGGCGAGCACGATGTCGGCCTCCTCCCACTCCTCCCATGCGATCCCGTCATCGTGCGCGATGGTGAACTGGATCGCGTCGACCCGCGCGAAATAGGCGGCGTCCAGGACATGCTGCCGCCCCGGCCGCGCCTTGGCCTGTTGCCCGAGCATCGCCGACAGCGCGTCGTTGACGGTGTCGAGCGGGGCGACCGCAGGCAGGCCGAGCGCGGCGCACCGTTGTTCGAGAACGCGTCGCGTCGCAACGTTGACCAACGTGTAGATGACCAGCCCGGGCTTCTGCGCGATCTCCTGGAGGATGCGCTCCAGGTGTGCCTCCGTGCGGACCATCGGCCAAAAATGCCGCAGCGTCTCGACATCGTCGAACTGCGCCAGCGCGGCCTTGGCGATATTCTCGAGCGTCTCGCCGGTGGAATCGGACAGAAGATGGACGTGGAGCCGCCGCACCTACAGGGCTGCCGATCGATCTGTGGACAACATGGGGACAGCGGGTAGCGCAACTCGCCCGACCCGCCAAGCGAGCCGACAACGGTGGACAGATCGAGACATATCCACAAAGTCGCGCACAGCGGCGACCTTTATCGACACGGTGTGGATAACGTGGAGAACCAACGCGGAATCGCCCGTCACGCTCGAGTCATGCTGGGTCAAGCTGTTGGCAATTCGGGCATGACCGCATAAGCCCCACGATCCACGCGCCAACCACTTCCACATCCCTTTTGAATCTCTTTCTATGGGAATAGAGCCCTGACCGACCCGGTGATCAAACCCCTGCTCGCGACGTTGCAGGGCGAGCGGCAGGCCATTCCGCCGATGTGGCTCATGCGGCAGGCGGGACGCTATCTGCCGGACTATCGCGCGTTGCGGGCGGAGAAGGGCGGGTTCCTTGCGCTTGCGACCGATCCGGAGGCGGCGGCAGAGGTGACGCTGCAGCCGATCCGCCGGTTCGCCTTCGCCGGGGCGATCCTGGTCTCCGACATTCTGATGGTGCCCTGGGCGCTCGGACAGGATCTGAGCTTCGGCGTCGGGGAAGGGCCGCGGCTTGCTCCGCCGCTCGTCGATGCGACGCTCGGCCTGCTCGAGCGCTCGGCGGAGCGGCTCGATCCGGTCTATGCGGCCTGCGCTGCGGTCGCGCGCGCGCTGCCGCCGCGGACGACCTTTCTCGGTTTCGCCGGATCGCCCTGGACCGTCGCCACCTATATGGTCGCGGGGCAGGGATCGAAGGACCAGGGCGAGACCCGTCGCTTCGCCTATCGCGACCCGCCAGCGTTCGGCGAGATCGTCGACGCGATCGCGGCGATGACGATCGACTATCTTGCGGGCCAGATCGCCAACGGCGTCGAGGCGGTGCAGCTGTTCGACAGCTGGGCGGGCTCGCTCAGCCCGCAGCAGTACGAACACTGGGTGATCGCGCCCAACGCCGCGATCGTCGCGGGGCTGCGCGCGCGTTGCCCGGGCGTGCCGATCATCGGCTTCCCTAAAGGCGCGGGCGGCAAGCTCCCCGCCTATGCGCGCGAGACCGGGGTCGACGCGGTCGGCGTCGACGAGACGGTCGACCCCGCATGGGCGCACGCGAGCCTGCCCGTGGGGATGCCCGTCCAGGGCAACCTCGATCCGCTCGCGCTGATCGCGGGGGGCGAAGCGCTGGCGCAGGCGACCGCGCGCATCCTTGCCGCCTTCGCGGACCGGCCCCATGTCTTCAACCTGGGCCACGGCATATTGCCGGACACGCCGATCGCGCATGTCGAGGCGTTGATTCAGCAGGTGAGGGCGGCATGAGCGGTTGGCTGGGCGCGAGCTACGATTGGGTGAAGGCCGCGCACCTGATCTTCGTGATCTTCTGGATGGCGGGGCTGTTCATGCTCCCGCGCTATCTCGTCTATCACCAGGAGGCGCTCGCCGCCGGCGACACGGCGGAGGCGGCGACCTGGGTTGCCCGGGAGACCAAGATCCGCCGCATCATCATCAGCCCGGCGATGATCATCGTCTGGGTGCTGGGCATCGCGCTGGCGCTCAATCTGGGGATCGCGGACGGCGCAGGCGGGCTGGGCTGGCTCCACGCCAAGATCCTCGTCGTGGTCGCGCTGTCGGGTTATCACGGCTGGGCGGTCGGCTATGCCAAGAAGCTCGCGGCCAACCGGCCGACGCTCACCGGCAAGCAGCTGCGGCTGCTCAACGAGGTGCCGGGGCTCGCAACCGCGATCATCGTTGTCCTGGTGATCGTCAAACCGCTCTAGGCGCGACGACCGGCGACCGGCGACCGGCGACGGTCCACTCGGACGAGCGCACGCTTGACTTGACCGCGGGCGAATCCTAGGTCGCTGTTCAACCGCGGCGACGTCCTGTCGTTACGCGTTCCCAGCTTCGCACCGCCGCGTTCTCTCGCGCCCCGACGCTATCTATCCGCATTCGGACATTCCCATGCACCTCAAAGACCTGAAGAAGAAGACTCCCGCCGAACTGGTGAGCATGGCGGAGGAGCTCGGCGTCGAAGGCGCCTCGACGCTGCGCAAGCAGGACCTGTTGTTCGCGATCCTCAAGGTCCAGGCCGAGAACGGCGACCAGATCATGGGGCTGGGGACGATCGAGGTGCTCCAGGACGGCTTCGGCTTCCTGCTCTCGCCCGAAAGCAACTCTCTCGCCGGGCCCGACGACATCTATGTCTCGCCCAACCAGGTCAGGAAGCACGGGCTTCGCACCGGCGACACCGTGGAAGGCGAGATCCGCGGGCCCAAGGACGGCGAGCGCTATTTCGCGCTGGTCAAGCTCACCGCGGTCAACTTCGACGATCCCGAGGTCGTCCGGCACCGCGTCAATTTCGACAACCTCACCCCGCTCTACCCTGAGCAGAAGCTGACGCTCGATCCCGCCGACCCGACGGTCAAGGACAAGTC
>SXGT01733221.1_pt1 | contig 25128 bp, 20 predicted proteins | sample 3176221 | NCBI WGS metagenome assembly SXGT01 (sample SAMN11356862, study PRJNA531348) | freshwater metagenome | isolation source: freshwater sample F1-120 | place: China: Fuxian Lake, Yuxi | collected 2017-12-25
CGGTAGCCGCAGCGCTCGTGCAGCGCGCCGTCGGCGACCAGTTGACCTGTGTTTTCGTGGACCATGGGCTGCTGCGCGAAGGCGAAGCCGAGCAGGTCGAACGCGACTTCGTGGCTGCGACCGGGGTGAACCTCTACGTCGCCCGCGAGGCCGATCGGTTCTTGACCGCCTTGGCCGGGGTCAGCGATCCGGAGACCCAGCGCAAGATCATCGGCCTGGAGTTCATCCGATCCTTCGAAGAGGCCGAGCGTACTTTGGTCGAGCAGGCGGGTCAGGACGGTCAGCAGATCAAATTCCTGGTGCAGGGCACGCTCTACCCGGACGTCGTCGAATCCGGCGGCGGGGAGGGTGCTGCGAACATCAAAAGCCACCACAATGTGGGCGGTCTGCCGGAGGACCTCCAGTTCGATTTGGTCGAGCCGTTGCGCGCATTGTTCAAAGACGAAGTGCGGGCGGTCGGCGCGCAATTGGGCCTGCCGGCCGAAATCGTGCAGCGGCAGCCGTTCCCAGGGCCCGGTCTGGGCATCCGGATCGTCGGCGAGATCACCGCTGATCGACTGGAATTGCTGCGCAAGGCCGATGCGATCGCGCGCGCCGAACTGACTGCGGCCGGCTTGGACCATGAGGTTTGGCAGATGCCGGTAGTCCTGCAGGCCGACGTGCGCAGCGTAGGCGTGCAAGGCGACGGGCGCACTTACGGCCATCCGATCGTGCTCCGCCCGGTGTCGAGCGAAGATGCGATGACCGCGGACTGGTCGAGATTGCCCTACGACCTTTTGGCCCGGATTTCGAATCGGATCACCAACGAGGTCGACGGCGTCAACCGGGTGGTCCTCGATGTCACCAGCAAGCCGCCGGGAACCATCGAGTGGGAGTGAGCCGCGCTGCAGTGCCCGGACTGTGCCAGGTCACAGGCAATGTTTTCGGCTCGCGTCCGTGTGCCATACCCGATATCGTGAACTAACCGGTTAGCCTCAGAATCATGCCGGTATGGTCGAGATTGCAACGAGCAGTGCGAGGCGAGCCGTCGTCGGCATCTGCCGAATCTGCCCAACCGGCGGATTCGAGTTCGACGCCGGCCGCGACGCCGCCTTCGGGCGCGAAGAAGGAACGGCCCACGGAGGCGCGGCCGGGCAAGAAACCGGCCAAAGCGGAAAAGAAGCCAGAGAGCCAAAAGGTAGAGAAGAAGGGCCACGTGTCAGAGAACGCCAGCCAGTCGGCAGACGCTGAGCAACTGCGCGCCTGGCTCGACGCCCTGGAGCCATTCAGCGGGCCGGACACCCTGCTCGATTTCGACCCCCGGGGTGCTGGTTGCGTCGACCTGACGCATGCCCACCCTTCGGGATTGGCCCAGCTCCTGGCCGGCCGGAAGACCCGGCTCTCGACGCTGATCCGGGACCCCGGACAGCTTTCCGCAGCGATGCAGGCGGCGCGCGCGCTCCGTGCCAAGATCCAGGAACTGGGCTCCGACCGAGGCGTCGATGTGGGCTATTTGGCCGCCGGGACCGTGGGCTGGGGAACCTCCGCCAGCGGTACCCACCACACGATCAGCGCACCGGTCATGTTGATTTCGGTTGCGCTCAGCGCGCGGGCCGGACAGGAAGACTACGAACTCCAGCTCACCGGTCAGGCCAAGATCAATCCAGCGTTGGTCCGGTTGCTGCAGGCACAATACGGGATCAGCTTCGATGCCCAGGCAGTGGCCCGGCTGGCCTACAACACCGCGAGGTTCGATCCGGGGCCGGTACTCGACCATTTGCGGATCCTGACCGCCACGATTCCAGGCGTGACGATCGAGCACCGTCTGCTCGCCGGAAGTTTCGCCGATATCAGTGAAAACCTGGACGATCCGGCATTGCGTTCCGGAGAGGGCCTGGTCGGCGAGTTGCTGCAAGCAGTTGCCGGCGATGCGGCATCGGCAGAACCAGGGCGGCAAGTCAAGGCCTCGGACTACCCGGCTTTGGACGAGCGCTCGCCGCAGGACGAATTCCAAGTCCTCGATGCCGATCCGGAGCAGCAACTCGCCATCGATGCGATTCGCTCCGGGGAATCCCTGGTAGTCGCTGCTCCGCCCGGTACCGGCCAGACCCAGACGGCGCTGAATGCGATCGCGGCTTTGGCCTACGACGGCAAAAACGTCTTGGTGCTGTGCGAACGCCGTTCCACGCTGAATGAGCTGACCCAGCGTTTCGCCGGGCTCGCTTTGGACAGCATGGTGTTGCAACTGAGCGCGCAGAGCAGTCCGCAGCAATTGAAGTCGCAATTGGTACGGGCCATCGTGCGGAACGAAAAAGCGACGCAGCCCAAGCTGGACACCCTGCATACCACGCTCGTGGCGCAACGGCACCAGTTGATCGACCACGTTGCTTCGTTGCACGGGGTTCGGCCGCGTTGGGGATGTTCGCCCTACCAGGCAATGCAATCACTGGCCGAGTTGACCTCGATCCAGCCGGCTCCGGCGACGACGGTACGGCTCAAACGCAGCGTCCTGGACGCGATCAAGGACCGTTCCGAGTTGGGCGGCCGGCTGCGCCGGGCGGCGGAGCTGGGCAGTTTCAGCGCCTCCTCGACACGCAGTCCTTGGCATGGGGCGCGGTTGGTCACCCGCAAGGAGACCGAGGAAGCGCACGGACTGGCCAGTTCGCTGAGCGAAAGCCTTCCGGCCTTCGCGAAGAAGATGGAAGAAGTCTCCGATTACGCGCAGATCCGGCGGGGGAACACCTTTGCACAGTGGGGCGAACAGCTGGAGTTGCTGATCGCGGTCCGGGAGAGCCTGGACAAGTTCATGCCGGATATTTTCGACCGGCCGGTCAACGACCTGATCTCCGCTACGGCCAGCGCTACCTGGCGCCGGGACCGCAACCTGGAAATGCCTTCCATGCAGCGATCACGGCTGCGCCGGGTGGCCCGGGAATATGTGCGGCCGGGGGTGCACATCGACGACTTGCACGAGTCATTGCTGCTGGTTCAGGAGCAGCGTCAGCAATGGGCGGCGTTCGCCACGACGCAACGGCATCCTGCGGTGCCTTCGGGCCTCGCCGAGTTGCGGAACCGCTACCACGGTCTGGCTGCCGAGTTGCTCAAGCTCGGCGCGGCTCTGGAGCGCACTGCGGCCGGCGGCGGCTTGGAAGACGTCGAACACCAGGCGCTGGTGCGTCGTCTGATCGATTTGGCCGACGACCAAGCCACCCTGGAGAACCTTCCGGAGCGCACGCTGCTGGAAGAGAACATGCGCGAGCACGGGCTCGGCGAGTTGCTCGACGATCTGGCCGCGCGGGAAGTGCTGCCGGCACAGACCCGGGCAGAGCTGGAACTGGCCTGGTGGCAGTCGGCACTCGAGGCAATGATCAGCGGTGACGACTACTTGGCGATGTCCGACGGCGAAAGCCTGCGCCGGTTGGAAGCCGAATTCCGGTTGGCGGACCAGGCGCATGTGGTTTCCGGTCCATCGAGGTTGCGCTGGAATCTGGCTTCGAAATGGCGTGAGTTGGTGGCCGGGCGCGGTCGGGAAAGCGAATTCCTGCGCAATGTGCTCAAGGACGGCCGGATCAGCCTGGACCTGCTCGAAGCGCATGCCGGGCAGCTGGTGGACCAATTGGTACCGGTCTGGGCGGCCAGCCCGCTGATCGCTCCGACCGTGCTGCCCGAAGGCAAGCGGTTCGATGCGGTGATTTTCCTGGATGCCGAGTCGGTCTCGATCCAGTCGGCGTTGCCGTCCCTGGCCAGGGCCCGGCAAGTGGTCGCGTTCGGCGATGATCGTCTGCTCAGCCCGGCACCGTTCGCGGTATCGACGGCGGCGCGCAGCCTGCCGAGAAATGCCAAACCCCTGGTCAGTGTGTTCGATGCCCTGGCCCGCATCCGGCCGAAGGTCCAGCTCCGACGCAGCTACCGCAGTATCGATGAGGATCTGAGCGCTCAGCTGAGCCAGGATTTCTACGACGGTGCGTTGCGGCTGCTGCCGGACGGCAAAGCGGTGACCGGTCTGGATCGCGCGGTCAGTGTCGAGTATCTGGCCGATGGCACGGGGTTGCCGGGCAGCGACAGCGAAGGCGTCGAGTCTGTGGCCGCCGAAGTGAACCGGGTGGTCGACCTGGTCTTCGAAGCCGCGCGAGTGCATCCGCGGTCCTCGTTGGCTGTGATCACGGCTAGCGCCAGGCATGCCGCGCGGGTGGCCGAAGCGATCCGGCTCAATTTGGCGAACCACCCGGAGCTCCAGGAATTTTTCGCCAATACCTCGGATACGCCGTTCCGGGTGGTCCATCTGGACCGGGCACCGGGACTCGTGCGGGACCGGATCATCTTCTCTTTGGGCTTCGGTCGGACTCCGCACGGTAGGGCGCTGCACAGCTTCGGTCCGCTGTCGCAGGCGGACGGCCGGGGCAAGTTCGCGCTCGCGATGACTCGGGCGCGGGAGCATTTGACGGTTTTGAGCTGCTTCAAGCCGGAAGATCTGGACACCGCGAAACTGAACTACGGGGCCCGGGACTTCTATCAGCTGCTCGAACGGGAACTGGGCGGCGCATCGGTCACCGGAGCGGCGGCGCCGCACACGTTGGCCGCAGGTCAGGGCCTGGAGGACGATCCGTTGGTGGCAGACCTGGCGGATCGGCTCCGGGCCAGGGATGCCCGGGTCTGGTACAACTACGACGGGGTCATCGACATCGTCGCGGCCGCTGATCCGATCAGGTATCTGGGCTCGGTCGACAGCGAAATTCCGACGCCCGTGGCGGTGGAATCGGATGGTTCCCGGCGTTATCGGCAGATGAGCGTCCGAGAACGCAGCAGGTTGCGCCCGCAGCTTTTGGAACAACGGGGTTGGCGCTACATGCCGTTGTGGACCATCGAAGTGTTCACGGACCCTTCGGCTTGTGCCGACCGGATCGGCGGCTACCTCGGACTGGACCGTTCTTTGAACCACGTCGATTTGCCGTCGTTGCTCGGCGTCGAATCCGGCCCGACCCCGGCGCAGGAAGCTCAGATGGACGAAAAGAAAAGCACTGCCCGTACGGCAGCTGCGGAGCCGGTTTTGCCGCAGCGGGCCGCGGAGGACGATCCGCGGGCTTGGGGCGATGCCGAATCAGCCAACCACGACGAGTGGCTCCGCGAGCAGAAGCCTCCGCACTGGGGTTGAGTTGCCCGGCGTCGCGCCGGTCTGGATCGGTCGACCGGGTTCATGGCGGGCTGACCAAGACCAGGGACAGCCGGGTTCGGCCAACGGCTCCGGCCAAAGCTGTGGCCTGTTCCGCCGTCGCGGCGATCACCACCAAGCCTTCGGCGTCCTTCACCGCAGCCCAGTTCGACGTGGCCTCGCTTTTGCGCTGCGCCCACAGGACCGGGACCGCAGTGGCGAGCACGGTTCCGGCTCCGGTCCTTCCGGTGCCGTCGTCGGATGTGCCGACTACGGTGACCAGTTGGCCGGGGGAGACCAACTGGGCGGTTGCCGGGTCCGCCAATCGGAGCGGGACGGCGGAGCTGCCCGGCGGGGCGCCGGCCAGCAAACTCTGGCCCACCAGGGAAGCATCGGTCAGCAACTGCCCCTTGCGGAGCGCCCCGGCAAGCTGTTGGCCGGTCGCGTCGTCCAACCGCGCCAAGGCCGAATCCGGGAGCAACGACGTCGGGACGCGGACCAGACGCAGGTCCGCTGCGCTGAGCCGGGTGCCGGACGGCAAGTCCCTGGCCGCTGAAAGCACGGCTTGGCTGGCTTGGCTGCCGGGCGCGAGTTGGTTCACCGCGATCGCGATCGCGGCGCAGAACAACACCGCGGCGAAGAACCGCCGTCGTCGGCGCACGAGTCGGAAGGTCCTGCCGGCGAAAGCAGCAAATCGGGGTTTGTCCGGTGCCGAAGCCATGCAGCGAGGTTACTGAACCAGTTCCGCCTGGTCGACGCGTTCACTCCGGATGTGCACGAAAGGCGAAAACCAAGAGCAGGGTAGGAGGAGTCCTACGAACTCAGCCCGCGGCCGGCGACGCTGTTTTGCTCTCCGACGTCGATGCGGCAGGCGCAGGCGCAGTTGCCGGTGCGGTGGCCGAACTCGAGGAGCGCGAGTCGGTGGAATAGAAGCCGGAGCCCTTGAACGAGACACCGACCGAATTGAACTTCTTGCGCAAATTTCCGCCGCATTCCGGGCAGACCGTCAACGAGCTGTCGCTGAACGACTGCTGAATGTCGAAGTTGTGTCCGCAATCTTTGCAGGCATAAGCGTAGGTTGGCACTGTGAATCCTCCGATTGCTTTCCCCGGATGCGGCCCTCACGGGCCAGCTCCCGACTAACGATTCTAACATTCCAGGGGCCGAAAGAATTCCGGGGTCAGTGCGAATTGCACTCGTTGGTCCAGGGTGTCGTGCGGTACGCCGCCCGGCGGCAGCAGGTCTTCCGAATAGACGGCCGCAGCCAAAACCGGAGTTTGCCCGGCCTCGTGCACTCGGGACAGCGCGCGGTCGTAATATCCGCCGCCTTGGCCCAGCCGGTTGCCCTCCCCGTCGACCGCGAGGGCCGGCAAGACCATCAGGCCGACCGACGTCAAGGCCTCCGGCCCGTGCCGCTCGCCGACCGGTTCCTGGATCGGGCCGAAGTCGCTGGTCCGCAGCTCGATGCCGGGATGCCAAAGAACCCAGGAGAGTTGCCGCTGCGGTTCGCAGACCGGCATGAATATTGGATGACCGGCGGATGAAAACATTTCGAGCATTGCCAGTACCGGAGGCTCGGCGGCAACCGGGAGATATCCGGTGATCGCGCGCCGTTCTGCGGCCAGGTCCAATGAATCAAGCATTTCCCGGCCGGTTTCGATGAATCCAAGTGCCTTTTCGCGCAAATTTTCAGCGCTGAGCGGGGCGCGGCGTCCGCGTAATCGGTTCCGCAATTCGGCTTTGCGCCCGGTCTCGGTCAAATCGGTCATGATGCCTCCTCCTGACATTCTCGGTTAGCCTAGGACAATGACCAAAGCGCAACGAATTCGCAAGGCCGTCATTCCTGCTGCCGGTTTGGGCACCAGGTTCCTTCCGGCGACCAAGGCCATGCCCAAGGAAATGCTTCCGGTGGTGGATAAGCCTGCCATCCAATACGTAGTCCAAGAAGCCGTCGATGCCGGCCTCGAAGATGTCCTGATGATCACCGGACGGAACAAACGCGCCTTGGAGGACCATTTCGACCGGGTGCCGAACATCGAACGGTTGCTCGAGGCCAAGGGCGACGCCGGCAAACTGGAAGCGGTCCAGCATGCCACTGATCTGGGCGAAATCCACTACGTCCGGCAAGGCGATCCGAAGGGCTTGGGGCATGCGGTGCTCCGCGCCAAAACCCACGTGGGGGACGAAGCTTTCGCAGTATTGCTCGGCGACGATCTGATCGACGAACGGGATCCGTTGCTTTCCGTGATGCTCGATGTCCAGGAGCAGACCGGCGGATCGGTGATCGCCTTGATCGAGGTCGAACCGTCGAAAATCAGCGCCTACGGCAGCGTGGACATGACCCCGATCGAGGGCAAGGACTACGTTCGGGTCAATCAACTGGTGGAAAAACCGGCCGTCGAAGATGCGCCGTCGAACTTGGCCGTCATCGGCCGCTCTGTGCTGCACCCGAGGGTTTTCGATGTGCTGGAACAGACGGCGCCCGGCCGGGGCGGGGAGATCCAGCTCACCGATGCCTTGCAGACCCTGGCCACTGCTGAGGGCGAAGGCTCGGGAGTCTACGGCGTGGTCTTCTCCGGCCGGCGTTACGACACCGGGGACAAGCTGAGCTATCTGCAGGCTGTGGTGACTCTCGGCTGCGACAACGAGGATCTCGGTGCTGATCTGCGCGCTTGGCTGACTGAGTTCACCGCGAAACTGGAAGCCTGAGCCATGTGGGGCGCGGCCATCTGGCCGGCCACGCTCAGTTATGGTTCGGTGGGGTTGCGGCCGATCAAAAAGCGGGATCGCCAGGCCTGGAATGAAGTCCGGGCGCGTAATCGGGAATGGTTGACGCCCTGGGAAGCCAGCAATCCGGAGCCCGGCGGCCGGTTGCCCAGTTTTTCCGAGATGGTACGCGCCTTGAACGATCAGGCCCGGGCCGGCAGTGCGTTGCCGTTCGTGATCACCGAAACGGACGACGACGGCGTGGCCAGGCTGGCCGGGCAACTCACGGTCAGCAACATCATCTGGGGTTCGGCGATGATGGCCACCGCGGGGTACTGGGTGGACCGGGACCGGGCCGGACGCGGTTTGGTGCCCACGGCGTTGGCCCTGGCGACTGACCACTGTTTCCAGAATCTGGGACTGCACCGGATGGAAATCAACATCCGGCCGGAGAACGCACCGAGCCTGCGCGTGGTCGAGAAGCTCGGCTTCCGGGACGAGGGTCTGCGGCCGAAGTACTTGCACATCAATGGTGTGTGGGCCGATCACCGCAGTTTCGCGTTGACCGCCGACGAGGTCCCCGGCGGGCTCATTTCACGACTGCGGATCCGCGGTTAACCGGGGCCCGGAACCGAATGGACCGTTTTGTTCCGGTGCGGTCTGAAGATTGTTGAGAGTCCGCTCGACACACCCGGCGGCTACCCGGTCTGCGCGGTCGCTGCGTTTTAAAGTTGGAGAGTGAACGCGCCGCTCAATACCTCAGTCATTTTGGCAATAGCGGTGGCGTTGTGGCTGATCTGGGTTGCGCCGTTCTTTTTGCGTCTGCGAAAAAAGCAAAATCTGGTACCGGTCACCATGATGGACGATTCGGATGAGACCGCGATCGATTTCGAACCGATGAAAATGACGATGCATTCCCCGGGGCCGCAGGAGGCTGCTATGACTGGCACGAACGAATCCGTGGCTACCGGAGCGCGCACGGCGACCCCGTTCAAGATCAAATACGATCGGCTCGCGATTGCCCTGGTCGGCGCGCTGGCCGTGCCGACCCTGCTGCTCGGACTGGTGCTGCGGATTGCCGGAGTCTGGACGATTTGGGTTCCGGTGCTGGCGTTCCTGGCACTCGTGGCTTCGGTTGCCGCTTTGCGGACCTTGGCCATCCGGGACCGGAAGCAGCGCGTCGAAGGCGCCTTCCGCGAGGCCATGGGCGCAGTTCCGGAGACCCAGACCGTGATCTCGGCGTCGAAGACCGTTCCTGCAGAAATGAAGCCCGCGGAACTTTTCGATGCGCAGCAGAGCGCCGCACCGGAGTCGCCGGCCCCGCTGACTGCGGCGCAATTGCGCAGCGCGGCGTTGGCGGTGGCTGATGGCGCCAAAGTCAAAGACGATGGCACCTGGGAGCCGGTCGCGGTGCCCAAGCCGAGCTACGTCGAGGCAGCCAAGGCCGAACGGCCCGCTCCGGCGCCCCTGGACCTCCCGGAGCAGCCCAAGGCCGCAGCCCGGACTTCGATCAAGAAGGCCGAGGCCGGCGTGGCACAGCCGACAGCGAAGAAGCCCGCAGGCAATGCGGAGAAGAACGCCGCAGCGCTGAACAACCTCGACGACGTGCTGCAGCGCCGCCGCGCCTGAGCATTGCGGTCCGCGCCGGTCAGCGTGTGCGGATCAGTGCGCGGCTTCCAAGGGGCTTTGACTGGTTTGCCCTGCCTCGGCCTGATCCAACAGGTCTTCGCCCATTTCCGACGGGTTCCAGGCCACTTCCCAGCGATAGCCGTTGGGGTCTGAGAAATAGCCCGAGTAGCCGCCCCAGGAGCGCTTGCTGCCCGGTTTGAGGCGCGTGCCGCCGGCTGCCATCGCGCGCCGGAGGACCGCATCGACGTCGTGCTCGGTCCGGCAGTTGTAGGCCAAGGTGATTGGGGCGTCGCCGGCGGAGACCGGGCCGACTTCTTCGATGAACTCTTCGATCGCCCAGAAGGAGAGCACCACGCTGGGCGCTACCCGGAGCATCAGCACGGTGTCGTCCTGATAGCTGGCCTGCCAGCCGAGCTTTTTCAGGTAGAAGGTTTTGGCCGCCGGGATGTCGTTCACCGCGAGCGTGATAAAGGTGAGGCGTTGCTCCATGCGGTCAGTGTAACCTGCGATTTTGGTCCGATGCTGACAGTGGCGTAGGCTAGTTGAGCTTGGATCGTTAGCGGTCCATGCGGGGCATTGGCGCAGTAGGTAGCGCGCTTCGATCGCATCGAAGAGGTCAGGAGTTCGAATCTCCTATGCTCCACCATTGAAACGTACAAAAACACCTGACATCGGTTGATGCGGGTATGTAGAGCGGCGGCAATGCTCACACTGCGGAATTGTCCGCGACGGCTGGATCGAGCCGCGATCATCGTTGGAGGGCGGTAATGCCCTCCTGATCCACTACCCCACGCTGATTTGGTCCCAGAACTGTGGATAGAACTGAGACAGGGGACTCTCTGAAGTTGCTCCCTCTTCGAGGGCGGCGCGACATTGCCTCGTAATCTCCTGCCTGTGGAGATCAATCTGAGGCACGAGTGTATAGATGTCTGTCATGTCGATGTGTACAGTCCGATACTGGCCCACGTCGAAGGGCAGCATGTCAGAAGTACGAATGATCTGGACGATCGGCTTTCGCGTTGCGTGTCGAAGCGCGAGTTCGTAGTACACATTTGGGTTGCCGAAGCTGAGGTCAGCGATAACCAGAGCAGCTCGCGCTACGTGGTCCATTACCTGACCGGTAATCAAACCTGGTTTAGCAATTCCGTCGGCTCTCACCGTGCGGAGACCGAGTTCCGCCAACGCAGGCTCAAACAAAGCGGAAAGCATAAGATCGGCATGCTTTCTTTCCTCAGAATCTGCATTACCGATTGGGGAGATGACGAAACATACATCTTCTAGCCCATCGGCAGGTGAGCCTTTTCGGGCAGTTCTCGACGCCGGAGGTGCTTCACTGGTCGGTGCGATCTGGGTGTCGTCCGCTCCGGACGCGACTAGCTCTTCAGGTTCCGTATCTTTGAGTGCTTCAATGGCGGCCTCGACGGTAACAAGATGCTCCGAGCCTCCAATGGTTCTGATCAGTCCAAGTTCACGAGCATTGGCAAGGAAGGTCTCTACACATTCCGCAACAATGCTCTCATCGACCTCAGATTCTCGGGCCGCATCGCGAAGGACCTCAGCGGTCGGCAGACGGCTGCCGGAATACTTCTCGTAAATTGAGTTGAAAGAGGAGACCTTGATGATTGCAAGATCGAGGCTTGCCTCCAGGCGCGCTCGATCCGGCGCGGTTGGATTCGAGGCAATCTTTCCTGTGGGAGTCAGGTCCAGCCACTCCGCTGAGTACCCGCCGGTTGTGATGCCATACTGAACACTGCTGGTGATCAGCTTTCGCGTTGGGCCGCTATCGGGCGAGCGATCCAGGGCCTCAAACAGGGTCAACCTCCGAGTGCGCTGGCCCGCCCCATGCTTCTGTATCGCCTGAGCAAGGAACAACGCTTCCTTGAACGAGGTGGCAGGGAACGGCCTGACAGTCCGCTTCTTTCGCGAGGATGAACCACTCGTGTCGTTGATTTCGCTCGCCGGTTCCTTGGAGGCAACTGCGGGACTCTTGGTGTTTGCCATGTATGTACACTACCGACTGGAAGTAACCTTCGGTAAGTGATCGTGTATAGCTGATCGGCACGCCCGTGCGGGCGGCAAGCTGACCGGACAGGCCTTGTGTGTGTCAAGTGGCCTTTTCCACACTGTCATCCGGAGTATCCCGAACCGTTTGGCGATGGGCATAATACTTTCACGGGTGGCACGGGCGATTCGGACAGCGTCTACTTTCTCGTCCGTCAGTGGTGTTCGGGTGCGTCTCGTTAGATTCAACACCACCCCGGGACCGGGCTCGGAAGCCGCTGACGACTCTGTCACGATGCTTCGTTTCGCACGCTCCCATACGGATTCTAGCCCTTCGACCCGCCTCCATACGTTCGGTTTGAATCCACCCGTGTCCGTCATTTAGAGGTCTTACTAACGTAAGCGCCTCGCCATGTGCTTGCGTGCGGAACGCCCGCTGTTTCAGCCTGCGCTGTTCGCCACGCCATATCTGGCTTCCATCATCAGTACCGCTTCGCCGACCGCGTGTGCCATTGATGCGTCGTCGGGGGACCAGTTCATGAACAGCATCCTGGGCCAGGAAACGTAGTTGGAGATCATCCCGAGGAATTGGGCCGCAGCCATCTCTGTGTCGTCGAGCTTGGTGGTTCCCGGCGCGTTCTCGGTGTCGAGATAGCGGCGGACCGAGTCGAAATAAGGCATTTTGCTATGCTCGAAGTGAGCTTCGCCCAACTCGGGGAAGCGCGGCAGCTCGGCGATGACGATGCGGAATAGGGTTGGCGCAGGCGAGCAGGCGAGCAGGCGTGCAGAAGCCTGTAGGAAGTGGATGCCGAGCCTATCGAAGGTATCGCGAAATTGCGGGAAAGCGTTTCGACGCTTCGAGAATCCGAAGTCGGAATCATCAGCTCAGCTGCGGTAAAGCTCTTACGTATTGACCAGTGTCAATCGCTTCGACCAGTTGTCTACCGGGTCAGCATCGAGCCACTACGTTCGGTGCAGTCCGTCGCGTAGATCGTCGATCTGAGTCTCGATGATGCTGATCCTAAATGATTCGGTGGCTATAGAAGGATTCCTTTCCTTGGCAAGCGGTTAGTCTTCGAATGCCGGGCAAAATCGGATCGGCAAAATGTGATGCCCTATTAGCCAGTGCAAGGCTCGCCGTCGAGCTTTATGCGATCGGTGGGACTAAGTTCAATTGCCCGCCTGCGGTGCTCCACCGATGGATAGGCTCTTCCCGAGACAACCGGCTGAACTAGTGCAATATCGGCGGAGCTCGGGGTCGGCCAATCTCCAACGTGATTAATCTATTTGAACCTAAGGGCATCCCGGTGGCGGTACTTCGTCACAAATATTGCGATACTTGTGCATTGCTTGTTTGCTACGTCAGACCATCCACTTTTCTAAGCTAAGAGAGCCTAACCCGGGTTTTCTGGACTCTGGTTTTAGGGCGATGGTCTTGGCGGAATGGAGTCTATGATCCATGTCGTAAAGTTGTCGGAACCTCGGGGTGAAGCATCAGGTCTTGTACTGGTGGTCATGTTGCAGATGTGCCTCGAATGTAAGGCTTCACTCCTGAGCTACCTCCGCCAAGCGCGGGGCAGTGTGGAAGCTGACAGGTTCTGATCGCACACGTTTTGGTGAATAGACAACGAGCAAACCGGTAAAAACCGGCAAAAACCGGTTTCGCTGCGCTATGCTTGTAAACCATAACGGGTGTAGGTCCCGCAAACTCGCCCGGAGGGATCTGGCTCATGAGCGAACCGTGGCTGTCGGCGGATAACATCGCAGCTCACCTCGGTATTACAAAAGACACCGTTTACGCTTGGATCGCCGACAAAGGAATGCCAGCGCACAAGATCGGCCGCTTGTGGAAGTTCCAGGTGTCTGAAGTCGACGAGTGGGTGCGTGGCGGTGGAGCAGCCACACAAGACGGTGCCAGAGGTGCATGAGATGTGGTGCTTGATCGGGGCTAATTCGTTAGGTTACAGGTCGAGGAGGAGAGTTGAATAAGGCTGGTGTTGACGCGGCAGTTTCACGGGTTGTCACCTGGATTCGTGATGTGAACTCCGACTCGCCAGCGTTGAATTCGGTTGTTGGCCTGAGCGATTCCGAAATGAAGCAGCTGGCGCGCCTTGGTGCCCTGCTCCGTGAGCGACTCAGCGATCATTCACTCGAAAGCTTAGTTGCTGCTTTGACTCCAGACGGCGAGATCGTGGTGCTGGACGAAGTCCGGGCAGCGTTCGATCATCTGATCGGCGAAGACGCTGTGGTTCACCTGGCCGACCTCTATGCATCGATTGTGACTCCCGCTAAACGCAGGCCTCTCGGTACCTTCTTCACACCGCGCGAGTACGCGCAAGCCATCGTTGATGGATTTGCTAGTCGTCACGATCCTCCCGGAGAAGTGGTTGACGTGGGGGCGGGCGTCGGGATCTTTTCTGAGATCGCACGCATCAAGTGGCCAAACGCATCAATTCAAGCGATTGATATCAACCCGCTTACGCTTGGGCTTCAGGCAGTTGCGATAGCGAAGCTCCTGGAGCGGAGTGTAAAGCTTGTCTTGATGGACTACCGACAGTGGCTTGATTCGAACGTTCCGTCCGTGCCAACGCTCTATCTCGGGAACCCACCCTATACCCGTTGGCAGTTACTCGACCGTGCTGACCGTGCTGACCTACTTGACTCAGCGGACGGTTTAGTTGGTGCTCGCGCAAATCTCTCGACACTGTTCCTCGCCATGACATTAGCTAAGCTGCGTCCACAAGACTCGCTGGCGATGATCATTCCAGCGGGTTGGATGCGAGCAGAATACGGAAAGAGATTGAGGGCACGTCTACGGGATGCAGGATGGCGGCGAATTTCTCTGCGGTTGGCTGACTCTTGGCGTTTTGATCAGGCAATCGTGGATGCTGTCTTGGTTGAGGTCGGTCCAGAATCCGCAACGTTGCAGCGAATCGAGGTGTCAGATTGGTCGGGATCTGAACGATTGATTGTGAGTCGCACAGAGGGAGAAGCAGTTTTTCCAGCACCGGGACGAACGCACCTTCTTCCACCCGGCTGTGAAGATGGTGACACTCTCGCTCGATATGCTCGTGTGACGCGAGGCACGGCGTCTGGAGCGAATCGTTTCTTTTTGAACACTCCAGAGAAATGGGATGCTCTTGGTATTCCGCAGGAATTTCGTATACCACTCGCCCGTCGACTTCGTCCAGGCGTGAACGGCACAGCGTCATCGCTCGAAACAAGTGAAATATTGGTGCTCGGTGACTATTGTCGTGGAACGGTCGAGAGTGTCGAGGCCTGGATAGCTGCTGGTGAACGTGGCGGGTTGCACGAACTCTACCTTTGTTCGCAGCGCAAGACCTGGTTCGACCTTTCTGCCGAGCTGAAAACTCCGGACGTCATAATCTCAGCTCTCGCTCGTGAGACGTTTCATGTGCTGGATAACCCGGGCAGGTTAGCTATTACAAATAACCTATTCGGTTTGTATTGGTCGGCGGACGTCGTCCAAGAAACGAAGGATCAGCTGCTCGGCTGGCTTCGTAGCGCCGAGGGCCAGGCGATGTTGCGTTCGAGTTCATCTGTGGAGGCTAATGGCCTGTATCGGTTGAGCCCTAAGACCATGGGGATGATTTCAATGGGTATTTCGAGCATACCGAAGATGGGCGCCAATCGAGAGATTTCCAGTCTGTTGGTTAGCGGAGGGAAAGCGATATGAGTCCAGAAGGCTTCACCGTCGACACCCATCTCTTGCGTGAGCTCGGTGACCTCCTGGTAGGACGAGACAGCACTGCGATTCTTGAACTCGTCAAGAACGGCTACGACGCGGACGCCACCGTGGTCCGCATTGAGGCGCAAAACCTGGCCAATCCTAAGGAGGCAGTGCTTACAGTTGAGGACAACGGAAACGGAATGACGGCGGATCGTTTCCGATCTGCATTTCTGAGGATCGCCGGACGGGATAAGGAGGAAGGCGACCGTCGGTCCCCTAGATTTCTTCGTGCCTACACGGGGCAGAAGGGCATCGGTCGGCTTGCCAGCCAGAAGCTGGCTAAGATTCTTGAGGTTCGGAGCATACCCGGCTCTAACGTTGTTGGAGGCAGCGGCCCGGGGGTAGAAGCTCAGATTGACTGGGAGGCTATCGACCAGCAGCAGACGTTGCATGACCTGAAACACGGACTTGCCGTAACAGATGTTTCCTTGACCCCAGGAACGGCTCCGGGGACTGTACTGACCATGCGCTCGCTCAAGAGGACCTGGACTCCTGGAGAGATTGGCAAGTTTATCGACGAGTTGCATTCTGCGCAGCCGCAATCCCTCCTTCTTGGCTCTGACTCCGAAGCGCTTTCGATCGCTGGTGAAACACTTCTTGGACAACCGATTGTTCGGGTCTCGGCAAGCGACGATCCCGGGTTCGAACTCGAGCTTGCCGGTGATTTGGCCTCTGGAGATGATCTCTGGGCGAAGGCTGTGGAGGACTTCCAATGGTGTGCTGAGATCGATGTTGCTGGAGGACGAACCCGTTATCGAATCTCACCAACAACGACGTATGCTCGCAACGAGCCTCTCGCCCGACCGTATTCATTTGAAGCAGAAGCTGACCCCGCCCTGCGATTTCAGGCGCGGTTCTACATTATGCCTGGTGCAAGTAGCAGGCGTGGCCCACTCAAAGGATTTGTCCGGTCGACAAGTGGCATTCGAGTGTATCTGGAAGGCTTCCGGGTCCTACCCTACGCGGAGTATGGCGACGATTGGCTTGAGATCGACCGAGAATATCGGTCCGGCGCGCGCTACTACTCGATTGATTTGGACGAGTCAGCGAGCGACGACTTAGACGTAGACAAGCGCGAGGCATTAAATGCCATCCCAAGTAGTGGCTACTTTGGGGCAGTTTTTCTTACGGCTTCGGGTGCTCCTGACCTCGAAAGCCTCATAAACCGCGAGGGGTTCGTCCCTGGACCGACCTTCAAAGGCATCCAACGAATCGTCCGGGACGGTGTGCGGTTGACAGTGCGCGTTCGCCGTTCCATTTTCAATCAGCGGGATCGACTCAACGCGATCACGCGGGTGATACTGACTGAAAAGACGCCTGATCCACCTACATCGGAAGGTGCTCGCAGGCCTGTCTTCGATCCTTCAGGCCGAACGCCATTCGAGATACTCGCACCTCACGGTCCTACCAACGACGACGACCGAAAAATGGCGGAGGCAGAGGCGGCTGCGGCAGAGATCGGAGCTGGGTCGGACAGCGTCGTTGGCCCCTCAATTGACAGTCCAACCCGGACTTTGATGGAGGGATTCAATGCGGCACGCATTCAGCTTCAAGCAGTCCAGAGCCTTCAACCCGAGCTTCGGGTTCTCGCCGGCGTTGGCCTGCAACTTGGGGCATTTGTCCACGACATCAACGGGATGCTGGCTTCTGCAACGACGATCCGTGAACTACTTAGAGGGCTTCTCAACAAAGTAGTCGACCCGACCCAACGAAACACGCTTCAGGTGACGTTGCGTACCGCGGATGAATTGGCCCATACTCTTGCGCGCCAAAGTTCCTACCTGACTGATGTGCTCAGTGCAGACCCGCGGAGGAGGAGGTCGCAAGTCAAGGTGCGTGAGCGTGTGGACTCGGTTCTCAGGTTCCTTGCAAGGCCGCTTGCGTCGAAGGGCGTCACCGTGAACGTTGAGGTACCGCCCGAGCTACGTACAGCACCCATGTTTCCGGCCGAGGTAACAATCCTGCTTTCTAACCTCGTTACCAACGCGGTAAAGAATGCCGCTGAGGGTGGAAATTTGTGGATTGAAGGACAAGATCTCGGCGCTGCGGTCGAAATCATCGTGAGTAATGATGGGACTGCAGTCAATCTCAATGAAGCCGAACGATGGTTCTTACCATTTGAAAGTACAACGACGGCTGTTGATGACGCGCTCGGCCAGGGATTGGGCCTGGGACTGCCGATCGTAAGAGCCTTGACCGACGACTACCGAGGCGATGTTCGCTTCATTGAACCTGTTCATGGATTGGGGACATCAATCAGGGTGCTTCTCCCGAAGAAGGGCAAGATGCAATGACAACGCAGCCATTTGTTCTGCTAGTGGATGATGATCCAGCGCAGGAAGCTTTCGCGCTCTTATTGAGTCAGCAAGGCGTCGAGGCGAAACATGTGCTCCCCGGTGATTTGCTGGTCGATGACCTAGATCGTGCGAGCCTCGTACTTATCGATGAATTCATCGAAGACTGGCCGGCACGCGATTTGGCGAAAGACGAGCTGGGCCTTTTCGTTCGGGATGGCATTGCCCTCGCAAGCGTGCTTCGATCTGCTCTTGATGGGCGCGGTCCGAGTCCTGACACGGAACCAAAGCCTAAAAATACTGCGTTCGTTCTTCGCACCGGACACCTTGATGTTCTCGGGGCCGGTACCCCTGCCTTTATTCGACCGATGGCAATTGCGAGTAGGCACGATCTTGAGTGGGCCGCTGAGAAGACAAGGATGACCGCCAAAGCCTTGGCCTCGCTTGCGATCGCAACGTCGAAGCTTCCGACAGATTGGTCTAATCCGGTGGATCCGGTTGCCCAGCTCGCCTGGCTTGACCTGCCACAAGCACATTGGAGAGATGACGCAATCGCACAGATCGAACTCTGTCGACCCCCTTGGTCCGTTCTTGCCGCGACGTCTGCCGGAAGGCGATGGCTATCCTGGTTCTTGCAACGAATCTTGCCCTTTCCGACGTTCCTTGTCGATGATCGTCGAGCTGCGAGCTATCTGGGACTGAAGCCAAGCGCGCTCGACGATATAGTCGGAGGTGAAAATCAAGTTGCTGAAATGTTGAGTGGAGCGGAATACAGAGGACAGCTTGCAGATTTCTCGGGTCGCCGCTGGTGGCGCGCGGGGATATCAGCAGTTAGAGGGCTAGCGCTTGAATCCTCTGACGGCAGAATGAGTGAGGATGTTGCGCGCTCGATTGCCTTGCTCCACGGCAAAGAGCTTGAAACACTTGGTCTTCAACGCCCAGTATTTCAAATCGACGATAATTACAACTTGGTGGATGAACCATTGGAAATTACCGACGCTGTCCGATTACAGCCCGATGACTGGCCGTCTTACGCTGATGACCCGTGGCTTGCTACAGCGTCTATTGATATTGAACAGTCCCTCGCTAAGCTGGTCGTTATTGACGACCGAAATAGCGGAGCGGACAAAAACGATGAATAATCGTTCAGCCTGCCAACACCTTCTTGACGCCGGTCCCGTGCTTTGCCTTGGCGCGTCTACGGTGATGGCTGATCTTTACGACGCCCACCTGATTGCCGATGGCTTAGTTGTGGCAACGGTTGCGGACGAGGTTCGCGGTTGGGCCTCTGTTTATGTGGCGCCCGGTGATCCCCATAGGAAAAAGGAGGTGAAACGTGCTGGCGCCGCGGCTGTAGGGAGATATACTCGTACGCTGCTTGCGACGGCCCTTCCCACGCCGGAACCGGAACCCGCGGCCGTCGCGGCAATTCGTCGTGAGCTTGAGAGGCACGCCGAGCGAAAACGTCCTGGCCGTATGGCACGTGCTGGTGAGCATGGTGGAGAAACTTATTCGATTTATGAGGCAGGCTTACGTTCAATCTGCTTCATTACGAATGATGGTGGTGCGAGACATGTAGCAGGCATGTGGTATGTCACTCATCAGTCATTCGTAGACCTTATGCGGCGTCTGGTGAAGTCCCATCAAGACGTAAACAGAAGGCAGATCGTCAAAGAGATGCAGAGGCTTGGGAGAAACGGCATTGACGTAGGTGACGTCGTGAATTCCGTTCTAGATCTAAGATAGTTTGTTCTGACACAGGTATGGTCGAGTTCCCAGGAATTAGCTACATCTACAGCCCTGAAAGTATCCATTTTTCGCTCGATGTACCTCAGACAGTCGTGTAATCAATGAGTACTTACGTCGCTATTTCGATTCATTTTGAATGGAAGCTGCTCACTGCGGTGCCAAGTGTGTTAAATCTGGCTTCTTGGTTCGACTTCCATCTCCGAGAGGTTTAGAGGGCGAGGCATCCGGTGCCCCGATTCGCGTGATTCAACTCGGGTTTCCGTCTCTGGATTCGGTTGCGCGAATTCGCCGCGGGGCCGCGGCACTCACCATCCTCGAGGTGTAACATCTCCAAGTTCGGCTAGATGCGAGAAGGTTTTCGGTTCTTCGCCCGGTCGACGCCTCTAGAGCTCGATGACGACCTTGCCATGCACGCGTCGGCTCGCCTGAAGTTCTGCCGCCTGGCGGATCTGCTCAACCGGGAAGCTCTCCGCAATCGGCACTTGGAGTTTGCCTGCTGCGATCAACTGGGCAATCTCTTCCAATGTGCCGGGAGCTGCGTCCGAACCATTGCCGGCCGGAATGCCTTCGAGTTTCGTGGTGATGGTGCAGATTCGGTCATGGGGGATGCCGAGTTCCTTTGCCGCGTCCACGGTCTCGGTGCCGTGCAGATCCATGGCAGCAGTGATGCCACCGGGAGCCAGCGCGCGGACTCGATCGACCAGCCCGTCGCCGTAAGCGACCGGCTCGGCGCCGAGGCTGCGGAGGAAATCGGCCGACGTCGCCGATCCGGTGCCGATCACGCGCGCCCCGGTGAGCCGGGCCAGCTGGACGGCGAACACGCCAACCCCACCGCCCGCGCCACCGATCAACACGGTGTCGTCCGGACCGATGTTGATCGCCGCAAGTGCCGCGGATGCGGTGCGACCTGCGATCGTGATCGTGGCGGCGGTGCGGTCGTCTACATCATCAGGTGTGTGGTGGGCTTCGTTTGCTGGCGTCGCTCCATCCGCGTCCACCACAACGTAATCGGCCACCGAGCGGGACAATGCGCCGCCAAACACGCGGTCGCCCAGCGCAAAGTTGGTCACGCCGTCGCCAATCTGATCGACAACGCCCGCGAAGTCGGTGCCGAAGCCGACAGGGAGATTGAGCCCGAACCTGGCCGCAGTTTCGGCATCGGCGGTCATGATCCAGTCCATCGGATTCAGCCCGGCCGCGGTGACCCGCACCCGAAGCTGTCCTGGGCCGGCCTGTGGCGCGGGAACCTCGCGGACCTTCAGAACCTCTGGCCCGCCGAAGGTATCGAGCTGGACCGCGGTACTGCTGCCTACTGCTGGTGAGTCGTGAACTGTCGACATGTGCGTTGGCTCCTTGGACTGTGAGAAGATACTAAAGCGGAACATGTTCCGCTTTCTCAATAATCGTAGCATAACCGGAGCGTGATCCGTTTTGACTGAACTGGCTGGGCGAACCTCGCGCGCCGATGCAACCCGCAACCGAGACCAGGTGCTCGAGGTGGCGACTCGAGTGTTCGCATCCGCGGATGCTGAGCCCTCGATGCGCGCCATTGCCCGCGAGGCCGGCGTCGGTATTGCCACGCTGTACCGGCATTTCCCGACCCGGGAGTCGCTCGTCGACGCCGTTTATCGAGACCAGGTCGTCCGGCTCACCGCCGGGGCCCGCGAATTGCTCGGTCAGCTGCCGCCGGCGGCAGCGATGCGGCGCTGGATGGATTTGTTCGGTGACTGGATTGCGACCAAAAACGGCATGCTGGACACCTTGCTTGCCATGGTCGAGTCGGGCGAGATCGCGCATGCGCAGACCCGGACGGAACTGCTGGCGGCAATCACCACGATTCTCGACGCCGGGCGCGCCGCGGGCGACTTGCGCAGCGACGTGGGTGCCGATGATATTGCCGCCGCGCTCATTGGCATCTTCACGGTGGCGCCCCGGCCTGGACACGAGGCGTTGGCTAGTCGTCTGCTCGACCTGCTGTTGGATGGACTCCGGCCGATTGCGGGTTGAGATTAGGTTAGTCGGAGGCCGCGGTCAAGGTCGCCAGCTCGCTTTGCGACAGTTGTAGATCTTGCATGGCTAGCAGCGCGGGCAGCTGCTCGACACTGCGTGCGGAGGCAATTGGTGCTACCACGGTTGGCTGCTGCGCTACCCACGCCAACGCCACGGTAGCCATCTCCGCACCGCGGTCTTTGGAGATCTGATCCAAGGCAGCCAGTACTTTCACGCCTCGTTCCGTATCAACGTAACCAGCCGCTAGTCCAGGCACGTTCCGTACCCCTTCGACGGGTTCGCCCGGACGGTATTTTCCGGTGAGAAAACCTGAAGCGAGTGCGAAGTACGGAACGCAAGCAAGCCCCTCGCGCTCCACGATCTCTTGTTTCGGGCCCTCGTAGGTATCACGGGAGACAAGGTTGTATGGAGGTTGCAGCGCCACATAGCGGCTCAGATTTTCGCGGTCAGAAAAGGCCAGCGATGCGCTAAGCCGTTCGGTGCTGATATTGGAGGTGGCAATGGCACGTACTTTGCCGGCTTTCACCAGATCATCGAGAGCGGAGATGATTTCTTCGACCGGGATCGATTCATCTCGATCGAAGTGTGTGTAATAGAGGTCAATGTAGTCAGTGCGCAATCGACGTAGCGACTCTTCCACGGCGGCTTTGATGTTGGCAGGCTCGAGACCCAGATACTGCGGGTGGTCGCCAACCTTGGTTGCGATCACCACCTGGTCACGATTGTTCCGGCTGGCAATCCAGTCGCCAATGATGGTTTCGGACTGACCAGGTTTATTGCCCTGTTCCGGAAAATAATTCATGTAGGAATCTGAGGTGTCGATGAAGTTCCCACCACCAGCAACGTAGGCATCGAGCACGGCGACTGACTGCGCAGCATCTGCCGTCCAGCCGAACACATTGCCGCCCAGGCAAAGCGGAGAAACCTGGAGGTCGGAGGTACCAAGAGTGCGGAACTCGCTCATATCGTCATCCTATTCATCGTAAGATCGTCATCCATCTCGACTTTGGTCTAGCCGGCCGGGGTTTCCTGGAACTCCACCACGTCTTTGCCGTACACATGCGCCCATTCGGTCAGCACGCCGATCGGCTCGATCAAGGTGTTACCGAGCTCGGTCAGCAAATATTCGATCTTGCCGTTCTGGCTGCACCGATCCACTAGGCCGTAGCCCTGTAACCGCCGCAGCGTCTGGGTCAACATCTTCCTGGAAATCCCGCCTACCAGCTCGACCAACTGACCATGACGGCAAGGCCCCCGGCTCAAGGCAAACAACACAACCACGGCCCATTTATCCGCGATGACCTCAACCGCCAGCCTGGCCGGGCAGTCAGCAAGGAAAACACTTCCTGAATAGCTACGCACGCTTCGATGGTAGTCCGCAGCGAGGAACCTCGAGGTACCTAAGTCGGCCATAGCGTGTTGAGGAGAAGCCGTCGAGGGAGGAATTCACATGTCAGCTGGGACCGACGTTACTTGGCCCGGTGGGCGGAAAGTTGCCGCGCTGATCACGGTCGCCGTCGAACTCTGGCAGCCGGGCCATTGGCCCAGTTACGCACCCATGGCTGCGGCCTGGCCATTGCCTGGAGTAGAGGACACGCACAGCTCATCCTGGGTGGACTACGGCGTCACTTCCGGAATCTGGCGACTGCTCGATGCGCTGGGGGATCGACCCGCAACCATCGGGATCAATGGGCTTGTCGCCGAGATGTACCCTGAGATTGTGTCGGCCGCACACGACGCCGGGCACGAAGTTGCCGCGCATTCCTGGGCACAAGACGTGCTACCGGCACTGCTCGACGTCGACGCGGAACGCGAAAACATCCGCCGCTGCACCGAAGCGCTTAACAACATCACCGGCGTTCACCCGACGGGATGGATGAGCCCGCGTGCCACCGAATCATTGCATACCTGCGAACTGCTGACCGAAGCCGGATACCGCTGGACCGCCGATCACAGCAACCACGATTTTCCGCAGATTCTGCCTACCGCCAGCGGCCCGTTGGTCTCGCTCATGCACAGCGACCACTCCGACGTCCGCGATTCCGCGGCAGGCCCGCACACCTACCGAGATTTGCATCGCGAGTTACTGGATCAAATACTTTCGGCCCCTGGTCCTGGCGTCTTCCGGATGACTTTGCATGCCCATGTTGGCGGTCGGCCGCCTATCGCGGGCATGGCCGCCCAGATTTTCGACTACCTCGGCAGCTCGAACGAGGTCTGGATTGCTACGCACGCCGAGGTAGCCGAATACTTGCTCGCTTATAAAGGAAAGAAGCCATGAAAAACATCGTTGTCATCGGTGGCACCGGGTCGATGGGGCGGCATCTGATTCGTCGTTTGCTCGCCACGACCGAGGTCATGATTACTGTCCCCACCCGCGATCCGAATTCCGCTCATGCGCGTGAACTCGCTGGCACTGCACCCGATCGAGTGCAGCTGGTTCGCAGTGATCCGGCTATATTCGACGCGCTTTTCAGCAATGCCGACGGCGTCTTTGCCAACACTGATTTCTTCGCCATTGGCAGCGCGGTGGGTGAGTACCAGCAAGGCCTTGACCTGCTCGCTACTGCGGCCCGGGCCGGCGTACAACGGTTCATTTGGTCCTCGTTGGACAGTGCAGTGACTTTGACCGGAAAGCCGGTTCCGCACTTCGACAGCAAGGCCGCCGTCACCGCCCACATCAACCTGATGCGGTCGGAAGAAATGCTCAACAAAACAGCCGACGGTTGGTACACAAATCATGTTTCAGTGCTGACCACAGCGCCGTACTTCGAGAATTTGCGCTACCGGCTCACGCCCCAATCGGACGATCAGCATGGCTTGATTTTCAACTTGCCGCTTGGAACAGCCAGCTATCCGCTGGTTGCGCTGGACGATATTGCCTGGTTCGCCGGCTACATGTTCAACAACTGGCAGTCCTGGGGTGCCCGCGACCTCGCGGTCATCGGAGAAAGCCTCACCGGAGTCGAGCTCGCTGCCACCTTTGAGCAGATGACCGGCACACGGACCAACTACGTCCCGATGCCGCATGCGCAATTGGCCGCAACCGTCCCGGAATTCGCCCACGACTATGCCGCAATGTTCCAGTTCTTTGCCGATCGCGACGTCTACCGCCTAGACCGCGACGTGACGCTGCTTCGCCACCTGCACCCGGGGTTGATGGGTTTTGCGGGCTGGATGCGGCACACGAATTGGACGAGTGTCTGATTGATTCCGCGCTCGCAGCCGTTCCGGATTGCTCTTTGCCGCCCCTGCCCAGACGCGTAAGCTCGATCTTGCTGCGCCAGCTCACCCGGAAATCGGCGAGCGCATTGGCAGGCAGCTCCGTCAGCAAAGACTGGCGGCGGCCAGCTCCGGCGATACCCGCCGGTGTTTGGTCCCGGACGCACTGCGGCCCGACACCCCGGGGCCGTGGTTGAGGCTTGCGAAAGGCAATGATGTTCGAACTCAACGATGAGCAGCTCGGCTTGGTCCACATGGTGCGAGATTTCGCCGCCCAGCGGCTGGCACCCAATGCGGCCACCTGGGACGAGACCAAGCATTTTCCGGTCGATGTGCTGCGCGAAGCGGGCGAGCTGGGGATGGGCGGCATCTATGCCGGCGAACAGTTCGGCGGTTCCGATCTGAGCCGAAGCGACGCCGTGCTGATCTTCGAAGAGCTGGCCAAAGCGGACCCCACGATTGCCGCCTATATCTCCATCCACAACATGGTGGTGTGGATGATCGACGCCTTCGGCGACGACGCACAACGTGCCCGCTGGGTGCCGAAACTGGCAGCCATGGAGGAACTGGGCAGCTACTGCCTCACCGAGCCGGGGGCCGGTTCTGATGCAGCTGCGTTGACCACCCGCGCAGTCCGC
>SXGT01695053.1_pt1 | contig 25127 bp, 27 predicted proteins | sample 3176221 | NCBI WGS metagenome assembly SXGT01 (sample SAMN11356862, study PRJNA531348) | freshwater metagenome | isolation source: freshwater sample F1-120 | place: China: Fuxian Lake, Yuxi | collected 2017-12-25
AGGATCTTTTGATGTGATTTTTCCATATCATCGAAATGACATTGATTTCTCTGTTTTGCAGCGGTAATTCTGCTGGCTGTTGCAAGTATAAGGTTTTTTTCATCTGAGTTATTAAAACCACCTTGTTGCAATATTACGGAATAACCCTCTCCAGTCCAGCGCCCATTAATTTTTTTAATATCCCACTTAAGGTAGCTAATTACATATTCAGCTAGACAATCTTCATTTTCATGATAATTAATTGGTGGTTCAATATTTCCCAATTCTTCGATCAGCTGATTTAGTTTTTCTGCATAACTATGATAGCTTTCAACTTTGCTATTCCATGTTAATTCCCAATTTCCGTGAATGTGGGACAACTGTCTAAGCACAAGATAATCTAAAACTTCACTGTTATTAAAAAAAATTATTCATTTATCTTTTAATTATAAAGCCCATCAACCTAAACTCCAACCCTATTCTACTAAGCGCATATTTAATGCTCACCTTTGGCTTTAATCACTAACTCTGTGCTCGGTAAATGCTCGACACGTTCTAAAGTTCGCTCTGCATGCGGCGATTGGGAGGTGATCGCTGCTTGTAACTCCCGGGATAACTGCGAAAAATCTGCATTTAGATAACTGCGGCTGGCGCAATCGGCATTAAAATCCTTGTCTTGCTTTTTCAATTCGGTGACTTGGATGTTATAGGCTTTAATATCTAAATTGAACTGGTGCACTTCTCTGCGGTGTTGCTCCAAACGTTTATTAAACTCAGCGACTTGTGCGGTATTTCGTGGATTGATTGTCACTCTTGCCGCTTGATTTGCTTGGACTTGCTGCGCTATCTCTTGTTTGCGTTGATCCAACTTGAGTTTATCTGCCTCTAACTGGTTCAAGAGCTTCTGCATGCTGACTACCGAATTGGCACATGCTTGTAACTCTTCTTGATCCATGAGTTTAGCTGTTGAACCATCGGTTGCTGTTTCTTCTGCACTCAGCATGGGTTTTGGGGGAACATTGGTATCAATGATCTCTAAGTTTAATGGTCGTGGCTGAGTCTCACTACATCCGAGTAAGCTGAGCAACATGAGGCTAATGCCTAATTTAAACACCGACTGGCGTATCCAGTTAACGTTCATGGGTATAACTCCAAAACCTTAAATCGATAAAAACTCAGCGCGTTCTGCGCCAGACAAAACAATAGTTAGTTGACTGAATTGCGTGTGAGTCAGTCACTACCCAAAATTTTGTTGCGTTCCCACGTGGGAATATGGGAACTTGATAACTTGCTATAAATTTTCGCACAACTACCAAAGCTATCACTTAGCAAGACAGTTTAAGAACTTATTTAATTACTAAAACCGTTGCACTTGTCGTCTGCTAGCGCTGGATTTAGCCCGCTTTTTTGGACTTAGTCCACCAAAAATACCCTCCTGCAGCAACGCCTAGAGCAGCAACCAATAGTAAGATAAAGCGGGGTTCAAAAACCTTAACACTGTAATTATCATCTCTAAATTTGAATTTCGTCAGCACTCCCAGGGCCGGATCGGTAATATTGATGGTCAGGGATTTTGCAGGAATATTGAGCAATTGCACTTCGCTACCATCGAAGGGTTTATTGTTGCGCGTATCATTGGTGACTAGCCCAGGATATAACGGTAGCTCGCTTAAATGCGCCGTGGTTAATTGCTGGGCGATTTCTGCTTCCAACTGCCGCGTGGTTTTACCGTCAGTTTTGACTTTGATAGGCGCTAAATCATCCAAAGTTATTTCTATCTCACCTTCGCTCGCAGTATTGGGTTTTTGTGCCGAGAACTTATCGAGATATTCCACATCTACTGCCAGCACTAAATCGATAGCCGCTTGCACACCTTCTGCGCTTAAGCTATGTGCAGGTAAATCGTAGCGGATAGATTGATTGGAATAATCGCGTACGGTAATGGTGGTCAGCGAATAGCCTTCTTTGTTTGAAATGGTAAATTCTGCTTGATCGGCAATTTGGTTCACATGAATGCCACGCCAATTGGGGTCCAACTGCACCATACCATCTTTCAACGAGGTCACTAATTTTTTGGTGACCACGCCCGCAGGCGTCCCCTCTTTTAACTTAGCCGCATTCAAAAAACTTAAACCAGTCGCTCGAAAAATTTCGCCCTCATCTATCCGCCATTCCACGGAATATGAAAACAACGCATCGCTCGCTTTTCTGGGTAAAGTATTATGTATGCGTAGCAGATCCTGACTTTCAGGGGTGGGCAAGGCATAGGCAGGCGATAAACTCATGCATGCGGCAACACAGGTCAGCACGAAAGATAATGGTTGGATGAACTTCATGGCAATTCCTAGCAGCAATTTAAACTTGCACGGTAGCACAAATGCTGTGCCAGGAAAAGTGAGGAAGCGTGGGGTAATTATCACTACGCTGTAATGCGCATGTATACAAAAATCAACCGCAATCACTATGCAGTTAAGCCGTCAGAACGGATTAACCGCTTGCGTAATTGGGCTTTCCTGCTTGAGGCTAAAGAAGCTGACTTGGAATTAATTGAGATTTGCGCCACAATAACTGTTAATTTGCTTCATTTCTTAACTTTGGATAACTCATGTCTGACATCGAAATTGCCCAACAAGCCCAAATGCGGCCAATCATTAGCTTAGCTGCTGAGCGCTATGGTATTGCCGCAGAACACCTTGATCCTTATGGTCATTACAAAGCCAAGTTATCCTTGGAATATGTCAACAGTTTGGCAGATAAGCCGGATGGCAAACTCATTTTAGTGACCGCCATCAGTCCAACTCCAGCAGGCGAAGGCAAAACTACGACGACAGTAGGATTGGGGGATGCACTCAATCGTTTGGAGAAAAAAGCCATTATGTGTCTGCGCGAACCTTCCTTAGGCCCCTGTTTTGGCGTTAAAGGCGGGGCTGCAGGTGGCGGATATGCGCAAGTCGTGCCAATGGAAGATATTAATCTACATTTTACGGGCGATTTTCACGCCATTGGAGTAGCTCACAATTTATTATCCGCGTTGATTGATAATCATATCAACCACGGTAACGCGCTGGATATTGACCCACGCCGTATTCAATGGAAGCGCGTGGTCGATATGAATGATCGCGCGTTACGCAATATTGTCGTTGGCATGGGCGGAGCAGCAAATGGTTATCTACGCGAAGACGGCTACGATATCGTGGTCGCTTCAGAAGTGATGGCGATTTTGTGCTTGGCGACCAGTCGTTCAGACTTGAAAGCGCGTTTAGGCCGTATCGTAATTGGCTATAAATCCGATAAAGTCACGCCTGTGTATGCACGTGATTTAAATGCGCAAGGGGCGATGGCTGCCTTATTAAAAGACGCGATAAAACCCAATTTAGTACAAACGTTAGAAAATAATATTGCAATTATACATGGTGGACCGTTTGCTAATATTGCTCATGGTTGTAACACGGTCACAGCCACCAAAACCGCGTTGAAACTGGCCGATTATGTGGTCACCGAAGCTGGATTTGGCGCGGATTTAGGCGCCGAAAAATTTATTGATATCAAATGTCGGATGGCCGGGCTGACGCCTTCAGCGGTGGTTTTAGTGGCGACGGTCCGCGCTTTAAAATTTCACGGCGGCGTAGCGAAAGATGCGTTAAATCAAGAAAATTTAACGGCTTTAGAACAGGGTTTTGCGAATTTGGAACGGCATTATCACAATATCACGCAGCACTATGGTCTGCCGTGTGTGGTGAGTATTAACCATTTTACCTTTGATACCGACGCCGAAATCGCACTATTGCAACAAAAATGTCAGCAAATTGGTGCTACCAGCGTGGTAGCAAAACACTGGGCAGAAGGTGGGGCTGGGGCACTGTCGCTCGCTGAAGAGGTTTTAAAAGTCGTGGATGCGCGTGAGCCTAACTTTACCTTTGTTTACGATGAAAATTTAAGCCTTTGGCAAAAAATTGAAGCAATTGCGACTAAACTATATGGGGCACAGAGTATTAGCGCTAATGCAAAAATCAAGGCGCAATTAGCCGCTTGGGATGTTGATTATGGTAAATTTCCAATTTGCATCGCCAAAACCCAAATGTCGTTTTCTACCAATCCTGCGGCGAAAGGTGCGCCTTCTGGACATAATGTAGAAATCAGCGAGGTGCGCTTAGCCAATGGTGCAGGCTTTATCGTTGCGATTGCTGGCGATATGATGACTATGCCGGGTTTACCTAAAATTCCTGCCGCAGAGCGCATCGATATCGATGATAGTGGCAAAATTTCTGGCTTATTCTGAACACTGAACTAAAATTAGTGCTGTTGTTATATTAACCTAATTGCCTTGGGTTATCGGCTTCACCCAAGGCAACCTTCCTAAACCCTCCTCCGCGGATAAAGAATATGACTGATAAAAAATTCCGACTCATTACGCGCAGTGATTTTGATGGCTTAATCTGCGCTGTATTACTTAAAGACCTTGATCTGATCGGTGACATAAAATTTGTTCATCCCAAAGACATGCAAGATGGCCTGATCGAAATCACCGATAGAGACATCACTACAAATTTACCGTATGTGAAAGGCGTACATTTGGCGTTTGACCACCATCTCAGCGAGACGGTGCGCAATGAAAAAATGGATAATCATATCATTGACCCTGAAGCCCCGTCCGCGGCTCGCGTCGTGTATGATTATTATGGCGGGCGTGACCGCTTCCCGGCGAGTTGGGATGAAATGATGGCCGCTGTTGACAAAGGTGATGCCGCCCAGTTTAGCCGTGAGGAGATTTTGCACCCTCAGGGATGGGTCTTGATGAATTTCTTAATGGATGCGCGTACTGGATTAGGACGTTTCCGCGAGTTCACGATTTCCAACTATCAATTGATGATGAATTTGATTGATTATTGTAAAGATCACTCGATTGAAGATATTTTAAAGTTAAGTGATGTGCAAGAACGGGTGCAGTTATTCCAGGAGCATGAAACCGCAGCGAAAGAACAAATTCTGCGCTGTTCCAAGGTGTATAGTAATTTAGTTGTACTAGATTTGCGTAAGGAAGACACGATTTACGCGGTGAATCGTTTTATGATCTATGCCTTATTTCCAGAGGCCAATATTTCGATTCATGTGATGTGGGGGCTTAAACAGCAAAATACCGTTTTTGCGATTGGTAAATCCATTCTGAATCGGACCTCGAAAACCAATATTGGTGAGCTTTGCTTAAGCTACAACGGCGGCGGTCATATGAATGCCGGGACTTGCCAAGTGAATAATGCAGAGAGCAATAGCCATTTACACGACATTATTCGTAGAATTTGCCAAGATGGTTAATACCTAACCGCTTGAAGCAACTTAGGAAATGCTTCAAGCGGTTAGCGGGATCTGGACCATGGACAGATTGGAGCAGCTTGTCTGGCTTAAACAAATAAAATTGCAACCTGCTGACATTCCTCAGCCGTCAATTCGAACTGCGCTATAGCCAATGACTCTTGCATGTGCTGTGCGGAAGTCGTGCCCGTTAAAGGAAGGATGCCGATTTGCTGCAAGCATCTGAACAGGATTTGTGCCGCCGAACGCTGGTAGCTGTGCGCTAATTGCTGAACTAGAGCATGTTTTAAAATATGCGGATTGGCACTTAGCGTCCAAAAGCTTTGGTAAATCAGCTGCTGCGCCTGACAAAAAGCGCGTATCGCCTGATCGTAATGGGTATTCTGGTAAAAACGGTTTTGTAATACTGCAGGTTTCACTGTTGCTTCAGTATATAAATACTGTAACAGCGCTAGATCGTAACAGTTACTCATGCCTAATTGCTTAACGCCACCACTCTGGAACAACTGCTCCATGGCACGCCAAACTTCTAATAATTGTTTAGGCTCGGCTAATGGCGAGTGCAAAATCAAACAATCCAGATAGGAGGTATGCAAATTTTGCAGCGAAACTGCGAACGACTGCTGCACTTGTTCGGTTAGACTGGCATTGATGGCATAAGGTACGTTCGCAGGATCTTGCCCACTTAAAGGCGTGAATTTGGTCTGTAAATAAATCGCCTCACGCTGACCACCTTGTTGCAGAAAGCGCATTAGGCCATCACCCACGCCTGCTTCATGGTAATGTTTGGGTTGACACGCCGTATCTATCCCTCGAAAACCAAAATTTAAAGCTTGTTCCACCAATCCGGCCGTGGCAGCTTTTTTCCAGGCAGTCCCGTAAATTATCCGCGGCATGCTGACGCCGTAAACGGAGGTCAAATTAGCATTAAGATGTTGTGCAGCTAATGGCATCGTTAATCCTCTGGCAAGTTCTGCTTCAATCGCGAGTGCTGACTTATAGATAGAAAGAAAGCGTCTAACTCCGACGACCACCCCGTCCACTTTTGTTTTCGTTCACGTGCTGCGTAGATTGTTTCGGCAAACCGACATATTCCAAAATTAAATCAATTTCTTTCGGCGTCATTTCGTAAATCCCCTGCACTCTTAAGCCTTCGGGTAAAAATGCGGGCCCATAACGCACGCGCATTAAACGACTGACGGTGACCCCGACAGCCTCCCATAAACGTCGCACTAGCCGATTACGCCCTTCAAGCACGGTCACGTGATACCATTTATTGGCACCTTCGCCCCCAGTATGTTTGATATCACTAAAATTCGCTTTTCCGTCCTCTAACTCGATGCCTTCTTTAAGTTGCTGAATCACGGCATCACTGACATCCCCCAAGACCCGCACCGCGTATTCGCGATCAATAGTACTGGCTGGATGCATTAAACGATTTGCCAATTCACCGTTATTGGTCAACAGTAACAAACCCGAGGTATTTATATCCAGACGCCCGACGCTAATCCAGCGACCAACTAATAATTTGGGCATCCGGCTAAACACAGACGGTCGACCTTGCGGGTCTTTGCGCGATACCACTTGTCCCACAGGTTTGTGATACACCAGTACACGTGTGGGTTGCAGGGCAAACTTTTCCCAAATCACGGGCCGACCATTGAGATAGAGTAAATCTCCAGGGCTTAAACGATCACCCAATTTCGCGGTGCTGCCATTGATTTTAACGCGTCCTTCAGTGATCCAGCCTTCAATCTCACGCCGAGACCCTAAACCCCCTCGCGCTAAGACTTTTTGGATACGCTCATGTTCCCCGTTGGCACTGGCGGCAGGTAGTTGTTCGTCAGTGAATCCTGCATTAGGCTGCGGCGATACAGCTTTAGGACGTTTCGGGTTCGTGGTGGTCGGTTTCCCCGCATTCACCAGCCGCTTGCGCGAGCTCGGTTGGCTGTTCTTGGGTTTCTGAAAGGGATTCTTGACTGGTTTCTTGCTGTTCACTGTCGGCCTTGGTAGGTTGTGCATCTGCTAAGCGTTTGGGGTCCAGGTTCTGGATTTCCTCTAAAGTGGGTAATTGCGCTAGAGATGATAAATTAAAATAATCTAAAAATTGTTTGGTCGTAGCATAAAGCGCAGGTCTACCGGGGACTTCCTTGTGAGCCACTACTTTAATCCATTCCCGTTCCAAAAGGGTACGGATAATATTCGAGCTCACGACGACGCCACGAATATCCTCAATTTCTCCCCGAGTGACTGGCTGCCGATAAGCAATAATCGCCAGGGTTTCTAATAATGCCCGTGAATAACGCGCTGGCTTTTCCTCAAATAAGCGTGCTACCCATGGCGACATACTATCACGCACTTGAAAACGATAACCACTTGCTAGCGATTTAAGTTCTACTGGACGACCACTGTAGTCCGCAGCGACTTCTGATAGCGCCATTTCTAAGTCTTCTAAAGAAGGTTGTTCAAGCTCTGGAAACACCGCCTGTAATTGCTTTAAGGAAAGCGGTTTATCGCTGGCAAATATCACTGCCTCAACTATATCTTTGGTATTCACGTTTTGATCTGCTGTTTCATTCTAGCTGATATTTCGAATTTTCCCGAGGTCGGGACCAACATGGGGCCAAATTCAATAAAGCGTATTGGTCTCGTTTTAAGATCGATGCAAGATAGCACAACCTGAAAACAGCGCTTACGGCTCTCGTAATTGGCTGCGTACACGTAATTCTGCAAAGGGTTCAGCTTGCAGGATTTCGATCAAACCTTCTTTACTTAATTCTAAGATGGCTAAAAAAGTCACAACCACCCCGTGTCGCCCTTCGGCCCGGGTAAATAAAGCAGTAAACAGTAGCGATTCTTCCGCATTCAAATTATTTAAAATCAGACTCATGCGTTCGCGCACGGATAAAGGTTCTTTCACAATCTGATGATGACTTAGCTGATGCGCACGTAGTAATACGTCTTTAAACGCCAGCAGCACATCTTTTAAAATTAGCTCCGGTAAGGGTCTATGCACACTAATCGTACTGACGTCGATAAAGGTAGCAAAGGTATCACGTTCCATCCGCGGTAAATTATCAATATCTTCTGCTGCTTTTTTGATGCGTTCGTACTCTTGTAGCCGTCGAATAAGTTCAGCCCGGGGATCGTCTTCTTCCTCGCCCACTTCCGCTTGCCGGGGTAATAGCATGCGCGATTTGATTTCGGCCAGTAAGGCCGCCATAACTAAATATTCCGCCGCTAAATCTAGATGTAACTTATCCATCATCGCAATATAACTGATGTACTGCTGCGTGATTTCGGCGACCGGAATATGCAAAATGTCCAAATTTTGCTTACGGATCAAGTAGAGCAAAAGATCAAGTGGCCCTTCAAAAGCATCCAGAAAAATTTGTAAGGCATCGGGTGGAATATATAAATCCTCTGGCAAAGTACCGTATTCCTCACCTTGCACCTTAATTAAAATTGGCGCAAGCAAGGTGTTCGGTTCTATGCCAGTTACTGTCTCAGCGACAAGATTATTCATAAGCGCATTGGACCCAAGTTAAAGGCCCGCAATACTGAAAAATAATTTTTGCGCTTCAAACATTGGGTACGCCAAAATGGCACTCAGAAAATTAGTGGAAAGTAAAATCAACACAATAATAAAGCCAAATCGCTCCAATTTATTATATTGCCACGCCCAATAATGTGGCAGAATCCCAGATAACATTCGACTGCCATCCAACGGGGGGATTGGTAATAAATTCAATAATGCCAATACCAGATTAATCGAAATACCTGCAATACCACTGTAAATCAAGGGATGTGAAATGGCCTCGATATTGATTGTCACCCCGATACGCGCCAACAAGGCCCATAACACGGCCATGATAAAATTGGACATCGGTCCTGCAAAGGCCACAATAGCCATATCTCGGCGGGGGCGTACAAAATTTCTGGGGTCGACGGGGACGGGTTTTGCCCAACCAAAAATAAATCCGGTACCGCTGATAAGTAATAAGCCTGGAATAATAATGGTTCCAAACAAATCAACATGCTTAAAAGGATTTAACGTTAAGCGTCCCATCTGGAACGCGGTTCTGTCACCTAAAAGCTTAGCAACCCACCCATGTGCCACCTCGTGAACGGTAATCGCAAAAACCACAGGTAATATCCACACTACAATGCGCTGGATTAGTGTTAATTCATCCATCATCTTTAATTTTCCAACATAGGGGCAAGACCTTTACCTTGCCTGACCAAAACGGGGACGTTTTGCGTAAATTCTATCACTGTCGTGGGTTGATACAGGATTTCGCCAGCATCAATCACTAAATCCAGCTCGTGTTCTAATCGACGTCGGATCTCAAAAGGGTCGGACATCGCTTCCTCTTCTCCAGGCAGCATAAGCGTGGAACTCAGCAAAGGTTCGCCCAACTCATCCACCAGTAATTGCGTCACTGTATGCTCTGGAATACGAATACCAATGGTTTTTTTCTTGGGATGCTGCAAGCGGCGAGGCACTTCTTTAGTTGCATCCAAAATAAAGGTAAACGCGCCAGGCGTTAAAGTTTTAATTAAGCGAAAAGCTTCGTTGCCAATTTTTGCAAAATTAGAAACTTGCGTTAAGTCTTTACACACTAAAGTAAAATTGTGTTTGTCGTCCAGTTGTCGAATACGCCTCACGGTATCCAAGGCTTGTTTATCGCCAATATGACACGCTAATGCATACGAAGAATCCGTGGGATAGACGATTACACCGCCATTATTGATAATATCTACTGCTTGCTTGATCAAACGTCGCTGTGGATTTTGCGGGTGAATTTCAAAAAACTGGGCCATGATTTCTGTTTAGGAATTTATTTCTGGCTATTATAACGTAATTAGCTAATTCAGAATTTAGCGATATCACTGTTTTAAGTTTACAGGCCCCTGCAAACTCAACTTAATGGATTCCCTGGCAAAAAATCTGAACCACGGCTTAGACTCTAGAGCCTAAGCATAAAGACACCGCCAAAAATTTAAAGTAAAAACTGTTCTAAATTTCAGTCTGAATAGTTATAATCCTCTATTAGATTATACCAACTGACTTAGGAATTTATTAATGAGCCAAGCTACACAACAGCTAATTGAGCAATACTATGCCGCTTTTAATGCTGGAGACATGAATACCTTTTTAGGGCTTTTAACCGACGATGTAGTTCACGACATTAACCAAGGCCAACGTGAAACAGGTAAACATGCGTTTACCCAGTTTATGCAACGTATGAATAACCATTATCGTGAACAATTAGAAGACATCGTGGTCATGACCAATACCGACGGATCTCGCGCTGCCGCTGAATTCGTGGTTTTAGGTGAATATTTAAATACCGATGAAGGCTTACCTGCTGCTCATGGACAACGCTACCGCTTGCCTGCTGGTGCTTTTTTTGTAATTCGTGATGGTAAAGTTGCACGCATTACTAATTACTACAATCTAGAAGATTGGATTGCGCAAGTGACGCAATCAGCATAGGATATAGTCACCTAACTGTTATCGTCTGGTATGACTCTTCTAAGGATAGTACCAGACATTTAATCCCAATGCATACCTGCCGGTGATGCTCGCCAGCACAAAAACCCACTAAGAGGTTTCACCCATGACAGACAAAGCGATCAGCAAACACCTCTCGACCCTGGAAAAGCAATTTTCAAGTAATAATCCGGTTTTACAGCAAGCCGCGAAAATATTTAACGACTTAGATCAAATTGAATATGAATTAGGTCTCATAGATGAGGATGAAACCACTGCCCGCAAAAGTTCTTGGTGGCCTGTCATCAGCCTGATTAGCAATAACTCCAGCACTAAAAACAATTTTCTAAATCAATTCTTTACCGCAAATACGCAGTTATCGCCTTTACAAACCACGCACCACAAATTTACAGTTTTACAACACACACCACAAAGTACCCCTGCAACCCTACCAGGTTCAGCGTTAGATGTAGATCACCGTTTACCTTTTTACCAAATAAGCCGCAAAATTGAGCAAATTCAAAGTGGTGAAGGTAATAAAATCAATTCGTACCTCGAATTAAAAACACTTAACAGTGCACGCCTGAAAAATCGTTTATTTATTGACACCCCCGACTTTAGCGTGATTGGTAATAATCCGATCAATAGCGCACTGACGCAGCATATTATAGCCATGTCAGATTTGGTCATGATTTTCACGTCAGTGTTTGATAGTGAACCTAGCGCGCTCGAAAGCTTGATCAATGACATTAAAACCCATCAAGACGATAATAAATTTATTTATCTGATCGACTTAACCGATGTGGTGGTCACCCCCGAACGTGCTCACTCAAGTATCAGTAGTTGGCAACGTAAACTCAATGAGTTGGGTTTGAATACCGGACAATTTATTGTCTTATCCAATAGCACCGCCGACGGTCAAAACCGAGCATTTGCCGAAATTGAACAGCGCCTAGCGAATGTCGAGAATGATCGCTCCTACCGAATTTTGCATACCTTAGAGCGCGGTATTCGCGATATTGGGGATGTGATTATTCCAGAAGTACGCGCCGCTATTACCATCTGGAAAGAGCGTTGCAATTTTTCTACGCTGATTATTTTAGGTTTTATTATTACCCTGGTGTTATTTGCAGAAATTTCCATGGGAATTGTGGACTTACTGCTAGATCCCATTATTGGACCACTCTCGTTAATCGTATTGATCGCGTTTCTGACGCCCATCCATATCATGATGAGTAAAACTCATGCCAAAACCTTTATTCGTCAGTTAGAAGGACGACAAAAAGCCCTGCTGTTAACTGAAGATTTGGCGGGGTTATTTGAAAAAAGCCTGACTTTTTGGCGGATGATTCTGCCCATTAATGACCCCATTGGCGCAAGCAAAAAATACCGTAAGCGCTTAAATCAACTGACTGAACGCACCAAGGACTTAGTGCAGCGTTTAAATGATAATTTTAGCGTTGATTCCCGATACGACCCCAACTCAGGATTTGATACCGACGATAGTAGAGAATAGTTAACAGTTTATTTTATGCTCCCACTATGGAAAATTTAAAAAACTATATTCCGCTCTGCTGGCTGGAAGGCAATCCACTTGAGTTACCTAGATCATATCGCTTTCTAAAGCAGAACTTAGTGTTTTACTTTATTGTTGAACTGTTTATGCAGTACAACATGGTAAACGACTTTTTAGATGCGCTGATTGACGTCACTGAAGAAACGTTTTTAACGCTAGTTTTTGCATTTGTTACCTTGGCACTCAATAAATCCCTGAGATTTTTTGTTCAAGTCACCAGTGCATTATTAGTTTGCGAAAATGTCATTGCCTGTGTTGCCTTACCAGTAGTTGCCCTGCTGGTGATGAGCCAATCAATCATCAGTTATGCCCTACTCGCGTTTGTGATTATTTGGGAATTGTATGTGATTAGCTATATTTTTAGACAAGTCTTGCTAGTCAACCAAACGGCCAGTTTAGTTGTGGGTATTCTGTATTTTATTGTTACCTATATTGGGGTCTATTGCCTTAATTTGGTATTTAATTTATAAACTTACGCTTGCTGACACTGCTTGTATAGCTGACATGCACATCTTTTAGCCAATGCGTTGCGTGCAAGATCAACAGATGATTGAAGAAATCATCAAAAAATCACGCTTTATTGGCATTATTTCACCGTGCGCAGACGAACGCGCTGCTTTTCTGAGTTTACAGAGCGCCCAGCAAGCGCATCCACATGCCTCACACATCGTATATGCCTATCGCATCCAAACACCGGACGGCATTATTGCCCGCTTCCACGATGCCGGAGAACCCTCAGGGACCGCGGGTAAGCCTATTTATCAACATTTGGAAGGCAAAGATTTAATCAATGTGCTTCTGCTGGTCATCCGTTATTTTGGCGGAGTAAAGTTGGGTGCCGGAGGACTGACGCGCGCTTACAGCAACACCGCCAGTGCAGTCATTGAACAAGCAACGCTCAATGAACACATCTTAAAATCTCAATGGCTACTCACCTTGGATTATCAGCATTTACAAGAATGTGAATATTATCTTAAAAAACATGCCGGGAGTATTGTTCAGCAGGACTTCGGTGCGCAAGTGCAACTACGCATCGATTTACCTAGCACGGAAGTCTCTGAGTTTCTAGGAAAAATCAAATTGTATAGCAGTACACCCTGCTAAAAAACTGTGCGCAATTTAAGTGATAAATGCTTCCTTGTACGTCACATACATAAGCAGTGAAATTAGCAGATAAACTAGGGGCGTTAAACAAGGCAGCCAACCTAATCCAAAAATGATGAGCAATCCGCTCGAATACATCAACCGTGTCATTCCTGGTCGAAAACGGATCGCTGCTTGTTGACCTTCAGATTTAGCGACACTCCAGACATAACCTTTTAAAGTCATCAACGGAAAACTAAACCAGCTGGCAAAGCTGGTTAACATCAACAGCGTAAAAATCAATGTGACTATCGCCAGTTCAAATAAACCCGCCGTCAGTAAGCGCCAAGTCTGACTCTGCAAAGCAGTTAATTTCTGCGATCCCAGCCAAAAAAATAACGCAATATTCTGCGCGTTGTTTGAATTTAAATCTGCCAGTATACGGAAAACCAACCAACAACTCACCAGCGCCAGAGCTGCTAATAAGGCTAATGGCAAACATTGACGCAAAAGACACTGCAAACTTGCTAGCTGTTTATCGGCATAGGCCGCCACACTTACACCCAAAAATAAACACAGCACGGCGAACAGAATGCCCAGAAACGGTGAAATCACCCCCAAGGCCAATAGTGGCGAGCTGACGAATAAGAACATCGCCCATAGCAATGGATGACGCCATAGTAAATTCCACGACTGTAACAACCAATGGCTTAACATAACTGAGCTCTCGTGTGTGCAAAGGTGATTGCGAGCGCAAAAGCAAAAGTTTTGCGCCGCGGTTGATGTTAGCGGCGGATTTTAGCAATCCCCACCGCTTTGCGCAGTTCTTGCATAAACGGCACACTAATCGCCCGCGCTTTTTCCGCACCCGCTTGTAGCTCTGCTTCAATATGCTCTGGAGCTTCTAATAATGCTTCGTAGCGTTCACGGGCAGGAGCGATATGCTCGTTGATATACTCAAAAAGCACCGATTTCATTTCCCCCCAACCAATCCCTTCAGCATAACGGATCCGAATCTGAGCGACTTCTTCCGGCGTTGCAAAGGCCTGATAAATACTAAATAAGGTACAGCCTTCTGGCTCTTTAGGCTCTCCGGGCTCTTGAGAATTGGTTTTGATTTTATTAATGAGCTTTTTGAGTTTCTTTTCCGGTTCAAACAGCGGAATGGTGTTGTTATAACTTTTACTCATTTTTCGCCCATCCATCCCCAGCAACGTCGCAGTATTGGGGTCGACGACGGCTTCGGGCAACACAAAGTGTTCGCCATAGATGTAATTAAAACGACTGGCGATATCCCGCGCCATTTCAATATGTTGCACCTGATCTTTTCCTACCGGAACCTTATGCGCATTAAACATCAGAATATCTGCGGCCATTAACACTGGATAGCCAAATAATCCCATGGTAATCCCACGATCAGGATCAGCGTCTGCTTCGAGCTCATTATCCGCCACTGCCGCTTTATACGCATGTGCCCGATTCATTAAACCCTTAGCGGTCACACAACTTAACATCCAGCTCAATTCTAAAATTTCCGGCACGTCCGATTGCCGATAAAACACCGCATTACTAGTATCTAGCCCTAAAGCCAACCAGGTCGCCGCAATTTCCAGACTGGATTGTTTAACGCGCTCAGGCTCCTGACATTTAATGAGGGCATGATAATCTGCTAAAAAATAAAAAGGAATGACATTCGGATCTTTACTCGCGGTGATTGCCGGACGAATAGCGCCAACATAATTCCCTAAATGCGGGGTACCTGTTGTAGTGATTCCAGTCAGTACATGTGCTTTCTTCATGAGTCAAACTCGTGTGGGCCAAAATTAAAAACTGGCATATTACATGATTTATGCCGAATAGCCAGCGTGAATAGCTGCTCAGCGGTGCAAGATTATGCTAAGTAACGTTGCACATGACACTCTTTAGGCAAAGCTGCATCATGTAATAGATGTTGCACAAATTGCTGGCTTAACGCAGGAATAAGCAAACTGCCTTTAGCGCCAAAACCATTAAAAATGCCCAGTTGCGGATAACGAGGATGCAGCCCCACAAAGGGTTGTTTATCCAAGGTACTTGGACGCACCCCCACGTGCTGCGCTAACACTTGACTTGCAGCCAATGATGGGGAAATTTGCGCCAGATTATAGAGCAATGCCGTGCGTGCAGCCACGCTGGGCTCAGTCTGGTTTAAGTCATGACTAAATGTGGCACCCACGCGCGCCTGCTGACCGGATAACGGAATAAACCATTCACCATAATTCAGCATATTCTGTAATCTGGAACCATGTTGCAGCGTCAGGATTTCCCCTTTCACAGGTTGAAAAGGCAGGTGCGCAAACCAAGGATTTTGCATACCCAGAAAACCTTCACAAAAAATAATGCGTTTAGCCTGATACTGGCGCCAGCTAACCGTCTTTGCAATCTCTAGCTCGGGATAATTGAAGCTGCTCGCTAGGTAGCAACCGCTAGCAATAAAGTAGGTTTTTAGCTGCTGCAGCAAGGGTCGGGTTAATAAATAGCCCGTTTGAGTTTGTTCCAACCAGGGATCCGTGCTGCTGCACTCGGGAAACTCCGCACGAGCAAATAGCCTCCCTAAATAGCAGTCATACTGCTGGTCTTGTTGGCGCTTAGTATAGGCCAGTTTCTCTTCGGGTTTACGCAATAAGCGTAACATTGGTTGCTCAATATAAAAATTGCACTTGAAGTAGCTTGCAAGCTCAGCGTAGCATTGTCTAGCAAGTGGTAAAAACGCATCTACTCCAGCAGTTTTTACGAGACGTAATCCCGTCACTGGATTAATTAAACCCGCAGCAATTTGGGAGGCATTTTCAGCAGCATTGTCTACGATTAAAATTCTACAATCGTTTTGCAATAAGCGCCAAGCAAGTAGACTCCCTGCTAAGCCCTGCCCGACGATGATAAAATCATATTGCACTCGTTATTTAGCCACCAAAGCGACACCTGAATATTCAATCCCTGCCCAAGCAAATTTTATAAAATTACGGATATTCTGATGATCTTGCGCATCTGGATGCTGCAGTACATCTACCCAATAATAATCGCCAAATAAACTCAAGGTTTGCTCGGGGGTAAAGCACTGTAGCGAAGCAAAGGCAAATATTTTACAAGATCCCTCATTCGTCCCTGCTGCATTAAGCAATTGCTCAGCCCCCAAACCATTGGTAAATGCTGTTGGGGTGTAATGGTAATAATCGTTAATCACAGCGATAGTTTCCTGAAAACTCACGCGTTCTTGCTGTTGAATTTTTTGTACAAAAGAATTTAATGCCATATTAGTAATAGTGATTAATTAAAATCCAGCGGTGAGCAAAAAGTTTCTGCCATAAAAAAGGCTCGTGCATATTCAGATGCCGCGAGCCGTGGATCGAGTGTTAGTCTAAAACTAAAAAACTTTATAAATCACTTAAATATAAATCTTCGATCAACTTAAGTTCTTCACGGGTTAATAAAATTTTGGAAAATTTTCTTTGTGACCGCCGCTGCTCTGAAAATTGCTCTCGTCTTCTATCAGGCATCCGACGGTCATTAGTTCTTCGGCCTTCCGCACGTCGATCCTGACGGGGCCAAGCAACATAATTTTGTTGCACATGCTCTAGCCACTGCGGAGATCCAAACTGATAGGGCACGACTCTCCTATCAGCGATTCGGCGGGTCTCCGAAGTTCGGCGTAATTCTTTACGTAAATTAACTATATTCATGATTAACACCCAGTAATATAAATCTTAAGCATATTTTACATGGCATTAGGCCGCTCGGTAAACTCCTTAACAGCCAAAAACACCTAAGAATTAATATTAGGCCCAAATTATGCCTTGTTTAATTCAATTCCGATATTATAGACAACTTTAAAGGCTTTGCTGATATACGCTGTTTAATTAATTGCATTAGCACTATAGTAAATCAGCATAGCATAGTCAAAGCCGTATTGATCTAGATTTATGTTTACCTTCCGCCAGGTATTGTCAACTGACTAAAGATATATTGCTAATAACGATGCGACCATCTTGCGACATTTTTTAAAAAACCTGCAATAAGCTATTTGCCTTAGTGCCAAAAATGCCAAGTTAGTGGTATATTCTACCGAATGACTTGATCTGAGTAGCTTGCAGTTATTTGTTAAGGAGCCCAAAATGCTAAAGTGGAATGACATACTAGAGTTCGCTAAGAACGGAAGCCTCGCCCCGGATACTAAAGTCATAAAAACAGAGGCCGAATGGCGACAGCAACTTAGTGAAGCACAATTCTACGTGACACGACAAGCCGGAACAGAGCATGCGTTTAGCTCGAATATGTGTTCCATATTTGAACCAGGCAGATATGCGTGCGTCTGCTGTGGGAGTCCCTTATTTGATGCTGCTGAAAAATTTAATTCCGGTACTGGGTGGCCATCATTTACCCAACCATTGCTTAATAATGCGGTTGCTTATCGAATAGATCAAAGCCTATTTAGCACCCGGGTAGAAACACTGTGTAATTGCTGCGATGCGCATTTAGGTCATGTGTTTCCTGACGGCCCAGCACCTAGCGGTCTTCGCTATTGTATTAATGCCGTGGCTTTGCAAAAAATTACCACTGAATAACTTAAGTTTTATGCTGACTAGGCTTCACGACAATAATTACTAGTCGCTTTACCCCAAATTACTCACACAGCATGATGGATCTTGAATACTGTTGCGAGAATATTTTGGGGGTAGCGCAGCTCCTGGTTTTCAAGAGCCGCGCAGATTATATATAAATTTTTTAGCTGACTTTGCGCTTATCGCCGACAGCGAGTGTGCCATGCTGGAACGCTTTATGATGTTGTTGACAAACCTTAAAAAGGTGCCTAGCTCCATCAATAACCTGATTTAATTCAAATGCTGCAGGTCGTGCACATTGAATGCCCTGGCTGTTTTTACATTGACATTGATCTGCTTGATGATTCTGTTGTTTATCTTCTCCGGGTAATACTGCAGCATCAATTTGGCGTCTTAACCAAGCCGTCCCCCCTAAACGCGTTAGCTTTTCGCGTTGTTCGCGGGTTAAGCGCAAGGATAATAATGCTAGTTTTTGTTCATTACGCTCACTTTTAGCAGGGTTGGATTGATTTACGGACTCTTTGGATTTTTCCATTTGGCTAAATTCCTCGAAACATGACAACTTGATTAGGAAAAAAATAAGACTTATCTGTTAATTGTAAGCAATTTAACGCACACTTTGGAGAATTTACATGAATAAACTCACGTAACTAATTCTAAGTTTTTTTAAATATAGCGGCTCTGGATTGACCAATCACAACTATGAAAAAAAAACAATTGCTACATATCTTCGGTGAAGTACTGTTTGACCATTTTCCCGACGCCACCCGCGTAATTGGCGGTGCACCTTTCAATGTTGCGTGGCACTTGCAAGCTTTAGGACAAACGCCCCGCTTTGTTAGTCGAATAGGCGATGACTTATCAGGACGCGAAGCACTCGCATTGGCAGAAGCCTGGGGCATGAACGCTGAAGCATTACAAATCGATCAACAGCATCCCACAGGTAGCGTCACAATTACTTTCGATCAAAATGAACCACAGTATGAAATTGTGGAGCATTGTGCCTATGATTTTATTGACGCTAAAGCGATCAAGAACTCGACAACACAAGGGATTTTATACCATGGCTCACTGGCACTGAGAAACAATGTTAGCCTAACGGCTTTGCAAAGCTTGAAAAAAAAACACCATGGAAAAATTTTTATGGACGTAAATTTACGTTCACCTTGGTGGCAGTTAGAGCAACTACAGATGCTCTTCAAAGATGCCACTTGGGTAAAAATGAATATTCAAGAATTATGCATGTTGATGCCTGAGCATAAAAAAGACATCAAAAAAACTATTCAAGCGTTTCGGGCACAAAATAATCTCGATTTATTAATCGTCACCTTGGGCGCCAAAGGGGCGTTAGTCTGTGATCAACAACAACGGTTTTTTGCAACCCAACCCACTGAAGATACCAAAGTCATTGATACAGTTGGGGCTGGGGATGCCTTCAGCGCGATTATGCTGCTAGGACTAACGCACCAATGGCCGTTACAAGAGACCCTTGATCGAGCTCAAGCCTTTGCCTCCGCAATGGTTGGAAGACGCGGCGCGACAGTTGCAGATACTAGATTTTATAGAACATTTTGCAAACAATGGAATTTGCTTTAACTTTAGCCGCCAGAATTCTGTAAATTCATTACAGCGATAAGCCATAGAATTACTTAATAAGCGTATTAATCCAGATTTTTTAACTAGCCACTAAAAAATCCGCTGCACAATTGCGCCAAGCATCCAGTTGCTGATTATTCAGTAATTTGGTCACCAAGGTAACGGCTGACTGTAAATGCAACTGAGCTGACTCGCTTAAGCCCTCACCTAATTCCATGCGTTCTGCTTTAATACTTAACAAAAAACTGGGTGGCGGTGGGCTATGAAAAATATCTTGGTAAACACTCAATACAGCCGCAGGACTCATCACATGGGTAGAGTAACTCGTATCCCGCTGCGCTGTCAGTTCCCTAAAGTTAATATTCCCAGCACTATTGACCGACGCATCCGCAAACAACACCAAACTACGGCCCTGAAGATCTAATGCATGTTCAATTTGTAATTGAAAATCCGTCAATAACTCCACAGTGTCGAATGGCAAATGTGCGGCAACAAAGTCCAGCAACAACGGTCCAAGCGCATCATCACCGCGACTTAAATTGCCACAGGCAAACAGTAACACAGGCTTCAAATTAAATCCTACGCTCAATTGCACCGTCACTATGCTTGATTAACTGATCAATAATGTCACCCTTGGCATCCACCAGCTCTAATTGCAGCGGCATTTTACCGACGGCATGCGTTGCACAGGATAAACAAGGATCATATGCCCGGATCGCGACTTCCAAATTATTGAGTAATGGCTCGGTCAGTTCTCGTCCAGAGAGATATTCCGCCGCTACCTGCCGTACCGATTCATTCATCCCCATATTATTACTGGTGGTAGAGACAATCAAATTCGCTTTAGTCACAATATCGTTTTCATCCACTTGATAATGATGGAACAACGTACCGCGTGGCGCTTCAATTACTCCGATGCCTTCATAGCGTTTTTCACCCTGCGCGACTAAATCATGTCCCATAATATCAGGATCATGCAGTAAGGTTTTAATGCTTTCAGCACAATGTAAGACTTCAATTAACCTTGCCCAATGAAAGGCTAAGGTACTATGCACCATGGGTTCGCTGCTATGGGCTTTAAACTCGCGACGTGCTTGTTCGGCCAAAGGCGTATCAATATAATCACAGTTATTGACCCGCGCTAAGGGGCCCACCCGATACCAGCCCTCTTCCTTACCCAAAGATAACAAATAAGGAAATTTCATATAGGTCCACGAACGTACTTCTTCATGGATGTAATCGTTGTATTTACAATAATCCAGATGATCAACAATGGTCTCGCCTGCAGCAGTTTTTGCACGAATGCCGCCATGGTAAAGTTCTAAAGCCCCATCAGGCTTGGTTAATCCTAAGTAATTCGAGCGAATCGTCGCAAACTCGTCATAATAGGGAAGATTAGAACAATGTACTTTCTCGATTAGAGCGACTGAATCCTTAGACCAGGTAATCATCTGCTCAATATCTTGCAATAAATAATCGCGCTCGGCTTTGCTTAAGGATTTGTTCATTCCTCCTGCAATCGCGCCAGTACCATGTACCCGTTTGCCAGACACCATGCGGATCACTTCTTGTCCATATTTTCGCAGTTTGACCCCTTGCACCCCAATATCTGGATACTCCGCTAATACTGCAATAATAGAGCGCTTACTGATATCACTTTCAAAACCAAATAATAAATCTGGGCTGGATAAATGAAAAAAATGTAAGGCATGCGATTGTAATACTTGTCCAAAATGCAGCAAGCGTCTGAGTTTATCGGCACTCACAGGCAAATTCGCGGGGTCCACACCCACCAGCTGGTCGATCGCTTTAGCGGCAGCTAAATGATGACTGACTGGGCAAATACCGCACAGACGCTGGACCAGTACTGGCAATTCCCAATACGGGCGACCCTGAATAAAGCGCTCAAAACCTCGAAACTCGACAATATGTAAGCGCGCTTGTTGAACTTTATTGTCCGCATCGAGCAATAAGGTCACTTTGCCATGACCCTCAACACGTGAAACCGGATCAACGACCACGCGTCTTAAGCTTTCTCGGTTAGCTGCCGTTTCTAAATGTTCGTACATAATTATCCTCAGAATTAAAAGGTGAGTTTAGCAGCACGCCAAACTCCCTGATTTATAGTCACCTAGCACTTAAATTATTTGTCCAAGGTTAGCGCAGATTTTAAAGTCGCAGTTGCCCTTCGGCGATAAGCCAGCGTCGCTGGAAGTAAAGCCAATATCAACAGGCCAAACATAATCCATAATGGCCAAATAATAGGAGCATTCCAAGCCAGTTGTTTTAGCTTACGCTCATTACTATCAATACGCACATATTTTAGCTTGTTATTCGCCATCAAATTGGGCTTGCTGTTTTTGTACCAACTATGAAAAAGCGCAAAGCCCTTGGGATGAAAGCCAAAAATCCACGGCGCATCACGCTGCACTAGACCTTGCATTTGCGAAATTAACGCTTGCCGCGCAGGACCATCATCCATATTGCGCATTTGTTCAAACAGCTGATCAAATTCAGGATTTTGATAGTTTGAGGCATTTTCCCCAGCATGCGCGACCTTGGCATTCGGACCGTACAACAGAAAAAAGAAATTCTCCGGATCCGGATAATCCGCATTCCAACCCCAAGAAAAAATTTGCGCGTTGCCATCGCGAATTTTCTCCTGAAAGCGATTGTAATCCGTAGCACGAATCACTAATTTAATACCCAATTTTTCAAATTGTTTGCGATACCAATTCAGCATGGGGCGATCATCAGCGCCAGCGGCCGCAGAGTCAAAATTTAAGATCAAACTCTCTCCGGTAGCAGGATCAACACCATTTGGATAACCCGCTTCTTGCATTAATTGTTGTGCAACAGCAATCGGTTTACGCTGGTAAGTGCCATCGACCCAGTCGTACACCGTTTTATTCATCCCCGCTTCACCCGCTAAATTGCCATAAATACCGGGCGGCAAAACTCCCTGAGCGGCAACGCCTCGACCATTCACAAAAATCGCAATATATTCTTCATAGTCGATAGCGATGGATAACGCCTGTCTAAGTTTGCGTGACCGTTCCGAGTTACCCCCCACGACCGGATCCAACATATTGAATCCCATATAATAAATAGACGTAGTCACCTCAGTTTGCAGCTGCATGCCCTTGTCTTGCATCTCCGGGGTTAGCTGCACTTGCCCATTCGCAGAAAACTGCACCGCTTGATCAAAACTATCGGATGCGATGCCCGAAGCATCGTAATACCCTTGCAAAAATTTATTCCAATACGGAATGGTTTCCTTCTCTAAAATATAGACCACTTTATCGATAAACGGCAGGGTTTTACCCGCATCTTGTAATAACCCTCGTCGTTGATCCTCGAGCTCACCCGTTTCAGGGAATGCTTCACCATGAAAGTTGGGGTTTTTCTGCAGCACCATCTGCCGATTGGGGTTGTTTTCACTCAACCAATAAGGCCCTGTGCCGATTGGGAACCAATCCAAGGTAATATTTTTCTTTTTTAAAGCAGGTTGTGCATAAAAGGCATCGGCTTCCCACGGCATAGGCGCGAAAAATGGCATCGCCAGCCAAAAGCGAAATTGCGGATATTTCCCTTTGATTTTAATCTGGTATTGATACGGCCCAAGCGCTTTGACACCTGATAGTGGCAGATTCTTGAGCTCCGTATCCGGGTGTTCTGTCAGATATTTGCTAAACTCACTAAAGCCCTCAATATATTGCTGCATGACCCCGGCAATCGGAGAAGACAATTTGGGGTTCGCCAAACGTTTGATTTGATAAACGTAATCCTCAGCAACTAATTCACGCGTAGCCAGTTGCTTAAAATCACCTAAACTATTAATACTCTGGAGCTCAGCTTCACTGAGATGATGATTCACATAATTGCCCGCAGCATCTTGCGTAAATGCCGGGTGGGGTTGAAAGTGAATGCCGGGTTGGATATCGATAATATACTCGGTACTGTGGATTTGCGCGGCAGCTGCGCTATCTGGCAGCAAATTCCCCGCCTGATCACGATATAATAAGGTTGGCATTTTTGCCGCCGACAACGGGACTAACTCATAAGGCCGCTTTAGATAGTGATACTGGAACGGTGGCTCATAAATTTGTCCGATAAAGGTATATTCATTGGAGGCATAAGCTAATGCTGGATCCAGATGTTTAGGTCGCTCGGAAAATGATGAATACATGACCGAACCCTCAGCGTCATGCGCGGCATAAGGATTATTGAGCTGCCAACCGTCGCAGCCACTCAATAAACTGCCTAACAGCAGTAACAAACTTAACAACACAAGTCTTTTTATGGACATAGACAAAATACTGGACATCCCTTGGAGGGTCATGGATACTTTGTCTATTCTAACAACAAAATAATAATGAAGGAGAGTCAAATGGGGTTTTTGCAAGGCAAACGCGTGTTAATCGTTGGGTTAGCCAGCAATCGATCAATAGCTTGGGGTATTGCTCAAGCCATGCACCGTGAAGGGGCGGACTTAGCTTTCACATTTCAAAACGAAAAATTGCAAAGTCGCGTAGAAGAAATGGCGGCCCAATGCAATTCAAACATCGTCATCGAATTAGATGTTGCTAAAGATGAGCACATTCAAAATGTTTTTCAAGAACTTGGCAAACACTGGGACGGTTTAGATGGCATCGTCCATTCGGTTGCATTCGCCCCACGCGATTCTTTGAATGGCGATTATGTTGAAGTGACCACGCGTGAAAATTTTGCAATTGCGCATGATATCAGTTCCTACAGTTTTACTGCATTGGCTAAAGCAGGACGCGGCATGATGGCTGGACGTAACGGTGCCTTATTGACCTTAAGTTATTTGGGTGCTGAACGTGTGATTCCTAACTATAACGTGATGGGCGTTGCCAAAGCTAGTTTAGAAGCCAATGTTCGCTATATGGCAGTTGCTTTAGGTGCGGAGGGTACTCGGGTAAATGCGATTTCCGCAGGACCTATTCGCACTTTAGCGGCCAGCGGCATTAACGATTTTAAATCGATGCTCAACAAAGCCGAAGGCAGCGCGCCTCTCAAACGCAACGTCACCATTGAAGAAGTTGGCAATGTCGCTGCCTTTATGTGTTCGGATTTGGCGTCTGGGATTACCGGGGAAATTACCTATGTCGACTGCGGCTATAACATAGCAGGTTTAGCGGCTGCTTAATAATTTTGAATCCAGCGCAATAGACACCCTGTATTGCGCTGGACTAATGTATTCACTTTCAACCCAGCACTGCATACGTTTCAGCGTAACACCTCCGTAAGATACTCTATACTTGCATTTAATTTTCAGGTAATTCCATCATGATCTTGCTTAAAAGATTTTTGCCACGCCTCCTACTTAGCTGCTTGTTATTGCCAACAACTGGCGTGCTGCAGGCTGCCACGACCACTCCTAAAATTGCAACTCCCAGTATCAGTGTTAAAGTGACTCAACCCAAAGGCAGTGCAGGCGATGCATTTGGGGCAAAAATTATGA
>SXGT01600102.1_pt1 | contig 25121 bp, 16 predicted proteins | sample 3176221 | NCBI WGS metagenome assembly SXGT01 (sample SAMN11356862, study PRJNA531348) | freshwater metagenome | isolation source: freshwater sample F1-120 | place: China: Fuxian Lake, Yuxi | collected 2017-12-25
ATCCACATCACAACCGTTCCCGTTCCAACAGGGTCCGCACCGGGGCGGGCAGGGCCGCGCCCGCTATGTCATCCAGCGCCAACCAGACCTGTCCCGGCCGCGCGTCTTGGACCTGTATTACCGCCTCAACGTGGTCAACCTGCATCTCCCACCGCTGCGTGAGCGCGGGGACGACGTGGTGCTCATCGCGCAGTACCTGCTGGGTCGCTACGCGCGCGAATTCTCCAGCAAGGTCAAGGGCTTCTCGGTGGAGGCGATCCGAGAGGTCCGGCGATACGACTGGCCCGGGAACATCCGGGAGCTCGAGAACCGTATCAAGAAGGCCATCGTGTTCGCCGAGGGCGCGATGGTCACTCCGGACGCGCTCGACTTCGCGCCCAGCCAGCTGCGTCGGATCCTGCCGCTAGTTGACGCGCGCGAGGAGTGGCAGCGGGAGTACATCAACGAGGTGCTGCGCCTCAATGGGATGAACCGGACCAAGACGGCGCGCGACCTCGACGTGGATCCCCGCACGATCTTCCGCCACCTCGAGAAGGAGCGCGACGACGACTCCCCAGACGCGTGAGCAGGAGGTCGCGGCGCTGTTCGACGCCCTGGCGGGTGTGGAGCCCGCGGAGGCCGAGCGAGCGCTCGACGCGGTAGCGCCAGACGTGCGGGCTGAGGTCGCGCGGCTGCTCGACCACGATCGCCGCGCTGGCCCGGAGTTCCTCGCGCCGCACGCCGGCCTCCTGGCAGAGGTCGCCCGAGCCACCGCCCCCGAGCCTCCCGAGCGGCGCCTCGGAGCGCAGATCGGGCGGTACACGGCCACCCGGGTGCTGGGCCAAGGGGGGATGGGCGTCGTCTACGCGGCGCACGATCCCGTGTTGGATCGAGAGGTTGCGCTGAAGGTGCTCCGCCGCGGGGCGCCAGCCTCGGAGTGGCTGCGCCACGAGGCGCTGGCGCTGGCGCGGCTCGCCCACCCGAACGTCGTGGCCGTCCACGAGGTCGGTGACCACGACGGGCAGCTCTACCTCGCCATGGAGCGCATCGAGGGTCCCACGCTCCGACAGTGGCTCGAGGCGCCGCGTTCGGTGACGGAGCGCCTCCGGGTGATCCTCGACGCGGCGCGAGGCCTCGAGGCCGCTCACCAGAGAGGCCTCGTCCACCGCGACTTCAAGCCGGACAACATCCTCGTCGGCGCGGACGGACGCGCGCGGGTGGTCGACTTCGCGGGAGCGCCGCGCGTCGCCGACCCCGACCGGGGTGCCAGCGGCCCCGAACGGGAGCCTCTGGTCGACGTGGCCGCGTCCTCGCCCGGCGCGGCGCCCCTCATCGCGGGCACCCCCGGCTACATCGCGCCGGAAGCCCTCAACGGCGGCCTCTGCACCACCGCCAGCGACCAGTGGAGCTTCGGGGTCACGCTCGCGGAGGCGATGTGGCGCCACACGCGGGTCGACCCCTCACGCCCCGCTGAGCTGCCGCGCGTGTCAGACCTCCCGGCGTGGCTGTTCCCGATCGCCCGCCGTTGCCTGGCTGCGGACCCCGGCGGTCGATACCCGACGATGACCGCGCTGATCGCCGCGATCGAGGCCCACCTCCCCGAGCTCGACGGCCTCGAGGTCGGTCGCCAGAGACGGCGCGTCGGCTACCTGTTCATCGCCTTCACCAGCGCCACCGGCGCCGCTCTCCTCACGGCCACCGGCCGAGAGTGGCTCGACCTCCCGTGGGTGCGGGTCTCGCTGCCGCTCTCGTTCGCCGGAGGAGGTGCGCTGCTCACGCTGCTCCGTTGGAGGGAGGCCACGGCCACGAACTACGGACGGCGGCTTGCGGCCCTCCCTGTGTTGAGCGGCTTGCTCCTCGCAGCGAGCCACGGCCTCGCCATGAGCCATGGACTCTCTCTGGCGCAGTCGTGCGCGGTCGATCTGCTCCTGGCCGCGTTGGGACTCGGGCTCGTGGCCGCGCTCCACGAGCCGTGGATGGGGTGGCTCGGTGCACTGGCCTTCACCGGCGTGGTGGCGAGCGCGTTGGCCCCTCGCAGCAGCCCGGAGATCCTCGGCGCGCTGGCGTTCGGCTGCGCCGTCGGCATGTCCGTGAGGTTGTGGCTAGACCGCCACCAGAATCGAGAGGCTGAGCGCCTGGCCCAGCTCGCGAGCCGCCCGCCGCCCTGACCACCAGTTCGCGGGTCCCGGGGTCACCCCCAAGCATGAACAGCGGCCGGACTCCCTGCCCGACCGCCCGAGACGGTCCTGGGCCGCCCCCCAAAGCAAAGAAACTCCGTCCCGTGTGTCGGGGAAGCTCGAGCATTTGCGGATGGTGGTTATGCCGCGCTGCCACTTCACGCGCTTGACGCCACGAGGCGAGCGTCCGTACGGTCCAGACTGTGCACTCCGCGAAGGCCCACGCACCCTTCCGCGCCGACGACCCGGCGAAGGCGGGCTCTACCGTTCCGAGCGTGACCGAGCTCCTGGCCGAGCTGGCGGCGGGGCGGGATGGGGCGGCAGCGGAGCTCCTTCCGGTGATCTACGACGAGCTCCGCTCGATCGCGGCCGCACAGATGTCTCGGCTGCGACCGGGCGACACCGTGCAGCCCACAGCGCTCGTCCACGAGGCCTACGTGAAGCTCCTCGGGGAGAGCCCCGCCGCAGCCTTCGAGGGTCGAAGGCACTTCTTCGGGGCGGCGGCGCAGGCGATGCGCGAGCTGATCGTGGATCACGTCCGCAGGAAGTCCGCCCAGAAGCGCGGCGGGGGGCAGCGGCCCGAGACACTGGACGACGTGGCGGAGTGGCGGCTGCCCTCCAGCGCCGGCAGCGCCGTGGAGGATGTGCTGGCGCTCGACGGCGCGCTCGCCGCGCTGGAGCGACTCCACCCCCGCCAGGCGCAGGTGGTGGTGATGCGGTACTTCGGGGGGCTCTCCGAGCCCGAGGTGGCCGAGGCCCTGGGGGTGACCCCGCGCACCGTGGAGCGCGACTGGCGCTTCGCGCGCGCCTGGCTGCACGCCGCCCTCAGCGCCTGAGTCCAACCCCGAAGACGCCCCAACCCTCGCGCGGCCGGGCTGGAGGTCCGGCCGCGAATTCCTGGGGAGCGACCCCCAAACCCACGCGCGGCATGGCTCGGAGTCCGGCCGCACACTCAGGAGATCCCGAACCATGAGACTCAGCTCGCTTTTTCCGTCGGGGCGTTGCCTCGCGCGCCGCGGAGCGCCCGCCCCGCTCCTCCACCTCCTCCCGCTGACGCTCGCGCTGGCGTGCGCGAAGTCCGAGGACACCGCCGCCACCGCGCAGGGTGACGCCACGTCCACCGACACCGCCTCCTCCGACACAGCCGGCGGGGGCGAGTGTTTCGTGCTCTCGGACGGGAGCTGTGTGGAGGAGACCTTCAAGAACCCCGTGAAGCTGGAGCCCAACGCGGACGGGGTCTACGAGCTCTCGCTCGGCCCGGTGGAGTTCTCCTTCAACGGGCAACGCCACTGCGGTCGCGCCTACAACGGGGTCTTCCCCGGCCCCACGATCGACACGCCGCAGCAGGTCGACGGCAAGGCGCGCAGCGTCCGGGTGAACCTGCGCAATACGTTCACTGGGAGCGACTACCGCGCGCTGAACGCGGACGGCTGCGTCTGCAAGGACGACATGGGGATGGAGTGCACGCCGTCACACGGCGCCGGGCACTCGATGGACATGGGGTGTACGTGTACCGCCACGTCCGGCGGGCCGTGCCACATGTTCGACTTCAACACGACCAACCTCCACGCGCACGGCTCCCACGTACGGCCGGACTACGCGAGCGGCGGCGGCTGCGCCGAGTCCGGCGGTCTCCGGTGCCGCGCCTGCACCGGCAAGGACGAGGGCGACACCCGCGAGTGCTACTTCGCCGACGACGTCCTGAGCCGCGTCGAGCCGGGAGAGGGCGTTCAGCACCGCTGGGACATCGATGAAGACGGGAAGCACCACGAGGGCCTCAACTGGTACCACCCGCACATCCACGGGACCACGGCGATCCAGGTGGCTTCCGGGGCCACGGGCGCTTGGATCGTCCGGGGTCCAATCGACGAGGTCCCCGGCATCAAGAACGCGAAGGAGCGGGTCTTCTTGATCAGCACCCCCTCGCTGGGCTTCACGCCGCTCGCTGACGGCGAGACGTGCGACGAAGACCACATCACGGTGAACACGTTCCCGACCCTGGGCGACACGTCGAAGAAGCAAACGAACCTCCTGAACGGGCTACGCCAGCCACGGCTCGTGATGCCCCCGGGACAGATCGAGCGCTGGCGCTTCCTGCACGGCTCCTTCCTGGATGAGATGACGATCGCGGTGTTCCGCGGCAAGGACAAAGACTGCAAGGCGCTGGACCTCGAAGCCGGCCCGGTGGCCCTGACGCAGATCAGCCGCGACGGGATCACTCTGCCCAAGCCCCCGAACGGGGAGGACTGGCCCTTCGCGCCGGCCTATCTGTTCCTGGCGCCGGGATACCGCATCGACACGCTCCTCGACGGATCGAAGCTGGTGGACGGCGATACGCTCTGCCTCATGAGCGGCCGCTTCCTCCAGGAGGACACCACCGGCGAGACCGACATCGCGGTCGGCATCATGGAGCGACCCACGGCCGACGAAATCCTGCAGGCCACCACCAACGGCGATCTCATCGCGGTCGTGAACGTGGCGGCCAGCGCCGGCGCGCCCGCGGAGACCCAGATGCCCGATCTGGAGGCGGTGGCGGCGCTGGCCCCGAGCTTCCAGCTCGCGAACGGCACCGTGGACGCCCACGCCGCTTGCGCGGAAGCCAAGGCCGCGGACGACATCGCCAAGCTCGATCAGCTCGCCGCCTTCTGGATGCTCTTCTACAACAACGAGGGCCTCGATGAGTGCGGGTTCCCAGACCACAACGTCAACGCGAAGAACTTCGAGTACACCGACCGCGAGCTCTACCCGTACGACCGGATCCTGCCGCTCGGAGAGGTGGAGCACTGGCGCCTGGTGTCGGGCTTCGACGGTCACCCGTTCCACATCCACATCAACCCGTTCATCGTCTGCCCCCTGCCGGCGGAGGGCTCGGACGACCCGAGCGTGGCCGGGCGCCTCTTCGAGCCCCCGTTCGCGCACTGGCGCGACACCTACCTCGTGAACCTGCTGCGCCAGGTCGACGTGCTCACCGAGTATCGGAAGTTCACGGGCGCGTTCGTCTTCCACTGCCACAAGCTGAACCACGAAGACCACGGCATGATGGAGCTCCTGCGGGTCTGCGACCCGGCAACGGAGTCGTGCGACGACCTCTGTTCGGGGGGGCGTTGCGGCTGGAACGTGTGCGCGCCGGGCGACGAGGGGTGCGAACGGGCGCTCACGGCCACGCTGTGTCTATTCGACCCGGCCAGGTGCGCCGAGGCCGCCGTGCGCTGCACCCCCTGTGACGACGAGACCCAAACCTGCGGCCCGGCGTCGCGGTGCGGCGAGGACCCCGACTTCGGTGGGCAGCGCCGGTGCGTGCCGGGCTGCGCCGCCGACACCGACTGCCCCATCACCGACGCCTGCGACGACAGCGGCGGCTGCGCGCCGAAGCCGTGCCCGGGCCCATGCGGACCGGGGACCACCTGCAAGCACGGGAGCTGCTCCTGACGAGATCCCCCAGCGGGGGCGGAGGCGCTCACACAGTGCGCCACCGTCAGCTGCGGGGTCGGAGGCGCTCACACAGTGCGCCACCGTCAGCCGCCAGTGATTCAGCTCTGAGCGGGATCCCCTGGGGAGACCCGACGAACGCCCCCACTCACCCGACTCGCAGGAGCCCGTGATTCAGCTCTGAGCGGGATCCCCGTGGGGAGACCGGGCGAAGATCAGGGTGAGGTTGTTCGCCGGCATCGAGACGCACTCGCGCAGCTCGAGACCGTGCTCCAGCGCGAGCGCCACGATGACCTCCCTGTCACGGACTCCCCAGCGCGGGTCACGGTCTCGGAGGCTGCGGTCGAAGTCCTCGTTGCTCGGCGCCGTGTGGCGGCCCTCCACCATGAAGGGCCCATACAACACCAGCTGCCCCCCACTCAGCAGCACGCGGCCCGCCTCCGCCAGCAGCCCCAGCGTCGCGGCCCACGGGGAGATGTGGATCATGTTGGCGCTGAAGATCGCCGCCGGTGGTTCCTCGACGGGCCAAGGTGGCGTCGCGGCGTCGAGGAGGATGGGGCTCCGCAGGTTGGGCGCGCCTTCCGCTGCGCGCCACGCCTCGATGCTCTGCAGCGCCTGCGGATCCAGGTCGCTCGGCTGCCAGACCAGCTCCGGCAGACGGGACGCGAACCAGGCGGCGTGCTCGCCGGTGCCGCTGGCCACCTCCAACACCGTACCGCGGCGCGGCAGCACGCGAGTGAGCCCCGCGAGGATCGGCTCGCGGTTGCGTGACGTGGCCGGTGCATATCGCCGTGCGTCCAATCGAAGGTCCTCCCGGTAAGAGCGCCCCACCTTGAGGCGGCGCCAGCCCGCTGACAAGCCCCGGAGGAGCGGCTGCCTGCGACTCTAGTCCGAGCGTGCTACGCTCGATCGATGCACTACGCCCACCGGAGCTGTGCCGTCGTCCTCGCTTCGTGCCTCGCGTGTACGGCAGAGACCGGCGCGCCCGCCACCGTCCTCTACGGTGACGCCGTCGTCTTGGTGGGCGACAGCGCGGCTCCGGCCCATGACACTCTCGAGCCGTCCCCCGATCTCCCAGCCCCAGAGGACATCCCGGCCGCGGACGAAGAGGTTGGTCCGGACGCCGAGGAGAGGGGCACCGCTTGCGGGGGCGCCGGCTGCCCCGGCACCGAGTGTGAAGGCGACGCCGACTGTCTGTCCGGCGTGTGCGGGTGGCAGCTCGGCGCCAGGCTCTGCGCGGCCCCCTGCGTGGTGGGCTGTCCAGCGGGCACCGCGTGTGATCCGGAGCTCGGCGTTTGCGTGTCCGAACACCCCTCGGAGTGCCTACCCTGCGCATCGGGCTCGGACTGCGCGCAGCCCGGGAGCTCCGCCGAGTGTACGCTCCGGGGAGACTCGGGCAGCTACTGCGCCACCCCGTGCGCGCTCGAGAGCGACTGCCCCGAGGGCTACACGTGTGAGAGCCCGCCTCAGGGGGGCGAGGCCGAGGCAGGGCCGCCGCACTGCGTCCCGCTCGATGGCGATTGCACCTGCTCCGCGGCGGCGGACGGCCTCTCCACGCCCTGCGCGCACACGAACGCCTTCGGCAGCTGCCCGGGGGAGCGCACCTGCACCGACTCGGGGCTCTCCGCGTGCTCGGCGCCGACCCCCGCGGAGGATGTCTGCGACGGACAAGACAACGACTGCGACGGCGTGACGGACCCCGGCCATCCGGACCTCGACGGGGACAGCGCCGCCGACTGCGTGGACGATGACCTCGACGGCGACGACGTGCCCAACACCGACGATCCCTGCCCTGCCCTCAACGGCGACGGCGGTGGGGACCTCGACGGCGACGCGCTGGGTGACGCCTGCGACCCCGACCTCGACGGCGACGCCGTCCCCAACGCCGAGGACGGGTGCCCTGCCCTCGCGGACCCCGCGGGGAGCGACCTGGACAAGGACGGGCTGGGCGACCTCTGCGATGACGACCTCGACGGCGACGGCACCCAAAACACGCTCGACACCTGCCCTGCGTTGACCGGCGGCGGGGCAGACCTCGACGCCGATGGGCTGGGCGCGGACTGTGACCTCGACGACGACGGCGACGGCCTCGCAGACGCGGCCGACAGCTGCCCGGAGACACCGTCGGACGGGAGCGACGTGGACTCGGACGGCGTGGGCGACGCCTGCGACCCCGACCTCGACGGTGACGGGCGCGCGAACGACGTGGACAGCTGCCCCAGCGCCGCCGACACGGGAGAGGACCTGGACGGGGACTCGGTGGGCGACGCCTGTGACCCCGACGACGACGGCGACGACATCGCGGACTCCGCCGACAACTGCCCGCGCCACGTGAACGCCTCCCAAGCCAACGCCGACCTGGGCCTCGGGGACCCTCTGGGGGACGTGTGCGACCCAGACGATGACAACGACGCCCTCCTCGACCCGGACGACAACTGCCCGCTGCTCCCGGGCGAGACGGGCGACCACGACAGCGACGGGCTGGGCGACGCGTGCGACCCCGACGACGACAACGACCTCGAGCCCGACGCGTCGGACAACTGCGTTCAGGCTCCCAACGTGGATCAGAACGACCTCGACGGCGACAGCGCGGGCGACGCGTGCGACCCCGACGACGACGGCGACGACCGCGCGGACCTCTCGGACAACTGCCCGAAGGTGATGAACGCGGCGCAGGTCAACACCGACGGGGATGCGCTCGGGAACGCATGCGATCCCGACGACGATGACGACGGCTTCCCCGATGCCGCCGACAACTGCCCGGTGGTTGCGAACGTGGACCAGACGGACACGGACGATGACGGCACCGGAGACGCCTGCGTGGGCGACGACGACCGGGACGGCGTGGACGACGCGCTGGACAACTGCCCGACCACCGCGAACTCCGGTCAGGAGAACGACGACGCGGACAGCCTCGGCGACGCGTGCGACCCGGACGACGACAACGACGGGATCTCCGATCTCGAGGACAACTGCGACCTCGTCGCGAACAAGCTGCAGGAGGACGCCGACGGGGACGGGCCCGGTGACGCCTGCGACCCGGACGACGATGGCGACGGCCACCTCGATAGCCACGACAACTGCCCGCTGGTGGCCAACGCCGAGCAGCGAGACACGGACGGCGACACCGTCGGTGACAGCTGCGACGAGGACGACGACGACGACACCGTCCCTGACAGCACGGACAACTGCGTGGAGTCGCCGAACCCGACACAGGAGGACACCGACCAGGACAACGCGGGCGACCCGTGCGACGCCGACGACGACGGCGACGGCGCGCTGGACGGGCAGGACAACTGCCCCAGCGTCCAGAACCCGGCGCAGGACGACCTCGACGGCGACCTTCTCGGCGACGCCTGTGACGAGGACGACGACGGCGACAGCGACCCGGATGTGGCCGACAACTGCCCGCACCTCGCCAACGACGGACAGCTCGACTCGGACGCGGACGGCGCCGGCAACGCCTGCGATGCGGACGACGACAACGACGATCGCCTCGATCCCGCGGACAACTGCCCCGTCAATCACAACCCCGGACAGTCCGACGCTGACGGGGACGGCGCCGGCAACGCGTGCGACTTGGACGACGACGGGGACGGCTTCCCGGATGCCGCCGACAACTGCCCGCTGGTGAAGAGCCCATCGCAGGCAGACCTGGACCAGGACGGCCTCGGCGACGCCTGCGACAACGACACCGACGGCGACGGCGACCCCAACATGACGGACTGCGCCCCGCTGGTGGCGGCCGTGCATCACGGCGCGGTCGAGGTCTGCGGCAACGGCAAGGACGACGACTGCGACGGAGTCAGCGCGGTGAGCCCCATCCAGGCGGTGCCCCTCACCATCACGAACAGCGAGGCCGCCCAAGCGAACTCGGTGGTGCGCGTCTCGGTCGACGACGCCGCCCTGCGCCAGGCGATCCAGGCGAACCTCGCGTCGTTGCGCGTGTTTCTGCCCGGCAGCGCGCCCTCCTACGCCCTGCCTTATGCGGGCGTCCCGCTCTTCGTCGAGCGCAGCACCGCGAGCTCGCTCGTGCTGTGGCTCCGCGTGTCCTTACCGAACAAGGCGGCGCTGACGCTGACGGCGACGTACGGCCCGGTTCCCGGTGCGAGCTCCGTCAGCGACCCGAGCGCGGTGTTCCTATACGCCTCGGACTTCAACGAGGCGCAGGATCTCACCGGCTGGTCGCTCACCACGAACTCTACGTTCCCGGGCAGCCAGGCGCTGGACACGGCGGTGGTGGAGAGCCCTCCCTCGAGCCTGCGCACCACCCTCACGACCACCACCGGCCCCTGCCAGTCGGACAAAGCGGCGACCGCGGCGCGGAGCATCACGCTCCCGGCGGACAGCCACTACCTCTTCGCCTTCTATTCGAGGGCGTCGCCGTGTAGCGGTTGCGCCATAAAGCACCGCTTCTTCGTGGATGGCGTAATGGTGCACGCGATCGGGAACGCGACCGGCGCGCTGGTCTACAAGAGCTACATCCGCAGCCTGAAGGCCGGCGCCCACACGTTCGCGTTCGGGGTCCACACGGATCTCATCTGCTCGGGCCTGTTCTCGGCGTACACCGACGACGTGATGGTGGGCGCCACGCCGAAGACGCTGCCCACGTTCACGTTCGGCGCACCCGCCGTGGGCCCCTGCCTCTAGAGCGGGTCGGGCCCCCGCCGGTCGGCGGTGACCCGAGGGGCTGCCATCCCGCGGCTCACGCAGGGACGAGGATGACCCGCACCTTGCGGCCGTCGAGCTCGACGTCGGCCAAGCCCATGGTGCCGGCGGTGGCCGTCTCCACGGTGAGGGTCTCGCGCGCGATCTGTTCCCAGTTCTCGTTCAGCACGCTGAGCACCTCGGGATCGCCGAACCAGCGGAGCCCGACCCGGTCGGTGAACTCGAGGCCGAGATCCTTGCGGAGCCCGTTGATGCGACTCACCACCTCGCGCACCCACCAGCGGGCCTCGTTGACGCGCGTGTCCAGGATCACAGTGCCCACGGCCGCGCCGCTGGCGGCGTAGCCCTCGCCCGCGGTGCAGGTGATCTCCACGAGGTCTGCGGTGAGCGACACGGTCTCGCCGTCCGAGAGCACCAGGGGCGCCTGGCCGTGCAGGGTGATCGCCGCTCGAAGCTGGTTCGGGTCGGCGGCGTCCACCGCCGCGCGGACCAGGGGCATGCGCTTGCCGAAGCGCGGCCCCAGCTCCTTGTAGGCGGGCTTCACGGTGAAGCGCACTCGATCGCCCGCGTCGGCCACGAACCGGAGATCGTCGACGTTGAGCTCGTCGGCGATGAGCGCGGCGTAGGGTCGAAGGCGCGCCTCGAGATCGGGCCGGCCGAGGATGATCTCGGCCCCGGCCAGCGTCTTGCGCACCGCGAGCTTGTGCGTGTTCCGCGTGGAGAGGCCGAGGCTCACGATGTCGCGGACCGCCTGCATCTCCTCCGAGAGCTGCTCGTCGATGAGCCCGGCGTCAACGTCGGGCCAGCGGGACTCGTGTACGGAGACCGGAGCCGCCGCGTCCACGCCGCGGATGAGGTTCTGGTACATCGCCTCGGCGGTGAACGGCACGAAGGGCGCGATCAGCGTGGTGAGCTGCGCGAGCACCTCGTACAGCGTGTGATAAGCGTCCCACTTGTCGGCGGTGGCGTCGCCGGCCCAGAAGCGCTCCCGGCAGCGGCGCACATACCAGTTCGATAGGCCGTCCGTGAGGCCGATGAGGCGCTGCGAGGCCTCGTAGACCTCGTAGGCGTCCATCCGGCGGGTGACCTCACGAGCCGTGAGGTGGAGCTCGCTCAGGATCCACCGGTCGATCAGGGCCCGCTCCTGCGGCGGCCTCCGTGGCGACGTGCGGGGCACGAAGCCGTCGATGTTCGCGTAGATAGTGAAGAATGCGTACACGTTGTGGAGCTTCATCAGAAACTCCTGCTGCTTGTCGCGCACGGCCTCGGGGCTGTATCGCGTGTTCGCGTACGGCGGATTGGCCGCGTAGAAGTACCACCGCATCGCGTCGGCGCCGGAGGTCTTCAGGATCGCGTCTGGGGGCGTGTAGTTGCCCTTCGACTTCGACTCCTTCTTCCCGTGTTTGTCGAGCACGTGGCCGAGCACGATGCACGTCTTGTAGGGGTGGGCGCCCTCGGTGCGCGGGAACTGGTCCGACAGCAGCGTGGACACCATGAGCAGGCTGTAGAACCACCCGCGGGTCTGGTCGATCCCCTCCGAGATGAAGTCGGCGGGGAACGAGCCGTCGAACGCCTCGCGCCGCTGATGTGGCCAGCCCCATTGCGCGAACGGCATGCACCCGGAGTCGAACCAGCAGTCGATCACCTCGGTGACCCGGCGCATCGTGCCGCCGCAGCCGCACGGGACAGTGACGGCGTCGATCCACGGCTTGTGGACCATGAGGTGGGGGGAGAGGCTGGGGTCCTTGGCCTGGTCGGCGCGGAAGGCGTCGAAGGCCGAGGGGTTCTTGGCCTCGATCGCGGCCACCGAGTCGGCGGCCCACCGGCCGTCGCAGCGCTCGCAGCACCAGATCGGGAGCGGCGTGCCCCAGTACCGCTCGCGCGACAGCGCCCAGTCCACGTTGTTGCGCAGGAAGTCGCCGAAGCGCCCGTCCTTGATGTGATCGGGCAGCCACTGGATCTGGCGATTGGTCTCGATCGCCCGGTGGATCACGTCGGTGGTGCGGATGAACCACGCTGGGCGGGCGTACTGGATCAGGGGGTCGTTGTCGGCCCGCCAGCAGTACGGGTAGTCGTGGCGGTAGACCTCGTCCTTGAACAGGAGTCCGCGGCTGCGGAGGTTCTTCACGATGTCGCGGTCGGCCTCCTTGCAGAAACGACCGGCGAAGTCGGTGACCTCGGGCAGGAAGCGTCCGTCGGGGCCCACGAGCTGGAGCAGGCCGATGCCCTCGGCTTTGGCCGCGCGGAAGTCGTCTTCGCCGAAGGCCGGGGCGGTGTGGACGATGCCCGTCTGGGTGGCGGTGACGAAGTCAGCCGCGATCACCACGTGGAAGCGCCCTGTGGCCGGGCGCGCGTACTCGAAGACGCCCTCGTACTCGAGGCCCACGAGCTCGGCGCCCTTGACCTCGCGCACGACGCTGTGGCCGCCCTCGCCGAACAGACCGTCGGCGAGCGCCTTCGCCACCACGAAGACCTCGTCGCCAACCGCGGTGTAGACGTAGTCGAGCGAGGCGTTGACGGAGAGCGCGCAGTTGGACGGCAGGGTCCACGGCGTGGTGGTCCACGCGAGGAAGCTGGTCCGCGCGTCGCCACGCAGCCGAAACCGAACGGTGACCGAGGGATCGTCTACGGTCTTGTAGCCGAGGCCCACCTCGCCCGAGGACAGCGCCGTGCCGCCCTGGGGCCACCACCAGACGACCTTGTGGCCCTGGTAGAGCAGGCCCTTGTTGAAGAGCGTGGCCAGCGCCCACCACACCGACTCGACGTAGGAGCGATGGAAGGTGACGTAGGCGTCGTCCAGATCGACCCAGAAGCCGATGCGCTCGGTGAGCTGCTGCCACACGTCCGTGTAGCGGAAGACGGACTCGATGCAGCGCTTCGTGAACGCCTCCACGCCGTAGGCCTCGATCTCGGCCTTGCCGTGGATACCCAGCTCCTTCTCGACCTCGACCTCGACCGGCAGGCCGTGGGTGTCCCACCCGGCCTTGCGGGGGACGTGGTAGCCGCGCAGCGTCTTGTATCTGGGGAACAGGTCCTTGATGACGCGCGTGAGGACGTGACCGTTGTGCGGCGTGCCGTTGGCGGTGGGCGGGCCCTCGAAGAACACGAAGCTGGGCGCGCCCTTCCTGGCCTCGAGCGTGCGCTCGAAGACCCGGTTGTCGCGCCAGAACGCGAGGATCTCCTGCTCGCGGGCGGGGAAGTCGACCTTCTGCGGAACGGACTGGAACATGGGTACCTCGAGGGACGGGCGGCGGATTCTAGCCTCGCCGCGGCGGAGGGCCAGCCCGAAGGGATGGAAAGGGCGGACTCGACTCCGGGGGGCTCAGTGGCCGCGCCACCCCTTCATGGAGGTGTTGACGCCCAGGAGGTCGGCGATCCGACCGCGCGCGCGGGCCGTGAAGAAGCCCCGGACGGCGGGCACCACCCCGATGATCTTGGGGAGGGCGACGAGGCGCTTGTTGTGGCGGATCGCGTCGATGATGCCGTTGGCCACGTCCGAGGGCTCCAGCATCGGCACGAGGTGGGGAGGCTTGGCGCCGTGGAACATGCCGGTGTTGACGAAGCTGGGGCAGATGCAGCTCACCTCGATTGGGTGGCCGAGCGCCTCGAGCTCGTACGCGAGCGCCTCGGTGAAGCCCACCACCGCCCACTTGGACGCGGAGTAGGTGGTCTGGAGCGCCACGCCCGTGAGGCCAGCGGCCGAGGCGATGTTGACGATGTGGCCGTGACCGCGGGCGATCATCCCGGGGAGCACGGCACGCGTCATGCGCGTGACCCCGAGCACGTTGAGCTCGATGGTCCGCGTGTGGTCGCGCTCCTCCACCTCCACGAGCGGACCGCCCTTGACGTAGCCCGCGTTGTTGATGAGGAGGTCCACACCGCCGAACGCGGCCTCGGCCTCGCGCACCGCGGCGTAGATCGCGTCCACGTCGGTGAGATCCGCCACGACGGTGGCGCAGTCGGTGTGCCGCTCCACGGCGCGCGCGGCGGCGTCGAGGCCCGCGCGGTCGCGGTCGACCAAGATCAGCTTGGCGCCGCGCCGGGCCAGCGCCTCGGCGGTGACCTTGCCGATGCCTGCGGCCCCGCCGGTTACCAGCGCGCGCTTGCCGTCGATGGAGCTCACGGTACGCCTCCTTGCGTTTAGGGACCCGGCGAGTAGAACACGGCGCATGACACTACCCGAAGTTCTACTGAGCGAGGAGCGCAAGAAGGCAGTCGTCCAGGACTGCGTAGCGCTCGTCGATGAAGAGGTCGCGAAGAAGGGCGGGCTCATGGGCATGGCCGTGAAAACCGGCTACGGGGTCGTCCGCGGCCTCGACAACCGCCAGATGGTGCCGAAGCTGGTCAGCGACCTCCTCCCGGAGTTCGCCAGCGCCTTCGAGCCCTTCCATGCGGACTTCCGCGCCAAGAGCAGCCCGAAGACGTTCGCTGATTACTCGCGTGGCCGCGAGGGCGAGCTGGCCGAGGCGCTGCTGGGCATCACCGACATCAAGGCCAAGCACGCGAAGAACGGGGTGCTGAAGAAGGTCTACGCGCAGCTGCGCCCCACGGCGCGGCGCCACATCGAGGACGCCGTGCCGGGAGTGGCCCGCGTCATCGATCGCCACCACCCGAAGGCGTGACCTCAGCCGGCTGCGGCTGGGGGAAAGGGCTCTGGTCCACGCGCCACCCGTCCGGGGTCTTGAGGAGCGGGAGGCGGCTCAGCTCCTCCCCCACGCGGTAGATCACCACCACGAGCTCGGCGTTGACCGGCTCCTCGCGTACACGCTGCACGCGTGAGACCAGGGCGCGGATCGCCGTGACCCCGAGGCGGCGCCGGATGGTGCCCACGGCCCACTCGAAGAACTGCTGATCGTCCAGCGGACGCACGTCCTCCGCGGTGATCCCGAACAGCCCCTCGAACTCCACGCGCTCCTCCACACGCTCGCTCTCGAGGTGCGCCAGGAGCTCGGTGCGGATCCGACGCGCGTCATTGCGTGCGGCGGGGCTGGACAGCTCCCAGAGGCGACCGGCGTCGCCGGCACCGTAGGCTTCGAAGTAGTCGTCGAAGACCGCGCTGGGACCCGAGGTGGCGCACGCGAGCGAGAGGAGGAGGACGAGGTAACGCACCGCGCCGTTATACGGCCGGCGAGTCAGCGGCTCAATGCGACAGAGCGGCCCAGGTCGCGGCGTTAGACCGCCTGGAGGAAGCGGGCGATGATCGTCTTCTCGCCAACCATGGGGAACTTCACGGTGACCCGAGCGTCCTCGCCGTTCCCTTCGACCTTCAGCACCTTGCCGCGCCCGAAGCGCGGGTGGACGACCTGACGGCCGACGAGCTCGCCGCCGCCGCCGCCGACCTGGGAGTCCGCATAGTCGAGCGACCGTCCGTGGCTCGGTCGTGAGGCCGACGCCGACGACGCGGACGACCCGGACGACGCCTTGGAAGCCGAGGCCGCCCAGCCGCCGCCGGTTGAGCGCCCGGCCAGCCCCTGCAGCGTAGAGAGGTCCGGGCGCACGGACGGGCGGGAAGTGGCGCCATGCGTCCAGCCGGCCGAACCCGAGAACGCCCTGCTGCCGCCGAACTCGGACTCGGGCTTGAGTACCGTGGGATCGATCTCGCCGAGGAAGCGGGATGGCATGTTGACGTCGGTGCGACCGAAGCGCTGCCGGCTTCGCGCGTAAGACAGGTAGACGCGCTCCTTGCCGCGGGTGATCGCCACGTAGGCGAGCCGCCGCTCCTCTTCCAGCGCCGCCTCCTCCTTGGAGTTGAAGTGCGGGAACACCTCCTCCTCGAGCCCCGTCACGAACACGGTGTCGAACTCGAGGCCCTTGGCGGCGTGCACGGTCATGAGCGTGACGGCTTGACCGCGGGCGTCCTGGTCGAGGCTGGTGAGCAGCGAGACGTGATCGATGAACGCCGTGAGGCTGCGGTCGCTGTTGCGCGCGCGCCACTCCTCGATGGACAGCATGAGCTCGTCCACGTTCTCCCGTCGTCCCTGGCCCTCGAGCGTGGTGTCTTTCTTGATCCAGTCGGCGAAGCCCGTGTCTTCCAGCACGGCCCTCGCCACCGCGAGGGCGTCGGCGTTCCGCTCAGCCACCACCCGGAGGCCCTGCACCTGGCCCCGGAAGCGCTCGATGGCGGCGCGCGACCGCGAGCCCTCGCGCGACTGGGCGAACAGCTCCATGGCCTCGAAGAGGGAGGTGCCCGTGGCGCTGCCGAGCTCGGCCACCCGCTCGAGCGTCTTGTCGCCGATGCCGCGGGGCGGCGAGTCGATCACCCGCAAGAGCGCGACGTCGTCGGCCGGGTTGTGGACGAGGCGCAGGTAAGCGAGGACGTCCTTGACCTCCTTGCGCTCGTAGAACTTGAGGCCGCCAACGACGATATAGGGCAGCGCCTCCATCCGGAGCACATCCTCGAACACGCGGCTCTGGGAGTGCGTCCGGTAGAACACCGCCACCTCGTTGAGGGGCGTGCCCGCGCGACGGCGGTCGAGGAGCTGCTTCAACACCCAGCGGGCCTCGCCCCCCTCGGTCTCGGCGGCGAACACCCGAATGAGCTCGCCGGCCGGCTTCTCGGTCCACAGCGACTTGTCGTGGCGTGCCGTGTTTCGGCGGATCAGCGAGCTGGCCGCCTTCAGGATGTTGCCCATGGAGCGGTAGTTGCGCTCGAGACGCACCACGGCGACCTCGCGCCCGGGGAACGTATCGGGGAAGTCGAGGATGTTGCGGACGTCCGCGCCGCGCCACCGGTAGCTCGACTGGTCGTCGTCGCCGACCACGCACAGGTTGGCGGCGTCACCGGCGAGGAGTCGGAGCAGGTGGCTCTGGGCGCGATCCGTGTCCTGGAACTCGTCCACCATGACGTAGCGCCACTTGTACTGCCACTCGGACAGGACCGGCGGGTGCTTCTCGAAGAGCTGGACGGTCTTGACGATGAGGTCGGAGAAGTCGAACGCGTTGGCGCGCGTCTTGGCGTCTTCATAAGCCGCGTAGACCTTCGCGCACGTCTTGTCGATCGGCAGCTCCATTGGCAGCTCGGGGTGCCCCGGCCCCCTCAGGAGGTGCGCCTGATCGTCGATGTAGTAGCTGGCCTTCTTTGGGGACAGGTACTCCTTGTCGACGTTGAGCTCCTTCATCACCTTGCCGAGCAGGCGCTCGCGGTCGTCTTGGTCATAGACCACGAAGTCGCGGGTGCGCCCCACGAGCTCCGCGTGGCGTCGAAGGAGGCGCAGGCCGGTGGAGTGGAAGGTGCCGATCCACGTGTCTTTGGCGCGCTCTCCGAGCAGCTTCTCTGTGCGCTCGCGCATCTCCGCCGCGGCCTTGTTGGTGAAGGTGACCGCCAGGATCTGCCACGGCATGAGGCCCACCGCCTCGACCAGCCAGGCGATCTTGTGGGTGATCACGCGCGTCTTGCCCGACCCGGCGCCCGCCAGGACCAACAGCGGCCCCTGGTTGTTGAGCACGGCGTTGAGCTGCTCGGGGTTCATGGTCCGCTCGAGGTCCTTGCGGAGGACCTCGGCGGGGGATGCCATGGACGCGAGGGGCCGAATGGGCTCGCCGATGTCGAAGAAGTCGTCCAAGGTGATGCCGGCCCGCGACGAGTCAGTGAGAATCAGTGGGAATCAGCGGGAATCAGTGGACCGTGATCTCTGCCGCCGCGGCCTGCGCCGGGCGCCCGCCGCCGAAGAGCTGCTGGAAGTCCCACACGGGACCGGCCACGAACGAGAGGGGGTCGTCGGCGAAGGCCGGCGCGCGCTTCTCGAAGAACGCGTGGCCCACGAAGTTCAGCGCCCAGCCGGCCGTGAACGACGCGGCCGACGCGAACCAGAGGAGCCCGAACGGCGTCCAGAGCAGGAGGCCCACGGTCCCGCCGACGATGAGCGGGATCCCCACGATGTGGAGCGTCCGGTTGGTCTTGTCTTGGTGCGTCTCGTCGTAGAAGCGGATCGCCTCGGCCCAGCGCTCCGCGAGGCCGCCCTGGAAGTCCGGGTGGGCCTTGCGCCACTCGACCTCGAGGCCCTGGAGGCCCGAGGCGAAGAGTCCGATCGACGAGAGCTTGCCGCCCATGAGCAGGCTCCCCATGCCGGCGGCCGTGAGCGCGAGGCTCTGGGTCTTGTCACTCACCATCTTGGACAACGCGTCGCGAACCAGCTTCTCGAGCATCGGGACCTCCTCGGGAGAACGGGCGTGCAGGATACCGACGACTTCCTCGTTGGCTAGTCCGAAGTTCCTGTTCCAGCGGCCGGCGTCGTGTGTTGCCCGTGAGGCCACGTGCAGCTCGTGGCATGCTCTGGGGATGCTGCAACGCACGGTGGAGCTCCTCGTTCAGAACGCCGCGACTTGGCTCGCCGCCGGCGCCCTGCCCTTCGCGCTGGGGGCCACCATCGCGCTCGCGGCCGCCGCGGTGTTCTCGTGGGTCGCGCTCTCACTGCGCTGGTGGCGGGGCAAGCTGGGCGTGGGGCTGGCCGTGTTCCTGGGGCTGCTCGCGATACCGAGCGCGGTCGGCGTGGGCCTCGCGTGCGGCTCGGGCCCGATGAGCGAGGCAGCGACGCGCGTGATTGGGGCGCACCGGGAGACGCTGGGCATCGCCGCGCCGGTGGGCCTCGCGCTACTGCTCCCGCTGGTGGACGCCTGGACGCTGGACGGTCAGGACGACGAGGCCTTCTTCGAGATCGAGACGAAGGACCAGAGCATCGACCTCGCCGCGTTCACCACAGAGTCCGGGCGGCGCCGCCTCGGTGAGCGCGTCACTCTGGCGCACGTTCGGCGACGGTATGAGCAGCACGCGCGCGACACGATGCAGGCTGCCGTGCGCGGCCCTTTCGCACCCGAGATCGACGCGCGGCTAGACGCGGAGCTCGGCGCCTTGGCAGCTGATGGGTATGCACGGCTGCTGCCGGCGTTACGCACGGATCGGGAGGGGGCGCTCCCGCCACCTGTCGCCAGCGCGCAGCTCGCTGAGGCCTTCTTCCAGGTTTGGGCGCCTGAGCGCGCGCGGCTGGCGGCGGAGGACTACCGGGGGTGGGCGCTGCTGGCGGCCGCTGGGCCGTGGTGGCTCCTGGCAGGAGTCGCCGCGCTCGTGGGAGCTGTCAGCTCCCGCCGTGCTTCGCGTTGAAGGTCTCGACGTAGGAGTTGTAGAGACCAGCGGTCTTCTCCTCTACGCGGTTCACCTTGCAGTGCACGATGTGACCCTCGGGCTGCTCCTTGACCCGGGTGACCGTGGCGTGCACTTCGACCGCCTCGCCCTTCTGGCCCACGGGAGGCTTGAGCGACACGACGAGTCGCGACCAGACCTCGGGCGCTTTCGTTCCGGGCGCGGCCTTGAAGACCACCCAGCCCGTACCGATCCGGTCGAGCGCTGCGGGGTTGGCCTTGCGCCCGATGAGGTATTCGATCTGAGGCAGGCCGGTGGTGACGGGCTTCGGCAGCGGCTTCACGACGCTGTCGCCCGACCGGCCGAATCCCTTGATCCGGTCGAGCAGGCTGCGTTTGCCCTCGTCCTTCACCGGGGGCGGCGGGCCCTCGGCGGACGACGGGCTGGACAGCGCGGGCTCGAGCTCGTCGAGCACGTCGGCGAAGAAGACGCCGGTGTTCTGGCCGAGCGACGCCGGCACGGGCAGCGGGTCGTCGAGCGACGGCGGCGGTGGCCTCTGCGGCGCTGACGGCGGAGCCGGCGCAGGCGGCTTGCGCGTTGCGATCTGAGAGGCTCGGACGCTCTCGAACTCGGCTGACTGCGCGTGCCGCATCTCCTGAGTGTTCACCTCAGGGGTGGAGGCGAGGTTCATCGGACGCCGAGGCGGGTGGCGCATGCGGTGGCCCCACCACGGCAGCTCCTCGAGCTCGCCCCCGTCGTACAGGTCCGGGAAGCGGTAGACGTGGACCACTCCCGAGCCCGAGGGAGGGGTCATCGGCCGAATGATGGAGCGGGTGATCCCCAGCACGTCGGTGAGGAAGGTCTTGAGCGGTCCCTCGCCGTACCGCGACGAAGCGTGCAGCCAGAACCCGCCGAAGCCGACGAGCTGGGACTCGTCCGTGGCCTCGGGCACCACCCAGGTGACCCGGAGGTCGAGCCAGACGGAGGGCTGGGTGCGGTCCACCTGGGCAGCCATCTGGATGCGCGAGCCGATCGCGGGCGGCGCCTTGGTGGTGACGAAGCCGCCTCCGGCGCCGACGTTGACGACCCTGCCGCGATAGCCGGTGGGACCGACGCGGAACGCCACGCGCAACCCGGATGGGTACCGGTGAAATAGACGCTTCTCGTCAACGAACACGGGGGGATTCCGCAGCTTGCATCGTCAGTTTGGGACTCTAGCCCAGATCCGAGCCATGGCCAACATCGCGGGCGGGCTCCCAAGCCGCCCGCCCGGGGGGCTCGGGGGCGTCCCCCAGGCAAGTATCGCGGGCGGTGCGGGGCCCTAGTCGGGGGACTCCGGGCAGCGGGACTCGAGCGACGGGTGACCGTAGAGGACGGCGCGTTGACCGGGGCTCAACGCTGTGCCGCGCGCCGCCGGCGTCATGAGGTTGGTCGCGGCCGCGAGCAGCGTGTCGTCGATCGGATCGTGCACGGACGGCTGGTCGGGCTCGGTCGTGTGGAAGAGACCAAGGGCGTGGCACAGCTCGTGGGCCACGACGCGCGCGAGCGGCTCGTCGCTCGCGGCTAGCGACACGTACACCGCGGCTCCGCTGAGCGGCGCGGGGGTGGGTGAAGCCCCTGCGTAGCTGGCCCCCAGAGCGTCGGTGAGGCTCGGGACGAAGCGCACCTCGAGCCCCGCGCCCGTGCGTCCGGTCTCGAGCCCGACGGCGCGCTCGACCGAGGGGAGCTCGCTGAGCTCGGGCGCCACGCGGATCTCCCCAGCCTCGACCGTGAGACCACCGTCCGCCAGGAGGTCGGCGGCCTCAGACAGCGCCGCCAGCGCGGCGTGGGCGTCCGCCTGGCTCGTAACGACGGGTGTGACGTGCAGCACCGGGGCGACCGGCCACCCCCAGCGCTCGACCACCTCGACCTCTGGCAAACACGCGCCCGAGAGGCGCGAGACGGTGAGCGTCCAGCTGCCTGAACCGAGCGGCAGCGGCTGGTCGAGCGGCGTTTCGTCTCGCCACGCGGAGGGCACGAGCAGCGAGACGCGATCGTGGCGGACCCCCGTGCGCGCAAGGCAGCCGGGGCAGCTGCGACCCGCCTCGACCCACCCTGGAGTGACGTAGTCGACGCCATCGGGCGCCCGGAGCTGAGAGACCGCGAGCTCGCCGCCAGCGCACCGGACCGTGATGAGGAGCGTAGAGGCTTCGCCCACCAGGATCTCGACCGGAGCGTCTGCCGCGACGTCGAAGCGCTGCACGCGGACCGGCCCAGCGCAAGGCGGGGACGAGACCTCAGCGTCGGCTGGAGACGCGTCGTGCGCCAGGGGCCCAGGGGGGGCCTGTGACCCGGTGCACGCGAACAATGCGAAGGCGATGGTCGGGGAAGTGGGATTCGAACCCACGGCTTCAAGCTCCCAAAGCTTGCGCGCTACCAGACTGCGCTATTCCCCGAGCTGACATCACGTGTGGGGCGCCTCCAGCACCCCGGCCGGCCCGACGAGAGGTTGGACCGCGGCCCGCGTCTCCGGTGCGTCTTGCTCTGACGCAGAGCCAGGCGCACCCAGGCGCGAGCCCGCGTGTTGTAAACGCTCACCGAGGCGCATGCAACGTCGGCGGAGCGGTCGTGCAGCGCAGGACGCGCCCGAGCGTGCGAAGCATGGCGGGCCAACCGTGGGCGCTTGCTCGCGCCGGTGTCGCTCACCGAATAGACTCGGCCGATGCGCCTCTCCTGCCTCCTCCCCTTGTGGTTCCTCGTGGGTTGCATCGACGACGTCGTGGCTCAACCAGACGACGACGCGACCGTCGGCAGTGCGGACAGCGGCGCCGCGGACGTCTCTGGAGGCGGTGACGAGCCCGACTCGGGGCCGCCGGTTCCGTTCGATGTAGCCCAGGGCGAGGACCTCCCCCCGCCCGAAGATGCGGCCTCGGGCCCCGGCGACGCCGCCGTCGACCCCGTCGACACCACGCCGACCCCTCTGGAGCCGCTGAAGGAGGCCGTCCCGGCCCCGGGCGACGGCCCGAACCCGACCAACGCGAGCCTGTTCGCGCCGGGGTTCACCAAGCTCGCCCTGGACTTCGAGCCCGCCGACTGGGCGGCGTTGGAAGAGAACCTCGCGTCGGGCTCGAAGGACTATGTGCCAGCCACGTTCACGTACGACGGCGAGAGCCTGCCGTCGGCCGTCCGGCTGAAGTCGAACCCGGAAGACTGGGAGGGCGCGAAGCCGCAATTCGTCGTGAAGTTCAACGAGTACGACAAAGCGGCCCGCTTCAGGGGGCTGCGCCGGCTCGTCCTCGAGGCCAACCCCTCCGACGCGACGCACTGCCGCAACACGGTGGCGCTGGGCTTCATGCGAGACACCGGGGTGATGACTCCGCGCTCGACGCACGCGAAGCTCACGATCGATGGCGCGCCCTTCGGCGTGTACGAGCTGATCGAGGCCGTAGACAACGAGTTCCTCGAGGACCGCTTCGCGGAGGACGGAGGCAACCTCTACGAGAACGGCGAGGAGCTGAAGACGAACGAGTCCGTCGGCGACACCTCCGATCTGGACGCGCTGTACGAGGCGCTGCAAGCAGGCAACGCAGCCGCGGTGGATGACCTGGTCGTCGTGGGGAGCTTCTTGGACCTCGCGGCCGCGGAGGCCGCCCTGGGGCTTGGCGACAACTTCTGGGCCGGCGGCTGGAACTTCTACCTCTACCACGAGCCAGTCGCGGGCTGGGTCATCCTGCCGTGGGACCTCGACGACTTCCTGATCGACGAGACCCCCACGGACGCTGACGTGCTGACGGCGGAAGGCATCGTCGTGCCCGGCAACGAGCCGCACCCGATGATGGAGCTCATCCGCTCTGTGCCCAACTGGCGCGCGCACTTCCTGGCGCGCGTCGCTCAGCGCCTCCCGGCCCTCGAGGCCCTCGACGACGCGGTCACCGCGTGTTGCCAGGAGGTGCGCAGCGCTGTCCTGGCGGATCCCAACGCTGGCGTTGACGCCGAGACCTTCGACGACGCGTGCGCCACGCTGAAGGCGCGCGCGGCGGCCCGAGCGCAGAGCGTGGCGGCGAGCCTTTGACGAGCGCGCCGCCTGGAGCGGACCTGGGGCTCCGGAGGAGCACGCCGCGGTGGGTGCTCCCGTTGGGCCTCGGGATCGGGCTCCTGCACCTGGCCCCGCTCCTCGCGTCTGCCGACGCGACCCCCAGCGACCATACCTTCCTCGGGTACCGGCACCAGGCCAGCGACGTGGCCCAGTACCTGGCGATCGCGCGCGAGTCAGCGGAGACGGGCTCTCCGGCCACCCACAACCCCTTCGTCACCGAGGTGCACGATGGCCGGTTCGTCGTGCTCTTCCTCTGGGTGGTGGGGCTCGTCCATCGCTTCGTGGGCCTGTCCTTGCCCGTGGCGTACCACGCGGTCGGCGTGGTGGCCGTGGGTGCGCTGGGCGTAGCGGTCTATGGGCTGGCGACGCGCCTCCTGGGGACGGCGCGCGCGGGCCTCGCCACTGCGGTGGTCTTACTCGCGGTGGGTCCGCCATGGTTGTCGCTCGCCTTCGGAGCCGCCGAGCGCACCGAGGTGCTCGCGTACTTCTGGAACTGGTCCACGTTCGGCGCCGCGGCGCTGCCCATGTGGTGCGCGGCGCTCACCGGGGTGGTGCTTGGCCTCCGGGCCCTCCTCGCCGGCCACCCCGGGCGCGCGGGCCTCGCGGTGTTCCTCACCTACCTCACCCACCCCTATACGGGCGTCGCCACGGGGGCCCTGCTCACCGCGGTGGCTGTGTTCGGCCCCGCCCCGGTGCCGCAGCTCACCTGGGCGCGCCGGCTCCGGGTCCCGGGTGTGGCGGCGCTGCTCCTGGCGCCGGTGGTGCTCTGGCAGCTGGGCGACCCTGTGTTCCTGGCCACGGCGGAGAACGCCAAGGGCTGGGTGTATCGGTATACGCTGTGGGACGCGCTGGAGACCCAGTGGCCTCTTTGGCTCCTGGCCGGCGTGGGGCTCTCGCCGCTCGGGCGCTGGGTCGAGGCCGCGGGCGCGTCCGAGAGGGGCGCCGCGAGGCTCGTCGGGGGTTGGCTGCTGCTCATGGTCGGCCTGTCGCAGCTCCCCGGGATGGCGAGCGTGAAGTTCCAGTACCTCACCCACCTGCCCTTGGCGCTGGCGGCGGCTGCGGGGGTGGACGCGTCACTGCGGTGGGCCGGGCGGGCGGGCCCGGCGCTGGGCGCCGCCGCCCTACTCGCGGGCCCCGCCTCGCTCCTCCTGGCGGAGACACGGGCGACGCGCGTCGATCCGTTCGTTCATGTCCCCACGGACACGCTGGCCGTTCTCGCCGTGCTCGAGGCCGCGCCGCCCGGCGGCGTGGTGACCGACCCGAGCCTCGGAAACCTCGTGCCATGGCGCACCGGCAAGCCGGTCTTCGCCGGGCACTGGTTCATGAGCACCGAGTGGCCGAAGCGCCTCGCGGTCCTCGAGTCGCTCGGCCGGCCCGAGGTGCCGCTGGAGGTGAAGCGGTCGCTGCTCGCGGCCGCGAACCTCCGCTACGCTCTGCTCACGCCGTCGTTCACGCTGGACGCCGGGCTGATCGCCGAGCGGCTCGCGGAATCCAAGACGGCCACCCTCGTCAGCCTGCGCACGACCGCGGGCAGGTGACGGGCCACGGGTGGGCGCGGTCACGCGGCTGCCTTTGGCTTGTCGTCCTTGCCCGCAGCGGCTAAGGTCCGCGCCCACTTGAGCCTGGCGCAGAGCGAGCGCCGGGGCCGACAAACAGCCGAGGAGTGCCGAGGGAGCCCATGAACAAGATCAAGGTCGCAGGTACGGTGGTGGAGCTC
>SXGT01923345.1_pt1 | contig 25115 bp, 20 predicted proteins | sample 3176221 | NCBI WGS metagenome assembly SXGT01 (sample SAMN11356862, study PRJNA531348) | freshwater metagenome | isolation source: freshwater sample F1-120 | place: China: Fuxian Lake, Yuxi | collected 2017-12-25
CAGGAGCACTTGAAGCCGCCGGTCGGCCGTCACCGATCCGATCGATTCCTTGATGATCTCGAAATGCCCGGTCTCGACGGTCAGTTCGTAGACAAAGACGGCGCACAGCAGTGTCCAGGCGATTCGAACCACCGCGTATACGAGTCCATGCGCGACCGCACCCGCGAGCATCGGCCATGGCATGCCGAAAACGAACGTCGCGAGAACGATAGCCACGCCGAAAGCGACGACGGCGGCGGTATGGGCGTGAATCTTGACTGCTGCGAGAAGGACGAAGAGAAGCACGACGGGGATCGACGCAACCAGAGTCGAGAGAATTGCATTTGAGAAAGGGTCGTAGTTTTGGGTCCAGGTCATTTGTCCAGTTGCTCCGATGCGAAACGCACGATAGTATCACGAAGTGAGCATGTGTCGATGGGAAGTCGCGATCATCGTGCTGGCGGCTTCCGTAATTGCGGGAGGTTGCGCCAGGAAGAAGAAACCGATCCCGGTTCCGCGTACGTCCCCGCAACCGGCCGTGTCTCCCCGGCAAAATGAAACCGGCATCGCGAGTTGGTACGGCAATCCGTATCACGGACGCCTCACGGCGAACGGCGAAGTCTACGACATGGATAAGGTGTCGGCCGCCCACCGCACGCTTCCGTTTCAAACGCGCGTGCGCGTGCACAACCTTGATAATGGCAAGACCGTCGAAGTCCGCATCAACGACCGGGGTCCGTTTGTCGGCGGGCGCATCATCGACCTGTCCAGGGCCGCAGCCGGCGCCATTGGAATGATCGGCCCCGGACTGGCACGCGTCCGCCTGGAGATTTTGAGCCCGCAGGGTCCGTCTCTCGAACCGGCTTCAGCCTACGCCGTCCAGGTTGGCGCTTTTCGCGACCGCTCGAACGCCGACCGCCTGCGCGCGCGCATGGAGCGGCGCTATGGCTCGGCGAAGATCGTCCGCCCGGATCGCGGATCCGCATGGCGCGTGCTCGTGGGATCCGAGCCGTCGCTCGCACGCGCGGAAGCGCTCGCGGAGCGGATTCAGGCCGGCGGCACAAAGGAAGCCTTCGCCGTTCGTCTCGATCCATGAGATCGCTCCGCCGATGTACCTGTATAATAGGAACAACTCATGGACCCTCATCCAACGAGCCGTTCCCATGGCCTTTTGGGAATCTCCCCGCAGATCGTTCACATCCGCGGAATCATCGAAAAGCTCGGACGCTCCCGCTCGCCGGTGTTGCTTCTGGGAGAGAGTGGAACCGGCAAGGAAGTCGCTGCCCGCGAGATCTACAATGGCTCCCCGCAGGGTGCGTTTGTGCCCATCGATTGCGGTTCCGTCGTGGGACCGCTCATTGAAAGCGATCTTTTTGGCCATACCCGCAACGCCTTCACCGGCGCCGGTGAAGCCAAACAGGGGCTGATCGACCTCGCTCACGGCGGCACCGCCTTCTTTGATGAAATCGGCGATCTTCCCCTCGACCTTCAGGTGAAACTTTTGCGCGTGCTGCAGGAACGGGAGATCCGTCCGCTGGGATCGCTTGCCCGGCACAAAGTGGATTTTCGCGTGATTGCCGCGACGAACCGCGACCTTGCCTCGGACGTGGAGCGCGGCCGATTTCGGGAAGACCTCTACTATCGGCTAAAAGTGGTTACTCTGCGGCTCCCCCCTCTACGGGAGCGGAAAGCGGACGTGCCGGTGCTGGTCGAGCATTTCCTCTCGCGTCTCGACCGCCGGTACATCTTGACGCCGGAGGTTCTGGATGCGATGCTTGCCTTTAACTGGCCCGGTAACATCCGTCAGCTTGAGAATTGCATTCAGAGCATGGTTGCGCTTAACTCAGGCCCGATCCTGCGTCACGCTGATCTTCCTTCGTTCATCGTAAACTACCGGCGCGCCTATTCGCCCCTGCAATCTCTTGCCGCCGCGGTGGGGTTTGAAGGCGGAGCGCGGGGCGTACCTGTCACGTTTGGGGAACCGCACGACGTGATCCCTCTATGCGAAGTTGAGAAGCGGGCGATTCAGAATGCTCTCCTGCGCACGCAAAACGATTGCATCATGGCTGCGCACCTGCTCGGAATCGGCAGGTCTACGCTTTATCGAAAATTGAAGGAATACCGGTTGCCTCATTGAGAATCGCGCTCGACGCCACGTACAGCATTGGCGCCAATCTCTCCGGAGTCGGCGTCTATTCGAAGGAACTCATGCACGGTCTCGCGGGCGCGCATGCCGATGCCATCTTCCACTATTGCTATCGTCCACACCGGTTCTTTCGTTCTTTCTCCAGCAGCATTCCACCAAACTGCCGCCGGCGCCTGCTTGGCATGCCGCTTTCCTGCGGGCTTTTCCATGGGCTGAACCAGCGCCTTCCCCCGGCGCGGGGAATTCGCCGGATGGTCTCGACGTTTCACGACCTCTTCGTCATGACCGGAGATTATTCAACACCGGAGTTCCGAGCGCGCTTTACGGCCCAGGCCACGGACGCCGCGGCGCGCAGCGATCACATCATCGCGGTTTCGGCCTTTACGGCGCGTCAGGTAGAGGAACTGCTCGGAGTCGAGCCCGCGCGCATCACGGTAATCCATCACGGCATCCGTCGAATGCCGCTGCACACGGCAGTGCGGGCACGAGAGAACGTTATCCTTCATGTCGGCGCTGTCCAGCGGCGTAAGAACCTGGGCCGCCTGATCGCCGCCTTCGAACAAACCGGACTGGACGGTTGGCGTCTGGTTCTCGCGGGATCTGCCGGATTTGGATCCGAGGATATCCTCCGCCAAGTTGAGGCCAGCCCCCGCCGCGAAGCGATTGAGTTCACCGGTTACCTGACCGACTCCGCGCTTGCCGATTGGTACGCGCGCGCCGCCGTCTTTGCCTTCCCATCGCTTGACGAGGGGTTCGGCATTCCGCTGCTTGAAGCGATGGCGGCGGGAGTTCCCATTGTGACGTCGAACCGTTCCGCCCTTCCTGAAGTTGCAGGCAATGCGGCGCTCCTTGTCGATCCCGAAAACACGGCCGCCATCGCGGAGGCAATTCGCAGGCTCGCGGAAGATTCTGAACTGCGCGGTCTGATGATTGAGAAGGGGCTACAGCGGGCGGCGGCGTTTACCTGGGAAACAGCTGTCGCGAAAACGTGGGGCGTCTACCAAAAACTCGACTGAAGCCTATTGATCGTCGACGGATATTTTCAGTGCCCGCAGGAACTTGTGATCCTGGCTGGTCAGGCTGATCTTTCCCGTAGATTCGAAGGATGGCGAGGGTTCGGACGCGCCGTCGTCGTCAACTGAGTCAGAGTCGCGTTTGTTGAAGCCGATGGTGGCTTCGAGAACCAGAAACACGTCGTATCCGGCACGTTTGATGTCGCCGATCGCCTCGGCGATGCGATCCGAATCCGACAGAGATTCGTTTATTGCATTTCCGAGCTCTTGCATTAAGTTCTTCAGACGCTCTTCCAACCCATGCCCCCTTCCTGGGCCCCCCAGACCGGAGAATCCGACGATCTCCCATTCAATGGATGCACGGTGTCAGCCACGCGTTGCAACCTTTCGCCATATCGTCGCCATTTGCCCTCTACTCTGACATATCGGCGGAAGCCAGGCAACACGACACAGTACGGGTCACTATTTCGCCTTTTGCGCGGGTTCCTTCACAACGTGTATCCCTTTCGCCGAGTACCAGGGACGGATCTCCACTTTCAGCCGCCCGGCTTTCACGGCAGGGTCGTTGTCGCTCATTGCCTCTGCCTCTTCCATCGAGTCGACTTTGAAGACGAAAATACCGCGGAGGTCGCCCTTATCCAAAAAAGGTCCCGCAAGGATCAGTTTACCGGAGTCCGCCATTTTCCTGATGTGCGCCATATGAGCGGCCTGAACCTTATCCGCCTCCGCCGGAGGCATCGACGTATTTGCGCCCCGATACAGGAACGCCATGTAGTAGGTGGTCATTTCCCCGGCAGGCGGTTCCTGCGCGCAGGACGCGCCAACAAGGACGAGGAAAGCAGCGATCACCTTCATGCAGCAATTCTCCTATTCGAAACAGCCATCCGCAAGTCCACCTATGCCGCCGGGAACTTCCAGATCTTCAACGCATTCTTCCCAAGCAGCAGTTCGCGGTCTGCCGCCGTATAGAAGTCAAGCGCGGAGTCGACAAATTCCAGTTCCTTATCCATCGGCAGTTCCCAGCGCGGACGAGGATAGCCCGTGCCCCAGATCAGTTGCCTGCCCCCGAATTCCTGGTAGACAGCTTTGAAAAACGGGTACGTGTCGCGATATGGGAATTCCTTGGTCAATGAAAGTTCGTAGGGCTCGCTCGCGCTGATCCATACCTGCGGATGCTTCTTCAGTGCGAACATCTTGCGGAACTCAGGCCACGGGTCGGAGAGCTTGAGATCGGGCTTTCCGAGATGATCCACCACGATCTTGACTCCCGGGAAACGGCCAGCCATCTCCTCGAGCATCGGCATCTGGTGCGGCAGAATGTAGTAGTTGAACACCGCGCCCAACTTTTCAGCCTCGCGCCACAAAGGGTAGTGCTCCTTCGAATTTAGCCACGTCGATTTCGGATGATAAATCGGGCTGAATCGCATGCCCTGGAAACCGCGCTCCTTCACCCAGTAGCGAAGGCGCTCGGCTACGTTGGGATTTTCGGGATCGATGAGGCCGTGGGCCACAAACAGGTGGGGATACTTCTCGCGCGAGTAGGCGATGTAGGAATTGTCCCATCCGAAATAACGGGGATTCACCAGCACGGTGTACTTGAGGCCGAACTCGCGCATCTGCTCGACCTGATTCTCAATGGGCGCAGCCATTTCCACCTTTAGATTCGGACGCTCCGGATGTCGGAAGGGGAAGCGAGGGTCGAGGGTCCAGACTTCCAGATGCGTGTCGATAATGAGGCGGGCGGGTTTGGCCGCCGCGGCCTGTGCGAGAAACGTGCGCCGGGTCATAATGATCTAGAATAGCCGCATTTGCCGCAGTTCAAATGGAAGCAGCCGCGCGGGAAGGTGCGCGAATTCAAGCTCATCGGAAAGCCAGAGCTGTCCCCGGCGGTAGGCGCGGGTGCGGCGGGCAACGGCGACTTTCTGCCCGACGTCGCGCTTTGAATGGCAACTCGGACACAGCACTGCGATGTTGCGCCAGTCCGCGGGGTCGTTGTTGAGATGGGTGACGTTCAGCATCTTGTGCGGACGTTTGCAGGATTCGCAGACGTTCCCCACGCTCCCGATGAGTGCCACGCGGAACCGCCGCCAATCGGCTCGATAATACTTGCGGAATTCGGGTCGAATCGGCATGCGCCTCTCAGCCAGCCATCTTCTGCCTGCTTGGGAATTTTCTCACATTTGCCGCCCTCTGCGCCGGTCCGCGAAGCTTCCAATAAAACGCTCACCTCGCGATCCGGCTCAGAGTAATGTGCCCGGCAATTCCGGGATCCCTCTTCATCTCCGCTGGCGACGCGATCGGAATGCGATGCGTCAGGCGGCCCTTCTTCGCGTAGCAGCCGGTGTTGATCAGGCGCCCGGAAGGTTCCGCCCGGTCGAGGGCGAAGCTGAAATCGACGCGCGTATTCGTCGTGGGCTTGATCGGCGTGATTACGTGCCGCCGGTAGAACGGAACGATCGTGCTGCAGACTGTGGTCCTGACGTCCTGGCCCGTCTTCAGGCCCGGCTTGGCGAGCGCTTCATTCATGAATCGGGCGGAAGTGTGCCTTTGGCCCCGCGTACATAGCGTCGACTTGCGCTTCCGGTGAAGACTCGTCACGGGCCTCGGCGCGCTCCGCGATGCACATCGCGCAGTTCGTCGTAATGGACCTGGGCCTTCAATCAGGCCCGGCGTTCCTATCCCTTGGGCGGTCCTTCCTTCTTGACCCGGGCGATCCACTGCTCGAGCGAGAGCCCCCGTGCGCTCTGTCAGGTTCTTTCGCGAAGTCTATATGGAGGCGGCACTCGACTCCCCCAAATCATGCGAGTTTTCTTAGGATCAGTTCGGCGAGATTCAGCGCGACGGCCGCGGCTAGCAGTCCGGGCCAAAGCTGGAGCGTGGAAGGAATGCTCCGGCCATCCGCCTGGAAGATCCGGCGCACACTCGGCTTGAACACTCCGCCGGTTGATTCGGCGATCTTCCTGAGCACGAACTCGTTCGAGCCGAACTCGGCCAGTTCGTCCTCCTGCCTGTAAAAGCCCGCCTCGGGAAAAGCTGGCGAATCGGCGAGCGGGCGTACACGGAACAATCCCTGACGGCGTCCGATGCGCACGCGCGCGCGATAGTTGCCCGCGGCCATCTTCGCGACCTTCACCGGCTGCTGGAAACCATCCGGCCCCAACGCAAAAATATCGGGAATGGCTTGCGGCTCTTCAACGTAACGGCCCAGACGGTAATCGACAACCAGTTCGTCGTTCGCGCTGTCGTATTTGGATACCGCTTCGGTCGCCTTCGCATGAGGCAGCAGGTCGCGGAACACATTCGCCCAAAGGCGGTCGAAGCTTCCCCACGTCAGCCACTGCGAGGCCCATCGATTCTTGATGTCGGACGTGAAAACAGCCGCACGTCCGAGGCCGAACTGCCAGCGAACAAAGAGCGGATCTTTCTGGTCGACGTTCAGAATCGTGTCGGCAGTGGGGCGCGCGATGAAGCGAACGTAGCCGCGCAACGGCGGCGCCTGGTCGAACGCGACCCCGTCCAGAATCTCCGCGGATTTTGCCACGCCCGCCCGCACGGCCTTCTCGACAGACGTCGACCCGGTGTGCTCCATCACGTCGCGCAGCAGAATCTGTTCAAGCCCTGAGGGATCGTTCAGGAAATACGACTTGCCCTTCGAGAACGACGCGACCTTTTCCAGGTACGCGCGGTTCACGTCCTGCCCGAGTCCAACTGTAGAAATCGTGACCCTATTCGCCGCGGCTTCGCGGGCTAACGGGATGCTGTCGCCTTCCTCCGAGATACCGTCCGTAAGCAGCACGATGTGCTTGTACACCGCATTCTGGGGGAGGACCCGCCGGTACGCCTCCGAGAGAGCCGGTGCAATCTGTGTGCCGCCGTCCGGCGTAATGCCTGCTACCAGGCGCTTGATCAGCGGCCGGTCCTCGGCTTTTCTGATTGGCACGGTCCACTGGAAGGAGTTGTCGAAAATGAGTACGCCGACCAGATCGATGGGCCGGAGATTCTCGACGACGCCGATCGAGGCGAGGCGCGCGAGTTCCATCTTCTTGCCTTCCATCGAAGACGACTTATCGACGATCAGGATCACCAGCGTGCCTTCGGGCGAGCGCGGCGGAGCGAGTTTGGCGGGCAATGTCCGGTCGAGCGCGTCTTCTATCTTCTTGTTCTCGATGTAAACGTTGCGCTCGCCGGCAATCCACAGCAGTCCACCCCCCTGTTTGACGAACTCCTCGAGACGAGCCTTGCGCGCGGGCGGGATGGCTTCGGCATCCCAGTTGTTGATCAACACCAGTTGATAATTCGAAAGCTCGTCCGGAAGGCCGTTCGGGAAGCGGCGCACGTCGAACTGGTTGGCTTCCAGAGTCTTGAGCAGGGGAGCCTCCGAGCCAATGGGGTCCTGCGAAACCAGAGCGGCTTGGGGCCGCCTGATTGTGACGGCATGCTCGAATGTCACTTCGCCCAAACCGGCAGCCGAGATCTTGCCGGCGACATCTGTGGCGCCCACGGCGGACAGGCTCGTGTGCAGTTTGAGCGTGTTGACACCCGGAACAATCTCCACCGCGCTTGAACCAACCGGCTTGTTCTCGGCGCGAATTTCGACCGAAACCGATGCCTTCGCAGGCGAGATGAGACTAATGTCGATGGGGAAGCGTTCTCCCGCGAAGACCTCCGCGGGCATATTCACCGATTCCAGGCGCAACGCGGGCTGCGGCTTGCCTGCAATTGGCCACGTGTCGACGGGAACTCCCAGTTGACGTACCTGCCACGCTGCGCGCACGACGCTTCCCAGGTTCTCGTTGCCGTCCGAAATCAGCACAACTCGCGGGATCAGACCGGCGGGAAGTGCGGCCACGGCCTCGCGCAACGCAGCTTCAAGATTCGTCGCGCGCCCGCCTGCCGACGCTGTGGGCCTCAGGTTCCATGAGGATCCATTCAACTCGCCGGCTGCTGCGTTCCGCGTGGACCGGGCAAACGGTATTACGCGCGTCCAGTGGCGGCCGCGGCCGTTCTCGATATTGGTGGCCAGCGTGGAAGCCGCGGCGAGACTCGCCGCCGGTACGCTCGCCGATGTGTCCACGAGGATCGCGACCGCCATCTTACTCTCGAAGACTTTAAGGCGCGGCTGCGAGAACGCCGCAAGTACGCAGGTGAGCGCCAGCGCTTTGAGTGCAAGCGCGACGCGACGCGAGGACCCGCGCCACTCCCACGACGCCCACGCTAGCGGGAGCCACGCGAACAACAGCGGCCAGAGGCGTTCGAAGATCATGAGGCCTTCCTGCATTCGTCCTGGGACGGACCCGAGGGTCCGCGGCCGGCGCCTTCTTCGGTCCGCCGTTGGCACGGGTCCAGGGCGACCCGGACGAACCGGGGCGTTCGTCCAACAATAGCCGGATTCCCGGTTTTCATGAGGCTTTCCTCAGCTTGAACAGCGCAAGCACCTCGGCTCCGGTGCGGCTTCGAATCAGGCGCGCGCCTAAACGCCCGTAAATCATCCACTCGACAAGCAGACCGAATGCGCCGAGGACTGCAAGCACGTACCACAACTCGCGCGGAGCCTGCCCGGCCTGAGTCGCCGTCGGAATGCCGCTCTTCGCGCCCGGCGGCGGTTCCCACTTTGCCAATCCAAGCTCCGGAATCGTCAACGAGTACACGGACTCGCGATTTCCCGTAAGAACCCTTACGGTGCCGGGCGCGCCCGAAAAGAAGCTTAGCGACGCGTTCCGGACCGAGAACGGCAGAGGCGTTCCGTCGGCCTGGAGGACGCGAATGTCTTCGGGATTCTGGCCCGCTTCGAGCGCGACACTGACCGCGCCAACGCTGCCGCCGTTTACTTCCCACCGCCTGAAAATGCCGGGTGAAACCCAGTCCAGAATATTCGCGAACAGGAGCGGCGCGGCGAGTTCGAAGCGCAAGGGAGAGTGCATGGGATGGAAGCCCATCACGACGGTCTTCGCCTTCCCTGGACGCGCGGCAATGACAGCGCCACTGTCGATTTCCGCGATCCGGATATCTTGCGGAGAGGTCTCGAATACCTTGACGGACTCAAGACGCGCATCGCGCGTGCGAAGACCTGAGCCAAGCGGATGCGTCGTGTTCCAACTCGTAATCTGCGCGCCGGTGACACTTCGCAAGATGGCGAGAGGCGAGCCCGGCGAAGGCGGATCGATCCAAACGGAATCGACGGCGGGAGGCGCCTGCGGGCGAAACCTGTCGAGAATCACAAGACCTACGTCACTTCCAGGCTCAGCGTATTCGTCCAGCTTGCGAAACCTTGCTTTCACGCGCGGCGTGGCTGATAGTATGGGGCGCAGCAGTTCGGGTTCGTTGGAATAGACCACGACGTTGAGCGCCCGCTGCTCAGGTAATTCAAGCACAGCCCGGTTATCGGCGGGGAAAGCGTCGTCGGGAAGGAGGCGCGCTTCCAGAAGCCCGTTGGCTTGCGTTCGGTATTCGAATGAAGTTTCCCGCTCGGCGCCCGGCGGGAGTACGAGCCTGCGTAAGCCGGCTGGCGCCCCGCCGAATACCAGCGTAATGGTGGCGGTCGTCGGGCGGGTGCCGTAATTTCGGGCGGAGACGAAAATCTCCCAAAGTCCGGAATCCTCGGCGGAGCGGCGGAGTCCAAGCTTTCGAAGCCCTAAGTTCTCGGCGGCGTCCGCGATGGGCAGCACACGCAAATTCGGCGGAGCGGCGTCGGCTGCCAACTGATCATGCTCGGAAATTCTTCCGCTTCCCGCGAAGGCAACCTCGCCCGCGCGTCCTCCGCCAATGGCGAGCATGTGCCGCGCGAATTCGAGCGCCTGCTCAAGGTTGAGCGCCGTGGAGCCTGCATGTGAGCGGGAGATTGCGTCGCGGAGCTTGTTGCGGTCGGACTCGAAACCCCCTGCGGGAGTAGAGAGCGCGTCAGCGCGAACGATCATGATGCGGTCGGTGGAAGGCAAGGACCGCACATAGGCGAATGCCCGGGCGCGGGCTTCGTCCATCAACGTGGGAAACGCGGGCCGTGCGCCCGGCGAACGGGCCGCCATCCACGCCGAAGTTTCGAGCAGCAGGACATGGTCGCGCGGGGCTGATTCCGCGCCCCCGAATCGAGGTTGCGCGATCGCGAGCAGAAGCAGCAGAATGCTCAACAACTGAAGCAGCAGGGAAAGCGGCTGTTGAACGTGCCGACGGCGCGTCACGGGAGCTGCGCGCACTGCGGGCTGCCAGAAACGCAACGACGGAACCACCTGTTTCCGGCGCGAGCGGTCGAGCAAATAGAGCGCCACCACTCCGGCCGAGACCGTGGCGAACAGCGCGAAGAACTGCGGAAACGTGAGGTTGAAAAGACCCATCAAACCACGCCCCGCGCGCGAACCAGCGCGCCGAAAATTACTTCTTCAAAAGCCATTGATATCGGGACGCTCGCGAATCGCCCGGAGTTTCGCAGGGCCAGTCTCAGCAATGAGTCCGAATAATGTTCAAACTCGCCCGTAAAGAGCTTGCGGGCCTCGTCGTCGAACTGGAGTTTCAGACGCTCGCCGGATTCGGCATCGATCAGTTCGAGTTCGCCCACCCACGGCGGCGACCGGTCCTCATCGGCGTAAACCTGGATCAGCATCAGTTCGTGGCCGAAATCGGCGAGGTACTGAAGGGGCTTCTCGCACCCGGCTTCGTCGAGGAAGTCGGAGATCACGATGACGAGCCCGCGCTGCGGATACCGCGACATGAACTGGCGCACAACCTCATGGAAACGCGTGGGGCCCTTTGCCTCAAGCGCAGCGAGGTAATCCATTACGGGCGGGAACTGGTGCCGTCCGCCGCCGCAGAGCAAAAGGTCGCCGAGCCGGTCGGAAAAAGGCTGTATCGCGATGCTGTCGAGACGCACAAGGCCCACGTAACAGAGAGCGGCGGCAAGACGGCGAGCGTAGAGGAATTTTTCAGGCGAACTCGCCGTCATGGAGATGCTTGTGTCGAGCAGCAGGCGAACGGATACCCGCGGCTCCACTTGAAACATCTTCAGAAACAACTTTTCCAGGCGAAGGTACGCCCGCCAGTTGATGGCGCGCAGATCGTCGCCGTGATGAAAGTTGCGGTGATCGAGGAACTCCTGACCGGCTCCGGCGAAGTGCGACGTGTTGTGTCCGCCGACCAGGCCGGCGAAGGAGCGCTGCCAGTGAATGGTGAGGCGTTCCAGCTTTTCGAGAAGGCGGCGGTCGAGGAGGGGGGCTGCGCCCGCGGATTTCATGGCACTAACTCACCATTGCGTTTGCGTGAACGGCCTTGATGATCGTGCCGAGGATGGTCTCCGGCGTTTGGCCGTCGGCATGCGCGTCGAAATTCAAGATGATGCGGTGGCGCAAAACGGCCGCCGCGATCTCTCTGACGTCGTCCACGCTGAGGTGAAAACGCCCGCGCATGAGAGCCAGCACCCGGCCGCACTCCACCAGCGCCTGAGCGCCGCGCGGCGAACTGCCGTACCGGATGTACTTGCGGGCGAGCTCGTGAGCTTCCTTTTGATCGGATTGAGTGGCCATTACGAGCGCGATCGCGAAGTCCTGCACGTGAGGGGCGACGAGAACCTGGCGGCAGACGCTACGCACCTGAAGAATCGTATCGCGGTCGAGCACGGATTCGATTTGGGTTTCGTCTTTTTGGATGGTGCGGTCAACGATGCGGCCAAGCTCTTCCCGTGACGGGTAAGTGACCAGAATCTTCATCAGGAAGCGGTCGAGCTGAGCTTCCGGGAGAGGGTAGGTGCCTTCCATCTCGATGGGGTTTTGCGTCGCCATGACAAGAAACGGAAGATCGAGCTCGTGGGTGGTCGTGCCGCTCGTCACGGTGCGCTCCTGCATGGCTTCGAGCAGCGCGGACTGCGTCTTGGGAGTGGCGCGGTTGATTTCGTCCGCGAGCACAAGGTTCGCGAAGATGGGGCCGGGCTGGAAGCGCAGGGATTTCGAGCCGCCTTCAGCGGTCTCGATCATCATGCTGCCGACGATGTCCGCGGGCATCAGATCCGGCGTGAATTGGATACGGGAGTATTTCAGGTGCAGGGCGCGGGCGAGCGTGCGCAGCAGGGTGGTTTTACCGAGACCGGGCACTCCTTCGAGAAGAACATGCCCGCCGGACAACAGGCAGATCAGAACGCCGTCGACTACATCCTGCTGGCCGACGATCACTTTGGCGATTTCCTCACGGACCCGATCGAGTCTGGAGACCGCGAATTGAAGTGCTGCTTCAGATTCCACCCGTCTATTGTAATCAATCAGCGGGCTTACTTTTCGGGGTTTTCTGAAATGGCCAGTTCGAGCGTCGGCCTGGCGATGGCTCCGGCGGAGACCTCGACGACGTCGGAGGCCGCGGCTGGCCGGCCGCCGATCGTGGCCATAACGCGAACTCGGTGCAGTCCGGCGGCAACGGGGCAAATACCGCACTTCCCGCCGATTATTTTTCCTTCGACCCGGTTACCGTTAAGCTCGACATCGAAGCCGCCATCGGCCGCCGTGCCGTTCGAGACGGTGAGGCTGATGGCTCCAAAATTTCCGGGCTGACTGGCTGATTGAACTTGGTCTTTCACCTCGTGCGCGCGGGCCTTCATCTCGCCGTCAAGCTGCGCGAGGTTACTCTGAAACTCGATTAGCCATGCCTTGGTCTCCTGCTCCACATGGCTCTTCACGGCCAGACTGAAATTCGTCGTGCAGCCGATGAGCTGATGGATCTGGGAAGCAGTGGGGGGCACGCCCTGTAGTTGCGAGGTCAGATTCGCCCATTCCATCCGGTACTCTTCAAGCGACTTCTCGACCGCCGAGGCAGCGGTAACGTAGCGCATCCAAGTCGTGGAGATTCCAAAATAGCGGTCGAGTTGAAAGATGGCCACCGCGAGAGCGAGAGAAAGGTATCCGGCCTCCGAAATGCCTGCGTAGCGAGACAAGGCGGTGGCTGCCCCTGACGGCAGAGTCGCTTTCAGTAAAGGAAGGAGTCCTCCAAGCGCTCCGAAGAGAATCGCGGCGAGGCGGAGGCGCGAGGAAAGCGCGGCAGGCTTGCGGGAGTGGTACCAGTCCACCTGCCTTCGCGCTTCCCACTCGGCGTACTCGCGCAGAGTCTGGAGCGAGCGTTCGGTATCGGAGGGCTTCCAGCTCAATCCAGATAGGGATTCACAGTGCGGATTTTTCGTCATGAAATTCAGTTGGGGCAGGCGGTCTCGGAATAAGGTAGAAGCGAAAACCTTTCGCAAGGGAACTCCCCCCGGCTTCGAGATCCGCACGGCGAGAAGCGGTCGTGCTCCCCCACTGCCCCTCAGATCCCCCGATTCGGAGTGTACGGCCTGGAAGGCGGGCTGTGAACGCTGCGAGGCTGCAAGCTGTTGAAAAACCGGCCAAAGAAAGTTTGCGAACTTTGTGACTCGTCTATACGCCAGTTGTCAACATCCGCGCCGCCAACGCGAAACCAGCGCGGCACTCCGCGGGCGGCGTCGCGGGCCGTGGCCACCGGGGGGATGACGCGGATAGTCGAATTGCGATTTCCGGTTCTCCTTTGCTGTGGAGCAGTGATCGTGAGGGTCGGACCCGTTCGTTCGGAAGCTCGCGGGAGATATTGAAGGGCGTTGAGCGCCACTTCCGCGCTCAGGGCGAGTTCCGTTTCCTGGCCTTTGAAGTGGCGCCGAGCCTGGCGGCTCGGGATCCCGTCGGCCAAACTCGGTCATCTGTTACACTCGCCATTGGGACAGTTCGAATGAAAACAATCAGACGGGTCGCCGTCCTCGGCGCGGGTACCATGGGGTCGCGCATTGCGGCTCACTTCGCCAATGCGGGCGTTCCCGCACTCCTTCTCGACGTCGTAATTCCGGACCAGCCCGACCGCAATGCTGCCGCCCGGCGCGGTATCGAGAGCGCCGCCAAACAAAAGCCCGTCGCCTTCTACTCAGATACCGCGGCCGCACTCGTCGAACCTGGCAACTTCGAGGACCATCTCGCCCGGATCGCCGAATGCGACTGGGTCGTCGAAGCCGTGGCCGAAAATCTCGACATCAAGCGCAGCCTTCTCGCACGGGTCGAAGTGGTCCGCAAACCCGGCACGATTCTATCCACCAACACCAGCGGCATCCCACTGGCACGGATTTCCGAAAACTTCAGTCCTGAACTTCGGGCCCACTTCCTCGGTACGCACTTTTTCAATCCACCCCGCTATCTGCATCTCGTCGAAGTCATTCCAGGCGCCGAGACCCATCCGGAGATCCTGGACTTCATCTCCACGTTCTGCGACATCCGCCTCGGCAAGGGTGTCGTGCGATGCAAGGACACGCCCAACTTCATCGCCAACCGCGTAGGCAGCTTCTTCGGCGGCACTATTTATAAGCTGACCGTCGAAGGCAGCTACTCCGTCGAAGAGGTCGACGCCCTTACGGGCCCGCTGATCGGGATGCCCAAATCCGCCAGCTTTCGTCTTCTGGATGTCGTCGGCCTCGATATCTGGGCTCATGTGTCGCGGAATTTGCATCATGCCGTCCCCCAGGATCCCTGGCGTGAGCGTTTCGTTCTTCCCGAATTCATGGAGAAGTTGCTCGAACGAAAATGGCTCGGCGAAAAGACCGGCCAGGGCTTCTACAAACGCGTCGGTAAGGGGCCTGAGAAAGAAATTCATGCGATCGACTGGACCACGCTCGAATACCATCCCGCGAAAAAGGTGCGCTTCCCCTCGGTCGATTCGGCCCGCAACGTGGAGAGTCTCCCTGAGCGGCTCCGCGCGCTCGTGGCCTCCGAAGACCGCGCCGGATCGTTCCTGTGGCAACTCTTTCGCGACCTGCTGATTTATAGCGCCTCCGTAGTCCCCGAAATCTCGGACCGGATCGTCGAAATCGACCGCGCGATGCGCTGGGGTTACGGCAATCCGCTCGGTCCGTTCGAACTCTGGGATGCCCTGGGCTTTGAGGCTACGTGCCGGCGAATGGAGAAGGACGGCTGCAAACTGCCGGAGAACGTTGCGGCGATGCGCGGAGCCGGCGCGAGTTCCTTTTACAAGGACGGCGAGTATTTCGACTTCGCCTCAAACGCTTATCGGCCGCTCGAAGCGCGGCCCGGCATCGTCACGCTGAAGGGACAACGTGTGGTGAGGAAAAACGCGGGCGCCTCGCTGGTCGACCTTGGCGATGGCGTGCTCGCTGTTGAATTCCATTCGAAGATGAATTCCATCGGCGACGACCTGACGTTCATGATTCGCGCGGGCATCGAAGAGACCGCACGGAACTTCGAGGCTATGATCGTCGCGAATCACGGCGAGAACTTCAGCGTCGGCGCGAACCTGATGCTTGTGCTGCTCGCCGCGCAGGAAGGGGAGTGGGATGAGCTGAACGCGGCCATTCATCGCTTCCAGCAGGTGAACATGGCGATGAAGTGCGCGCCGAAACCCGTTGTCGCGGCGCCGTTCGGATTGGCGCTCGGCGGCGGCTGTGAAGTGGTGCTGCACGCGGCGCGGGTTCAGGCGTCGGCGGAACTTTACATGGGTTTGGTCGAAACAGGTGTTGGCCTTATCCCCGGCGGCGGCGGCTGTAAGGAAATGCTGCTACGCGCGGGAGACGCCGGGGCCGCGTTCGAGACCATCGCCTACGGGAAGGTATCAACAAGCGCCGCCGACGCGCGCAAGCTCCGCCTGCTGAGACCGGCCGATAACGTCACGATGAATCGCGAGCGCCTCATCGCGGACGCGAAGGCAGCGGCACTCGCGGGCGCCCCGTCGTATGTGCCGGCCGTACCCCGCGCGGACATCCGCGTTGGCGGCCAGAACACGCTCGCTCTCCTGAAAGTCGGCATCTACATGGCTCGCCAAGGCAGCTACATCAGCGACTACGACGTTGTAGTCGGAGAGAAGCTTGCGCACGTGCTGAGTGGCGGCAGGCTCACCGGACAGCAGACCGTCAGCGAGCAATATCTGCTGGATCTGGAGCGGGAGGCCTTCCTGAGTTTATGCGGCCAGCCAAAGACCCAGCAGCGCATCCAGCACATGTTGAAAACCGGAAAGCCGCTCCGAAACTGATTGACATGCCCAAAGCCGCCATGCTCGAATGCCTCCCAGGTGCGACCGCCCTCATGACCGGCCTTGTAGGGCAGGCGGTTCCGCCTGCCTGCGTCGCGAAGCGCGGCCTATGCAACGGAAAAAGTCGAACCAAACTGAGAACCTGACATGCAAGAAGCCGTCATCATCGATTGCCTCCGCACTCCAGTCGGCAAAGCCCCGCGAGGCGCGCTCAAAACAACGCGTCCCGACGACCTCGCCGCCGCCGTAATTCGCCGCCTTCTCGAAAAGTATCCCGAGATCGATCCCGCCGAAGTCGAGGATGTCGTCCTCGGCTGCGCCATGCCGGAGGCCGAATCGGGCATGAACATGGCCCGCCTCGCCGCCTTGCGCGCGGGACTCCCCGATTCCGTCACCGGCGTCACCATCAACCGCTTCTGCAGTTCAGGCCTGCAAGCCATCGCGATGGCGGCGGACCGCATTCGCTCGGGCGGCGCCGAAATCGTTATCGCGGGAGGCAGTGAGTCCATGAGCCTGCTCCCGCGCGCGGGCCATGGGTTTTCCCCGAACCCCTGGTTCACGGACAATCGTCCCGAGGTCTTCATGAACATGGGCCTCACGGGCGAGCAACTCCAGCGCCGGTACGGCATTTCGCGCGAGGAGCAGGACGAGTTCTCCTTCCGCAGCCACCGTAACGCGCTCCGCGCACAGGCTGACGGACTCTTCGATGAGGAACTCGTTCCCATCGAGGTGGATACCGTCAGCGCGAATGGAGGGTCCTTGAATGGCGCGTTGAAACCCAGGACCACGACAACCGTAGTCTCCAAAGACGAAGGTCCCCGGGCCGATACCACTCTCGAAGCTCTGGCGAAACTGAAGCCGGTGTTTCACGCCACGGGCACCGTTACCGCGGGAAATTCCTCGCAAACAAGCGACGGCGCGGCCGCCGCTATCGTAATGTCCGAAAAGAAGGCGAAGGCTCTCGGCGTCAGGCCAAAAGCCCGGTTCGTGAGCTTCGCGACCGGCGGCGTGCCTCCGGAAATCATGGGTATCGGCCCTGTGGTAGCGATTCCTAAGGCCCTCGCGCTAGCCGGCGTCCACCTCAGCGACATTGCCGTGATCGAGTTGAACGAGGCGTTCGCCGTACAGGCGATCGCGGTCATGCGCAAGGCCGGTCTCGATCCCGAATCCGTGAACGTGAACGGCGGCGCGATCGCCCTGGGCCATCCGCTCGGCTGCACGGGCGCGAAATTGACCGCGAGTATCCTCCGCGAGATGGACCGCCGCAAAGCCGCGTACTGCATGGTAACGATGTGCGTCGGCGGCGGACAGGGCGCGGCCGGAATTTTTGAGAGAATGTGACCGAAGAGGTAACTTTTATGGCAACGGCGACAGCGGTACTCCCCAAGACCAAGGGCGGCGGATTTCTCATTGAAGAACGCGAACCCGAGGAAGTTTTCACGCCTGAAGATCTCACCGACGAACACCGCGCTATCGGACGCACGGTGGACCAGTTCTGGGTGAACGACGTCGAGCCGTACATCGAAGAAATCCGTCACGGGAATCACGATCTCGCCGTCAAGGTTCTGAAGAAATCCGCGGAGATCGGGCTCGTCGCCATCACGACTCCCGAGCGGTACGGCGGCATGGAGCTCGACCTCACCTCGCTCATGGTGGCGGCCGAGCATCTGGCGCTCGATGGCTCCTATTCGAGCTGGCAGGGCGCGCACGCGGGCATCGGCACCATGCCGATTCTGCTTTACGGCACCGAGGCGCAGAAACAGAAGTATCTGCCGAAGCTTTCGACCGCCGAGTTCGTCGGCGCGTATTGCCTGAGCGAGCCCCACGCAGGCTCCGACGCGCTCGCCGCGAAAACGCGCGCGGATCTGAGCGAGGACGGAACTCACTATGTCCTGAACGGCCAGAAGATGTGGATCACGAACGGCGGAAAGGCCGATCTGTTCACGGTCTTCGCCAAGGTCGGAGGCGAAAAATTCACGGCATTCCTCGTGGAGAAGGCGTTCGCGGGTGTGAGTTGCGGAGCCGAAGAGAAGAAGCTCGGGATCAAGGGAAGCTCCACCTGCGCCATCTTCCTCGACAACGTTTCCGTGCCCGTCGAAAACGTGCTGGGCGAAGTGGGGCGCGGCCACATCATCGCCTTCAACATCCTGAACCTCGGCCGTCTGAAGATCGGTCCGTTCGCGGTTGGCGGATCGAAGAACGTGCTCGCGATTTCGACCCGATACGCGAAGGAACGGAAGGCATTTGGCACAACGATCTCCCAGTTCGGAATGATCCAGCACAAGCTTGCCGAAATGGCTATTCGTATCTACGCGACGGAAAGCATGACCTATCGCGTCGTCGGAATGATTGAAGCCGGGCTGGAGGATTTCTCGTGGGATCGCGCCGACGCCGCACAGACGATGCTCAAGGTCGTCGAAGAATACGCAGCCGAATGCTCGATGATCAAGATCTACGCTTCGGAAATGCTCGACTACGTGGTCGACGAGGGCGTCCAGATCCACGGCGGCTACGGCTACCATCAGGACTACGCCGTGGAGCGCGCCTATCGCGACTCGCGCATCAACCGCATTTTTGAGGGCACAAACGAGATCAACCGCCTGCTTACCACTGGCATGCTGTTGAAGCGCGCCGCGCGCGGAACGCTTCCCCTGGTGCAGGCTGCGCAGGGCGTCATGGCCGAGATCCTCGCCGGGCCGAGCCTGACTTCCGACAACGGCGATGGGACGTTCGTGGCCGAAACCAGGCTTGTTCGAAACGCGAAGAAGGTCGCGCTTATGGCAATGGGAGTGGCGTATCAGCGCTACTTCGCGGCGCTCGACCAGCAGCAGGAAGTGGTGGCCGGGATCACCGATATCATCATGGACATCTTCGCCATGGAATCCTCGCTGCTGCGCGCGCGCAAGATTGCCGGATCCACCTCGGCGGCGAAGGCGGAGCAGTCGGCGGACATGACGGCCGTGCTGACGTGCGACGCCATGGCGCACATCGAGCAGACCGCGCGGACGGTTCTCGCCGCGTGTTCGGAGGGCGACGCGTTGCGCTCGAATATGGCCGTGCTGCGCCGGTTCTCGAAATATGAGCCCGTGGATGCGGTCGCGCTGCGGCGCAGGATTGCCGCCCGCGTGATCGATGCCGGCCGCTACGTTGTCTGAGCCGGATCGGCAGCGAATCGTCCTTCTGGTCGGTCTTCCTGGCAGTGGGAAATCGACTTGGCTTGAGCGGAACGGCCTGCGCGCGCTTTCCTCCGACAGCATCCGCGAGATTCTCGCCGACGACGCCACGGACCAATCGATAAACGCGCGTGTGTTCGCGACGCTGCGGTTCTTATTGCGTCAGCGTCTTGCGATCGGCCGTCCGGTGACGTACGTGGACGCCACGCATCTCAGCGCGGAGGAGCGGCGTCCGTACCTCATTCTGGCGGGAGCCTATGGTTGCGACGTCGAAGCGGTCTGGTTCGACGTCCCCGCCGCGGTGTGTCAGGAAAGGAACCGCAGCCGCGCCCGCGTTGTCCCGCCGGACGCGATCGAGCGACTGGCGAAAAAGCTGGTAGCGCCAACGATGGAAGAAGGTTTCACGAAAATCATGATCGTGCTTTGATTCAGCGCGGCCGTCGCCCATCACGATGAACAATGCCCGGCAGAAAGGGGGTTCTCGCGACGCGGCAATTGCATGCCTTTTGCGGCCACCGGTTGAAACGCCACGGCTTTCGATGTGCGGATTTGCGTGGAAAGCGGCCATGAGTTTCCCGGTGCTCGGGGAATCGGACTTCCATCGACGCGGCTCAGCGCCGATGTGGGCGCCCTACCGCAATCAGGACCCGTCGGTACCATTCCATCCCGATCAGGTTTTCGCCCCACGCCGGCTTGCCCATCGCGTCTCGCACGTTGAAGCGTGAATCCGTACTCGCGAACGTACCGCTTCGGAAGCGCGGGATTTTCAGGGTTGTCCGGGGTCGAGCGTCGCCGCGCCGCAAACCGGATCTCCATTCACCTTCGTGGCATCGCTACGGGTACGGTGGCAACATTCGCAGCCCGGCTTTACCCGCCGGCCTCCGCGCGCTGAAGCGGGCCTTCCCGCGCCGGCAGCGGCCCGCGCCAATTGGAGTAGACATGTGCGTAGTAATCGAAGTAATCGATGATGAACCTGATGGTGGTACGCCCCGCGTATTATAATCACACTCCGATGAGACTAATCGTTGCGTCGCTACTTTCGCTTGCCGCCGTCTTCGGCCAGCAGGCCCCGAAGCGGGCCTCCTTCGCTACGGGATACATGTACAGCTACTACGTACCGCAATCGGCCAGCACGCCGTGGCGGCCCGCGTGGTCACCCGACGGAAAGGAACTGGCCTTCGCGATGTCGGGCTCGATCTGGAAGATCCGGGTAGCGGACACAACGGCCTACGAGCTAACCGCGAACAAGACCCATGATTCGTCGCCGACCTGGTCTCCGGATGGCCGGTGGATCGTCTACACGGCGGAGGATGGGCAGGGTGTCAATCTGATGCTGCTCAATCTCGCTACGAAAGAAAGCGCGGCGCTCACTCGCGGATCGGGCGTTCACGCGGATCCGGTTTTTTCACCGGATGGAAAGCGGGTCGCATTTGTGAAGGCCGATCCACGCGGCCAGTACCATGTCTACACGGTGGCTCTTGAGGACGGCCGGGCAGGCGCGACCGTGCGCATCACCGAGGAAAACAGCTTCGGCCGGGCGCGGCTTTATTTCAGCCAGGATGACGACCACATCTCGCCCGCATGGTCGCCGGACGGTAAGGAATTGGTGCTGGTTTCGAACCGCGGCATTCCGCTTGGGTCCGGGGCCATCTGGCGTGCGCCTGTCGAGGCCGACGCCATGAAGAAGGCTAAGATGCTGCTGAGAGAGGAGACGCTGTACAGGACGCAACCGCAGTGGTCGCGTGACGGCAAGCGCATCGTCTACAGTTCGCATCGCGGCAGCCAGTTCAACAATCTTTACGTGCTCCCCTCGAATGGCGGCGAGCCTTATCAGATGACCTTCGGCGATTGGGATCACTTTGACCCGCGCTGGTCGCCCGACGGGGAGTGGATCGCTTACATATCGAACCGGCACGGGCTCTCGGAACTGCGGCTGCTGAGGACGTACGGCGGCGAGGACCGCAAAGTCGAGATCAGCCGCCGCGCGTATTCGCGTGCCATGGGAACGCTCGAAGTGAGCGTCAACGGGGCGGCGCGGTTTTACGTAACGGCAGGGGACGGGAAGACATACACACCGGAGACTTCCTATCAACGGGTGTCCGGGCGAGCGGCACTGCGCGACTTTTTCCACGCCGAAAAAAGCTTCGTTCTGGCCGTGCCGCCCGGACCGGTCACGATCGAAGCCGCCCGTGGAATCGAGTTCGAACCCGTTACGAAGAAAGTTGTAGCGACAGCCGGCGCCGTGACCTCAGTGGATATCGAAATGAAACGGGCGGCGAACATGAACGCCCTCGGATGGTGGTCCGGCAGCGATCACGTCCACATGAACTACGCCGGCAACCTTCACAACACGCCGGAAAATCTCATGATGATGGCGCGCGCCGAAGATCTGGATGTGGTGGGAGAGAAGGTCGCGAATAAGGATCACCGCATTCTCGACCATCACCACTTTACGGGCAAGCCCGATGTTCTTTCAAACGGCCAGCATCTGTTGAAGTTCGATCAGGAATACCGGCCGCCGTTCTATGGCCATCTCAACTGCATCAACCTGACGCAGCATCTGCTTTCGCCCTTTACCACCGGATACGAGGGCAGCGCCATCGAGAGCCTGTACCCGAGCAACACGGACATGTTCCGGTTGGCGCGCAAACAGGGAGCGAGTTGCGGCTACGTGCATCCATGGACTACGAATCCGGAGAAGAGCGGTTATTCCGTCGCCCGCGGCTTCCCCGTGGACCTTGCGCTCGGCGCGTTCGATTATCTCGAGGTTCACACCAGCGCAGGCCACTTCACCAACACCGCGGAGGTGTGGCATCGTGCGCTGAATTGCGGCTTTCGCGTGACCGCCTCGGCGGGTGAAGATTCGATTCTCAGCCTGCATGCCACTCCGATCCTCGGCTCGAGCCGGCTCTATGCCTACTTGGGTGGGAAGTTGGAGTGGCCGCGCTGGGTCGATGCTGTCAAGCGCGGCCGTACGTTTGTCACAAACGGTCCGTTATTGAAACTGGAAGTCGATGGAAGAATGCCGGGCGACGAGATTCGCCTCCCCGCCGAGGGTGGTTCCGTGCAGGTGGAGGCGGGCGTGGAGTCGATTGTGCCGCTCGAAAAGATGGAACTATTCTTCAACGGAAAGCCGATCGAGACCATTGTTCTCAACGGAAAGCGAGGAGTATTGAGCAAGCGCGTCGCAATTCCGTCAAGCGGCTGGTTGACTCTGCGCGCGTCCAACAGCAAGCCGCAGCACCCCATCGACGATAGCTACGTCGTCGGTGAGACGGGCGCAATCTACGTTTACAAGGGAAAAGAGGAGATCCGCTCCCGGGCGGACGCGGAATATTTTGTGAGATGGATCGACGACATTACGAAGCAGGCGAAGGAACACGAAGGATGGCGGTCCGATCGCGAGCGCGAACATGTACTGGCGCAATTTCTTGAGGCGAGGCGCGTGATGCTTCAGCGTGCGAGCGAGGGGAAATAGCCATGGCGGGAGGCGATATGACGCGTAGACAATGGATGGGCGGCGCCGCCCTGGCCGCCGGCGCTGTTGCGGCGCCGCCGGATTTTTCGGCGCTTCGCAAGGACTTTCCGCGCGCGCTCAATGAGACGTACTTCAACTCGGCGGCTCAGCACCCCCTTGGGAATCACACGGCGCGTGGAATGCAGAAGTACATCGAGTTCATGCACCTCGGCCCGGGCGGCGGGCGCCGGGATTTCTGGGAGCAGGGCCTTGCCGAAGTGAAGCCGATGTTCGCCCGGTTAATTAACGCCAAGGCGCAGGAGATCGCGACGTGTCCCAGCACTACGGTGGGCGAGAACATGATCCTCAACGGCATGGACCTTACCGGCGGCAATGTCGTAACGAACGACCTTCACTATGTGGCCTCGCTAGCCAACTACCTCACCCGCCAGAAGGAGCAAGGCCTCGAAGTTCGCATCGTCAAGCACCGGGACTGGCAGACTGACCTCGACGACATGGCTCGCGCCGTCGACCGCAAGACGAAGCTGATCGCGGTTTCCACGGTCAGTTCGGTCAACGGTCACGTGGAGGATATGAAGGCCCTGAGCGATCTGGCGCACTCGCATGGAGGCTACCTCTTCGGCGACATTATTCAAGGCTGCGGCGCGACGCCCATCGACGTTAAGGCGATGGGCATCGACTTCGCCTCCTGCGCGATGTACAAGTGGCTGCAGGGCGAGCATGGTTTCGGGTTCCTCTACATACGCGAAGACCTTGCCGGAAGCGTCGTGAAAGCGCGCGAGTTTACGGGACACCCGGATTTCAACTACCAGCCGTGGGCGTCCGCACCGAAGGCGGGACAGCCGGACTGGATCAATCACGCTTCAACCGGCGTGGCGGCGTTTGAGTGCGGCACGCCCAGCGTGATCACCTACGCGGGACAGTACGAATCGTTCCGCTACATCGAAAAACTCGGCGTCCCCAACATACGCGCTCACGCGAAGACGCTGATTGACCGGCTCCAAAAAGAGATGCCCGCGCTTGGCTATACGCCGATCACGCCTAAGGGCTCGGAATCTTCTATCGTCACGTTCCTCAGCCCCGATTCCAACGTAACACGGGCGAAGATCGGCAAAGCGGTGGCCGCGGGCAAGGCGAAGATTTCGATTACCGGTTCGAACTCCGCGCTGACGGTTGGCCGGTTCGGCAACCATCTGCGAATTTCGGTTTCGGTATTCAACAATCAGGACGATGTGACGAAGTTGCTTGAGGTGCTCTCATGATAAAGATCGCTGTCATTGCTTTTCTGAGCGCTGGCGCCCTTGTGGCGCAGCCCTTCCGCTGGACGCGCGAACAGATGATTCACCACACGCCGCTCAATCCGTTTGAGCGCTTCGAGGACGGACGCCCTAATGTGCCCGACGCGCTGCTGGAAAAGGTGAAGGGGTTGTCGGTGGAAGAGGCTTGGGGCATTCTGCGAAGCAAGGGGTATCGCGCGCAGTATCTTGGCGGCGGATTCAAGAGCTTGCATCCCGGTACGAAACTCGTGGGCCGGGCCGTAACCGCGCAGTACCTGCCCACGCGTCCGGATCTGGAACAGGTATTAAACGCGGACGCGAAGGCGGCGGGCATGCCCTCGGGTGCGAATCAGAAGGTAATCGACCTGTTGCGGTTGAATGATGTTCCGGTGATCGACCTGATGGGAGTCGCGCCGGGACACAACTTCGGCGGCGACAATCTTCACGCAGCGATCTACGGAGCCACGAAGACGGGCGCTGTCGTGGACGGCACCGTGCGTGATATTGAGGGACTCTTCGAGATGCCGACGCAAGTCTACTTTCGCGAGGGCCACCCGGCCGCCGTCGAAGGCGTGATGGTGATCGGCATCAACATTCCGGTGAAGGTGGGCGAGGCCATTGTGATGCCCGGCGATGTGGTGTTGGGCGACCGTACGGGAGTCATCTTCATCCCCCCGCAACTGGTGAAGCAGATCGTAGACACTGCGGAATTGACCCACATCCACGATGAGTGGACAAAGGCGAAATTTCTGACGGGGAAGTACAAGGCGAGCGAGTTGTATCCAACGCCCACTCTGCCGGAGCTGAAGAAGGAGTACGACGAGTACGTGAAGAAGAAGCTGGGGCGCTGACGTCGTGGCCCGCCGGCAAACACATGATCGCCGAAACCAGCGAGGCAGGGTGAGCCGCTAGTGTCTAGTTGCATTAGTTCTGGTACTACTGTATGTTGAGTCATGCGCCGAAAGTCCGCGAAATTTCAGCTCAGCGACGAAGAGATGAAGACCTTAGAGGGATGGACCCGCCAAGGCAAGACGGAGCACCGTTTGG
>SXGT01165995.1_pt1 | contig 25114 bp, 10 predicted proteins | sample 3176221 | NCBI WGS metagenome assembly SXGT01 (sample SAMN11356862, study PRJNA531348) | freshwater metagenome | isolation source: freshwater sample F1-120 | place: China: Fuxian Lake, Yuxi | collected 2017-12-25
CAACTTCAGGGACAATGCGAGCGCACAGGTGCACACAGCGCCAGAGGCCAGCGCCAGCTCGGTAACTACAGCGCAGCCCGACTCCACTGGCGACCGGACTGGCATCCCATCGCTTCGTGGTTATGAATACACCCTCTAAGAGGGTGTAGCTAAAATAAGTCGTGTACTCGTAGTCCTTGCTGAGCCGGCGGAACATCGCCAACCACCCGAACGTGCACTCCACCGCTCCCCGGTGCTTGGCCACCCTGAAGCCGATGGCCGGCGGCACCGCCTGGCCCGGTTCCACCCACGCCATCGTGGGGCTGTCGTCGCTCCGCTTGACGATTTCCAGCTTGATATTCAGCTCTTGCCAAACCCAGCAGACGAGGTCGCCACCGTACGCGCCGTTGGCGTACACCGTTGTGATCGAGGCAAACTTGTTGGCGACTTCCCGTAGCAACTCCTTGGCACCATTGCGATCCTGAACGCTCGCCTCCGTCACCGTCGCACCGGGGATAAGTCCATCGCTGTCCACTGCCAGATGGTGCCTGCGGCCTTTGGTCTTCTTGCCTGCATCGTATCCGCAAGGCTCCCTTTTTCCGTCGTCTTGACGCTGCGGCTGTCCACAATGGCATGGTTTGGCCCAGCCGACTTGCCACGAAGTGCGCGCCAATGTTCCCGTTCCTTGGCATAGATTTCAGAAAATCGGTCGTCGTTGCGCAATCGCCGGACCAGGCTCCACACCGCTTGCCAGTGCGGGTAGCAGCGCGGAATCGCGCGCCACTGACACCCGGTCCTGGCGATGTAGAAGATTGCATTCATCAATTCACGCCGTGCATGCGTTGATGGCCGACCGCGGCCATCGCGTTTCTTGGGCAGCAATGGCTCCAGCGTCGCCCACTCCTGGTCCGTCCTATCGCTTGGAAGCGACGATGCTGTCGGCTCCCGGCGATGCTCCGCGCTGTACCGTCGTGGCGCCGCCGGCTTGATCTCGACCGCAACGTGCACCCCCGGCCGCCGCTTGCGCGCAAAGCCAAGCCGCTGAAGCGCTGCCGCAACGGTCGGACTCGCCAAGCGCTCTCCCACCAGCGGCTCAAGAAACGCGATCAGCGAGCCCATGTGCACAGCCGGATTCGCGAGCACATGTGCACGCAGCTTCTCAGCCACGTCCGCCGTGACCTTTTGCCTGCGACCCCCGCCTTCGCTGCGCGGCTTACTCCCCTTGGCGTTCAGCGCGGCCAATTCCAGCACCACCTCGGCCGGAACACCAAACTGCTTCGCAGATCGGCGCAGCCTGTGCTTGCAGTTCGCCGCGCCCAGGCCGCTGCCAAAGCTACTTGACGGTGATCGAGCGAATCACCACGTTGTTGCCGCTCGGCTCGACGACGCCGCCGGTGTGGTTGATTTCAAACAGCACCTTGTAGTTGCCAGGCGTCACGGTCAGCGGCACGGTGAATTTGGTATCTCCGGCGAAAGTTGGCAAGCAAGCTCCCAGATTCGGATTAAAATCGGGGGTAGGCGTCGTCTGCACCCCAACATCATAGGAGAATGGCACGCTCGTCCCGAGGTAGATGACGTAGTCGTCGGCACTGGGCACAGTGTCGGCCGACAGAAGAATTCGGCTGGACAGCGTCGCAACGGCCGCCTTGGGCAGCACCTGGGTGCCCATGTTGCAAAACGTGGCCTGGCCGTAGACCGTCACGCCCCGCGTCACCGAAGTTGGCGGCGATTGCAAATCCTTGAGGCCGACGACGCCCGTCGTGCCAAATACCGTATACGTGGTATGGTAGTACAAGTCGGGGCCGACGACAGCGATCTTGCGGCAGACGTAGTTTTCGTTGGTCAACTCATCGACCGAACCGTCAAAATTCAGGTCGGCGCAAACGTAGGTCTCGCCCAACTTGGTCGGAGCCACCTTGGCTACCTCTGTGCTGAACACCGCCTTTGCGGCGTCTTTGGCCGCAATCGAGTCGGCCACCTTCCAGGTCAGGCTCCAGCCGGCTTCGCCCGGAAATGGCTGCTTGCCCGGGCTCAACCAGCAGCGCGCTGGCAGGTTGACCGCGGGACCAGGCCCAGCGTTCGGCACTTGGGTAAAATAGCACCCGTATTCTTGGCCGTACGGAGGGTTGTCGTGAATGGCACCGGCTTTGGTGCGAAAGCGGATCTGGTTGAGGTCGAGCGACACATCGGCCGGCGACCATAGATCCACCGGTGTGCACATGACGTTGTCGGTTGGATTGTCCTCGAGCGTGTAAGTTGCCGGGTTGACCACGACACATGCGAACTTCGGTCCGCTGGGCACGGGCGGCAACGTCGCTTGCGGCTTGGTGTACTTGGATTGCGCCGCGGCAATGGCGCCAACACCAAAGCTGGTTGTGGTCAATTTGGTGTCGTCGACACTCCAGGTTGCGTCGTTGGACAAGTAGATGTCGGCAACTGGGCTCTGGCTATTGGCCGACAAGTTCTTGACGGTCAACTCAAACTGGGTCGGCACCCCAGCCAAGTGCTTGCCGGTGCTGGTGCCAAATGCCGCCCAACTGGTGACTTGCAGCTGCGGAAACACGACGGTAAGCGGCGAACACGCATCGTTGTTGGCCGGGTTTGTGTCGCCGCCGCCGACCAGACGGATGCACGCGAACTGCGCGCCCGGCCAGACCTTGGTCAAGTTCGTGTATTCAAAGGCGACGTCCATGTAGGACTCGAGCAAGCCGGGCGTACCGATGCTCTTGTTGGTCCAAGCCTGCTCGCCTTGCAGCACGTCGCTAGCGTCGATGGCGCCATTTTTCGAGAGCCAGACTTGGAATTTGAGCTGGCCGGCGCCCGAAAACACAATCGGCTTGCCCTTGTTGGTGACCCATAGCTTGGCCGCAGCGCTGGCCGGGGCGTTCACGGTCGCGGCGAGCAGGTCGAGCTTGCTTATGTACGGATCGGTGGGGCCGATGCAGCCTGCGGTTGCGGTGTGACTGCAGACGCTGGCTGTGCAAACGTCTACCGTGCAGTCGTTGGCGTCGTTGCAGTCAGCCGCGAACTTGCAACTGGCACATCCTGCGATCGGCACCGGGGCTGCGCATTCGCCGTTGGCCGCATTGCAACTGTCAGTGGTACACGGATTCTGATCGTTGCACTTGGCGCCACCGGCCATGCACGCACCAGCCACACACAAGTCGCCCGCTGTACACGGATTGCCGTCTTCGCATTTGCCCTTGCCACAGCCCTCGCCGACACACGGCGCGGACGCACAGCCTGTTTTGGGCTGGCAGCTGTCGGTCGTGCAGGCGTTGCCATCGTCGCAGTTCTTGATTTCGCTGCCCGCGCATTTGCCGTCGGCGCAATTGCTCACGGTGCTGCACGCGTCGCCGTCGTCGCACGGCCCGGCCTTGGCGGTCGAACTGCAGCCGGTTGCCTTGGCGCAGGCGTCGTCCGTGCACGGATTGCCATCGTCGCATTGGACGGGGCTCGGCGCGCTGCACGCTTTGGATTTGGCATCGCATATCTGGGTCGTGCAGGCGTCGCTGTCGTCGCACGCTGCCCCATCGTCGGCCTTGCCATTGCAGTCGTTGTCGACGCCGTCGCAGACTTCGGTCGGCGGGGTAGTCGGAAGGCAAGCCGCACTGTCGGCCGGGCTGGGCGCATCTGCTGCCGCATCGGGCGCGACGCTCGCGTCTGCTGGCAGTGTGGCATCGGGCGCGCCCATCGCGTCTGTACCGACCGCCGAGTCCGCTGGACCAAGTGCGTCGGTTGGGCTGTCGCCGTCCGCGGTATCTTCGGCACTGGTGTCGGTGCCAGCGGCGATTGCGTCGGGGCTTCGGCTTGCGCTGTCGCCGCCTCGCCGGGCCGCGCCGTCGCTGGCCGCCGCTGCGTCGGTTCCCGTCAGTCCATCGGGACTTGTCGCGTCCGCTCCGGCGGCTGCGCTGCCGCTGCCGCTGCCAGCCGGATCTGCGCCACACGCTGCTCCGGCACCGCCTGCCAGCAGGGTCAGGGCCAACCAAGCGCGCGTGCTACGTTTGAACAACCATTTTGACATATTCGCGTCCGTTGTGTTGGCGACCGAGTAACGCCGGTCGCGGCCACGATAGATATTCAGGACGCGCTTGACAACCTACACCGTTCGTACACATTGGCACGCCTTGTTGCAGAATCCGCGAATAGCAAAGAGCAATGCCCGGGGCGGCAACGCGGTTAGCGGCCCAGGGCGCGCTCCAGCTCCAAGCCCCAACGCGCCTCGGCCTGGGTAAGCAACGTCGCGGCCGGTGTGGTCAGGGTCGGCAAATCCCACAAGCGGGCGCTGCCGTCCCAACTGGCGGTCGCCAACCAGCGCCCGGCCGGGTCGAACGCAACCGCGCTTACACGGCGGGCATGACCGGCGAGGACGGCGCGCAACTGCAGCGTGGTGGCATCGAGGATGCGCGCGGTGCCAGAAAGCTCGCCCAGCGCCAGCCAACGGCCGTCGGGGCTAAAGGCGACGTCGTGGATGCGGTCGCCGCCGGTGGCTGCGGCCGCAAGCGGTCGGCCGTCGCCGGCCAGCAATGCAATGCGACCCTCGCTGCCGACGGCGATTCGCGCACCGTCGCGCGAGATATCGGCAACCTCTGCGCCAGGAACGCTCGCCAACGGCCGAATTGCGACGTTTGCGCCGTCGTCGATGCGATGGAAGCCGCCCGCAGCATCGACTGCAACGCCATAGCGCTGGCCAGCACTGACCGCGAGATCTCGAAACGATTGCGCTTCGCCGGCCACCGGCGTGGGTGCGTAGGGCAGCACGGTGCCTTGCGCCGAGATGATGTGCAGGCCAATCGCGTAGGGCGCGGCTATCCGCGCGCCGCTGTGCAAGGCAACAACCCGGCGCAGTGCGCCTAGCTCCGGCGAAGGCAGGCGCGCAAACGCCCCAGCGGCAGCGTACTCAATCAGGCCCGTGCCAGTGGTCGACGCAATTGCCAAGCGCGCGCCATCGCTCGACCACGCCGCAAACTTGAGCACGTGGTCGGCCGGATGGTCGCGAAACAAGACCGCGCCGTCGCTGATACGCACCACCAGCAAGGTGCCATCGGCGCGCGCCACCGCCAAGCGCTCGCCATCGCCGGCCACCGCCGCAGAGGCGAGCCCGTGGTCGCGGTCGCCGCCGGGCAATGCCAGTGCACGACCCGGCAGCGGGGTTCTGCGCCATCGCGACCGTGCCGTTGCCGTCGCAGGTCGACCAAACGCGCATGGCGTCCGTGGTCAGGTCGTAGACTGCGACACCATCGGCGGCATAGCGCCACGCGAATTGGTCTGTGCTGCCGCCAAGCCAGGTGCCCCGGCCGACGGTCGCCTCGTCCAGAGGGCGCGCGCGACCCTGTAGCAAGTCGAGTGCCAACAAGCGCGATGGCCCCAACGACAGGATCGCACCGCCAGCCGTCAAGGTGCCATCGAGCGCAGCGCCCGCCGCTACCCAGCGTTGACGCAACGCGCCATCTGCGCCCACCTCGTACAAGGTAGTGCCGTCTGCGCGCAGGCACAGAAGTGCGTCGCCCGCTGCGCTCGGAACGACACGTAAACAGTCGATCGGCAACGGCAGGGGCGCTCCAACAAGGTGCGCAGTCTGCAGGCGCGCTTGCATCGCGACGCCACGCGCGGTCGGATCCTCGCGCAGGCGCAGGGCGTGGGCGGCCAGCACTTCAGCCTCAGGCAGGTGGTCGGCCCGTGCCGCAGTGCGCGCGGCCTCGAGCAGCGCTTGGCTGAGGTTGCGGTCCGCGCGCTGCAGCGCGAGCTTGGCTGTCGCTTCGGCAGCCACGGCGCGGTCGCGCTCGGCAAGCGTGCGGACAAATCGCAGGTCCGCGGCGGCCAGGTGACCCACGGCACCCTACGGTCCATTGACCGCTACAGCGGCACCGGCGGCAAAATCTGCAGCTCCTTCGCCGATACCAGCCACAACCTGAAAGCCAACGGTATCGTCGCCAACGTGGTCGAGTCACCGCAGTTGGGCCTGCAGTTCAATGCGTCGGTCAACAACAACAGCTCGGTGCTGAACGTCATGCGCAACCGCCTGTCCGTCGGCGGCCGCACCGATGACAGCGACGGCCGCGCGATGGTGCCTAAGAGGGTGTTTACATTCATTGCCGTAGCGAGCGGAATCAGGCGCCCGCAAGGCGAGGCGGAGGCCTCGTGACGACTGAGGCGCACTAGCAGTGCGCCAATGGGACAGTCCAGCGGACTGTCCAGGAGGAATAGGGCCGACAACAAAGCATGGCGGGATGGTTGGTTACGCGCAGCCGGCGTTAATTCGTCAACATCCTCTAACCCCGTCACCGGCTGTCGCCAGTGTGCCATTGCTACGCTGCGCCCGTGGTGACAACCTACGACGTCGCCGCCCCGCTGAGCCGCGGCGATGTTCGGAGGTTCAGTGAGCGACACGTGGATTTGCCGGCAATTGCGTGAGACCGACCGCACGGAGATCGCGCGCCTGATCGCCAGCAGCGATGTCCAAGCCCGCCTCTATGTGCGCGAGGCGCAAGCCCATGACCTTTGGTGGTTCGGCTCGGTGGCCCGGGATGGCGGCTTGGTCGGTGCAGCCTTGCAGGTCGAAGGAACCACGGCAACGCTCATCGAAGCAGTGCCCGAAGCGACCCACGTCCTCGGGCACGGCCTGCTGCAGCACCAGAAGATGGTCGGCAAGGACCACGGCGACCGCCACGTGGTGCGCGGACCGGCCGCGGCCATGGCGCGGTTCTGGCAGGGTTTCCAACACAATGGCCGCAAGGTGGTGGCGGATAGGACGGCCACTTTGCACGCCGCAGTAGTCGCCGCACCGAGTCGCTTGGACGTGCGATTGGCCGACGTCACGGACCACAAGCTCGTTGTCGAGTTCCTGGGCGAAGCGACGCTGGAGGCGCGTGGCTTTGACCCGCGGCGCACCGGGCGCGAGGCGCATGAACGGCGATGCCTGCAAGTGCTGCAGGCCGGTTGCGCTTTCGTCGCGCGCGATGGGGGCGCGGCCGTGCTGGTCGCAGAGCTAGGATATCCGACTGCGGACACGGCGCTGCTGGAACCGTGGTTCGTGCCGCGGCCGCTCCGCTCGCGCAAGCGTCTGATTGCCCAGGCGTTGGCGCCGCTACCTGGTCTAGCGGCGGTGGCTGGTCGGACCCTGCTAGCCTTTGCGGATGGCCCGGATTTGGCTGAGGCGATGGCGCTGGCCGGCTGGACAGCGCGGGCCACCTACCGAACCATCGAGATGCAGGGTTAAGGGGGACAGGGGCAGCCGCAGGGACTGCGAGCTGGGTGGGTCGCGAGTTCGCGCCTTGCAGGTGACCCAGCGCTCCGCCGTCGTCACAACCGGTCTGGCTCTACATTGTTGTGGCGCCGGTATCAGGGCCTCGCGACTGCGCCTTGCCGCAAAAACGGCTACTGTAGCGGCCTTGGCATTACGCCGGCGGGCACAAATTACCGTGACATTGCGCAGCAAACTTGGATGGGTATGGGCAACTCTCTTGCTCGCCGCAGCCGGAACTGGCTGCAGCGACCCGGCGGCGACTGCTGGGACGAGTTCGGGCAAGGCAAGCACCGGCGACGCAAATTCGTCTGCCGAGGTCCAGCAACGCGCCGGCACTGGCGCCGCAGACGCGCCAATGGCGACCGAGGCAGCCAGCGGCAGCGAAGTGACCGACGCACCCGACAGCGCTGCAAACCCTGACATGCAGGCGCCAATCGACGCGGTGGCTCCCGTCGACGCAAGCGCAACCCCCGACGCCGCCGCCGCCGACAACAGCCCGGAGGTCGCTGCGCCACCGCAATGCGTCACTGCCAGCGACTGTCCAGCAGCGCTGGCCTGCCAACTCGGCCAATGTTCGGCAAGCGGTAAATGCGAGTACGTCGCACAGGCCGACGGCAGCGCGTGCAGCGACGGCAGCCTGTGCACGGCCGGCGACGCCTGCAACAGCGGCGCGTGCCTGCCCAAGGGCGCGGTGGTCTGCGACGACGAGAACCCGTGCACCGCCGACAAGTGCAACCCGCTCGCCGGCTGCATCAACTTGCCGCTGGCCGCCAGCAGCGCCTGCGATGACGGCAACCCGTGCACGTCTGGCGACGCCTGCTTGGCGGGCAAGTGCCTACCGGGCGTCGCGACATGCCAATGCCAGACCCACAGCGATTGCGCCAAGTTCGAAGACGGCGACTTGTGCAACGGCACGCTGTATTGCGACAAAGCCGCCGGCCCGCCCTATACCTGCAAAGTCAACCCGGCAACGGTGGTGGCCTGCCAGGCCGGCGGCGACACTGCGTGCGCCAAGACAGTCTGCGTGCCCTCGGCCGGCCAATGCAAACTCATCCAAGCGCCGGCCAACACGCCATGCAGCGACGGCGACAAGTGCACCCAGGGCGACTTCTGCGAGGCAGGCCTGTGCGTGGCGGGCACCAACGCCTGCTTTTGCAAGAAAGACGCTGACTGCGCAGACCAAGGCGACGGCAACGCCTGTAACGGCAAGCTGTACTGCAACAAGGCCGCGTCGGTGTGCGCGGTCAATCCGGCGTGGGTGGTGCACTGCAAATCGGCCGACGACACCTATTGCAGTCAAAATCTGTGCAGTCCCAAAGACGGCAAGTGCCACATGACCGCCGTGCACGAAGCCAAAGCCTGCGACGACGGCAACGCCTGCACCCCCAGCGAAACCTGCGCTTCCGGCAGTTGCAAAGCCGACGCCAACATCTGCGAGTGCCAAATGGACGCCGACTGCACCGCCAAAGAGGACAGCAACCTGTGCAACGGCACCTTGTACTGCGACGTTGCCAAAGGCCGCTGCGTTGTCAACCCCAAGACCGTGGTAGCTTGTGCTGTCGACGACGACCCGCCGTGCTTGCGCGACACCTGCGACGCCAAGACCGGAAAGTGCCAGGAGATCGCGCTGCCCAAGGACGGCACCGCTTGCGACGACGGCAACTTGTGTACGCCGACCAGCGCCTGTCAAGGCGGTGTGTGCAAGGCCAGCACCAACCTGTGCGCCTGCCAGACCGACGCCGACTGCCAAGCCAAAGAAGACGGCAACTTATGCAACGGCACCCTGTATTGTCACCCGATAATGCACCAGTGCGTGGTCAACCCCGCCAGCGTCGTCAGCTGCCCTACTGTGTTTGACGAGGCGTGCCTCACCAACCAGTGCGACCCGCAGAGCGCCAAGTGCGCGCTCAAGCCGGCGTGGCAGGGCAGCCAGTGTGACGATGGCGGCCCATGCAGCGGCGGCGGTTGGTGCGACGGTGGTAGCTGCGCTGTCGAGGTTAAGCTTGCCTGCCAGTGCACCGCCAGCACGGACTGCGCCGCACTAGAAGACGGCGATCTCTGCAACGGCACGCTGTACTGCGACAAGTCAACCAGCAAGCCGCAGTGCAAGGTCAATCCAGCCAGCATCAAGTCCTGCCAAAGCGTGGACGATACGGCGTGCTGGCACAACACCTGTCAGGCCAAGACCGGCGCCTGCGCCCTGCAAGCCGCGGCAGGTGCTTGCGAAGACGGCAAAAAATGCACCGTGCTCGATGCGTGCCAAAACGGAAGCTGTGCCGGTATCGCGGCGTTCTGCGACGATAGCAAGCCGTGCACTGTCGACGCCTGCTTGGAGCCGCAAGGCTGCGTCAACTTGCCGGCGGCGGCGTCGGCCTGCAACGACGGCAACGCCTGCACCAACGACGGCTGTAGCCCGCAAACCGGCTGCTTCAACACGCCGACCACAGCGCTGTGCAGCGACGGCAATGCATGCACCAGCGGCGACGCCTGTCAAGACGGCACCTGCCAGACCAAGGCAGTCAACTGTAGCGACGCCAACCCGTGCAGCGACGACAGCTGCGACGCCAAACTTGGCTGCCAGCACGTCACCAACATCGCCCCCTGCGACGACGGCAATCCGTGCACCAAGTTCGATGCCTGTAGCCTTGGCACTTGCGCCGGCGTGTTTGAGTGCGACGACGGCAACCCCTGCACCCAAGACGGCTGCGCGGTCCTCGGCAACGGTTGCGTGCACTTGGCGGTGGGCCCGACGCCGTGCGACGACGGCACCGTCTGCACCACTGGCGACACTTGCAAACAAGGCAATTGCACCGGCGCCGCGCTGCTCAACTGCGACGACGGCAACGCCTGCACCAGCGACGCCTGCGACAAAGCCAGCGGCTGCTACCACTACGACAGCCCGCTCGGCTGCGCGGCCGGCGGTTGCACAGTCGACGACGTCTGCAAGAACGGCACTTGCGTTGCCGGCGCCACGCCGCGTCTCACCAGCTTCTTTGTCACCAGCCAACCGGGCGGGCCGGTCGCGTTTGATTTGTCGGGGGGCGTCACCCGCAGCGACGGCGGGCTGCTGGCATGGGGCGGCGCCGCGGGCGGCTATTTTGGCAGCCTCTTTGCCGGCAACGGCTGGGTCGGCCGCTTGACCAAGCAGGGCGCGGTGGTGTGGCAGGTCTACCAGCCAACGGTCGGCGGCCTTAAGCTGGGCCACGTGACGCAGTGCAACGAGCTTGCCGGCAGCATCTTGTGCTTCGGCCAGTCGCAAGCCACGGTTGCGCTTGCCGTGCGCCTCAAGCCCGACCTCGGCGCGGGTACTGTGCCGGGTGTGACGCAGAGCGCGGTCATCGACCTAGGCGGCAGTGAGACACGGCTCAACGGCGCCGTTTGCCGGCCCAAGCTCGGCGACTGCGTGGTGGCCTTGCGCACCCTGCCAATCAGTCCCGGCCCGCCGCAGGCCCACGTCTTGCGCTTGGACATCCAGACGCTGGCGGTGCTCGAGAGCGCGACCTGGAAGGACGAAGGCGGCGGGACCGAGTGGCTGGGCTTGCAGGGCGACAGCGATGGCGTGGGCGTGGTCGCGGCGGGCCGCACCTGGCAAGAGCCAACGCCGGGCGCCCCGGATCCGCTGGTGGCGCGCTATGGCGCAACCTTCAAGGCCGGAGCCAAGCAGGCCAAGCAACTGGCGGTCGCCGGCTACGACTGGGCACGCACGGCCTTGCCGCTGGCCGGTGGTGGCCTGTTGCTCGTCGGCGGCCGCTACAAGGTGGGCCTCGACAAGGCGGATATGCTCGTGCAACGCCTCGACGCCGGCTTTGGTCTGCTGTGGGAGAAGACGGTTGGCGATCCGGGTGGTCACGACGAGGCGCTGGGTGCCGCGCAGCAAGCTGACGGATCGGTGCTTGTCGCCGGCATGCGCCACGCGACTGGCGAAGCGGCGGCGGCCTTGCTGCGCTTTAACGGCGCGGGGCTGCTGATCGGCCAAGCGCAGGGCGCCGGCGTGTCGGAGTCGGTTGCGTACGCCATTTTGCCGTTGCCCGGCGGCGACTGGCTGGCGCTTGGGCGGGCCTATCCGCCGGCGACGAACGCCAACGCGGGGCTGCTGTGGCGGATCGACGGTTGGCTGAACAAGACGTGTGCGCAAGCCGGTGCCTGCGGTCAAGCGCCGGTTACGGTCGGGCCGCCGTGTGCGTGGCAGACCTGCGCCGCCGGCAAAGTGCAGACGCAGAGCCTGGCCACCAACGACCCGTGCAGCGACGGCAACGCCTGTACCAACGCAGATACCTGTGGCACGACCGGCAATTGCGCAGGGCAGGGCGTCGTTTGCGATGACGGCAATCCGTGCACGCTTGAGACTTGCGATAAGGCGGTGGGCTGTATCTATAGTCCGGTCGGTGACGGCGTAGCGTGCGGTGCAGGGCTGGTGTGCAAGGCGGCCGTGTGTGGAGCGAATTGACCACGGAGTGCGCCGCAACCTGCCTCGTTCGGCGGCGGGCGACGACGGAACCTGCCAGTTGGGCACGACCGGCAAGGGCTGGTCGCTCGACGGCCGCGAAGTCCACGGTTGGCACGACGGCCACTGGCAAGCAGCGGCTGGACTTGAGTAGGGCGACCATGCGCTGACCGTTGGCGCCCTGCCTGCCTTGCGCCAACGGCAGCTGCAGGCAGGATGTCGTACGGGCCAAGCCGTGGGGATAGCGCTCGCCGCCGCGCCGCCCAGCTACTCCTCGTCGGTCAGCTCGACCTGGCGTGTTTGCGTGCCCACCCCGCCAACGTCAATTTGCAGCGCAACCGCCTTGCCGTTGCCTTGCCACGCACCGTAGCGGAGCACTGCCACATCGGCAGCCCCAAGCCCAATGGCGGCGTGGCTGAACAGTTCGCTGTCCTCGTCGTCGATGCGCTCGATGTCTAGCGCAAACTGGCTCGCGCCACCGCCGACGCTCTGGATTTGCAGCCGCAGCACCCGTTGTTGCTGGTCGATGTGCAGCACGACGGTCTGGCCGCCAGCGCTGCCGATCGACCGCAGCGTGAATTCATAGTCGGCGCCGGGCGTCGTCACACCGAGCGTCAGTTCCGGGCTGTGCGCCTGCGCGGTCTTGTACCCGAAGGTGTGGCGATCTTTGGACACGCTCAAGCTATCGCGCTGGTTGGGCGGCAGGATCAGCTCGGCGACGCCAAACGTCAGGCCGGGCCCGACCACCGTGACGGCGCTGTGGTCGTCGCTCGCGAGGCTAGAGGTGTCGACGGTGATTTGGTAGGCCCCGCCGACCGGAACCGCGTACATCGGTTCCCGATCGTCGCTGCGCAGGTTGCGGCCGCGCAGCTTGACGATCACCGCGCCGGCAATGGTGTTGACCAGAGCCGCCCCTTGCCGGCCGGTGACATGACCGGCCTCGTCGGTCACGGTCACGTGGGCTTGGCCACGCGACAGGATTTGCAGGCGGCGGGGTGGTCGCCCGTCGGCCGCTGGCGCCTCGTCGGCGTCGCCGCAAAACGGGCAGTCGTGCATTTGCAGACGTGCCGCCAACGGCGACAACAGCAGCGTCTTGGTCGCCGCATCGCCCTCGTACAAGGCGTCTTTCTCAGCTGGGTCATCGCTCGCCTGGTAGCGCCAGGTATTGTTGGCGCGGTCCACCTCGACGAACCGTTCTTCGCCGGGAAAGACGCTGTCGTAGACGGCAATCGCCACTCGGCCACGGCCGCGGTCGACGATGCGGTATGGCGTGATGGCGTGGCCGTTCTGGAACTCGGGCTGGTAGATGCCGAGCTCGAACAGCTCCGCTGGCTTGCCTGCGCCAAACGCGAGGGCGAGGCGGTCTACGACTTGGTTCGGCGTTTGGTCGGCGACCTCCGATGAGGCGGTCGGGTCGACCTCTTGCAGCGCGTACCAGTAGGCAATCTCGCGTTGCAGCTTGGGATTGCCCTCGAGATGCAGCGCGGCAACGCTCGGTGCGCCGAAATCGCTCGGCGCGGCGCGCTTGGTGAAGAACAGCATGCTTAAGACGGCGAGACCCTCGCAGTGGCCGCCGTCCATTGAGTCGTTGACCTCTTGCATCCACTCTTTGGCGGCCGGAGTCAGCTTGCAGCGCCCTTTGGCGAGGTTGGCGCAGGCGGCGTCGCCGAACATGCGGCGCAGTTCGACATCGGTCAAGTTGGCGATGCCGCCCTCGTTGCCGTAATTCTCAAACGAAAACCCGTCTTTGTTGGGGCGAAAGCCGAGGTCTGCACTGGCGTTGGCGCCAGACGTGGCAGACGCGCCAGCCGCGGCGGGTGCGGCAGGCGGGGCAGGCACGGCAGCGGGCGGTGGTCGACTTGCGTTGCGGGTGCCGTGCGGTGTGCCATCGCGCAAAGCAAAGAGAACAACGGCAGCCACTCCAGCCACCGCGAGCGCGACCAAGCCCCATTGCCAACGCTGCATGGTGAACCTCAAGCGGCGCGGATCGGCGCGGCGCGGATGACCGTAGGCGCGCGGCGTGCGAGCGTCAAGCGCTGAGCAGAGCTGTCCGCTGGATTCGTCGTGCTCGGCCTGTGCTGCGGCCCCTTGAAGCCCGAACACCAGCGGGCGCGGATGCGGCTGCAACGCCACATCGCGGCGCAAAGGTGCAAAGCCCGCGTGCGCAACAGCTTGGTCTTTTCGGGGCCGTGGTCGGCAGCATCGAACCTGGCCACACCGGGCGAGTGCGATCCAAACGAGTGGCCCGCCCGCTGCTATGGCGCCGTTCGGGTTTCGCGGGGGACTTTCAATCCCACGGCAAGCCCGGCATAGTCGGACGCCCAAACCCGCTCGCAGTCACAGAATTGAGCAGGCCACTGGTTTGGATCGAACACGTTGGCCACCAGATCCGATCACACTCCCTCGCATGCTCCAGCTTTGCACACCTTGCCGCCACCGCACTGCACCGGGTCATGCTTGCAGCCGCCGAGCGGCAAGCACACGTCGAGCGTGCAAGCATCCTTGTCGTCGCAGGCGTTGAAGTCGGCCTTGGCGCACGCGCCCGAAACCGCACAGGGTGCCTGCCCCCAAGCATCGGCGCGCACCATCCAGGCATCGTAACCGCCAGCGCCTTTCGATTGGGTGTGGCCAGCGGCAAACAGGCCGCCCCCAGGCACGGCGGCCAGGCCGTAGAGGACATCACGGTTGGCGCCACCAAAAGTCCGCTCCCAAATCAGGTGACCGTCCAGGTCCAGGCTAGCGAGCCAGCCGTCCATCGACTTGGCGTCGCTGTTGGTTTGCGTGAAGCCGGCGACCGCCACGCCCTGCGGGGTCGCGGTTGCGGCGTAGGCGCTGGCAAAATAGAAGCTGTTGGGGCCGTTCCAGGTCCACACGACTTTGCCTGCCTGGTTGACGCGTGTGACGAAAGCTGCGCCTTTGGTCGACGAGCCGACGTAGCCGCCAACCACCGCGCCACCGTCTGGCAGGGCCGCGACAGCACCAAGCCACCCGGGCGCAGCGCCGGCAAGCGCGGTCTGCCACGTCTTGGTGCCGTCCAGCCCGAAGGCAGCCAGACTCATGGTGCCGCCCTGCCGCAGGCCGACCAGCAGTTGCTCGTCCGTGGACCGGGCAAGGCCGGTCGCAGCATCGCCTTTCTGGCCGAGGAACTTGGACCACACCGGCTTGCCGCTGTCGCTCGTGCGCATCACAAAGGCGCCCGCCTCCGGCTGATTACCGACGATCACCAGGTCGTCGTCACCGACCGTCGCAATGCCCCAGGCCTCGGCATTGGGGGTCGACGCTGGGCCAAAGAGCTGAACGGTATGGACCGCAGCGCCCAAGCGGTCCACAACTTGCAACACCGCACGTCCCCCAAACGAGTTGGTACAGGCCAGCGCCAGCCGGCCGTCGGCCATCTCGACGGCGCTTCGACACCAGGCTACCGACGTCGCCGGCAACGACAATTCCCAGCGCAGCGCCCCGGCCGGATTGAGTTTGCGCAGCCACGCGCCCTGACTTGTGCCGCCGCTGACCACAGTATCGCCGTCCCGTGCCACCAGCACCCCCAAAAACTCCTCGTCCTGACCGGTGCCGGAGGCAGTTCCATCGAAGAGTCTTGGGTTGCCCGGTTGGCAGGATCCGCCGGCGCAGGTGTCCGCGGCGGTGCACGGCGCGCCGGCCTCGCAAGGGTCCTTGTTGGCGACTTGCACGCAGCCGGTGGCCGGCGCACAAGTGCCTGTCGTGCACGGGTTCTTGTCTTGACAACTCTGCCAGGTTGGCGATGCGCACTTGCCCGCATCGGTGCAGGTCGCGTAGCCCCACGGCGAGAGCCGCAACACCAAAGGCTCTGGCCAAATCGCGGTGCGAGCGAGCCACATGCCACCGTCGGCGGTGCCCACCACATCGTGGCCCCCATAGGGCAAGGGCGTCGCGGCCAGGTTGCGGCCGTCGCCGTCAAGCCGCGTCACCGCGGCGACTCCTGCGTGCGCCACTGCAAGGCTTCCGTCCGGGTGGGGCGCGATCCGCACCACGCCACCACTGACATCCTTGCCCTGGGTGACGACTTGCCGTTGCCATCTGGCCACGCCCATCGGGTTGGTGCGGAGCAGCCAGTCTTCGCTTGGTGCCCCTGGGTTGCTGCGCAGGCCACCCGCGACGATGTCGCCGTCCGGCAAAAGGGCAACCGCATTGAGGAGGTCCTGGTACGTCGTGCCATAAGTACGCTGCCACTGGGCAACGCCGGCGGCATCGGCCCGTACCATCCATCCGTCGCTGCCACCCGCCCCGCGGCTGGCATTGCGGCCAACCGCGACCGTTTCACCATCGGCATTGACGGCGACCCGCCACAAGTAGTCATAGCCTGCGCCCCCGAATTGCTTTTGCTTGGCGACCACTCCGTCCTTGCTCAAATGCAGCCACCAGCCGTCCTGATTGGCTGCGCCGTTGTTGTACGTAGTTCCGACTGCAATCAGGCCGCCGTCTGCCAGCACGGCCACGCCGCCAAGCCAGTCGTTTTGCGCGCCGCCATAGGTGTACTCCCACAGTTTCTTGCCGGTCGGGTCGAAGCGGACGACCAGCCCATCTTCCGCGCCGGCTCCAGCCGCGGTCGTCCAACCAACGGCAACCGCGCCGCCGTCCGCCGTGCTTGCCAGGTCGTACAAGCCTGTCGAGTGTCGGTTGCCCACCACGGCCGTGAACCAGACCGGCGCACCGAGCGGTGACAGCGCCGAGACGCCAACCTTGTCGTTACCTGTGCTCACAATGGTCGCAAATACGCCGCCGGCCGCGCGCAACGCCAGGTGGTGAACGGAAATTCCAGTCTTCTCATTGGTTCCGACTTCGGCGACCCCAAAGAACTTGCTTGCCGAGCCCGCTTTGCATGCCCCTGCTGCACACGCATCACCGACGGTGCACGGGTTGTTGGCGTCGCACGGGGCCAAGTTGTTGACGTGCTTGCAGCCTGTCACCTTGTCGCAGTTGTCGTCGGTGCAGCCATTGCCGTCCTCGCAAGCCTGGGAATCCAAGGCGAAAACGCAGCCCTTGGCCGGCTCGCAGGCATTGCTTGTGCACGCGTTGCCGTCGTCGCACGCCTGGTCTTTGCCCTTGCACACCCCAGCCTGACAGCTCTCGCTTTCGGTACACGGATTGCCATCGTCGCAGGGCCCCTGCAGCGTCTGGTGCTGGCAGCCCTTGACCTTGTCGCAGCTGTCGGCAGTGCACGCCTCCTTATCGTTGCAGTCCAAAGGCTTGCCTGGGGCACACGCCCCCAGCTTGCACAGGTCCCCCGCCGTGCAAGTGTCGCCGTCGCTGCACGGCTGGCTGTTGCCGATCGGTGCACAGCCCTTCTTGGGTTCGCACCAGTCGTCGGTGCACGGCTTGCCGTCGTCGCAATCGGCCGCGCTCTTGGCCGCGCACAGCCCAGCGGCCTTGCAGCCCGCCCGGCCCCAAGCGTCGGCGTGCACCACTACGCCCACGGCGGCGCCGCCCACGCTGGCAGTCCCAGCCGCCAGCACGCCGCCGTCGGCCGCTGCGCGCACCGCATGCAGGGTCCCCGGGCCGCCAGAGTCGTAGTTCGCCTCCCACAGCACATGACCGTCGCCGGCCACGCCTGCCAGCCACGCCAGCGGGTTCTTCGGGTCTTGCAGCGCCGCGCCGGCCAGCACCCACACGCCGCCGCCCAGGCCGACGATGCCGCGCACGTCGCGGCTGCCGGTGCCGGTTTGCTGCCACTGCACAGCGCCCGCCTGGTCTACCTGCACCAGCCACCACTGCGATACCCCGGCCTGCATACGCACGCCAGCCAGCAAAGCGCCATCGCCCGCAGCCGCGACCCCAGTTAGCTCCTGCCACGGGTCGCTACCGGGCTGCACGGACCACACTGGCGTGCCCTGGGCGTCCAGGCGCACCGCCAGGCCGTTGCGCGTGCCGGGCTTCGGATCGGCGTAGCCCACCGCCAGCGCGCCGCCGCCTGGCAAGGCGATGACGGCGCGCAGCGCGTCGGCTCCGGCCTGGCTGCTCTGCCATTGCCACAACTGCTTGCCGCTATCGGCCACTCGCACCACCCACGCATCGGCCGTCGCCGCTACGGTGCGCCCACCCGCCACCAGCCAGCCGCCGGCCGGGTGCGCGGTCAGATCAGCAGCGATCTCGTCTACAGCGCCGAGCTGTCCGAATTCCTGCTGCCACACCGTCGATTTGCCGTCCGTCCCCAGCCGCGACACGCGCGCCTGCAGGCCCTCGCCCGCAACCGGCCGCACGGTCCCCGCGACAACGATCTGGCCGTCGCCTTGCACGTCTACTCCAGCCACGCCCACCGAGGCCTCGGCTGTACCCGCCGGCAACGCCGCTTGCCATTGCACGCCACCGGCGGCGTCCATGCGCTCGACATGCCACGCGGTCGCCGTTACCTGCCCCGACAACGGCAGCGGTCGCCGGCCCGCAGCCACGTAGCCACCGTCCGGGTGCACGGCGACTGCGCGCAGCTCTAAGTGACCGACCGGGCCGGGGTGCGTCACTGCAAACAGTTTCTCCTGCTTGCCCGGCGCACACACACCGCTCAGGCACGCGGCACCCAGCAAGCACCCGTCGCTGCTTTCGCACGGCGCGCCATCACCCGCCGCCGACACCACGCACGCAAACGACTGCGCGCCGGTCGAACTGCACGCCACCTGTTCACAGGCAGCGACCGCGACTTTGCAGATGACTGCCACGCCTTTTTTGCATACGCCCTTGTTGCACAGATCGCCGGCCGTGCAGCCGTCGTCGTCGGCATTGCACGCTTTGCCCTCGAGCGGCGCGGTCGCAAACGCGCACTGCCCGGTCTTGGGGTCGCAACTGTCGACCGAGCATGGATTGCCGTCGGCGCAGTTGGCGCCTTTGTGCACGCAGCCCGCCGCTGGGTCGCAACTGTCGGCTGTGCACACATCTCCGTCGTCGCAATTGACGCTGGCGGTGGACTTGCAGGCGCCGGACTTGCACGCCGCGGCCTGGGTGCACTTGCTGCCGTCGCTGCACGCTGTGCCGTCGGTCGCCGGTTTCAACAAGCACTGGCCGGTCTTGGGGTCGCAGGCGTTCTTGCTGCCGTCGCCGTCGTTGGTCTTGGGGCAGAACACGGCGCTCGCCGCGTTCTCTGCGCAAACTGGCGCGACTCCGGTCTTGTCGCAGTACCACACGCCATTGCACAGGTCGCCGTCGTCTTTCTTGAGGCAATCGGCCGCGCTGTTGCACTCGCACACGTAGTCGCCGGGCTGACACTTGCCAAACAGGCACGCGTCGTTCTTGGTGCACGGCAGACCGTCTTCGCACGCGGCGAAGTCGGCGACCGGCGTTGGGCCGCACTTGCCGGTCGCAGGGTTGCACGCGGCCTTGAGACACGCCGTATCGCCGCTCGCCGAACAACCGACCACCGTGCCCGGGTTGACTTTGCACTTGGCCGGCAGCGCGCCCTTGTCGCAATACAGCGTGCCGTTGCACAGGTTGCCGTCTTCCTCTGCCATGCAATCGGCGTCTTCTTTGCAGGCGCAGATAAAGGTGCCAGGTGCACACTGGCCGGCCTTGCAGCTATCGCCATCGGTGCATTTGCTGCCGTCGTCGCAGGGGCTGTTGTCGGCGACCGGTGCAGGCGCGCATTTGCCTGTCTCGGGCAAGCACTTGGCCTTGGTGCAAGCGGTGTCCTTGACGGACGGGCAGGTCACGACACTGGCCGGGTTCCACTGGCAGGCGCCGGACTGGAAGTTGCAGAAAAGCGTCCCATTGCACACGTTTCCGTCGTCCTTGCCCGCGCATTCGGCGTCGGACTTGCACGGACAGGTGTTGGTGCCGGGCTTGCAGGCGCCGGCCACGCAGATGTCGCCGGTGGTGCAGCCATCGCCGTCGTCGCAAGGGGTGCCGGGCGTCACCGCGGTCGGGGCACAGAGACCGCTCGATTTCTGGCACTTGTTCTTGATGCAGGCCGTGTCGCTGGCGGTAGGGCAGCTCACGACGGTGGCCGGATTGAGCTCGCAGGCTTTGTTGGCCTTGTTGCAGAACAGCACGCCGTTGCACAGGTCGCCGTCGTCTTTGCAGTCGGTGTCTGCGCCGCACAGGGCGGTGTCGGTGCCGCTGATGCAGGCGCCTTTTTGGCAGGTATCACCGACAGTGGCGGTCTTTCCGTCGTCGCACAGCGTGCCGTCAGCGGCGCTTGCTGTCGCGCACATCGCGGTCTTGGGGTTGCAGGCGTTGAGTTTGCAAGGATCGGCGCTCGGCGGACACACCACAACAGTGACGGGGTTGACCTTGCACAACCACGGGAACTGGGACTTTTCACAGTAATGCTTGCCCAGGCAGGCGTTGGCATCGTTCAGGCCCGCGCAGTCGCTGTCTTTGCTGCACTGGCACCAACTGGCGAGCGCCTTGCAGGACCCGCCCTGGCACACCGGGTTGACGGCGCACGGATCCAGACTCGGGCATGCGGTGCCGTCGGGGGCCTGCAGTGTCTCGCACGCGCCGTTGGCTGGGTTGCACCCGGACTTGGTGCAGGGGTTGCTGGTGGGCGGGCAGTTCACCGGCCCGGTGGCGAGTGTGCACTGGTAGGGAAAGACCGCGAGATCGCAATAGGGCTGGCCCGCGCAGGCGTCGCTGCCAGGCTTGATGCAGTCGCCGTTGGTCTTGCAGGCACACAGCTGCAGCCCGCCGGTGCAAGTGCCCGAGGCACAGTAGCTGCCCTGCGTACACGGGTCGCCGTCGTCACAGGGCGTGCCGTCGGCGGTGCCGGTGCAGCCGGCGGGCAGCGCGGCGTCCGCGACAACCAGCACAGCGTCTTGACTACTGGTTTCAGACGTGTCGACAACGGCTTCGGCATCGCTGGCTTGCGTCAGGGCATCCGCATTGCCAACCACGGCGTCCGCCTTCGCGGTCGCGGCATCGGCGGCCGAAGTCGTGCTGTTGCCTGGCACTGGGGTCGCGTCGCCGCAAGCGGAAAACAGGACCCAGGCACTCAGCGCTCCGCAGATACTGGCCCAACGCACGACGTACCTCGCTTTGCCCGCCGCGGCGCCCGCGAACCGCGTGGCAGTGAGGGAGTCTGAGCGTGGGCGCGGACAGCGTCAATGGTGGTGCGGGGGGCACACAGGGTGTCAACGGCCACTCGATCTGGACCACACTGCACCCACCGCATCCAGTTGCCGGATCTGCCAACAAGCCCCAAGATGCCGGCCCGCTCGGAGCCCGGCATGACCCTTCGCATCCTGCACACCGTCGTCGCCTGGGCGTGTATCGCCTCCATTGCGGTCATCCCGCGGTCGGCTACAGCGCAGACGCCTGTCGCCGCGCCGATTGATGAGGTCTCTGCACTCTACCTGCAAGCCGAGGCCGCCAGCGAGCGCGGCGATTGGAGCACGGCAGAGGTTCTGGTGGCGCAGGCCCTGGCCAAGGCCGAGTCCGGGCTGCCCAAGGGGCACCTGGCGTTTGTGCCGTTGCTGCGCCTGAGCGCCCGGTCCGCGCGAAAGCTGGGCAAGCTGCCGGCCGCCAAGGCTTTTGGCCTGCGTCTGGTCGATGTCACTGCCACCGCCGGCAAGCCGCTGCTGCACGCGGTTGCTACCTATGAACTGGCCGAGACGCTGTACACCCTTGACGACCTCGAGGGCGCTTGGAAGTTCGCGCGCGAGGCCTTGCGCTTGTGCGACGCGCTGCCCGGCGCCGACATCCAAACGGCCCAGGTGCTGGTACTGCTCGGTCAGGTCACGATTCGCCGCGGCACAGATCTTGAAGAGGCGGTGACCTATCTCGCGCGACTGGTCGCCTGGCTGCAGGGGCCGACCGCGCCGCCGCAGGCCGCACCGCTGTTGCCGATGGCCAGGTCTGGCTACGCCAAGGCACTGGCGCTCGTTGGGCGGTTGGCGCAAGCCGAGGACGAGGTTGAGCAGGTACTGCGCTTGCTTGGGCCGGCGCCAACCGTGCCCTCGCAGCGCATCATCGTGGCGGAACTGCTCAATACCAAAGCCCAGATTCGAGCAGCGCGCGGCGACTCCGCGCAGGCTTTGCAGGCCGTGCGCGCTGCGCTGCAGCTGCTGCAAGGGCTGCCGCAAGCACAGATGCAGTTGGCCGATTGCCAGGTTACCGAGGCCAAAGTGTTGTTGAGCCGGGGCATGGTCAATGAAGCCATCGGCGCAGCCAGTCAGGCCGTCGCGGTGATGGAGCGTGAGCGCGCTGCCAGTCGTCCGTTCGGGCACATGGCGCTCGCCGTGCTGGCGCGGTGCTACGAGCGGGCCGGACGCGCCGCGGACGCCATGGCTGCTCAGTCCAAGGTGGTAGAGATCCTGCAAGGCAAGAACGGTAGCCGCCACGTGCTGACCCTGGCCGCCCGCTGCGCGCTGGCAGGTCTGCTGCTGGCGGCCGACCGGGCCGCAGAGTCAGAGCGGATGGTGCGCGAAGCCCTTGGCCAGGCCGCCACCATCACGGGCGACATTCGCATTTTTACGGCCGACCTGCACTCTGCTTTGGCGGCGGCCCTGGACCGCCTGGGTCGATCGGAAGAGTCGTTGCGCGAGACCGAGCTTGCGCTGGCCGATCGGGCCGGGCGCATGACCAGTTTCATGGACGACACTGCCGATCTGCTGCGCAAGAGTCGGTTGCTCGTATTGCTCGGCAAGCCCGCTGCGGCGGTCTCCCCAGCCGAGCGCGCGCTGCGGCAGCAAGAGGAAGAACTCACGGCCGGGCTCGCGGCCGGCAGCGAGTCGGATCGGCGTCGGCTCATCCTCGACCTGGAAAATAGCACCGCCTGGGCGGTACACCTGGCTGTCCAGTTTGGCGAACAGGCGCCTGCTGCGGCCGAACTGGCCGCACAGACCGTACTGCGCCGACGCGGTCGGTTGCTTGAGGCGATGGCGGGCACCCTGCGCGGCCTGCGCTATTCCCTGTCCGCCGCCGACGCGGCGCTGCTCGACGACCTTGCCGCCACCCGCCGTCGCCTCGCTGCACTGGTGGCGGCCAAGGAGCCGCTGGCCCAGCCGTCCTGGTACGCGCAGGTGCAAGAGGTCAAAGCCCGCCTCGCCGAGTTGGAAGCCAAAGCCGCCGAAAGCGCCGGCGCCATCCCCTCTGAGCGGCGAACGGTGACGGTCGCTGGTGTGCAGGCGGCATTGCCGCCAGGGGCGGCGCTGGTCGAGTACTGGTCGTATCGGCCCGCACTGGCGGTGGCGGGTCAGTTGCGGCCGGCCGGTCCGCCGTCGCTTGCGGCGGTAGTCTTGCGGCGCGGCAAGCCCCCCGTGTGGCGCGCCATTGGCGCTGAGCAGGAACTGTCGGAGGCGGTGGGTGCCTGGGCAGACAAGCTCCGCAACCCGCGCGTGTCTGACGTCGACGCGGCGGGCGCAAAGGTCGCGCAGTTGGCGTGGGCGCCGCTCAGCCCAGCCTTGCAGGGCGCAGACCAGTTTTTCGTCGTGCCAGACGGCGCGCTGGCCAAAGTCCCGTTTGGCGCGTTGCCTGTGGGTCAGACCGCCAACGGCAGCGCTCGCTACCTGGTCGAGACCGGCGCCGTGGTGTGGCTGGGCAGCGGCCGCGACCTGCTTGCGCCATCGGTCCGTACACCGCGCCAGCCGCCTTTGCTGTTTGCCGATCCCGAGTTCGGACCAGGTGCGCTCGGCCAACTGCCCGGTGCCCGCCAGGAGGGCAAAGCCATTGCTGAATTGTTGGGCGCTGGCGCCATGCTTCACGTCGGCCTGGCGGCGTCGCGTGCAGCGCTCGAGGCGGCGCGCGGCCCGGCGGCAGTCCACCTCGCGACCCACGGTTGGTTCAGCTTGGGTCAGACCTTCGACAACCCACTGCTGGGCAGCGGCATCGCGCTGGCGGGCGCGAACGCCGGCCCCGGCAAGCTGACCGCGCTCGACGTCGCCAACCTCGACCTGCACGGCACGCAACTGGTGACGCTGAGCGCCTGCGAGACCGGCCTGGGCGTGCAGTACCGCGGCGACGGCGTCTATGGCTTGCAGCGTGCGTTGCACCTGGCTGGAGCGCAGAGCGTGGTGATGAGCCTGTGGACGGTGGACGACGAAGCGACCCGGCAATTGATGGTCGCTTTCTATGGCGCTCTTGCCAAGGGTACGCCACGCGCGACGGCTTTGCGGCAGGCGCAGCTCGCGTTGCTCAACCAGCGGCGCGGCGGGACCAAAGCCGCGACTGCGGTGGGACAGCGCAGCGCAGAAGTAGTGGGCGCCGAGCCAGCCAGCGAGGTCGCCGCAATCAATCCGGCGCATCCGTACTGGTGGGCGGCGTTCGTCCTGACGGGCGAGGGCGGCAAGGTGGTGGGGTTGGTGGGTAAGTAAATTCGCGTGGCAGCCCGCGCGCCGTGTCGGCGAGGCAACAAGCCTGCCATGCCCAGAGCGCTGCTGGTCCGCCGGTAAGTTCCATCTGCCTGGCGGTGGTGAGCGCAAGGAACGCTTTGGCGCATCACACGGGGCCGCGTCGCCTGGGGTGGCGCGGTTTGCCCACCCGCGGTCAGATTGTCGCCGTCATCGAGGCACAAACCAAGGCGGCAACGCGTTACTGGTTACCTGGGCCGCGCGCGCAAGGTCAGCTGTGCCTTCTGGCTGGGGCCAGGCTCAGCTGGCTTGCCAGTCAACATCAGGGCAAAGTCAGGCATAGGGCCATGCACTGGCGCACGGTCGCTGGCCACAGCACCTGGTCGCGGGCTGTTTGGCGCGAGCGCTTGAGGTCGCCAGCGCCGGCCACCACGTTCGGCTAGATCGTCACCGACGTGCTGACAGGCGAGGTTACAGCCACAGAACCGCGCCAGCAGCACGCGCCCTCACGGTCGCGGCCCTTGCTGTCATTGTCGGAAAAACACGACAAGTGGCCGTGATTCCATCGTGACGGACGTCCGCCACTTTCAGGCGGTCGCCCTTGACAGGCGTCAATGCTCCCAGCCGCCGCATGTGCACAATGGGACAGTTCGCCGCAGTCCCCGCGGCGGCTGTCAGACCCCGACCGTGACAACAATGCATAGCGTTCCGCCACCTTGTAGCTCGGTGTTTGGCTGCGACTGCCAGCAATGCGTTTTCGCGCCTGCCCGAGTCGTGATGGCCAGGAACCCGGTCTTTGCGGCAGGCGAGGCCGCAGGCATGGCTTGGATTGTGCAGTCTGGCCTCGTCAAGCTGGTCGCCTATGACAATAGCGGGCGTGAGTTTCTGCTGGACCTGGTTGGCCCTGGCGAGATGATTGGCAGCGAAGCGTGCTTTGGCGAGGCGTACACCTGCACGGCCGTAGCGGTGGCGGACAGCGAACTTTGTGCGATTCGCTGCGAGCACAAGACGCTAACCATGCAACAACTGCGGTACGTTGCGAAGACGGCGCAGGGCCAAGGGCGCAGATCGCAGAGAGTGCGCTTGACCACGAAGGCATAGCTAGCAGAATCAACTGGTTGGCGACATGCCTGTTCGGTTATGTGTGGTCGTCATGTAAGGCCGCTGATTTACAGACACTTTGAAGGCAGTCTGGGC
>SXGT01663680.1_pt1 | contig 25111 bp, 23 predicted proteins | sample 3176221 | NCBI WGS metagenome assembly SXGT01 (sample SAMN11356862, study PRJNA531348) | freshwater metagenome | isolation source: freshwater sample F1-120 | place: China: Fuxian Lake, Yuxi | collected 2017-12-25
ATCCTGACACACGACCCGTTCCTCATCCGACAGCCGGACGATATACTTCTTGTACATGTGACACCTCCTTGTGTGCCTGGAAGTGTCGCCGAAATCGTCAGCTGCGCCAACCCCAACATTTAGCGTGGGTCAGGCACTAGGTCAGGCTTTCCAGCCTGACCGTCAGGCTGGAAAGCCTGACCTACGTGATGAGATAATCATAGCCGAGAGGCACGTTGGATGCAACGAACACTCCCCGTTTTCCAACAATATTAAGCTTTCGGCCCAACGCCGATTCGGCAACGAATAATGAGCAGGAAATGGCTATAACATCAAGATGAGAAAAACTCCCGATGGCCTGGGCGAATGCCATCGGGAGAGAAGGTGGAGACGAACCCGTCGAGCGATGAGGAATTATCGTCGAAACAGGGTCCTCTCGCAATGCCCTGAATCGGTCATGTTGGGGCAGAAATATGGTAACCGTTCACCGCTCTCCCCCTGAGTTGAGTATAGAGGGAGAGGGGAGGTGAACGGTTATGAAATTTGTGGTGGATTGCGGCGGCGAGGGGGAGAATTGATGTTGCTGCAGTTGGTTTGCACGGATCAATCGCTCGTCAAGGGGCCAGCCCATCTGGCGGCGGGCGAGTCGTATTCGGTCGGACGCTCCTCGCGCTGCGCGTTTCTGCTCAACGACCGCTCCGTGTCCCGCCGACATGCCCAATTGACCCCCGGCACTGCCACGATTCTTGTCAAGGACCTGAAGAGCCGCAACGGAACCTTCGTCGGCGGCTTGAAGATCGTGGAAGCCGAGGTCGAAGTGGGACAGGTCATTTGCTTCGGCAAGGCCAGCTTTCAAGTGATCACGAAGCATCCACAGGACGGCAACGACACTTCCGCGCTGTCCACTTTCGTCGTGGCCGTCGGTCGCAGCGCCGAGCAAGTCGCCTTGGGGCAGCTCTCCGAGGCGCAGCGGCGCGTCTTGGACTTGCTATTGACGGGACGCGCCGAGAAAGAGGTCGCGGCGCGTCTGGAGGTTAGCCCGCACACCGTGCATAATCACGTCAAGGAAATCTATCGCAAGATGGGGGTCAACTCGCGGCCCGAATTGCTCGCGTTGTTCGTCTCGGATGCGAAGAAAAAAACGCTGGGGCAGTGAGTGCTCAGGCTTCTGGCGCGGGCGGACAAAATCAATGATTGAAGCGAAACTCCGCCGAGGTCACCAGCGCCCAGGCGAGATCCTGCAACGCCGTCTGTCGATCGACGCCGCGCCGCGCGAGATAGTCCGCGACTTCCTTGCGCTCGCCATCCGAAGGCATGCGCGTCAGTACGCTCAAGTAAAGCTCCTCCGCGACCAACCGCGCATCCATCTGCGTATTCAAGCGGCCGATCAGGCTTCCCGACCGCGGCGTCAGCCAATCGCGCAGGGTCGGGCCGTTCGTCAGGAATAGCGTCTGATCGAGCGTCGCCTCGAAATCCTGGCTGAAGGCGTTCTCGCCTGGTTGGCTCGCGAACAGATTGACCACCGGCGCCGCCTGGCCCATAAACTTGGCGTACAGCGCCGCCTCGGTCGCCTTCGGCTGGGCCTTTCGCTCGGCGGCCATCATGCCAGTCGCTTGCAGCAGGCTGAGCGCGAACTGCTCCGGCGTCATCGCCTTGATTGCCGCGACCGCGAACGTCTTCGGATCGACATCCTTCCCCTTGGGCGCCTCGCTGGATCGCTGATACGTTTCGCTCAGAATGATCGCCCGGATCAACGCCTTCACGTCATATTTGCTGGCCGTGAATTCGTCCGCCAACATTTGCAGGAGTTCCGGGTGCGAGGGCCGATTGTCGGGATGATCGTATTCGACCGGATCGATGATGCCGCGCCCCATCGTGAAATACCACAGCCGATTGGCGGTGGCGCGGGCGAAACGCGGATTTTCCTTGCTCGTGATCTGCTCTGCAAGCTGAGCGCGGCGGCTGAACTTCGGGATGCCGCGTTCCCCTTTCGGCACGGCCTTGAGGTACTCTTCACCCTTCGGGAATTTCGGCTCCGCCAACGCTTTGCCGTCCGGCAACTTGGGCCCGGTGTTCTTCGTCACCTTAGGCACGAACACGGACTGGAATGTGACATCTCCTTCGGCCTTCTCGGCATAGACGGAAACCTTGGTGCTCTTGTCGGCGAAGACGTAGCTGCGATTGAGAAACGCCATCACCCCGTAGTAATGATCCTGCTTGTAGGCATCAACGAGCGGATGATCGTGGCACTGGGCACAGTGCAGATTCATGCCCAGAAAGAGGCGGGTGATGTCCTTGGTGAGGACATTGGGCTCGCCGTCGCGGTCGAGATAGAACTTGGCGGGCGCGCGTTTCTTCGCATCGATGCCGTCGGCGGAGAGGATGTCGCGGACGAACTGATCGTACGGCGTGTTGGTTGCGAAGGAGGTTTGCAGGAAGTCGCGCCATTCGGGCCGTTTCACGTGTTTGTCGGGCCGGCGATCCATCAACAGCACATCGAAGAGGTTAGTCATGTGCCGGGCGTAGCCGTCGCCGGCCAGGAGATTGTCAACGAGTTTGACGCGCTTGTCTGGTGCGTTTTCGCTCAAGAATGCGCGGGCCTCCTCGACGGACGGAACGACGCCTGTCAGGTTGAGATAGACGCGACGCAGAAACTCGGCGTCGCTGGCACGCGGGGCGGCGTCTTTTGCGCCCTTCTGTATGTGTTGATCGATACGCTGATGCAGCGGCGCCTGGGCCAAGGCGGCGTTGACGAGGACAAACGTCAAGACAACTGCGGTCCACGCGTGGCGTGTGTTAGAGATGTGCGTCATGTGCGGACTCCTGACGAATAGAAATCAGGCGGGAGCTTTGGCGGGTATGTGGTGAAGCCTACTCGACTTACGTGCGAGTTTCAAGCGATTTCCGTGGGTTCACGTTTTCGCGGCGTCCGGCGAACGCTAAGCCGCAAGCGGCAAACGAAAACGCCTCGGCAATTTGCCGAGGCGTGTTAGAAACCGTGAGGGCGGCATATTCCGCTTAATGTGAGGCGATCTCCTTCAGCCAGGACACCGGGATCGGCCGCTCGGTGTCGTCGTCGACGAAGCACCAGTGTTGCAACGACGCATCGCCCAGGCGCCAGGAGAAGAACGCCCGGCGATTGTTCACCATCGTCGGAAAACCTATGCAGCCTTCGAGTTCGTTCAAGACGATCAGGCCCAGTTCACGCAGTTCGGCGTGGGCGACTTCCAGGTCCTTGTCGGCCTTGGCCAATTCTTCCTTGACCTCGTAGCGGCGTTTTCGGCCGGGCCAATCGAGAGAGTGCCGCTTGCGATCGAGCGTTTCTTCTTCAGGCCGCAGGCGTGCGATGGCCTGATGGCTCGTCATGAGCTCGCCAGCGATCTGTTGCACCAGGGGAAGCATCTTCTGGACGGTGGTCAAACTGAGAACGACTTCGGTCCGTTCAGGTGATTCGGAAGCGTCGGAAGTCGAGAAACTTCTGGAACCGCTCATGTGAGTCCTCCCCTTTTGTGTTAGGAGACGGCCACCCTAGATCTCTTCTTACATCATACGTCGGAAAGCAAGGCCCGTCGTCTGAAATTGAATGAGAATTTGTCAGGAAGCTTGCGCGCTATTCATGACAGGTTTTACACTCGGCGTAGTCCACCAGGCACACCCAGACTTTTGCGGTTTTTAGTTCGCGCATCATTTCACGAACACACATTCCGCGCCGCCGCGGATGCAACGCCGCTGAACTTATTCTTGTTATTTTCCGCGATTGTGTTCGCTTTCCTCAAAGGCGAGCCTGTAGAATCCAGGGACTCCCTCAATTCGCAGAAGATTCCATTACGACCAATGGATCCCTTATGAAGACCGCGCCTCCCGCCCTGCCCACGTGCATTACGTGCCAAACCGCGCTCGATCCCAATGGCACATGCCCCCGTTGTCGGGCCCCCGAGGACTGGAACGATCAAGTCGAGGCGCTCGACTTCGTCTTGCGCCGGCTGCGCGAATGGCATTCCCTCAGCAAGCTGACCGATCGGCAGATTCAGACGTGCAACGAGAACCATGAGAAACGTCGGCAAGCGATGGTGGCTGCGGGCGCGGCGCATCAAACTTTCCGTTGCGACGATACTTTTTCACGCCGCGACGAATGCTGGAGTTGCAAGGAGTATTTGTACACTAATTCTTCGCACTGCCCTTCTTGCGGCGTCCCGGTCACTGATTCTCGAGTGCGTTCGCTGCGCTCGTGGATCTACCTGGCCGGCGAGCTCGAAAGCATGGAAAATAGCGGCCTGCTGTCGTCGCGGCAAGCCCACGAGCTGTTGGCTGAGACGCAGGAACACATCAACGGACTGCATCACAAATTGAAGCGCGACCGGGCGAAGATGGTGATCCCCGTCACGGTAGCGCCGCCCGCCGCCGTGCCCGTGACGCCGGCTGTAACCGAAGCGGAGTCGGCTGGCCCCAAGGAACCACGCCGCCCCATCTTGGAGATTCTCCTCGATCCGCACAGCATCCAGTGGCTCCTGGCCATCGGCGGCGCGATGGGCGTCTTGGGCCTGATCATCTACCTGGTGGCCCTCGGGATTTTCGAAAACAAGGTCGTGATCGCGGTCGCCATGGGTCTCGGGACTGCGGCCGGTCTGTTCGGGGGCTGGGCGGCGATCCTGCGCACCCGTTACCAATTGGCGGGCCGGGCGTTGACCCTGCTGGCCTGTCTGGTGATGCCCCTCAATCTGTGGTTCTATGACTCGCAAGGCCTGATCAGCGTGGACCGGCACTTGTGGATAGCCGCCCTGGTCTGTTGCGTCCTGTATGCCGCCTCCGCCTGGGTGCTAAAGGATCAACTGTTCGTGTACGTCCTGGTCGGCGGCGTGGCCATGACGGGATTGTTGATGCTGGCCGATAATGGGAAGTTTTGGGAGGTCGCCCCGCCCGTCACATTGTTGGTGATCTTGGGCCTGGCTTGTGTGGGCATCGAACGGGCTTTTCCGCCTGTCGAAGAAGGCCCCTTCACCCGGAAACGCTTCGGCATGGCGTTCTTCTGGTCAGGCCAGGGGCTCCTGGCCGGCGGTCTGCTCTTTCTGGCCGGCGCACAGTTGTTCGGCTGGATGCATCCGCTCTTTGAGATGACCGTCCAACTGCCGGAATTATTGGCGCGACGGCCGGCCATCGTCGAGGACCAAAATCTGCGCATGTGGGCCGCGGCATTGGTGCTGGCGGGCATGGCGGCCTACCTGTATTCGGACATCGTGGTCCGGCGCGTCGGTTTCTACGTCTACATGGCCATCTTGAATCTGCTCTGGGCCGAAATCCTCATCGTCAATCTTTTTGAGTGGGACATCGCCCTGGAGCTGGTCATCGGCGTCCTGGCTTTGACCGCGCTGGCCGCCAACCTGCTGCAACTCTTTCTGACGCAAAAGGTGGAAACCTTGTCCCGCTCCGGTCCCCCGCTGGGGTTATTCCTGAGCAGCATCCCCGTGGCCCTGGGGCTGATCCTGCACATGCGGGCGACCAACCTTTTCTGTCATGAACATTGGCCCTATGCGCCGGGTTGGGGCTACGTGGCCGCCATGCTGGCCACGGCCATTTCATGCCGGGTCGGCGCCTTCCTGTTTCGGCACACCATGCCCTGGCTCTCGATCACCTATTTCATTGGAACGGCAGCAGCAACGCTGGTCGGAGCGATGGGCCTCATGGTCGTACTCGGCGTGAGCGATTGGACGTATCAGGTGTTGCTGCTGATCGTGATCCCCATCGCTTACCTGATCGCGGCCTGGCTGTACAAGGGGCACACCGCCGAGAAGCCGCTGATTTTCGTCGGCCACGTCGCGACCGCCATCATGGCCGTGACGGTGCTGGCGACCATCCTGGACATCGTCACGCCGTTTTTCGCGCCCCCCGCCGCCCTGCCGGAGGTGAAAAACCCGGTCCATTTGCGCGTGGCTCTGTTCTTTGCCGAGGCGGCAATCTTCTACGTCCTCGCCACGATCTTGCGGCCCAAAGGCTACAACGTCTACCTGGGCGCTACCATGGCCTGCGCCGCCGTCTGGCAACTCTTGACCTATTTGGATACGCCGGCGGAGTATTACACGCTGGCTTTCTCGGTCCTCGGCTTCGCCCTGCTCGTCGCCTATCGCCTGAACGTGCTGGAACGATTTAGCCAGAGTGGGCTGGACAGCGCGGGTTTTCAGTGCGCCAATGTTCTGTTGACGCTGGCCTTTGCCGCCACGGCGCTGTTGACGCTGCGGGATATTGCGTTTCATGCTGGTGAAACCGCGCTCTTGCGCACCCTGGTGTTCTTGCTCGTGCTGCAAACGCTCCTGGGCCTGTTGTCGGCCTGGCTGGTGCAGCACCAGGCCTGGCGGCGCTGGTATGTGATCGCCGCGATCGCCATGGGGGCCCTGACATTCCTGGTCCTGTACAAGCTCAGCGAACTGAATAATTGGCAAAAGCTGGAGATCTTCAGCATTGCCCTCGGACTCGTGCTGCTTGTCCTGGGCCACATCGGCTGGCGCCGCGAATTGGAACGAGAACAAGACATGGTCAGTCTCGGTCTATCGCTGGGGAGCCTGCTGCTGGTGGCGCCCCTGATCATCGCCGTGGGGCTGTATAGGACCAGCACGGTGACCTATATCGACGCCCCAACGATCGTCTCGACAACGAGAAAAGCCATCGACACGAAGCAGGCCAAGCTAAAAATCCCGGTGAACGAGCCTGCCAAGGACCAGGAAGAAAAGCAGAAGGACAAGGAACTGACTATCCCCAAGGATGTCCAGGTTTTCATCAAAGGGAACAAGAGCGACCTTCAGGATCTGGACAGATACTCCGATGATACCATCGTGTGGGTAGGCCTGGCGGAGAACAACGAGGTCAAGGTCATCAGCGTCATCCGCAGGTTCCATTTCCCCGACGAACTCGGACTGTTCGTGGCCGGCCTGGTGCTGCTCAGCTCGGGCATCGTCTTGCGGATCAAGTCCACCACGGTCACCGGCGGCCTGGCCCTGGGGCTGGACCTGGCGGGCATGCTTCTGTTCATTCGCATTCCCGAAGCTCGCCAGACCCTGGGCCTGTTCCTGGCCATCGGCGGTCTGTCCCTCTTCGCGGTCGCGCTGCTTCTGAGTGTCTTTCGCGATCGCCTGCTCACTCTGCCCGATCGCATCAAACGCCGCGAGGGCATCTACCGTGTTCTTGATTGGCGCTGATCGGCATTCGTTCAGCGCTCGCGCGGCGCCACGTGAGCGCTAAACGAGGAATTCCTTCACCGTCGTCACGCGATGCTCCTTGGCCGCCGCGTACACAGCCTCGCACAACGCGATCGTCTCGAGATTATCACGCCCGCCGATTTCCGGCTCCGTGCCGTCCTCGACCGCGCACAAGAGTTGCGCCATCGTGCCGACGAAGGCGTCCGGGAACCACACTTCCTTCCAGCGCGGCGATAGCCAGACACCGTTAGCCTGACGCGCAAGCGCCGGATGCGGCAGTCCGTCGCTTGCGCGTCCGGCTAACGATTGAGTGATTGTGAAATCCAGCGTGCTCGGCGTCTTCGCGGGGTAGCTCGGCCAGCCGATGGTGCCGCGCGCCAGGCCGTCCGTGCCTTCGACGCGCCAGCGGATGGAGATGTCGCTCTCGGACCCTTCGCGCGCGGGGCCGGTCCAGACGTCGTCCCAGCTCGAGGCCCGCGTGCCGTTGTCGTATTCGAGGATGTAGAGATTGATGCCGTCGGTGTGCGGGAACTTCGTGCGTGGATCGGGACGTGTGCTCGCCAGGACGCGGTCGGGCGTGCCGAACCAGTAGCGGAAGGTGTCGAGGTGATGAATGCTCATGATAAACGTCGACAACGAATGTGTCTTCTCGGCCCACGGCATCCAGTGCGGGATGGCGCGCATCTCGATCGTGCCCAGAACCGGTGTGCCAATCCAGCCGCGCTGGAGGATGTCCTTCATGGCGCGAATGGATTGATCGTGGCGCATGTTCTGATTGACGCCCAGCGCGATGCCGGCTTTCTGGCAGCGTTCGACCACATCGCGTGCGTCCTTGACCGACATCGCGAGCGGCTTCTGCGCCAGGATGCCCTTGAGATGATCGCCGTGCTCGGCCGCCTGACGCAGGACATCCGCTTGCATGTCGGGCGGGACGGCGACGTCGAGGATCTCGATTGAGTTATCCGCAAGCAGCTCAGCGATATTGCGATGCACTTTCGCGATCTGATGCTGCTGGGCGACGGCGCGCGCGTTGTCGAGGTTGCGCGAGGTGATGGCGACGGGATTGAAGCCGGCTTGCCGGTAGGCGACGAGATGGCAATCGCGCATGATGAAGCCGGCGCCGATGCAGCCGATACGCCAGTCCTTGCGTTTCGGCAGACGCGGCAGGTAGTTCACGTTCATGTCGATGGGCATGGCGGCCTCCCATATTCGTTTAGCGCTCGCGCGGCGCCGCACAAGCGCTAAACGAATACGCGGATTACTTCGCGCGCAGCTATCGTCCCGCGGCCCACACGATCGCGTTCGACATCATCTTGAGGAAGTTCTCCTCCTCGAAGTCCTTCTGATGCCCCAGCGACGTGTAAAAAATGCGGCCGCCCCTGTACATGCGCGTCCACGCGATCGGCTCGCTGGCCTCGGGGATGCTGCCTTCGAGCAGGATGGTCACGTCCTTCGCCAGACCGGTGTTGCGATACAGACTGCCGCGCGATTTGTACGGCGCCACACCCTTGAGGATCGGATGGTCCTTGCCGGCGGCGGTGAATTTGATGTCGGTCAGAGGGCCATCTGTGTAGTGGTTCTTGTAGTTGCCGCCGAGCACTTCCTTATCGAGGTCGAGCCACGTTTGAATGGCGTGGCTGGCGGTGCGGATGCCGACGAGCGGTTTGCCGGCGGTGCAGTATTTCTTGAGACGGTCAAGCTGATCGCCTTTCAACTCGATGCGGCGCGTGAACAGGACGGCGACATCGCAGTTATCGAGCGCCTCCAGGCCGGGCAGGTCGCTCTTGGACTTGGCGAAGACGCGCGTGGACACGACGTCGAGCTTTGACTCCAGGTACTTCTGCAAAATCGGCAGCGTTTTGTCCGGCTCATATTCGCCCTCTGCGGCGATGAAGACGACGCGCAGCGGCTTTTTGCCCGCGTCGGCGTCCACGGCGAATGGGAGGAGCGCGAAGACGAAAAGGAGAGGGATTTTGTTCATGGCATTGAGTCCGTTATTTTCTCATGATTTCGTTTAGCGTTCGCGCGGCGCCGCGCGAACGCTAAACGAATACGGGATTACTTCTTGCTCGCGAGCATCGCATCGATCTCGCGCTCACAATCTTGCAGATGGGCGGCCGTGATGGCGTCGGAGGCGCGACTGACGTCGGCCTGGATCTTGACGTGCAGGCGGCGTAGCGCGACACGCGCCACGGCGCGGAAGTCCGAGCCCGCGTCGCCGCCGCCGAAGAAGACAGGCCCGCCGCTATCCTTCGCGGGCATCAGTTCGCCTTTCAGATGTTCGAGGTACGCGCGTTGCAAGCCGCGGCGCAGCACATCGATCTTCAGCTTTTCCTGATTGAGCTCGCCGAAGATGCCTTCTTGCACCTCGTTCACCAGGTCCGTGACGGTATACGCCTTCACGCCTTGCAGCAACTCCTCGTCCATGAGCCGACGAATGCGCCCGCTCGACAGCAGGTTCTGCATCAGCATTTTCTGCTGACTACTGACATCCGCAGCGACACCTGTGTAGCGAATGCGATTGACGATGGCCGGGTTCAAGAGTTTCGTCGGCGTCGTGAAGGCGTTGTCGTTGAGGAACTTGATCGCCTGCCGTTGCGTCTCCCTCGGCACCCGGCTAAACGTTTCCGTGCCGCGGCCGCCCAGCGTGCGGTTTTCCACGACGCCGCCGACGTTGAGAGCGACGGCGTTGAACCAATTGCGGCGATGGCTTAGCACCGTCTTGTAGGCATCTTCCAGTAAGGAATAATCCTCCCCGAGATTGGTCGTGGCGACCACGAGATGATCGAGCACGCGCTCGAGGTTCTTCAGGCCCAGCTCGGTTGCCTTGATCGAATCGTTGCCGATGTTCTCGGTCTTGACGGTGGGATCGACCGTCGCCGGGCCGTCCTCGCCGCCGAAGCGCAGCCACGGTTCGGTGAGCTGGCGCGACGCCCACTTGTCCAGGGTCGCGTGTTCGTCCTCGGGTTTCTTCACGCCGGCGATCCCCTTGTAGCCCCACTCGATGGCGAAGAAGTCGTACGGGGCGAGCACCGGAATGAACTGCTTGACGCCGTCCTCCGGCTGGGCGACATAGTTGAAGCGGCCATAAGACATGATCGACCCGACGGAACCGTGCTTGGCGGTGAACTTCGGATCCCGCAGTTGTTCGATGCTGTAAGCGCCCGAGGCGCGATGGTTGTGGCGCAGGCCGAGCGTGTGACCGACTTCGTGAGCGCAAATGTAACGCAGCAGCTCGCCGGTGAGATCGTCGGGCAAGGGCAGCTTTTTCGCGCGCGGATCGCTCGCGGAGCATTGCACGAAGTACCACTCCTGGGCGAGCTTGACGACGCCGTGCCAGAAGATGATGTGCGCGGAGATGATCTCACCCGAACGCGGATCGTGAACGTGCGGGCCCATCGCGTTCTGAAACGGATCGGCGACCCAGCGGATCACCGAGTGCCGGGCGTCTTCGGGGTCCCAGGTCGGATCTTGGCGCGGATCGGGGGCTTCCTTGGCGATGATCGCATTCTTGAAGCCCGCCTTCTCGAACGCTGGCTTCCAGTCTTCGATGCCCTTCAACATGTACGATCGATACTTCTCCGGAACCTCGCGGCTCACGTAAAAGACGATCGGCTTGACCGGCTCGGAGACGGCCGCGGTCGGGTCCTTCTTTTCAAGGCGGAAGCGGGCGATGTATTGCTGCGTTTCGACCCAGGTCTTTGGCGAGGCGTAATTCTCGAAGGAGCGCGTGAAGTAGCCGACGCGCGGATCGAAGATACGGCCCATCATGGGCTTTTCGGGAAGCATGACGAGCGAATAGTGGACCATGGCCGTGTAGCTTTTGCCGCCGCCGCCGAAGACGGGGCCTTTGCCGCCGAACGGTCCGCCGCCGCCCCCGCCACTGGTGAAGGTCAAGAGCGAGCGAGCTTCGATGTTGGTTGCGAACGCTTTGATGTCGTCGATATAGGAGCGATTGGGATCAATGCCGCCGCCGGAACCGACGGCCCCTTTGATCGACAGGTCCATGATGTCGGTCGTGTAGAGGGCCGTGGCGTTGATGACGGTCGAGCGGTCCTTCCCCTCGGCTTCGACGTTGAAGCTATAGATGATCGAATCCATGTTGGCGGAATCGACGGCGTGCTGGATCGCCTTGCCGTCGCCGCGCTTGGCGAAGGAGACCTGCCAGAGGTAGACCTTGTTGCCGCGGCGATCGAAGCGCAGGTAGCGACTGCCGAGCGAATAGCCGCCGTAGGTGACGCCGGCCGGGCCCTTGGCGACTTCGGCTTGCCAGAGCATCAGCTTGTTGAAGCCGTCTTCGGGGATTTCGAAGTAGATCTTGTCATCGACCTTGTGGACGAGGAAGATGCCGGGCAGGCTCTTCGCGGTCTTGGGGATGACGTCGTCGTATTTCTTGGGATCGCCCGCCTTGGGCGTCGGAGCGAGCTTGGAGTCCTTTGGCGGCGGTTGCTCGGACTTCTTCTGCGCGTGCAGGTCCGCCATCGGCACGGAGGCGAAGGCGAACAAGATCGCGATGACGAAAAAACGTTTGGTCATGGCCATACCTGAGAGTTAAGAATAAACACGTAGCCACGTTCGGCAGAACGCGGGCGAAGCCTGTGGGCGGGCTTCGGTGATGATTGGGCTGGGAAGTTTGTTGTAGCACGAAAGCGGCCGGCAAGCTAGAGAAGAGAGGAAAAAGGGGGCGATTGGTCGGATCGGCAATCTCCGGGATGGTGGAGGCGACCGAATATCTCGTTTCATCATGCTTCAGCGTGTATGATAGAGATATGAAAATCGACTCTTTATCCTTGCCGCATTCGTATCTTGGTCATGTCAAGAACGGAGTGGTAGTATTCGATGCACAAACGAGCCTGGCCGAGGGGCAGCCTGTGCGCGTGGAGCCGCTTGACGAAATCGCCAAACGAGCGGACAAAATCGAGCAGTTGCAAAAGTTGTTCGCCGTGTGGACTGAAGAGGACGGCAAACTCTCCGAAGACCAGGCCGACGTCCTTCGCAAGGCTTTGGAAGCGAACAGCGGACTCTCGTTTCGTTCCGCGGAGATTAACTGAACCCCAGCTAATCCATGCCGACCAATTATCTTCTCGATGCCGGTCCGCTGGGATTGCTTGCTCACAATCAGCCGGTGCGCCGCGTGCCAATCCAGAATTGGCTCGTACAAGAGATGGCGGTGGGTTCAATCATCTACCTTGCGGAAGTAGCCGACTACGAAGTTCGTCGCGAGCTAGTCCGCCTGATTGGCGCCGGACAACTGCCGGCGTCGCGCCTCAATCGTCTCGATCAACTTGTCATCGCCTTTACCTATCTACTCGTTTCAACCGCAATGTGGCGCCGCGCCGCGGAATTCTGGGCCGATGCGCGCCAACACGGAGCTCCCACCGCGGGAGCCACCTCCTTGGACGCGGATGTGCTCATCGCCGCACAGGCTGCTGAAGTGAGCGCGACGGTGGTCACGGGCAATACAGCTCACATCAGTCGCTGGGTTCCTGTTCTTCCGTGGCCTTAGGGCTTTGCACGAACCAATCAATAAAACTAGATTCAAGCAAGATCGCCATCTACACTGATCAGTTTGCTCGGTATTCGTGGAGACAACCATGCCTGAAAAAGTCGTCATCATCGGTTCCGGCCCCGCCGGCTGGACTGCTGCCATTTATGCCGCCCGCGCGAACTTGCAGCCGCTCGTCATCGAAGGCTCGCAGACCTGGCCCGCGAACGCCGTCAACGGGACGCTGCCGCTCGGCCAGCTCGCCAACACCACGGAGGTCGAGAACTTTCCGGGCTGGCCTTTCGTCGAGAACTCAGCGCTGCATCAATTCGCCAAGACCAGTCTCGCGGACGAACGCTATCAGAACGTCAAACATCTGTACGAGGGCAAGAAAGTCCACCAGGGCAAGCGCGCGGCGTTTGGCCCGGAGCTAATGGAGTTCATGCGGCAGCAAGCGTCCAACTTCGGCACCCGCATCATCACCGATGATGTCGTGAAAGTTGATTTCAAAAAGCATCCCTTTACGCTGACCACGCGCGACAACGGCAATGTCGAAGCCCAGGCCGTCATCGTCGCAACGGGCGCGCGGGCCAACTATCTGGGATTGCCGTCGGAGGACAAGTACAAGAACAAGGGCGTCTCCGCGTGTGCCGTCTGCGATGGCGCGTTGCCGTTGTTCCGCAACAAGCCGCTCATCGTCATCGGCGGCGGCGATTCCGCGGTGGAAGAAGCGACCTACCTGACGAAGTTCGCCAGCCAGGTCCACATGGTCGTACGCCGCAACGAGCTGCGCGCTTCAAAAATCATGCAGCGCCGCGCTCTGGAAAACCCGAAGATCACGATGCGCTGGAACCGCGAACTCGACGAAGTGCTCGGCAATGAAATGGTGACGGGCGCGCGCATCAAGAGCACGACCGACAGCGCGACGGAAACGCTCGAAGTCAGCGGCGTCTTCCTGGCGATCGGCCATACGCCCAACACGGATTTTCTCGACGGCCAGCTCGCGCTCGACTCGAAGAAGTACGTCGTCTGGACGAAGCCGCAGCGCACGAACACGAGCGTGGAGGGCGTCTTCAGCGCGGGCGACGTTTCGGACAGCTATTATCGTCAGGCGGTGACGGCTGCGGGGACGGGATGCCAGTCAGCTCTTGACGCAGAGAGATGGCTGGCGGAGAAAGGGTTTCATTGATCCAATGGCCAAATTGCTGGACGGGTGGGGACGGATCATGCGCTTCGCCGGCCCGCGAGCCAACGGCACATCCAGCACAGTGCGCCGACCCGGAACGTGGGCGCCAGTTCCTGGGCGAGTCGTCCGGTTCGCAGGCACTCGTCGTAGTTCCTCTCGCGAAAGAATTGTCGCGCGGCTCTTGCGTAAATCCGGCCGACACGGGCGGCCCGCATCTTGGCGTCGATGACGTGTGCCGCCTGTGCCGCGAAACGGTCGAGCATCTGGGCTTCCGCAACCTGACTTCGGCCCGAGCGTTGCGAAATGTTCGTATCATGGCGCCGCCGCAACCCCAGCGCCACGCCAAGCGGCTCCAAGGCACAGTGCAGACTCATACGCAAGAAAACATCGTAATCTTCGCACACGCGCAACGTCCGATCAAAGCCCCCCGCGCGGTCGACGAGCGAGGGGCGATGGCACACCGCCGGCGTGGCGAGAAACATCCGGCGATACAGATCGACCGTCCGCGCCGGATTCGGAACCCGCGGCGCCGCCAGTTCGGTGACGTGCGTGCCGCGCAGTCGGTGCATGAAGCCATAGACGAACTGGGTTTCGGGCTGCCGGCGCAGATGGTCGACATACGTCTCCAGGGCATGTGCAAACCACAGATCGTCGCTGTCGAGATAGGTGATCCAATCGCCGCGCGCCGCAGCGATACCCCGATTGCGTGCTGCCGCAACCCCCGCGTTGGCCTGGTGGATCGGCTTGATCCGCGCGTCTCGACTGGCCAACTCGTCGATCAATGCTGGCGACCCGTCTGTGGAACCGTCGTTGATCAGGATCAGTTCCCAATCCGTGCAGGTCTGGGCAAGAACCGATTCGACAGCCTGTCTTACGTAGGCTTCGTGATTATACACGGCGGTGATTATCGAAAACGTCGGCATACCGCATTCATCAGATTATGTGCGGAGAGCATTCAAAGTGAGAGGCGCGAAGGTGCATGTCTAGTATCGGCAACATTCTGGGGCAGCCTTGAACATTACCTCGCCTCGGCGCCCAAATATTCCGCGTAATCGTTCACCCCTTTCCCTTTTACAAAAATGTCGGCTTGGGGCCGCATCCGCATGCCCGTGCCGACGCCACGCCACAGTTCGTCGAGGCCGCATTCGTCGAACGCCTTGGCGTGCCCCGCGATCCCCGCCAGGCCGCTCGCGCTCCAGGCACTGGCGCCGCGCGGCGCCGGCATCCCCTGGGCCACGAAGATGGAACGAATGCGATTTTGCACCGCCACGCGCCGGCCGACCAACGCCTGTCGCACCGCGATCAGCGACCGCCACTGCCGAATCGCAGTCGGCGGCAACGTCACCGTGGGCAACTGGTCCAGCACGTACAGTTGCGCCAGCCGCAAGGCGTCGTCCTTGTCGGTCTTGCGTTTGAGATGCTTGAACTTCCACGCCTCGCTGGCCGTGTTGGCGACCAGACAGCGCACGCCGACCTCGTTACACAGGTCGAGGACTCAGCCAGCCAAGAGGCACGCCTCGATCAGCACGACGCCCGGTTGTTCCTTGCCGAGCAGATGACGCAGCTCGGCCCCAGACGTGTCCAAGGTAGTGAAGCGCTATTCGCCGCTGGCGTCGTCGAGAATGCAGACAACGCTCTTGTATTTGCCCAGATCGATGGCAAGAATGATGTTGCACGCGGTTGTCGTGATCGTGTTCATGGTGCAAGCTCCTCGTGGGGGTGTTGGAGTTTGTCGTGCTGGTAACCTTCAGGCTACCACATCCCCACGGCTTGCATGGATTCTTTCGGCCTTGGAATGAGGAGTATTTTCGGGGATAATCGTGCATAGCAATCTGCCATCCCTGAAGCCGTTGCATGCCGATAGCTCCTTAGTCGGCTCGAAGCTCGACATGTATGGCAAGCTATCCGATCAGGAGTTGATCGATTCTCTGAAACCGGGCCAACAAGGTTCGCTCAAGGTTCGGCCCGACGGAACTATTGTCGATGGCCACCATCGCATCAAGATTCTTCGGGATCGAGGTGTCGATGTGGACTCCTTGCCGCGCGAGATTATTCCGAAAGAAGCCATTTCGGACCTATCATAAGGATGATTCCATGCGCACCGAACTCTACTGGATCGAGGGACCATGGCTTGGACGTTTGGCAATCATGCCACGGCCACGCGGCGGGGACTGGTTGGAGGACGAAATTCAATCTTGGCGTCGATCCGGCGTCGATGTGGTTGTTTCTCTGCTTACTCGAGAAGAGCAAACGGAGTTGAACCTGCGCGACGAAGAAGCGCTGTGTCGGGCCAACAGCATCGAATTTGTTTCATATCCGATTGTCGATCGAAGTGTTCCTTCATCGGCTGAGGCATTTTCAGAGCAGGTGATCAATATTGCTGAGCAACTCGCGAACGGCCAGAACATTGCGGTTCATTGCCGGCAAGGCATCGGCCGAGCGGCATTAGTCGCGATCTGCCTTCTTGCCGTGTCGGGAATGGCGCCGGCGTCAGCCATAGAGCGGGTTGGCGCGGCGCGTGGTTGTGTCGTTCCTGAAACGCCCGAGCAACGTCGGTGGATCACAGATTTTGCAAAATCGCTCGTGACTGGGATTCCGAAGTAATCGGGTGGTTGTGAGCAAGCTGGCCGAACCAGACGTTGCACCACGACCGGGGCCGCATTCTTGTTTCGCGCGACACCACGGCGTTGCAGCGGCCCCGGCGGCTGAGCTTTAGCGTTCGTGCCCGAAGGTATTCGCGTGTCCGATGCGTTGGCCCCACAGCCACGGAACCACCGGTTCTAATTCGGCGAAATGCTGATGCCGACGTGGGAACACACGGCAGCGCCACTCACCCGCTCCTGTCGAACGGTATCGTGATAGGTTTTCGATAGCGTGTCTAAATCAGGATTCATTCCAATGATCGACGAACAAGATTTTCACATTATCATTCCGGATCGAGCGAGTTCCAAATCTCTGCATAGAACGGTGCTGGTTGCCAAGGGCGCCCTGTGGCTGTCGGCGGAAGAACTGGAACCGAACGAACTTCGCCAGAAACTGGAATCCGGCGTTGCGCCCGAGGAGGCGGCCGGTTGGGCTCGCACCATCTTGGAGCCGAAGCTAATGTGGCTGTGTACGGATGAGAAAACGCTCTACGTAACCATCAAATTCAAAGTCGGCTTTATCGATACGGGATCGTATCTTTGGTTCGACAATACAGCCGAACGCGACCGGTTCTTTGCCGCCATGGAACAGCATTTCATCCAGTTCACATCTTCCACGAAACAGTTCGGAGCCGTGCGGGCAATGTTGCCGTCGTTGTTGGGATTCTTTCCGACAATAGTTCTTGGGCTGATGTTTTTCGTCATGGCGGGCCGACTCGTCGACAGTTTGGCGCCGGGGGTTCACCTGCGGCTCGTCGTTGCGATGTATACCCTTGCCGATGCGGTCGGACCGTACGGAGTACTCGCGATCACGAGTCTTGCGTTTCTCTGTTGTTGTGGATGGGCGTACAAGTTGGCAACGAATCCGCCGTTAATGCGTTATTTGATACGGCGGAAGACTTGAACCCGTGTTGATTGATACATCGTTTTGCCCTGCAATGCCAGCCGCCGAACACCGGTGTTGCACTTGACCGGACCGGCATCACGGTTATTCGAGACACGCCGTTCCTTGCAGTCGGCCCGGCAGGTGAACTGTGTCGTTCGCCGGTTTACCGTTTTTCGCGAAGGGGATCTCATGTGGCGTTGGCTCGTGCAAGATTGGCAGTGGCCCGCGGCCTCGTTGTTCACGGCGGTGTTCCTGCTCGCGCTGGCGCCCCTGATCACCGCGCTGGGGGGCGCCACCCTGGCGCTGGTGTACGTCCAGCTTCCAATCTATCTGATCCACCAGTGGGAAGAGCACACGGGCGACCGGTTCCGGCTGCACGTCAACCGGACGATCGGCGGCGGCCGAGAGGCGTTGACGCCCGCCGCGACGTTCTGGATCAACAGCCTCTTAGTGTGGGTCTTCGATCTGGTGTTTTTGTACCTGGCGTTGGCGATCAACCCAGCGGCCGGGCTGGCGGCAGCGTACCTGCCGATTGTCAACGGCGTGGGACATATTGGTCCAGCGATCGTGCAACGGGCGTACAACCCGGGATTAGTAACGTCGGTGCTACTGTTCCTGCCGGTGGGATGCTGGTGCGTGGCTCAGGCCGGCTCCGAGGCCGATCTAGGCGCCCACGCCATTGGGCTGGGGGCGGCGGTCGGCGTGCATTTGATTATAATCGGTTACGTCGTGTGCCGACTCGCGCGGCTGCCGAAAGCCACCGAACCAGCCGACCCGGACCGCATTCAGACGTCTTAAGACCGCAGGCTTCCTCGTGTGGACCGGGCCGCTCGGCGACAGCGCGGATGAGGCCACTTTACTTTCACTCAGAGGGAGGTTCACAATGACACGTACTTCTTGGCATTTACTCGCCACACTACTTGTCTCGAGCGGTTTACTATTTTTCGCATCCGTCAGTGACGGCCAGAACGGTGGGGAGAAAACCAGCGGCCCGAAAGCGGATGGTCAGAAGGACGATGGTCGGAGGAGCGGCAATTCGACCGACCTCATCCTATTGGAGGAGACGCCGACCAACTCCATCCAGATCAAGGCGCTCAAGCAAGGGCAGGCGACGGTTTTTGAAATCCAACTGGGGGGCGGTTCAAACCAGCCCCCGTCGAACACCCAGGTCACTGGTAAGGCCACCGCCACGGTGGGCGAGAAAAAGTACGCTGGCTATTTCCGCCTCGCCACGGAAGCTAAGATGCAACTGCGAATGAAACTCGTGGCCGCCGGCAAAAAGCCCGGGGTAGACAAAGATCAGTACAGCTTCCTCTTTGGTTATGATGTCCTCAAGTTCGAATTTGCTTCCACGTCCACATTTGCTAACCCCTGGCTGACAGGACAGATTACCAATGTTACCGCAACTCAACAGGTGCCGAATCAGGACAACGGGAACGAGCACCCACCGGTTTTGCTTTCCGGCAAGATAAGTGCCCCGACGGGAGGATCGTTGGCAAAGGAATTCGGAAGCGGCGACACCCTGTTGACGTTGAACGTCGGCGGGAATCAGCGGCTGGCCGACCTGGAGTTAGGGAACACGCTCAGCGGCATGAAATTGCAGCAGGGCAAGTATACGCCGTATCTCATGAAGAGCCTCCGCAAGGAATGAGCGAACAACCGTTGGGAAGGCCAGGCCGAACCATTCAGCTCACTTTGACCTGGGCCGCCTTCTTGTTTCGCGCGGAATGTAATGGTTCCAGCGGCCCAGGCATATTAGACTTGTGCGTTCGGCGCTAGGAGTAGGGTTATGACAGACGCAAACGATCCCGGGGTCGTGGGCGACCCGCACAACCTAACCCGCTTCGTGCAGGCGCAAGAGGGTAGCTATGAACTGGGTAGCTATGAACAGGCGCTCTCCGAGATCAGGAGCGGTAGGAAGCGGTCACACTGGATGTGGTACATCTTCCCGCAGTTCGATGGGCTAGGGACCAGCTCGAACTCCAAGCGGTACTCCATGAAAAATCTTGCGGAGGCCGAGGCGTACCTGCGCCATCCCGTGCTTGGGCCTCGGCTGGTGGAGTGTGCCGAGGCAGCACTCCGCATTCAAGGGCGGACTGCGTTGGCGGTTTTCGGGTCCACCGATGACAAGAAACTGAGGGCCTGCGCGACCCTGTTCGCCCACGTTTCGCCTCCCGGGTCGGCATTCCACCAGCTGCTGGATAAGCACTTCCAAGGTCGGCGCGACGACAAGACGCTCCGTCTACTGGCCATCGCGGAGGTCAACCTCGTGGACCGCGAAGACCTGACGTAGGCTCAGGTACTGAGCGACGTCGCGAGGCCACAGCAGCGGAGTACGGCGTCCCCTCGAAAAATTTATTTGTAGCGAGCCAAACATGAAAACACTCGTTAGCAAATCAATACTGCTGCTGTCCGTGTGCCTCCTGGGCACTGGCATCTCCGCCTTTGGCCGAGCGGAGGATGTCAAGGAAAAAGGGCCTGGCGTTGCGCGTGACTACGCCGTGGTCGTCTCGAAGACAACCTTCAACGAAGAAGGGTGGAAGAAGGTCGTGGAAGCGCTGGTGCAAAGGCATCAGGCCAGTGTGATTACCTACGAAGGCGACGTGAGCAAAGCACTGGAGCCGTTGAAACAACGCTTCCCGCGGTACGCTTGTTTCGTCGCCCGTCCGGAAGAAGCCGGCCGCGAGTTCGCGGTGAAGGTCAACCGTCTGACACGTCAGCTCGACGATGGCCCCTTCACCGATCTGCTCTGGGGCATCCTCACGGGCTACCGGGCCGAGGACGCACTGCGCATCGCCAACACCGACAAGCCGCTCCATATTCGCAAGGCCCTCTCCGGTTCGGCGGGTTTCGACCTCGGCCCATTCCGCGAGGGTCTCATCTTCAGCGAGAGTGAGGCCGGGGTCTCCTGGATCAAAACCCCCAACGGCAAGATCGAGAAGAAATCCGGCCCACAGGACAGTACCAAGGCAATCGTCGATGCTCTCAACGAATATCAGCCCGACCTCGTCATGACTTCCGGCCACGCCACCGAGCGCGGCTGGTTGATTGGCTATTCCTACAAGAACGGACTACTGAGGTGCAAGAACGGCGCCTTGTTCGGCCAGGATCTAAAGGAGAACTTTTACGCGATCCATTCGCCCAACCCCAAGATTTATCTCGCCTCGGGTAACTGCCTCATGGGGCATGTTTCTGACAAGCAGTCCATGGCCCTGGCGTGGATGAGCAGCGGCGGAGTTCGCCAGATGATCGGGTACACGGCCGTAACGTTCTATGGCCGGGGCGGCTGGGGCACGCAGGAATACTTGTTCGACTTGCCTGGCCGTTACACCTTCGCCGAGGCCTTTTTCTTTAACCAGCAGTCGATCATTCACGAACTCAAGCAGCGCTTTCCGGACAAGATGAAGCACGAGGTAAAGAACTGGGACTTCGAACGCGACCGTCTCGTTCTGGACAAGGAACTGGCGCTCCTGGGCTATAAAAACATGAATGGCGCGGCGAGGGACAACCTCGGCCTGCTCTGGGACCGCGATGCGGTCGCGTTCTACGGTGACCCGGCGTGGGAAGCGCGGTTGTCGTCAGGCCCGGTCCCCATCCGCACGGATCTGACTTGCCGAGGCGAAGTGTACACGCTCAAGGTCATCGTGGACGAGGAAGCCCGGCCCCGCAAACCACTGGCCATCCTGCTGCCGCACCGCGTCAAGGATATCCAGGTAACCAGCGGTCAAGAATTTCAACCGTTCATCACACACAACTTCGTAATGCTGATGAAGCACCCCGAGAAAATCAAAAAAGGCGAGACCTACCAGGTTGTCTTCACGGCCAAGCGTGTTGAAAAAGAACAGTGACGGGGGATGGTCCCCGATGAGAACCGCGGAAAATGGAGACATTCAAGATCCCTGGCCGAACCATGTGCTCCAACGGACCGGCCACGCGATCATGGTTTTTCGCGTCTTAACGTCGGGCCCGCGTGAGCCGGCTGCTGTGCGGGTGTTCGGCCTCAAAGAGGGCTCAGCAAGCGCGGCCGCAAGAGGTGTCATTCCATTGAACGAGAGCCGTTGGTTATCGAACACCGATCCGCAGGAGATGCTCCTTTTCCTTCGCGATCGGAGCGAACGAAAGCGTCGGCTGTTTGCTTGTGCATGTTGCCGACGTGTCTGGCGACTTCTCGACAGTAATCACCGGATGGCGGTTGAGGTTGCCGAGAAGTTTGCCGATGGTTTGGCCGACGAGGACGAGCGGTCGGCCGTCGCATACCTCGTCGATGATGATGAGGTCGATTATGCAGAACTTGAATCGCCCAAGCGTCTAGCGGAAGTCGCTGCAAGTTGGGCGGTCCAATCGGATCAAGAATGCCTGGAGGATGGCGTCATTGATCCTGACACCGAAGACTGTGCAATCCTTGCCGCGCAGAGCGCGGTTAGTGCGGTGGGCGCCAAGAAACGAGAGACGGCTGCGCAGTGCGAACTCCTGCGCGACATCTTCGGGAATCCGTTTCGCCAGCCACGGTTGAAAAAGAGTTGGCGGACGACGGCGGTAGTAGATATAGCGAGTGAGATCTATGACGAGCACGCCTTTGGCCGGTTGCCCGAGCTCGCCGTTGCATTGCAAGAGGCGGGGTGCGACAATAACGAGGTTCTGGAACATTGCCGGAACGGTGGACCGCACGTGCGAGGCTGCTGGGTTGTCGACTTGGTGCTTGGCATGTAGAGGCAGGGCCGAACCAGACGTTGCACCACGACTGGGACCGCAGTCTAGTTTCGCGCGACACCACGCCGTTGTAGCGGCCGCGGCGGGTGAACGGGTGCGTTCGGCGAGGAGAGGAGACGCTGATGTCGGCAAAGAAAGCTACAGGCAAACTCGCCGCCGTGAAGGGCACGCCGAAGCCGGCCAAGAGTAGCACCGGCAAGGCGTCCAAGGGGTTCACGGACGAGGAACGAGCCGCGATGGGGGAGCGCGCCCAAGAACTGAAGACGGCCGCGCGCCGCGGTTCGCGGGCGGACAAGGCAGACGGGGAGAGCGACGTGCTCGCCAAAATCGCCGAGATGCCGGAACCAGATCGCACTATGGCGAAGCAGCTCCATGCCATTATCAAAGCCAGCGCGCCAGCCCTCGCGCCAAGAACCTGGTACGGGATGCCCGCGTATGCCAAGGACGGCAATGTCGTCTGCTTCTTCCAGAGCGCGCAGAAGTTCAAGACGAGGTACGCGACGTTCGGCTTCAGCGACAAGGCTAACCTCGACGAGGGCGACATGTGGCCGACCGCTTTCGCGCTGAAGGAGTTGACCGCCGCCGAAGAGGGAATGATCGGCACGCTCGTGAAGAAAGCAGTGAGCTGAAGTGGTTGGCCGATCTGGGCGCTACAGCAGACGGCGGAGGCTTGACGGTTTTACCAGGGTTCCAAGGTTTAGCTGCCGCTGCTGAACGGGGGCGTTCGCCGGTGGAAGTTAGCGGGAAGGTGATGATGTTTTGCTCTGTCTTGTTAATGGGCGTGATCGTTGCGGCTGGCCCAACCGGCAAAGTGGACGATTTCCGATTGCGCGATGCTCAGGGCAAGGAACACACCATCAAAAACTGGCGCGGCCACAAGGCCGTAGTTCTGGTATTCCTAAACCCCGAGTGCCCGGTCTCGAATGGCTACGCTCCGGAACTACAGCGCCTGCGGCGAGCTTTTCCGGAAAAGGATGTGCTCCTGTATGGCGTCTACTGCGATCCAGACCTGACAGCCGACCAGGTGACCAAGCACGCAAAGGAGTACGGCTTGAACTCCCCGCTGCTGCTCGATCCCCAACAGAAGTTGGCGGCCGCCACAGGGGTCAGGAAATCACCGGAAGCCGTGCTGCTGACTCCCGACGGCCAGGTGCGCTACCGCGGACGAATTGACGACCGCTACACGCCCGACGGGAAGCGGCGCCAGGAGCCGCGGCGCCGCGACCTGGAAGAAGCCTTGCGGGAATTCCTGGCGGGCAAAGCCGTGACCGTGGCGGAAACCCCGGTGTTCGGCTGCCCGCTGCCGCCTGCTGCCTCCAAGTAACCCTTGTAACCCTTGTTTCCACAGAGGATCACCCTTGCGCATGTCATCGCTTGCCTTGCTACTCCTCCTCGCCCCGGTCAACGCCTGGGCCGATGAGCCGGTTACCTACACCGAACACATTGCACCGATCTTGTGGAAGCACTGTGCCGCATGCCATCGGCCGGGCGAGATCGCTCCATTTTCACTGCTTTCGTACAAGGACGCGGCCAAGCGTGCCAACTTCATTGCCAGTATCACGGCCGATCGTACCATGCCGCCGTGGAAACCAGAGCCGGGTCACGGGGACTTCAGCGGCGCCCGTCGGCTGAGCAATGCCGAGATCGACCTGCTGGCCCGCTGGGCCAAGACCGGCGCCGCTGAAGGTGATCCCAAACATCTGCCGCCGGCTCCCAAGTTCACCGAGGGCTGGCAGCTCGGCCAACCCGACCTGGTCCTGAAGATGCCTGAGTCGTTCAAGGTCCCCGCCGGCGGCGCCGACATTTATCAGTGTTTCGTCATCCCCATCCCGCTCGACCGCGATCGTACTGTTTCAGCCGTGGAGTTCCGGCCCGGCAATACACGCGTCGTCCATCACGCACTTTTGTTTCTCGACAGCACGGGCGCTGCCCGGAAAAAGGCCGAGGCGGAAAAAGGCCCTGGCTTCCGATCATTCGGCGGTCCCGGCGTAACCGTCACCGGAATGCTGGGTGGGTGGGTCCCCGGTCAGGTCCCGCAGCACTTTCCGGAAGGAATTGGTCTGTCCCTCAAGAAAGGCTCCGACCTCGTATTGCAAATCCATTATCATCCGTCCGGTAAAGCAGAAACGGATCAATCCCAGCTCGGCATTTACTTCAACAAGAAGCCGGCCGAGAAGCTCATTGCTCCGCTAGTTCTACGTACCCGTGACATCGACATCCCGCCTGGGGAAAAACGTTACCAGCGCACCGTTACGACCCCGCCGATACCGGTCGATGTCTATGCCGTCGGCATCTCACCTCACATGCACTATCTGGGACGCGAGATGAAAGCCTGGGCAGAACTGCCCGGCGGCAAGACGGAGCGGTTGATCTGGATCAAGGACTGGGACTTCAACTGGCAGGGCAGTTACCTCTTCGCCAAACCGGTCCGGCTGCCCAAGGGTACGATCCTGAAGCTGGAAGCGTACTACGACAACTCGGCGGACAATCCTTTCAATCCCAGCAACCCTCCCAAACGAGTCCGCTTCGGTGAGGAAACCACCGATGAAATGTGTCTGTGTCCGGTCACCGTCTACACCGATCGCCGGGAAGACTCGGCCGCCCTGATGAAGTGGCAGGGTCTCGGACTCGGCTCGGACCTGGAGACGGCCGGCGCCATGGCGGCCGCCAGCATCCCCACGGACAAACTGGTACCTCCCGGTGGTGTGCCAATCCCGGAGAGGTACAAGGCGGTATTGCAACAATTCGATGTGGACGGCGATGGCAAGCTGACCGTTGCCGAGATTGATGCCATGCCCGTGCTGGTTCGCAACAAAGTGAAGGCGGCCATCAAACAGTACAGGGACAAGCAGGCTGATCCGCCCAAGAAGTAAGCGGTGAGGAAAAGACTGCCATGTAGTATCTTTCTTCTCGCCTTCTCCTTCGCTTGCGGAGAAGATTTGAAGCCTCTATGGTGTTGTCATTATGCGGTTTGCGTGCTGTAGCGGCGATACGTGCGCAGTGTGTCGCCCAGGATGGTACGGCCGCGGTCCGTCA
>SXGT01206903.1_pt1 | contig 25110 bp, 23 predicted proteins | sample 3176221 | NCBI WGS metagenome assembly SXGT01 (sample SAMN11356862, study PRJNA531348) | freshwater metagenome | isolation source: freshwater sample F1-120 | place: China: Fuxian Lake, Yuxi | collected 2017-12-25
GCCCTCGCTGACCAGCTCGAGCGCGCCGCCACGAGCGTGGCGCTCAACATCGCCGAGGCTGGCGGCCGCTCGGGCCGCGACCGCGTGCGCGTCCTGCGCATCGCCGCCGGCGAGGCCCGCGAGGTCAAGGCGGCGCTCGCCGTCACGGCGGCCTGGGGCTACTTGCCGGCCGCCGAGCTGGCGTCGGCGCTGCGGCTCGCCGATCGGCTCGGCGGGGTCCTGCACGGGCTCATCGCAAAGCTGGCCTGATGGCCCATCCGGGGCTCACGGGCCCCGGGTTTCGGTTTCGGTTTCGGTTTCGGTCTCGGTTTCGGTCTCGGTCTCGGTCTCGGTTTCGGTCTTCGGTCCTCGAGAGGTCGGCGCCGCAGATCGCCAACCGCCGTGACGGCGATCTGCGATATCCTCGGTGGGTGACGGCCCGTACGCTCCTGGCGATCGCGATCATGGCGGCCGGATGGGGCTGCGGTGGCGGTGGTGCAGGTGACGACGGTGGTGACGACGACGGGATCGACGCGCCCGCCGGTGACGGCGACGGCGGCGGCGATCCCGACGGCCCCGGCCCGGGCGTGACCCTGCCGCCGGTGAACGGCCCGGTCGACTACCAGCTCGGCGGTGCCTACGCGCCGCCTGGGGGAGTCACCGTGGTCTCCCGCGACCGCAACGCGCCCATCGCCGCCGGCATCTACAACATCTGTTACGTGAACGGCTTCCAGATCCAGCCCGACGAGGAGTCGTTCTGGCTGAACCAGCACCCCGACCTCATCCTGCGCGACGGACAGGGCAACCCGATCATCGACACCGACTGGAACGAGATGCTGATCGATGTCAGCACGCCGGCCAAGCGCACCGCGGTGGCGGCGATCGTCGACACCTGGATCGCCGGCTGCGACACCGCCGGCTACGCCGCGCTCGAGATCGACAACCTCGACTCGTTCACCCGCTCGGGCGGTCGCCTCACCGAGGCCAACGCGGTGGCGGCGATGCGGCTGTTCGCCGACGCCGCCCACGTCCGCGGTCTGGCCGTGGCCCAGAAGAACTCGTCGGAGCTGGTCGGCCGCAAGGCCGAGATGGCCACCGACTTCGTCGTGGCCGAGGAGTGCAACCGCTTCAGCGAGTGCGGGGACTACACCGCCGCCTACGGCGATCACGTGATCGTGATCGAGTACCGCCAGGTCGACTTCGATGCCGGCTGCGCGGCGTTCCCGGGGTTGTCGACGGTGCTGCGCGACCGGAACCTGGTGACGCCGGGTACGGGTGGGTACGTCTACGCCGGGTGTTGAGGCCCGATCGTAGAAGGGTAAGGGTAAGGCTCAGATCGAGAGGGTTTCCGGTACCAGTTTGCCTTCGGCGAAGCGGGTCGGCCGCAACGGCGTGCAGTCGAGGGTCTCGAAGCGACGTGCGGTCACCAGCTCGGCGGCGGCGCGGCCGGCGGCCCACGACTGCATGGCGCCGCGGCCGGTGAAGCCGAACGCCTCGATCACGCGATCGTGACCGGGCGCGAAGCCGATCACGCCGCACAGATCGGGTGTGTACTCGTAGAGGCCACTCCAGCCCGAGCGGTGCTTCATCGACGCGCAGCGCGACATGCGCGCGGCCAGCGCCGGCCAGATCTTCTCCTCGAACCAGTGCTCGCCGTCGTACTTGAAGCGGAACTCGTCAGGCTCGTCGGGGTCGGCCCAGCCAGCCAGGATGTGGGTCGACTCGCGGTGGAAGTAGACGCCGCTGGGATCGACGAACATGCCCCACGGGCGCAGGTCGACGTCGCGGGCGTGGGCGATGGCGATCTGTCGCCGCACCGGTCGCACCGGCACCACGTGGCCGTAGAGCGGCGCCACTCGCCGCGCCCAGGCGCCGGTGCAGTTGACCACCACGTCGGCGGTCAGCTTGACCGCGGCCGCGTCCTCGGGCGGCATGGCATCGCACAGGATCGCCTTGATGGCCTGATCGCCGGCCGGTGAGAACTCCTGGAACTTGAGCGCGCGCACGATCACCTTGTCGGGCTCGGGATCGACGGCGACCACATAGGCGTAGTTCTCGAAGCGCACGCTGGCCGCGGCCCGGGCCCGGGCCCGGTACAGCTCCTTGACCAGGTTGGGGTTGAGCAGGCCATCGCGCGGCGAGAAGGTCGCGCCGGCCACCCCGTCGAGCTGGTCGATCACCGGGCAGTGGGCGTGGATCTCGTCGGGCGTGAGTGCCAGCACGCCAAGGCCGTGGGTCCGGTTCTGCCATTCCATGGCCTCGATGGCGCCGGGCCAGCGCGCCTGCTCGTACATCCACAGGTAGCCCTTCTGATCGAAGCCGACCTCGTCGCGCACGCTCTCGTAGAACTCGATCGATGCCAGCGACAGCGCCACGTTCATCTCCGAGCGCCAGGTCGCCCGCACGCCGCCGGCGTTGAGCTCGGAGCTGGAGTAGCGGCCGCCCAGATCGACATCGAGCACGGCGATCGATTTCACGCCGCGCGCGGCCAGGTGCATGGCGACGCTCGAACCGAGCAAACCGCCGCCGAGGACGATCACGTCGAAGCGATCCACGCCGGCATCCTATTCCAGAAGCCGCGGCGATGCGTATGATGCGCCGACCTGCATGGGGGACGCCTATACACCCGGCCTGACCGTCACGCGCCACGCGCTGGTGCACAAGACGCGCCGGTTGCCGTTGCCGGGCCAGGTGCTGCGTGCGGTCGGCGACGTGGTCAAGAGCGGCGACGTGGTCGCCCGCACCGACCTGCCCGGCAAGGTCCACCTCAAGAACCTGGCCACCGCGCTCGGCGCCATGCCCGACGAGGTCGCGGCCCAGCTCCGGGTCCAGCCCGGCGGCGCTCTCGAGAAGGGCACCGTGATCGCCGAGAGCAAGGGCTTCTTCGGCTACTTCAAGAACCGCATCACGTCGCCGATCGAGGGCACGCTCGAGTCGGTCTCCGAGATCACCGGGCAGGCGGTGCTGCGCGAGCCGCCGGTGCCGGTCGAGGTCAAGGCCTACGTCGACGGCAAGGTGGTCGAGATCATCGCCAACGAGGGCGTCATCGTCGAGACCGAGGCGGCGCTGGTCCAGGGCATCTTCGGCCTGTCGGGAGAGGTCAACGCGCCGCTGGTCGTGGTGTCCAAGGGGCCCGATCGTCCGCTCGAGGCCGGCGATCTCACGTCCGCTCACGCCGGCAAGGTGGTCCTGGGTGGCGCCCGCACGTCCCTCGCCGCCATGCGCCGGGCCATGGAGCTGGGCGTCGCCGCCATCGTGTGCGGTGGCTTCGCCTACCAGGACGTCAAGGAGCTGCTCGGTTACGACGTCGGCGTGGCGGTCACCGGCACCGAGGGCCTGGCCACCACGCTGGTGGTGACCGAGGGCTTCGGCGACATCGCCATGGCGACCGCGACCTACGAGCTCCTGGCCAGCCTGGCCGGCAAGACGGCCTCGGTGTGCGGCGCCACGCAGATCCGCGCCGGCGTGATCCGCCCCGAGGTGGTGGTGCCGGGCCGCGCCGACGTCGCCGCCGGTGACCAGGCCGGCGGTGGCCTCGAGATCGGCGCGCCGGTGCGCTGCATCCGCGCGCCCTACTTCGGCCGCATCGGCACGGTGTCGTCGTTGCCGGTCGAGCTGGCGACGATGCCGTCGGAGACCAAGGTCCGGGTCCTCGAGGTCGACCTCGGCGGGGGCGAGATCATCTCGGTGCCCCGCGCCAACGTCGAGGTGATCGAGCGATGAGCGCCGCCGTCCTCGTCCTCGCCGCCGCGCTGGCCGCCCCCACCGCGCTCGACGTCCGGCCCCCGGACAACGACGACGGCCGCCACCTCGAGGTCAGCTTCACCCGCGCCGAGGCCACCGCCAAGGAGGGTCGCAGCGTGGCCACGGTGGTGTTGCGCCACACCGCCGTCGGCGCCGCGGTGGCGGGACCGCCGGCGTTCACCCTGGGCGCGGCGCTCGAGGTCAAGCAGGAGCTCGCTGGGGCCTGGACCGTGGCCGCGGTCTTCGAGGCCGGCGAGACCGCCTACACCGACGAGATCGACGCCGACGGCCGCTACGCCTACGCCGTCGCCGAGCTGCGCCGCGACGACGACGGCAAGATCCTCGAGGCGTCGCCGGTGGTGGTCTCGTCCACCGTCGCGCCTCACGGTGCCTGGTTTCACAGCGATCGTCTCGGCTACCTCGGCGTCGTCGTGCTCATCGCCGGGCTCATCGGCTACTACATCCAGCTCGCCCGGCGCCGGCCCAAGGACATCTACGTGCGCCGCATCCCCGGCGTCGACGCCATCGAGGACGCGGTCGGCCGCTCGACCGAGATGGGACGGCCGGTCCTGTACGTCACCGGTCTCGAGGAGATCCAGGACATCCAGACCCTGGCATCGCTGCTCATCCTCGGCCACGTCGCCGAGCTCACCGCCACGTACGACACCGAGATCAAGGTCGCCAACTACTACCCGCTGACCATGGTGGTCGCCGAGGAGATCGTGCGCCAAGGCTACGCCAACGCCGGCCGCATGGACGCCCACCGGCCCGAGAACGTCATGTTCATCACCGCCGAGCAGTTCGCGTTCGCCGCCGGCGTCAACGGCATCATCCTGCGCGATCGCCCGGCCACCAACATCTACTTCGGCAAGTTCTTCGGCGAGTCGCTGCTCCTGGCCGAGACCGGCTTCCTCACCGGCGCGGTGCAGATCGCCGGCACCGCCGAGCTGGCCCAGCTGCCGTTCTTCGTCGCCGCCTGCGACTACACCCTCATCGGCGAGGAGATGTACGCGGTCTCGGCGTACCTGTCGCGCGAGCCGACCCTGCTCGCCAACCTCAAGGCCGGTGATCGCTTCAAGCTCGCCGCCATGATCTTCATCGTGGCCGGCGCGGCGCTGGCCACCGCCGGCCTCTACGCCCTCGGCCCCAAGGTGTTCCCGTGAAGAAGACGGTGCCGCTGTTCCTCGGCATCCTGGTCGGCGCCTACGCGCTGGCCGAGTTCTACATCCCGCACTGGCGGGTGCGGACCATGACCGAGGAGTTCCAGGCCTGGGCCGCGGTGCTGACCGCGGCGGCGTTCATCCTCGGCGGCGTCAACATCATCCAGGTCACCTGGCCCAAGATCCGGCGCCGCGAGTCCGACTGGCAGTACAAGATCCTGCTCCTGGCCGCGGCGGCGATGATGCTCCTGTTCGGCCTGCCGTGGCACAAGCTGGGCCAGGGCGGCGAGGCCAAGCTGACCAGCGCCGTCGTCGGCGGCTTCGGCGAGGCCGAGGGGCGCGGCCGCGTCGTCGTGGCCGCACCCACCGACGTCACCGTGACCATCGGCACCGTGACCGCGCCGGCCAGCCAGCGCGGCCGGGCCTTCGCGCTCGACGTCCCCGCCGGCGAGGTCGAGATCAAGCTGACTCGCCGCGTCGCCGGCTATCGCGAGCTGAACACCAAGGTGACGGTGGCGGCCGGCGAGATCGTCGAGGTGCGCGGCGATCCGCCCATGTTGTGGGGCCGCGAGGGCCGGGTGTTCGTGTGGGTCTACGATCACGTCTTCGACCCGTGTAACTCGACGATGTTCGCGCTCCTGGCCTTCTTCGTGGCCTCGGCGGCGTTCCGCGCCTTTCGCGCCCGCAACGCCGAGGCCGCGCTGCTGCTGGGCGCGGCCATCCTGGTCATGCTGGGACGCGCCCCGCTCGGCGGCGCCATCTCCGACATCTTCCCGACCGTATCGCAGTGGCTGATCGACATCCCCAACAACGGCGGCCGGCGCGCCATCATGATGGGCGCGGCCATCGGCGCGGTCGCCACCGGCCTGCGCGTGATCGTCGGGCTCGAACGCTCGCACCTGGGGAGTGACTGATGGCGCCGGGACTCGAGAGCGCTGAAACGGCCGCGCCGCGGCACTGGACCGAGCGGTTGCAGACGTTCGATCGGCGCTGGATCTTCCTGGCCATGGCGATGGCGGTGGTGCTGCCGTTGTTCTTCCCGCTCGAGCTGCCGGCCAAGCCCGATCCCATGACCCGGGCCGCCTTCAACGCGGTCGAGTCACTGCCGCCCAACGCGCGAGTGTTCGTGTCGATGGACTTCGATCCGGCGTCGACGCCGGAGCTGGAGCCCTTCTACCGGGCGGTGATGCTGCACCTCAAGCGCAAGGACGCGCGCCTGGCCATCGCCACCACCTGGTACCAGGCGCCGCCGCTGGTCGAGCGCCTGATCCGCGAGACCGTCGACGGCACCATCGCGCCGACCGGCACGCCAGGCTACAGCGGCCTGCCCGATCGCCCGTACAAGTCCAACGTCGACTACGCCTACCTCGGCTTCCGCGACGGCAAGGGCGTGACCATCGCCGGCATGGGCTCGGATCTGCGCAAGGTCTTCGACGGCAGGACCAACGATGGTACGCCGCTCGAGCGCATCCCGTTCATGAACGGCATCAAGCGGCTCGAGGACTTCGATCTGATCGTGCTGGTCAGCGCCGGGTTCCCCGGCGCCAAGGAGTACGTCCAGTTCGTCGGCACCCGCTACAAGCTGCGCATGGTCGCGGCCTGCACCGCGGTCTCGACCACGGATCTGTCGCCGTATTTCCAGACCCGCCAGCTCGAGGGCCTGGTCGGCGGCATGGCCGGCTCGGCCGGCTACGAGAACCTGGTCGGCAAGAAGGGCGCCGGCACGGTCGGTGCCGACGTGCTCAACATCGGCAACGTGGTGGTGATCCTCGCCATCGTGTTCGGCAACGTCATCTTCTTCGCCGGGCGGGCGCACCGCCGCCGCGGCGCTGTCGCCGGCGGAGGAGGCAAGCGATGACCGCGTTGCCCTTCGTCGACGTCGTCGGCTACTGGCTGGGGATCTTCCTCACCTTCTGCATCCTGTCGTTCCTCTACGCCGACAACCCCTTCTACAAGCTGGCCGAGCACCTCTTCATCGGCGTGTCGATCGGCTACCTGGTCGTGCTCCAGTACAACGACAACATCGATCCCAAGCTGGTCGATGCGGTGCAGGAGAAGACCGGCTGGTGGTTGTTCCTGCGGCTCGTCGCCGTGCTCCTGGTCGTGCTGCTCTTCGTCAAGGCGGTGTCGCGGCGCCTGCACTGGGTGGGCCGCTATCCGCTCGCCTTCGTGGTCGCGTTCTTCGCCGGCTTGCAGGTGAACGCGGTGGCGCAGGCCGAGCTGGGCGCGCAGATCGCGTTCTCGGCCCGGACCATCGACTCGACCAAGACCGATCTCAACACCGCCAGCGCCGAGGCACTGACCAAGCTGCCCGGGGTCTCGCCGGGCACGGCCGAAAAGCTCATCGCCGAGCGCAGCACGCGCCCGTTCACCAGCGTCGATGACGCCGTGCACCGGCCCGGCCTGACCCCGCTCGAGCAGACCACCCTGGCCGAGGAGCGCGGCTCGTTCGTGGGCCTCGACGCGCGGGCCGCCGCCGGCGCCGGCAAGCGCAACTGGTTCGGCGTGGTGTCGAACGTGCTGCTCCTTTTCGGCCTCCTGTGCTCCCTGGTCTACTTCTACTTCTCGGTCGCCCACACCGGCGTGATCGGCAAGGTGTCGCGGCTCGGCGTTTGGGTGCTGATGATCGGGTTCGGCGCCAGCTTCGGGTTGACCGTGCAAGGTCGGCTGTCGCTAGCCATCGGCCGCGCCTCGTCGGTGCTGGGCCGTACCGTCAACCCCAGCGACGCCGAGCAGATCGACGCGCCCTACGTCTCGCTGGTCTCGCTCGCCATCATCGGGCTGGGCCTCACCGCCTGGGAGATTCGCCGGCGCAAGGCCGCGGCGACCGGTGCCGCCGCTGGCGGGGCCGGCCAAACCTGATAGGTTCGCCGTCCGTGTCGTACGAGACCCAGATTGCGAGCCGGTACCTGTACGCCGGCCGATCCGAGGGCGGCACGCTGGTCGGCGCGGCGCTCTCGTTGCTGGTGGCGGGCATGGGTCTGGCCATGCTGGTGCTGATGGGCGGCGGCTCGGCCGTGGGCGTGATCATGTTCGTGCTGGGCCTGCTCTCGGCCGCGGTGTTCACGCTCCTGGGCTTCATGTCGGTGCCCACCAGCGTCGCGATCTTCGGTGTCTCGCTCGGCGTGTCGGCGCTGACCGTGGTGCTGTCGGTGACCAGCGGCTTCCAGGATCAGTTCCGCGAGAAGGTGCTGGGCGTCAACGCCCACGTCATCATCATGAAGAGCTCGACCGACTTCGCCGAGTACCGCGAGGTCATGGACACGGCGCGCAAGATCGATCGCGACGTGGTCGCGGTCCAGCCCTTCATCTTCGTCGAGATGCTGGCGACCACCGGCAAGGGCCGCATCGCCGGCGTCGCCATCAAGGGCGTGGATCCCGATCGCGTCACCGGCGTGCTCGATCTCGAGAAGCACATGATCGAAGGCTCGGTGAAGGCGCTGGCGGTGCCGCCGGCGGCCGGCGAGCTGCCGCCCATCATCCTGGGCAAGGAGCTGGCCCGCAAGCTTCGGCTCAAGGCCGGCGACGACGTCACCGTGGTGGTGCCGATGTCCAACGTCGACCTCGAGACCTGGCGAACCACGGCGGCGGCGCCGCGCACCCGTCGCTTCCGGGTCGCCGGCGTGTTCTACAGTGGCTTCGACGAGTACGACCGCCGGCTGATGTACACCAGCCTGGCCGAGACCCAGGCGCTACTCGATCGTGGTGACAAGGTCATGGGCGTCGAGCTCAAGGTCAAGGACGTCGATCGCGCCAACGTCATCGCCAACAAGCTCAAGCGCCGGCTCGGTGAGCCGCCGTTTCAGGTCCAGGACTGGTACGAGCTCAACCAGAACCTGTTCAAGGCGTTGACCATGCAGAAGCTCGCGCTCCTGATCGTGCTGACCCTGATCATCGCCGTGGCCACGGTCAACGTCATCTCGGCCATGGTGATGATGGTGACCCAGAAGAAGCGCGAGATCGCGATGCTCAAGTCGATGGGCGCCGGCTCGTTCGAGCTTGGCTGGATCTTCGCCATCGTGGGCACGGCGATCGGCGCGGTCGGCACCGTCATCGGCATCGGGCTCGGCATCTCCACCTGCTTCGTGGTGCGGGCCTACGGCTACCCGCTCGACCCGAAGGTCTACCTGATCGACAAGCTGCCGATCAGCGTTCATCCGAGGGAGGTCGTGCTGGTCGCGGGCGTGACCATGGTGCTGTGCATCGGCGCCGCGTTGATCCCGGCCCTCAAGGCGGCGAGCCTGCGCCCGGTCGACGGGCTACGGCACGACTAGCGAGCGATCAGCGACCGCTTCAGGGGACGATCGACGCGGGCGTCGACGAGCTGAGCACGTCGACCTGGAGGTCCCGCAGCGCGACCAGCTCACCGAGCTCGTCGACGACGCCATCGACGCGGGCGGTGATCGAGGCGTGAAGATCGCCGGCGGCGTCCATCTCGACCGCGACCGCGAACGGCACGTCGGCGATGCGGCGCATGGCCAGCGGCAGGTGCTGCTGGTTGTCCCAGGACACCATGGCCCAGTCGAGGAGCAGGTCGGCGTCGCCGCGGCCGATGAGCGAGACGTCGCTGTCGTCGATGGGCGCCAGCGGGGCGATCGCGAGCTGGGTGCCGAGGCGAAGGGCCAGGTCGGTGAACACGACCGGGCGATTGGCGAGCACACCGGCAGGGACGGTGACGTCGTCGAGCGGGATCTCGAGATCCTCGACCAGGAGCCAGCCGTCGGTGGTGGTGCGCAGGACGGCCTGGCCGCCGAGCACGCCGGGGTCGACGTCGAGGTTCAGACCGCCGCGGGCGGTCGCCGATACGGCGACGTCGCTGTCGGTGGAGACGTCGAGGAAGGCGCGCTTGCGGAGCTGAGTGGCGAGGCCCTCGCCGCCGCCCTCGGGGGTGAAGCCGCAGGCGGCGGCGAGGATGGTGAGGGGGAGGACGGCGGGGAGGAGCGAGCGGACGGACGTGCGTGACTTGGTCGGGGTCTTGGGATTGGTCATGAGAGTTCTCCGGGTCAGGGGGTGACAGCCGGCTGCGTGACTGGGGCAGGAGTGGGACGGGCGGTGGCGCTGACGACGTCGACGATGGCGGCGAGGCGTTCCTCGTCGACCTCGGCGCGCGGTCGCGCCGACCAGCCGAGCTTGGCCGACCAGTCCTCGGAGGCGAGGTGCCACGAGACGCAGAGGTCGACGATGGTGATGAGGAGATGGGGGGCCGAGACCTCGCGGCGGACCGCGCCGGCTTGCTGGGCTTCCTCGATGCGGCGGATGAGGCGCGCCATGAGCGCGCGGGTCAGCTCGAGCTGCGGGCCGTCGCCGAGGAGGACGCGGCGCATGGCCAGCGTCCAGCTCAGGAGGCGTACCAGGTCGGGATGGCGGCCGAGGAAGCGGAAGAAGCTGCGCGTCGCCTCGCACAGGCCGTCGACATCGGGGCGGGCCTGCAGGAACTCGACGTGGGACTCGAGGAACGCGGTCAGGGGGCGTACGAGGACTTGATCGAAGAGGGCATCCTTGGTGCGGAAGTAGTGATGGATGAGGCCGCGGTTGACCCCGGCGCGCTCCGAGATCTCGTCGATGCTGGTGGCGCCGGGGCCGAGCCGGGTGAAGAGGTCGGTGGCGGCGGTGAGGATGCGAGCCTTGGTGCGTTCTGCGTCACGCAGCCGGTTCTCGGTGGAGTGCCGCCGGGGCATGGATATTAGTTAGCCATGTGTACAACTCAGTCAACCTTCATACCGAGGTTGATGTCATAAATCATTGATACTACTACTGTTAAATACTGAAAAAATATTCATGAACTGGCGACATAGGACTGTTCATATGTCAGCCAACTGACGTCGCGAGGCGCGGTAGCGGCTCCGCGGTGGCTCCAGCGTTCGCGAGGTGCGTGCTAGCGTGCGCGGCAAGGGAGGGACCCATGCGCCAGCTTCGTCCGGAGATCGTGTGCGTGCTCGTGCTCGCGGCCGCGTTGGTAGCGTGTGGAGGCGGTGGTGGTGGGGGCGATGGCGACGACGTGCCGGACGAGTGCGTGGCGGGCGAGACCCGGTGCCAGGGCAACACCTTTCAGGTCTGCAGCGAAGGCATGTTCGTCACCGGCGAGTTCTGCAGCGGCACCTGCGATGGCAGCCTCGGCTGCATCTCGTGTACGCCGGGCCAGCGCTATTGCCTGGGCGAGGTGGTCCACGAGTGCACGCCCGATGGTGAGCAGGGCGCGCAGGTCGAGACCTGCGCGGGCAACGCCCACTGCACCGGCGGCGTGTGTGTCGACCCATGCGTGACGGCCGCCGAGACCCGCAGCTACCAGGGCTGTGAGTACTGGGCGGTCGATCTCGACAACGCGCACGACGTGTACACCACGCCCGACCAGATCCCGCTCGGGCTGGGTTGCCAGCTCATCCCGGCCCAGACGCTGACCGGGCCGATCTGCTTCGATCCCACCAGCACCACGCCCGATCCGGTGACCGGTGGCGTGAAGAAGACCGCCGGATTGTGTGACCCGGGGCCGAGCGGGCCGACGTGTCCGGCGCCGTACACGTGCCAGACCACGCAGTACTGCGGGCTCAACGCGCAGACGTCACCGTTCGCGATCGTCGTGTCGAACCCGCAGACGTACGCGGTGACGGTGACGCTCGGCAACGGCACCACCACGACGAGCCAGACGCTCGCGCCGGGGGCGGTGCAGCCGCTGTTCCCGCAGCAGCTCGGGTTCCCGGACGCTTCGCTCGACCACACGATGCAGGCGCGCAAGGCCTACAAGCTGACGTCGACGGCACCGGTGGTGGCGTACCAGTTCAATCCGCTCGACAACGTCAACGTCTTCTCGAATGACGCGTCGCTGCTCATCCCGCGAACGGCGTTCGACCGCGAGTACGTGGCGATGACGTGGAAGACCGAGGGGCAGCGTCCGGACTCGAGTGACTACAACGGGTACCTGGCGATCGTGGCGTGGCAGGACGACACGACGATCACGGTGACGACGACGGCGGCGACCAAGCCGGGGTACGGTTCGCCGGCGATCCCGGCGCTGGTGGCGGGCACGCCGGCGATGTTCACGCTCGACGCCTACGAGGTGCTCAACCTGGCGGCGGTGGGGGGCGCGGATCTGAGCGGCACGTTGATCACGGCGATGGACCCGGCCAAGACGGTGGGTGTGTTCGGCGGGACCGAGGCCGCGTTCCTCCCGCACGGTCAGTCGCCGGCGGCGGGGACGTCGGGCCCGTGCTGCGCCGACCATCTCGAGGAGATGCTGTTCCCCACGTCGACGTGGGGCAAGGAGTTCGCCCTGGCGCGCAGCCAGATCCGGTTGCCGCAGGTGATGGAGCCCGACGTGGTGCGGGTGCTGGCCCAGCGCAACAGCACGACGGTGACGTTCACGCCCAACCCGATCTCAGGCTCGTGCCCGACGCTGGCGGCGGGCGCGTATTGCACCGTCGAGATCGCCGGCGACACGATCATCAGCGCCACCGAGCCCGTGATGATCGGCCACGTCCTCAAGTCGGTTCTGTGGAGCAACGCGCTGGGCGGCATGTCGTACGGCACCGGCGACCCGTCCATGGCCATCGCCGTCCCCACCGAGCAATTCCGCACCAGCTACGCCATCCTGGTCCCGCAGCAATACATGGCCAACTACGCCTCGATCGTCGTGGCGGCCCCAGGCGCCGTCTCTCTCGACGGCAACGACATCACGTCCATGCTCTCCTCGTCGTTCGGCTCCTTCAAGGCCGGCCGCATCCCCCTCACCCCCGGCCCCCACAAGATCGACTGCCCCGCCACGGGTTGCGGGATCGAGATCTACGGCTGGTCCCGCGCCGTCTCATACATGTTCGCCGGGGGCCTTGATCTCCAACAGATCGTCATCGGCCGCAACGACGTTGATGTGGCACAGGTGCCCGGCGGAACGGTTCCGACGCCGACGGCGAGGTAGTCAGGGGACGCTGACCTGGTCACCGTTGCCATCGTTGTTTCACGCCGCGACGGCGCGATCCATGAGAATCACGCCTGGTTGGCGCCACCAGCTCCGGAGCGCTCGCAAGCTGATCAACAGGCGGTCGCGACAGGAACGTTTGCGAAGCGACGCAGCCAGTAGGTGCCCGCCGGGAACACCGTCGGCCACCCTGCCAGCCACGCGGCTCGAGCCTCGCGGTAGGCGGACTTGAACACGTGGTACCGGCGCAGCGCCGCGAGGCGCGACTCCTCCTTCAATGCGGCGAAACGAGGACGAAGCCGGCGACGTGGCTCGTTTGTATTCGGCGACGCCCGCCACGAGGTGCGCAGGATGGCTCGTCGACCTACGATCTTGGCACCGGTGCGGGCGCGTTCGGCGGCGATGCGTTCTTCGAACTCGGCGATGGCCTGGCGGAGCCAGCTGCGGATGTCGCCTGCGTCCCCGAGTTCGGGTGGAATCACCAGGTTCAGCGTGACCTCTGCCGGCATAGGCCCTTCGGTACGGAAGAAATGGCGAGGGCGGGTCGTGTGGATCGGGCGGTCGTTCAACAGCGCCGTCGTGCCATTCAGGCCTGGCCACTGGTGCACGCGCTCGACCAAGCCGTCCTTCACGGGATTGGTGGCGGCGTAGACGAGCTTGTTGAGGACGTCTTCGCGGTCGATCAATTCGACGGCGCTGACTTCCTCGCTTGCCCACAAGTTCTCCCACCGGCCCCGCAAGGAATTCTGTGACTTGGCTGTCATCTTGTGAAAGTGCGCCATGAACTCGACGAGCCGACCGTAGCGGTCGAACACGATAGTGTGATGGTGGTTCGAGAGCACGGACGGCAGGATGATGTCGATCTGGAAGCGCTCGGCGGCCTCCGCGAGGCAGTACGCGAACCCATTGTTGGTCTCGTCGTCGGGGCGCAGCAGGAACTGACGCTGGGTTGTCCGACGCGTGATCATCCAGAACTTTCCGGGCAGGACCTGGCGAGGCTGGGACATGGCCGCGCATCGTTGCAGGGTTCTTGCCAGATCGAACCCAGCGACTTCCTTGGCCTTGAGCCGCGATGGTCCGGATACCGGACGCAAACTGGCCGAGAGCCGGCCATGCGTCCGGCATCCGGACACCCGTCGATGGTGGCAGCCGTTGTCACGCCCCGCCGCACGCCACATCAACCCTGGTGCGGCTCTGACTCACATCAACCCTGGTGCGGCTCTGACTCGTCGATGGTGGCAGCGGTTGTCACGCCCCGCCGCACGCCACATCAACCCTGGTGCGGCTCTGGCTACAGATCGATGCCCTTGCTCTTGCACGCCCGGCGGGTGGCGCGCGCCAGCGCGGGCTTGCTGATGCGACGGAAATCGGAGCGCGCGGCCTCTTGATCCTGCAACCCGCAGTTGGCGCCCGCACGGACGGCCCAAGCGGCTTGCGCCTTGGGGAACTTGTTGGTGATCTTCTTGGCGAGCCGGAGCGCGCCCTCGTCGTCGCCTGCGAGAAGAAGGGCGTGGGCGTCGCCGAGCATCTGGCGCAGCTCGGGGTCTTGACCGGTCTCTTCGTCATCGGGCGGATCGCCGGTGGCGCCGCCGCTACCTGCGTCGACCTTGGGCTTGTTGACGCCGGCATCCACGGTCGGCGCCACGCCCGCGTCGACCATCGCCAGGGCGCGGTCGGTGCTGGCGTCCTGGATGTCGCCGAACCCGACCATCGTGCCGGTTCCTGAACCGATGCCCCCGCCCGAGCCGGTGTCGCCGCCCGCCCCCCGCCCGCTGCCGCCGATGCCGCCGCCGATGCCGGCATGATCGATCTGGCTGCCGCTGCCGCCGCCGCTGGTGCCGCCGCCGCTGGTGCCGGCGCCGCTGCCGCCGGTGCCGCTGGGGCCGTCGCCGCCCGCCGTGTCGCGGCCCTTGCCCACCGGGGTCGTGTCCGTGCCCGAGCCTTCGAGCGCGATCTGCCCACCCGCGTCCTCGGACTTCTTGCCGCCGCCGACCACCACCACCGCGACGATCGCCGCCGCGATGGTCATCACCGTGATGGTCACGATGACCAGCGTCTTCGACTTGCCGCCCGGCGACTCGGTGACGATCGGCGGCGTCGTCACCACCACCGGCGGCGAGACCGGCGACGGTCCGTTGCCGCTCTGCGCCGTGCCGGCGACGGTCGCCGCCGCCGCCATCGATGCCCGCATGCTGGCCGCCATCGCCGACGCGTGGTCGCCGGAGCCGACCGTCGCCGCGAAGGCGTCCTGGCCCGTCTTCGGCGTGTTGCCCACCGAGCCCATCCCCGCCGCCGTGCCGCCGCCACCACCATCGCCGCTGAGTCCCGGCACCAGGTTGCGTTTGCCGCTGGTCAGGGGCGATCCCGTCAGCGCCTCGACGAAGGTGCTGACGTCATCCCAGCGATCGACCGGCTTCTTGGACAGCGCGCGGTGCACCCCCGACGCCACGTGCGGTGGCACGCCGGGCACCTTCTCGGCCAGCGACGGCGTCTCCTCGTACACCACCTTGAACACCACCTCGGGGATGGTGGTGCCCTGGAACGCCGGCACGCCCGCGAACATCTCGTACACCACCGCGCCGAGCGCGAACACGTCGGTGCGACCGTCGACGTTGGAGTGCTGGCCGGTGGCCTGCTCGGGCGCCATGTACTGGGGCGTGCCCAGCATCGCGGTGTCCTGGGTCTTCACCGTCGTCGACCCGCGGATCTTGGAGATGCCGAAGTCCAGCACCTTGGCCTTCACGCTCACGCCGTCGTCGGCCTGGACCAGGAAGATGTTCTGTGGCTTGAGGTCCCGGTGGACGATGCCCTCGCGGTGGGCGGCGGCCAGCGCCGACCCCACCTGGCGCAGGATGGCCATCGCCTCGTCGTAGCCCATCGGTCCGCGCCGCAGCCGGTCGGACAGCGACTCGCCCTCGAGCAGCTCGTAGACGATGTAGGGCGTGCCGTCGGGTAGCTGGTTCCAGTCGTGGACCTGGACGATGTTGGGGTGGCCCAGCCGCGACGCGATCTCGGCCTCACGCTTGAAGCGGGCCAGCGATTCGCCGTCGGCGACGTCGGGGTGGAGGACCTTGATGGCGACCTTCTTGCCCGGCAGGCGGGCGTGGCTGGCCATGAACACGGCCCCCATCCCGCCCTTGCCGATCAGCCCCTCGATCGTGTAGGTGCCCGCGATCACGGACCCGACGTCGAGGGCGCGCGCGGGTGAATGGACCATCGCGGTCATCGTATAATGAAGACACCATGCGCGCAGCCCCGATTGCCGCCGCGATCCTCGCTGTCTTCCTGGTGCCGTCCGCCGAGGCGCGCCCCAAGAAGAAGGTCGTCAAGGATGCCCCCGAGGACATCAGCAAGTACAAGAAGGACCTGGTGGTGCTCACCGACGACGAAGGCGACATCTACGTCATGGAGAGCAAGTGGGGCGCCGCCGGCGACGAGCACGTCGCCTTCTTCGGCGACGGCAAGGTGCTCCACAAGCAGCGCATTTCCGGCGGCGGCGCCGACGGCTCCACCGGCCAGTTCGATCTCAACTTCTGGTCGCCGCGCTCCAACGGTGGCGAGATCGGCCGCAACCCCAAGGGCGAGTACTACCTGACCTGCGGCCGTGGCGACGAGGCCGAGACCGTCACGCTCAAGCAGATGTCGGACGCCGACTCCAAGAAGATCCTGGACACCGCATCGTTCCGGAAGGTGTTCTGGAAGCGCGGGGCCCAGGCCCTGGCCCGCGACGACTCCGGCAACTACTACTTCGTCGATCGCATGCGCGACGAGTACGGCGGCAAGGGCCATCGCATCTTCGCCGGGCCCAAGGGCGGCCTGAAGGAGCTGCCCATGACCAACGTGGTCTCGGACTCGGTCGGCGAGATCTACGCCACCCGCAAGGGCGAGCTGCGCTTCGTCACCGACCGTTCCAAGGCGATGTGGATCAAGGGCACGGCCAAGACCGAGCTCACCATCATCCCGATCGAGGACAACATCGGCCTCATCTACGGTGATCTCGGTGTCTACGACGGCTCGCTCGGCACGCCCTGCGACGACATGTGACGCCGTATGACCGGCCGCCGCGGCGTGTTATGCCGGCGCCATGAAGCTCTCGCTGACCATCGTCGGAGCCCTCTCACTCGCCGCGGCCTGTGGCGGCAAGGACAAGGGCGCGCCGACCGGGCCCGGAAACAGCGGCGGCGGCGACGTCGCCGGACCGCCGTACGCGGCGCTGTTCCAGGACGGCAAGGACCTCCGCTACAGGCGAGTCTCGAAGTCGTCGATGTACGACCCCGACGATCCCAAGGCCACCCCAGACGGCCAGGTCGTCGACGAGACCGTGACCGAGGTGAAGTGCAAGGTCGCCGCGCGCGAGCTGGGCGCGATCAGAGTGGCCCAGATCACCTGCGAGGGCGGCGCCGAGGGCGACTCGCTCTTCGACGAGCTGACCGCTGTCTACGTCGCCGACGCTCGCGGCGTGTGGCGCGCCATCGGCCAGTCCCTGCCAGCCGACGAGGCCGCCGCCCGCGCGCTCGCCACCAGCGAGACTGGCAAGCCGCTCCTGGCGCCAAGCCCGGTCGCCGACGAGCAGAAGAAGGAAGACGAACAGGAGGGGTTCGGTGAGATGGTGAAGACGTCGCAGGACCAGAGCGGCGCTTGGTGCCACGAGTGGGGCAGCTGGGGCGGCGACGAGGGCGGCGGTGGCGTGTGTTTCGGCGCCGGCAGGGGCCTCACCAAGGTGAGCTCATACTTCGCCGGCGGCATGGTCCGGGACGACTGGTTCGAGCTTTTGCCGTGAAACGGCGCGGCCCATGGATCGTCGGGGTCGCGCTCGCGGTCGCCGCCGGCATCGCGGGCGCTGGCGCGCTCGGCGCGTGCGGCGACGGCGTTCCCAGGCCGCCGGCGATGGATCCGGTCTCGGCTGATGAGGCGGCGACGCTGGCCCGGGAGTTCGACGCCGCCATCGAGCCGTGCGATGCCGACCGCCTGGAGAAGTTGTTCGACAGCGAAACCGTCGCGCGCCGCATCGTCAACAAGGCCGACATCCCCGCCAGCGAGAAGCGCGGCGGGCTGAACGAGCTGCAGCGGCGCAACTTCTCGGTCGCCAGGCAGCTCTGCCTCGGCTTCGTCTCCGCGGCGCGCTTCGATCTCCTGCGCATCCGCCAGAACGGCGCGACCCATCGCCCCCTCTTCCGCATGCTGACCGACGGGACCGTCAACTACTACGACCTCGAGCTCGGCAAGTCGAAGACCAGCGGCGTGGTCCGCATCGTCGACCTGTACGTCTACACGTCGGGGGAGGATCTGACCACGACCCTGGCTGGGCTCATCGAGCAGGGGCTCGCTGCCGAGCGGCGCGGTCAGACCGTCGCCGGTTTCCAGGATCTGGCCAGCGCGCGCCGCGAGGGCGACTGGGCCGAAGTCCGGCGCATCGCCGAGGCCATGCCCGAGCGGGTTCGCAACACCAAGGCCGTCCGGCTGGTCGAGTTGCAGGCGGCGATGGAGCAGGACGCGCCGGACTACCTGGCGATCATCGAGCGCTTCGAGAAGGACTTCCCCGACGATCCGGCGGTGGACCTGGTGGCGATCGACGGGCACTTCCTGCGCAAGGACCTGCCAGCCCTGATGAGGGTGATCGAACGCCTCGAGCGGCGCGTCGGCGGCGATCCCTACCTCGCGCACGTGCGCTCGTCGGGCTACCTGCTCGAGCCCACGAACGACAACCTGGAGAAGGCCGAGCGCTGGTCGCGGGTCGCGCTCGACGCGCTGCCCGACGTGCAGGACGTGTGGTGGAACCTGGCCACCGCCCAGCTGCAGCGCCAGGACCACGTCGCCGTGGTCGCCACCCTCGAGACCATCCGCACGCGGTTCGGGGTCACCTTCGACCGCGACGCGATGGCGGAGCAGGACATCTACCAGCGCTTCCTGGTCTCGCCCGAGTTCGCGGGCTGGTGGGCGCGGGTCAACGGCGCTACTGGGCCGTGAGCCCGCCGTCGAGGCTGAGCTCGGCGCCGGTCATGAAGCGGGACTCGTCGCTGGCCAGGTAGACGATCAGGTTCGACACGTCGTCGACGTGACCGAGCCGGCGGAGCGGGACCGCCTTCTCGAGCTGGGTCCGGACCTTGGCGAGGTCGCCGGTGGCTTGCGCCATGCCGTGGGCCATGGCCTCGACCATCGGCGTGTCGATGAACGATGGGTGAACCGAGTTGCAGCGGATGCCATAGCCGGCGCGTGCGCAGTGGAGCGCGATCGACTTGGACAGCAGGCGGACGGCGCCCTTGCTGGCGCAGTAGCCGGCGAGGTCGGGTACCCCGATGAGGCCGGCGACCGACGAAAGGTTGATGATCGAGCCGCCGCCGGTCTTCTTCATGGCGGCAATCGCGGTGCGGCAGCCGATGAACAGACCCTCGACGTTGACCGCGTACATGCGCCGAAAGTCGTCGACGGTGGCGCGCTCGACGTCGCCGAGAACGCCGATGCCTGCGGAGTTGACCAGGATGTCGAGGCGGCCGTGTGCGGCGACGGTCTCGTCGACGGCGCGGACCCAGCCGGCCTCGTCGGTGACGTCGAGCTCGATGAAGGTGTGGGGCAGGCCGAGCTCAGCAGCGGCGGCAGCGCCGGCGCCGCCGTTGCGGTCGGTGAGCACGATGGTCGCACCCTCGCGGGCCAGGTGCGTAGCGCAGGCCTTGCCGATGCCCGAGGCAGCGCCGGTGATGAGCGCGATCTTGCCGTGAACACGTCCGGTCATTTCTTCATCCTCTTCCTGGTCGCGAGGGTCGCGAGCGACGCACCCAGCGCAGCGCGGGCCTCATCGAGGGTCAGCCTGGCTGCCGCGCGCTTCACATCCGCCGGAACCCAGCTCGGGTACGGCGTGATCGTGTTCTCGTGCTTGCCCGAGGGCGTGTGCTCCTGGCGGACCTCGGCCATCCGCGCGGCGCCGAGTTCGTCGGCCATCCGGACCAGCGCCGGCCACAACCGGCGGTGTACGAAGGTCACCTTGCCGTCGACCAGCTTGAAGCAGCGCACGTCGGCCGAGTCGGCGACGATGCTGAGCGCCTCGAAGATGGCCTTGCCCTTGTCGTGGGCCCACCAGCTCCCATGGATGGGCTCGCCGGCCACGGCCTCGGCCAGACTGGGAACCGGGCCGCGGGCCGAGGCCAGTACCACCCCGTGCTGTTCCACGAAGGCCACCGGGTCCCGCACCGCCGCGAGTCTACGCGCGGCCAGGGAATCGCGGCACCGATGTCAGGGGCGAACTCGTCAACTACCCGACCCCACGTCTCGCCCTGTCCGGTCCATCCCTTGCAACCACCGGACATATGCCGCGAGGGTGCACAGCCTCTGTACCGGCCGCAGGCCCGATAATCAACCCCGGTGGGGTGAGGGGAGGTGCCGGGGGCTCATGGACCGTCAGCGCAGTGGCCGCCGCCGGACTCGTCACGGCACTGGCGCGACCGGCGGCGGCCGAGAACTGCGTGGACAAGGAGGTGTGGCGGGAGCAAGGGGGACGACCATGTCTGGATGTCGGGACCAGCATGGGGCGGGGGGAGACGTGGATGGCGCCCGGGTTCAGCGATGTGCGTCTGAGCGTCATGCGGATGGGGTTCTACGGCAACGACGACGCGCGGCGAGGCACGGTCGTGGACCTCGTGTCGTGGGAGGCGCTCGGCGACGGCGACGAGCTCGAGGGGCCGCGTGACCAGAGCCCGGCGTCGGCGTCGCACGTGCTCTCGCTGCGCCGACAGATCGATCGCGACGACTGGGGCGCCTACGTCGCCGGCGAGGTCTTCACCCGCTGGTATGGGTACAACCGCTTCGTCACGCCGCGCCTGGGGCTGCGCCTCGGCCGCTTCGATCGCGCCGCCGCCATCGTCGAGGCCAGCCTGGCCGGCGCCTACCTCGGCGGCCTCACCGACAAAGACCGGCGCTCGCTCACCCGCGACGTCGACGTCGCCGCCCGCACGTCGTTCGTGCTGTCGCGCCGCCTCCGCCTCGAGAGCCGCGGCCGCTACCGCGATCTGAGCGCCACCGACGGCCGCCGCTTGCGCGACGTCCTCGTCGCCGCCGGCGTCGAGGGCGAGGTCAGCCCGCCCGCGTCGAGCGATCCCGGGCCCAACACCTGGCGCGTGGTGACCCTCTTCGTCGGCGTCGGTCTCCGCCGCGCGCTCGTCGACGTCACCCCCGACCAGGCCGCCGCCACCACCATGGGCGGGCTCAGCGATCGACCGGTCACCGAACCATCGGCCGACCCGTGGGCGCTGATGGTGTGGGTCGACCTCGACCTCGCCATCAACTCGCAGCGGACCATCTGGTGAGCGCGTGGCCCGTGAGGGCCAGGCGGCCTCGGGCCTCGGGCCACGGCCCAGAATCGGGCCCAGCGGCCTCGGCCCTCGGCCCTCGGCCCTCGGCGCAGGATCGCGGCCGTGGCTACACGCCCGTCACGATCGGCTTCCGCAGGCCGAAACACCGTGCAATGACGGCAATGGATCACAACGCGGAGAAGCCGCCCACCGCCTGGCCTGGGCCCGAGGCCCGAGGCCGGCCGCGTTTCGCGGGCCAGGCTCCTAGCGGGCGATCCACGCCCGCATCAGCTCGACGTCGCCGGTGATCACCGCGAACGGCTGGATGCGGTCGATCGCGTCCAGGCTCTCGACCGAGAGCACGTGCGACCACACCACCAGGTCGAGTCCGGCGTCGCGATACGCGATCACCTGCTGATCGGTCGTCCACCGCGGGTGCAGCGTCACCCCGGCGAGCGGGACGCCGTCGAACGCCGCCAGCGCGCGGCTGTCGCCGAGCGGCCGGGGCGCGCCGGTGCCGGCCAGCAGCGGGAACGCCGCGTCGGCCAGCTCGCGCAGCGCCGCCGGCTCGCTGCTGCTGACCAGCACGTACTCGAGCATCACCGCGGCATCGCGCGCGCATCGCGCCACCGCATCCGGCCGCGGCCCCGGCTTCAGATCGAGCAGGAACGACAGCTCGCGCTGGTTGGCGGCGCGCCACGCCGCGATCTCACCGACCGCGGTGACCAGGTCGGCGTGGGTCATCGCGCGCTCGCCGTCGTGGGCGTAGGCGCAGCGCGCGTGGGTCTCGTCCCAGGCGACATCGAGCTCGATCCCGTCGAGGATCGGCCGGCCATCTCCCTCGAGGGCCAGCGCGGCGCGCAGGCCGTCGAGCGTGTCGGCCCGCGACGGCGCGGTGTCGCCGGTGCAGTTGGCGTTGTGGCAGAACACCAGCGGCTGCGGTCGGTCGCCGAGCGAGCACGCGGCGGCACCGAGCGTGATCCCGGCCACCGTCATGGCGAGCGCGCGGTGCCGCACCGTCAGCGCTCCCACGCGCGCGCGATCCGCACGAACATCCCTGGCTGCACCAGGTCGAGGACGCGACCGTCGACCGGCACCCAGGCCGCGTCGATGCCGCCACCGTGTCGCACCGCCGTGATCGCCAGCTCGACCCCGAGCTGCGCGCGGATACCGCGCACCAGGCACGGCAGCTCCGCGGTGGCGCCGATCAGGAGGTGCTGGTGGAAGCGGCTGCCGTCGTCGAGCGCGATCGCTGACGCCCGCCAGCCGCCGGCCAGCGCCCAGCCTGGATGGACATCGCGGCCGACCAGCACGTCGGTGTCGAGCTCGCCGTCGACGGCGACCAGCGGATCGACGACGAGCGTGAGATGCCAGGGCCCACGGCCGATCCCACCGTCGAGCCTGGCCTGGTGCACCCCGGTGTCGGTGCGCAGGTTGAGGCCGGCGTGGAATGCGATTGCGTCCTTCGACTCGCCGCTGCGCGGCTCGCTCAGTGCGACCGGGCTGTTCCCTGCCAGCGCCAGCGTCAGCGCGCACGCCGACACCGCCGATGCGCGGCGGCTCATCGCTCGGCGTGACGCGCGATCACGTCCGACACACACAGCGTCAGCCGCTTGGCCGTCGGGAGGTCCAGGAACTCGTTGGGGCCGTGGGCGTTGCTGCCCGGCCCGAGCACGCCGGTGATGAAGAACTGCGCCTCCGGGTACCGCTGCCCGAGCATGTGCATGAACGGGATCGAGCCGCCCTCGCCCATGAACACCGGCGGCTTGCCGAAGTGGGCCGCCGATGCGGCCTCGAGCGACGCCTCGAGCCACGGCGCCAGCGCCGGCGCGTTCCAGCCGGCGTTGGCACCGGCCGACTTGAAGGTCACCCGCGCGCCGTACGGCGGATCCTTCTCGAGCAGCGCCTTGACCCGCCCCGCGGCCGCCGCTGCGTCGAGGGTGGGCGGCACCCGCAGCGACAGCTTGAGCGTCGTCATCGGCCGTAGCACGTTGCCGCCGTCGGCCGACGCCGGGATGCCATCGGCGCCGGTGATGGCCAGCGCCGGTCGCCAGGTCCGGTTGAGGGTCAGCTCGGCGATGTCGGCGGTGACCGGCGCCACGCCCGGGTGGAGCGGGAACTTGTCCCACACCTCGGTGCCCAGCACCTCGGCGACGCGCGCGGCTTGCATCACCCGTCCGCGCGGGATCTCGACGTACAGGTCGTTGGGCTTGATCGCGCCCGTGCCCGCGTCCTCGAGCCGGTCGAGCAGCTGCCGCGCCACCCGGAAGCTCGACGCCACCACGCCCGAGCCGTCGCCCGAGTGTACGCCCTCGCGCAACAGGCTTACCTCGAGCGTGCCGATGACCAGGCCGCGCAACGACGTCGTGCACCACAGCTGATCGTAGTTGCCGCAGCCCGAGTCCAGGCACACCACCAGGCTCGGCGTTCCGATGCGCGGCGCCAGGTGCTCGATGTAGGCCGGCAGGTCGAAGCTGCCCGACTCCTCGCAGGCCTCGATGATGATCGCGCAGCGCGCGTGCGGCCGCTGCTGCGCCCGCAGGACGCGCAGCGACAACAGGCGGGCGAAGATGGCGGAGCCGGCGTCAGCGCCGCCGCGGCCGTACAGCAAGACCGTGTCGCCGTCGCGAGCCGTGCCCGGCACGTCGATGAAGATGACCGGTGTGCGCTCGCCCAGCCGCACCACCTCGAGCGTCGCCCCGTCGGGAAGGTGTTGGCGGGCCCAGCCGGCCAGCAGCTCCACCGCCTTGTCCATGTGGCCGTTGGCCCGCCACTGCGGATCGAACATCGGCGACTTGTTGGGGATCTGGATGTACTCCGTGAGCGTCGGCACGATCGAGGCAGCGAAGGTCTCGTCGACCTGGGCGCGGGCGCGGGCGGCGTCGAGGGTCATGATGCCGATTCGTACCGCCAAATCCCGCGCGACGCGACCGGCCGGGCACCCTCACCGATCTTCTACCTGCCCGAAATGTCGGGTGGCGCGCCAGGTGCCACTCGTCACAAACTGCGCCACTATAGTGATGCCATGGTCTCCGCGGTCCACCGCATGGGTCCCGACGACAAGAAGCCCGAACGCCCCGCCGCGCCGCGCGGCGAGACCGGCCTCGCCCTCGACGAGCGAACGCGGACCAAGAAGCCGCCGATGTACAAGGTGCTGCTCCACAACGACGACTACACCACCAAGGAGTTCGTGGTCTTCGTCCTCCAGAGCATCTTCCAGCGCAGCGAGTCGGACGCGGTGGCCATCATGAGTCACGTGCACAACCACGGGGTCGGCATCGCCGGGGTCTACACCTTCGAGATCGCCGAGACCAAGGTGACCAAGACCGTCCAGCTCGCCCGCTCCCACGAGTACCCGCTCCAGCTCTCGATCGAGCCTTCCGAATAACGAGGTCCGCCGTGCTGTCACCCGATCTCTCCGCCACGCTGCAGCGCGCCGTCTCCGACACCCGGGAGCGGCGCCACGAGTACCTCACGCTCGAGCACCTGCTCCTCGCCATGCTCGACGATCCGACCGCCGTCGACATCGTCAAGAAGTGTGGGGGCGAGGTCGACGGGCTGCGCAGCGAGCTCGAGACCTTCCTCGGCGAGAGCGTCGAGCCGCTTCCCGAGGGCGAGGAGTCAGGGCCGGACCAGACCCTTGCCTTCCAGCGCGTCTTCCAGCGCGCGGCCATGCACGTCCAGGGCGCCGGCCGCGCCCAGATGACCACCGGCAACCTCCTGGTCGCGATGTTCCGCGAGCGCGACAGCTTCGCGGTCTATCTGCTCGAGAAGCAGGGCGTGTCGCGCTTCGACGTCATCAACTACATCTCGCACGGCGTCAGCAAGGTCGACCCTGGTGCCGGCGTGGTGCCGCGCGCCCGTGGCGTCGACGCCGACGGCGAGGCCGGCGGCGACGATCAGAAGCTCAAGAACCCGCTCGAGAACTTCTGCGTCGACCTGTCCGCCCGCGCCGCGGAGGGCACGATCGATCCGCTGATCGGCCGCGCCACCGAGCTCGAGCGCATGATCCAGGTCCTGTGCCGCCGGCGGAAGA
>SXGT01869017.1_pt1 | contig 25109 bp, 22 predicted proteins | sample 3176221 | NCBI WGS metagenome assembly SXGT01 (sample SAMN11356862, study PRJNA531348) | freshwater metagenome | isolation source: freshwater sample F1-120 | place: China: Fuxian Lake, Yuxi | collected 2017-12-25
CCCGCATGCTGTATTCGCGAGTGCCAAACACCGCAATATCGCCCACACCGGGCAGACGGGCCAGCGAGTCACGGATTTTCAACTGGGCGTAATTGCTGAGATACACACTGTCGTAGCGTCCATTCGGCGAAATCAGGTTGACGACCAGACTGAGATCGGGACTGCGCTTGCGAATGCTGACCCCTTGTCGCCGCACCTCCTCCGGCAACCGGGGTTCGGCCAGCGACACCCGGTTTTGTACCTGAATCTGGGCAGTGTCCAGGTTGGTACCCGGCTTGAAGGTCACCGTCAACTGCATGATGCCGTCGTTACCGGATTGCGAGGACAGGTACAGCATGTTTTCCACCCCGTTAACTTCCTGCTCAATGGGTGTGGCTACGGTCTCGGCCAGCACGCTGGCATTGGCCCCCGGATAGACCGCCCTGACGCTGATGCTGGGCGGAACGATTTCCGGGTACTGGGCAATGGGCAGATTGAACAGGGCCAGTGAGCCTATCAGTACGATCAAAATGGACAGTACCGAGGCGAAAATGGGACGGTCAATGAAAAAATAGGCAATCTGTTTCATGTATTCAACCGGCTGGGGTGACCGCGAGGCGTTCGGGTTTGACCGTCATGCCGGGACGAATTTTTTGCAGTCCCTCGGTAATCACCCAGTCGCCCTGAGACAGTCCCTCCAGAATCACCCGGTCAGAACCGCGTCGACTGCCGGGTTTGATGAGGCGGTATTCCACCGAATCATCCGGCTTGAGTACCCAGACAAAACGCTGATCCTGATCCACTCCAATGGCTCGCTCCGGCAACAGCAGGGCCGGATGGGGCTGCCCCCCCGCCAGTCTGATTCTGGCAAAAAAACCGGGGGTCAGCAGTTCCGACGGATTGGGAAAGACCCCTCGAAGCGTGAGTGAGCCGGTTTGGCTATCCAGGCGCGGTTCGCTGTAATCAATATGGCCCTGATGCGGAAAACCGGTCTCGTCGATCAGGCCCAGTTCAGCCGGTACCGACCGAACCCGTCCCGCCCCCTTCAGACCGGACTCGGCCATGCGCCGGTATTTGAGTACGGCCCGTTCGTCGGCTTCCAGATAGACATGAACCGGGTCGGTCGACACGATGACCGTGAGTACGCTGTCATCGGCCCTGACCAGGTTGCCCACGGTGATGAGTTCCCGACCGATGCGCCCGCTGATGGGGGCACGAATAGCGGTAAATTCAAGATTGAGCCGGGCCAGTTGCACGGCTGCCGCCGCCACATCGGCAGCGGCCCGGGCCTCCTGCACCGCCTGGTCACGGACTTCCTGCTCCTCCACCGACATCGCCCGGGCCTGCACCAGTGGCCTGGCCCGCCGGAGTTCACTCTCGGCCAGGTGAAGCCGGGTCTGAACCCGCCGAAGTTCACTCTCGGCCCGGGCCAGTTCAGCCTGGTAGGGACGCGGATCAATCACAAACAGCAGATCGCCCTTCCTGACTTTGTCCCCTGCCCTGAAATTGACCTGGGTCAGATAGCCGTTCACCCGCGATTTGAGGGTGACCGTTTCCAGTGCCTCAATTCGTCCGGTGTATTCATCGGAATCCGTCACGGTTTCCTGGCGGGGTTGACTGGCCTTGACCTGTGGAGGCGGCAGCACCGGCGGAGCCGCCGCGTTGCCGCCGGCACCATTCGGCCCCTTGCAGGCCGACAGCAAAAGTGAAAACAAGAACACGGAAATGACGGTAACGTGCATGGCGTAATGACTAAAACCGGGTGAAGACAATGGCGTTTGAGGGCGCACTTTACCATGAATGGGCGGTGCGGTGAGTAACGGGTGCGTGGCAGGATTACTCACCCGAAGTGATTTTTTTATCTGTCCCCCATTGCCAAATCGGCCTAAATCCGTAAACATATCACACAATGTTTTAATGGCGCAGCAAACCGGTCAGGTACCGCAATCAGTCGGGCTGAACGGTCACTGCCCTCATCAAACCCTCACCCATGGAAAAAATTGTGTGAAAACGCCATCACGTCTCCTCGCCGTGGCTGCCACGCTGGCCATTCAACCCGTCCCGGCCCTGGAACTGGGGCACGGTTTCAGCCTGAAGGGTTTTGGTACGGCAGGCATTGTCTACAACGAAAACCGGCAAGCCGATTTTGCCGCTGAATCAACCCTGGCCGCCAGCGGAGCCGGGCGAACCAACCCCCTCACGTACAGCGTTGATACCAAAGCCGGTGCCCAACTCGACTGGCAGGCGACCGACCGCTTCAGCCTGACCGCACAGATGCTGGTCAAGCAATTTCCCGATCGAAGCTGGAATCCCGAACTGCAATGGGGCTTCGTCAAATTCAGGGCCAGCCCCGATCTGGACGTGCGGGCCGGGCGAATCCGTCCGCCCATTTATCTGTTATCGGATTATCTGGATGTCAATTATGCCAATCCCTGGGTACGTCCGCCGGTAGAGTTTTACTCCGTCACCCCCATTCGCCACATGGAGGGCGGCGATCTGCTGTGGCGACCACAAACCGGCTCCGTGACCTGGCTGGTGCAACCCTACGTCGGACGCTCCAGCACACCGGCCCGGGGCGGTGAAATCGGACTGGATCAAATTCTGGGGCTCAACGTATCGGCCAGCCTGGGAGATTTCACCCTGAGAACCGGCTACATCCATACCCGCATGACCGTGACGTCCAACTTCATGACCCTGGCTTTTGGAGCCTACGACCAGCTCTGCCGTCTGGGCGATGTCACCGCCTGCAAACCGATGCGTAAATTGAACCACAAGGACAGGGAGGCCAGTTTTGGCTCCGTCGGTGCCACCTGGGACAACGGTGACTATTTTGTTTCGGGCGAATGGGGACGACGCGACACCGAGACCTCCATTGCTGACCTCATGAGCTGGTATCTCTCGGGCGGTGCCCGCTTCGGGCGATGGACGCCTTACCTCACCTATTCGGAGATGGTTTCCGACAGCCCCTACGACTATGACAGGGGCAGCCCGATGACCAATTTCATCACCACCGGACTCCTGCGCGGCAATCCAACCGATCAGCGCACCGTCAGCCTGGGGGTGCGTTACGACCTCATGGCCAACCTGGCCATCAAGGCGCAGTGGGATCACACCACAACCGAATGCATCACTTCACCGGATCCCTGGGATGGCAGGCAAACCGGAACCTGCGGTGGCTGGTTCATCCTGGCCACGGATGCCTTTAATCGTAAACCGCAGGCCGTTGACCTGCTCAGCCTGTCTGTCGATTTCGTGTTCTGAGGGAAAACACTCATGCCATCGCTACCCTTTATCCTGCTGACCCTGATCCTGGCCACCCGGTCGGCCGGGGCCGACGTCGTCGTCATCGTCAATGCCAGCTCGCCGGTCACCCGGCTGGACAAAAACCAGGTGTCGGATCTGTTTCTGGGCAAAGCCGCCACCTTTCCCGACGGCTCCCAGGCTGTCCCGCTGGACCAGGACAACGCCTCCGGCCTGCACACTGAATTCCACGACAAGGTCACCGGCAAAAGCGTCTCCCAGCTCAGGGCTTACTGGTCGAAACTGGTGTTCACCGGCAAAGCCTCCCCGCCACGGGAAATTCCCGACTCACGGGCCATCCGCTCCCTCATTGCCACCAATCCCAACATGATCGGATACATCGACAAAGGCTCGGTGGCTCCGGGTGTCAGGGTGGTTTACACCCCGTGAGCCTGCGGAGGGCGGTTCCATGCACACATCAAAAACCAGTCCGATGCTGAAGGTCAGCCTGCTGGTAGGAATAGCCATCGTGGTTTTTCTGGCCTTCATGGTTTACAGCCTGCAAACCTCCATCAGGAACAGCGAACGGCTGACCACCATCAAGGAATTGTATTTCCCCATTCTGGAGCGGGTCGATGCCAACATCGTCCGCATCGACAAACTGGAAGAACGCTTCATGCAGGCGGTGATGACCGGCGAACGGGAAGAACTGGAAGCCGCAACCCAGCGTTTTGGCGAAGCCGACACCGTGTTTGGCGAGATTCTCAGCCTCTACCCGACCGAGGCCGAGGCCATTGGCAACCTCAGGAATGCACTGGCCCGCTATTTTGAGCGGGGCCGGGAAACCGCCCTGGCCCTGCTGCAACGACACCCGGATGCTTCGACCGGCCTGTCACAGGGCATGAACCAGTCACTGACTGAACTGCGCCAGTCGGTGCAACAATTCCGGGCTGACAGTTACCGGCAGTTTGTGGAAACGCTCAAGGCCTCACGCGAGGCGGCCACACTCACCCTCTACATGGGCATCGCCGTCGGCATCATGAATCTGTTTTTCATGGCGGTGCTGGTGTATTTCATCCGCAACAACATCCGCATGATGGCAGTGATTGCCGAACAGAATGCCACGCTGGAACAGCGGGTGACGGAACGTACTGCCGAACTGAGCCGCAAAACCAGTGACATCCATGCCATGCTGGACAACATGACCCTGGGGGTCTGTACCATCGTTCCGGGGGGGCTGATTCATCCCGAGTACTCGGCCCATCTGGGGCTGATTGTTGCCCAGTCGGCCCTGGCTGGCCGTAACCTGCACGAGGCGTTGTTCAGTCAGGCCCGTCTGGGCGTGGATTTGCGGGATCAGTTGGGGGTGGCGCTCGATGCCATCCTGGGGGAAGACCGGATGATGTTTGAATGCAACCGGCATCTGTTGCTGCGGGATATGGAACTGGAATGGCCGGACGGCACCCGCAAAATCCTGCAACTCGACTGGAATCCCATCACCAATCCGGCCGATCAGGTTGAAAAAGTATTACTGATCGTTCAGGACGTCACCGCCCTGCGTACCCTGGAACAGGCCAGTGCCCGCCAGCGCGAGGAACTGGACATCATCGCCCGACTGATTCGGATTGCCCCTGACCGATTCAATGATTTCACCGCCTCGGCGGAACGGTTGCTCAAGGAAAACCGCTGCCTGATCGAAACCACCCTGATTCCAACCCCCGAAACCTGCACGGTTCTGTTTCGCAACATGCATACGGTCAAGGGAAACGCCCGAACCTTTGAATTCAATCTGATTACCGATGCCGCCCATACCGCCGAACAAGGATACGACCGACTGCGTAAAGACCCGGATGCGGCCTGGGAACCGGCCCGTCTGGGCCAGGAACTGGATGCCGTGCTGGCAGCCCTCTACCGCTACATGACCATCAGCAGCGAACAACTGGGGCGCAAGGCGGGCGGTGCGGGATCAACGTCGCTGGCCATCACACCGGAAGCACTGGCCGAACTGCGCCAGCAGGCCCGCCGCCTGCTGACCGCTGATACCCGGCCCGAATGGCGGGCACTGGCGACCCGACTGGCCGCCCTGGGTCTGGTGAGCCTGCAACAACTGATCGGTGAACTCATGGCTACCACCGATTCACTGGCCCGTGAACTGGACAAGGCACCGCCCCGCTACCGCTACGACGGCGAGGATCCGCCCCTGCCGCCGATTGTGGCCGAAGCCCTGCGCCATGCCTTGCTGCACCTCATCCGCAACGCCCTTGATCACGGCATTGAACCCCCGGCTGAACGGCTGGTTCAGGGCAAGCCGGTGGAAGGGTGCCTCCACTTTGGCTGCTACCGCCACGGCCAGACTCTTGAACTCCACCTGGGCGATGACGGGCGCGGTCTGGCCTTGCATAAACTCCACGCCAAAGGCGTCAATCACGGCATTTTTCAGGCAGACGCTCCACCCAACCCGCAGCAGGTGGCCGGGCTGGTGTTTCAGTCCGGTCTGTCCACTGCCGAGCGGGTCTCGCAGATTTCAGGACGGGGAGTCGGCCTCGACGCCGCCCGCGCCCTGCTGCGCGAACAGGGCGGCGATCTGGATATTTGCTTGCTGGATGCCCCCGCCCGGCTGGATTACACCCTGTTTGAGTTCATCATCCACCTGCCCGAATCGGTCGGGAGTGATGCCCCATGAGCAGTCCGGGGCTGCTGTTCCTGCTGGGCTGCCTGAGCGGCATTTGCCTTGCGACCCTGATTCTGAGTGCTGTCTGGCGCAGGCGTCAGCGTGAGGAGAGTGACCGCATCCAGGGGGACATCGACCGCCTGCGCGGTTTGGTACGGGAGCAAGAGGGCGATCTGGTCAGAAAAAACCATGAGCTGGACGTCCTCAGAAAAGAGGCCGATCAGCAGGAAACCCTGATCGTCCAACTGGAAACCCGCCATGAAATACTCGCCAGCCGGTTACGCGACTACCAGACAGAACGGGATCAACAGGACGAGGAACGCCGATCCAGAACCCGGCTGGAACAGCGGATTTTCAGCGAACATTTTCGCAAACTGTGCGATGAAATCACCCTGGCCCAGGGGTTTGCAGGCATTTTTGAACGCTGGCATGAAAGCATGAATTCGCTCATGGTGCAAAACGATGAAATGCACCGCCAGAATGAACGGTTTACCGCCATCGTCCAGGACGTGGTCATGCTGTCCCTCAATGCAGCCATCGAAGCGGCCCGGGCCGGTGATAATGGCCGTGGATTTGCCGTGGTAGCCGAGGAAGTGCGTAAACTCGCCCACAGTTCGGAGGGACTGTCACGCGAATACAGCAAAAACCTGTACCGCAATGATATTATTACCACCTCGACCTTTCAGGATATTCAGGCCGGGGGCAAAATGATTACCTCCGCCCTGGTCAGTATTGACGTACTCAGTCAATCCCTCAACCAGCAGTTACGGCGGCGGGAGGACGAATGATCAGCGATTCGGCCACCCACAGCCTGGATCGGCTGTTTACCGGTATTGTCAGTCATCACCTTGAGGCACTAACGGATTCTTCCTGTTCCATGCAAGCGATCCAGGAGACTGCCGAAACCGGTGAGCGCGAATTTGCCCTGATTACCCTGTCTTCCTCCGTCTTCAAATGCCTCGGCATTTTTCATTTCAACGACAGTCAGGCGGCCCGCAGTCAGTTCAACCGGATGTCGTCCGTCGCCCTGGACCGGTTTGGGCAACAGGCGTTCAGGGATGCCTTTCTGGAATTCTGCAATATGTGTTGTGGCAGCCTCAATCGCGAACTGGTGGCTTATTTTCCCCACCTCGGCATGTCCACGCCCTATTTTCTGCCGCGTGATTGCCTGCCCTTCATCACTGAACTGAATCCGGGATTTAGCCGACATTACTGTATCCGGCTGAAACCCGACTTACTGCTCCACGCCAGCCTGCATCTTTGTGATTTCGGCCCGGTCGATTTCACCGCCCGCGCCGCCGATTCCGGTAAGGAAACCGGTGAACTGGAGTTATTCTAACCCTCACGATTACCCTAAGGTCACTGCATTGAATACCCCACAGACAATACTCAGCAAGGTTCTGGTACTGGAAAATGATCCGGACTGTCTTGACCGGCTTAAACGGTTTTGTGATGCCGAGGGACTGATTGGTGTCCGGGTCACACCGGGTCATCTGCTCAAGGTATTGAATTCCACCCTTGATCTGGGAGCCATACTACTGGCCGAACCCTATGCCGGCAGTGCGCTGGAAACCCTGGTTCTGGCCCGTTACATCCGCCAATCACGTCCGGAACTGCCGATTTTCCTGCGTCAGGAAGAATCCGGCGGGACTGATGCGGTCGACGGGCTGACCGCACTGGCCAGCGCATGTTACACCCGGACGGACATGACGCCGCTGCGGCAAGGCCTCAACCGGTATCTGTTCAGTCTGCTGTACCCGGACAGCCTGGTAAACGGCATCATGGAACTGAGCCTTAACGCGCTTGCCCACCAGTTTCCTGACCTGACGGTGGCCTGTAACGCCCCCTGTCTGGTCAGGGATCGCATCATTTTCGGAGAAGTTTTCACCCTGATTCCGCTGGAAAGTAGCTGGTTCAAGGGATACATGCTGCTACAGACCGAGGAAACCGGCCTGTTGCAACTGGTTGAAACCCATACCGATTTCAGGCGGGTCAACAACCTGCTTTCGGAAATCACCAACCTGATCTGGGGAGCCTTCAAAAATCGCTACATCCCCGCCGACGATCCAGGCACCCGCTCGCCGGTGCAGGTACCCATCGTCATCAATCACGCCCACCACTACGTTTCGTTTGGCTCCGACCACCCGCACCTGTGTTTTGAATACACCCTGGCCAACCCGACCGGTGAGGTCATTCTCAATTTTCAACAGTGGTTTGTATTCAATCTGAACTGGTCACCGGAACGATTCCACGAGGTAGCCGACTGCATGGCCGATCTGGTTGAATCCGGCGAACTGGAATTATTCTGACCCCCCCTGGTGGCGCGGCCATCCTGGTGGCGCGGCCATCCTGGTGGCGCGGCCATCCTGGTGGCGCGGCCATCCTGGTGGCGCGGCCATCCTGGCCGCGAGTGGTGAATAGCGAATGGCGACGAGGGGTGAGGGGTGAGGGGTGAGGGGCGAGTGTCCACCCGCCACTGCCCTCTACCCTCTACCCTCTACCCTCTACCCCCCAACCCTAATCCAAATTCACATTAAACGAGGTAAACCCGATGGGAAAAATACTGATAGTAGATGATTCCAGCACGGTACGTGATGAAGTGGGCGGTTTTTTATCCGGCCACGGGCTGGAAACCCTGACGGCCGTGGATGGCCGGGACGGTCTGGAAAAACTGCGGCAGGAGAGTGGCATTCGTCTGGTAGTCTGCGACGTCAATATGCCCAACATGGACGGCTTGACCATGGTCGAGAAGGTTCGCAGCGAGTTGGGTAATACCCAGGTAAATATCATCATGCTGACCACCGAGAGTAATCCCAGCATGAAGGAACGCGGCAAGGCGGCGGGAGTCAGGGGCTGGATTGTCAAACCATTCAAGGGAGACAGTGTGCTGGAAACATTCAGAAAACTGTCCGCCTGAGGCAGACTTCCCCATGCCAGCCATGTAGATCAGAATGGGGGCATCATATCCCGTACTCCGCCGTGATCTGATTCATCGTATTCTGTTGCCGGATTGCCTCCGGTGCCACTTTACGCTTGAATAGGCACTGTAATGCTTGCGGACATCTATCATTTTCCCCCCCTGTTTTCTATCTTGAAACGCGACATGAAATATGGGGGGTATCACAGGAAGCCCGTCGAAGGAAGCCCCTCAACGCAGCCCGGTGGGTTCAGGCCACATCCGTACAAACCCCTCCCGATTGGGCATGATGATTCGGGGCAGGGTTTCCGCATTCAGTACCGTATCTGCCCCAATCAGTCCGTTCAGATGCAGCAGATAGGCGGTCAGCGCGTAGACATCCGCATCGCTCAGACTACCCGGTTTGTGTAATGGCATGGACCTGCGGATGAAATCGAACACGGTCGTGGCGTACGGCCAATAATTGCCGAGGGTCTTGTCCGGCGTGGCACTGTTCAGCTTGCCACGCCCCACCAGTTCTTCCGCACTGGCTCCCATTCCGTGCGGGCCGTGACAGAAGGCGCACTGACTGTCGTACAACAGTTTGCCCGCTGCCACGTTTCCCTGACCCGGCGGCAGCCCGCTACCATCCGGGAACACACTGGTATCACGACGGGCAATGTCCTCTGCAGTGGCTGGCACCCCCAGTCCCGGGCCGCCCGGGCTGGCTGCCAGCCCGTCCACTGCCATCATCCCGAGTGCCAGCAACAGGCCGATGCGGTACTGTTCAGGCGTAAACATGGCTGATACTCCCGTCGCTAGCCACCGCCCAACTGACAATGGCATTGTAGTGAAAATAACCGTGTCGCCCCCGCTCCGCGATGAGTGCGGCCCGCTCCGGTTGCTGATAGCCGGTTTCATCGGTGGCCCGACTTTTCAAAATCCGGGGCGAACCATCCCACTGCCACGGTAGCCGGAAGCGGGTAAAGCACTGCGGCAATACCGGTTCCTGCAGGGCCGCCTCGGCCCAACTGCTGCCACCGTCGGCTGACACCTCCACCCGCTTGATTCGTCCCCGTCCACTCCAGGCCAGCCCGCTGATCTGATAAAGCCCCGGCCCCCGCATCCGGTAACCGGGCGAGGGTTCCGTGATGAACGATTTGGCCTCCATCACAAAACTGAACTGGCGGGCCTTGCCATTGGGTAGCAGCTCGGTGTATTTGGCGGTTTCGTTGCGGGCCATGACCGGCTCCCGGGCAAGCTGTAACCGGCTCAACCATTTGACGTTGAGTACGGCCTCAAAGCCTGGCAGGATGAGCCGCAGCGGGTATCCATTCTCCGGACGCAGGCGTTCACCGTTTTGATACAGGGCAACCAGGGTGTCCTCCCGGGCCTTGTCCAGCGGGATACTGACATTCATGGCAGCCGCATCGGCTCCCTCGGCAATGATCCAGCCAGCCTCCGGCTCCACCCCGGCCTCCTCCAGCAACACAACCAACGGAATCCCGCTCCACTCGCTGCACGACGCCAGACCGTGAAAATAACCCACCGGAGTTTGTATGGGTTCTTCGTTCCAGCCCGCGTTACTGTTGCCGCCGCATTCCACGAAGCAGTAGCGTGACACCCTGGGATAACGCAGCAGGGCGTCCATGCTGAAGGTCAGCGGGCGTTTGACCAACCCGTGCAGCAACAGGGTATGACGCTCCGGATCAATCTGCGGCACACCGTTGTGGTGACGTTCAAAATGCAGCCCACTGGGTGTAATGATGCCATCCAGTTTATGCAACGGCGTCCAGGCAATACCGTTGCCGGGAGCCTGGCTATTGGCCGACACCCAGCGTATGACCTCCCTCTCATGGGCTGAAGGTTGACCGTAACCGCTAAAGGGAAGCCCCGGCACCTGCTGCCAGGATTCACGGCCCGTTCCGGCCAGGGCAGCGGAGGTCACCAGACCGGCACCGCCCACACCGAGTGCCATGCCTTGCCGGAGAAACGCACGCCGGTCAATCAGCCCACCGGCGGCGGCCATCAAGTCCTGATCAATCGCTACAGTATTGTTTTTCTTCATGGAAATTCACGCGGGAAACCCTGTTCTTCCCCTGACCAGCGTTAAAACGCGGTATGAAATAAGGGGGGCGTCATAGTTTTCGGTTTTCAGTGATTTTGACAGTGCGTAAAGCATTTTAGCGAATGGCCTCGGCAGTAGTCGACTCGCAAATCCGACACGGTCTGGATCATACCATTGCACACAACCCCTGAAGTTCAGTCAGAATGCTGATTCAGAGCCGGGCCACTCATCTGGATCAACTCACCGACAAACTGCGCGAACCCCGCATCCAGCGCATCATCGCGCCCTTACTCAGTGCCGAGGACAGCATCCGGCTGGATATTGCCGTGGACGATCAGCAATATGCCGAAGACATGGGCCTGATCCGCACCCGCCCGGAAGTCACCATCGCCAACCGGATTTACGCCGAGATCATTCCGCGCGAACTCACCTGGATCGCCCAGACCCGCATCACCCAGCAACAAGCCTGGTTCATCCGGGCTGACCGCAGTCTGGACACGCCCAAACTGCTGGCGGCGTTTCAGCAGTTTTTCCGGGAAAGTTCAGACAATTGGCTGAAACATTTTGACTACCAGGAAGCCGGGCCACAGTTGTTGCTGCAAGCCTTTTTGCAGCGGATTGTGAACGGTGGGGGCCGGATTGACCGCGAATACGGGCTGGGCCGAAAGCGCACCGACCTTTACATCCAATGGCCGCTGGATGAACAGCAGGGCTACCACGGCCCGGTGCAGCGCATCGTACTGGAACTGAAAATCCAGCGCGATGCCCTTGATCCACTGCTGCAAACCGGGCTGCCACAAACGGTGGACTATGCGAAACGCTGCGGAGCCGATGAAGCCCATCTGCTGATTTTTGACCGCCGACCGGACATTGCCTGGGAGGAAAAGCTATGGCAGCGCGAGGAGAGCCATGCAGGCATGACGGTGAACGTATGGGGGGCGTAGGTTTATCCTGGCAGTTCCCCCTTCAATCCCAGGCGTCGGGCCAACCGATGCAGGTTGCCACGGTCCAGTCCCAGGCTACGGGCGGTTTCTGCCCAGTTTCCGCCATGCGCATCCAGTCTGTCACGAATCAGTTGACGCTGAAAATCATCCGTAGCGTGGGTCAGCGTGGCGGCAGGCTGGCCGGGTTGGGTTCGTGCCATCACCGTGTCCAGTCCGTCCAGATCAGCCGGATGCACCACCACCGGTTCGTCACGGGTAGCGGCTGCCCGCAAGGCTCCACGCAGGATCACATGTTCCAGTTCCCGAACATTACCGGGCCAATCGTAGCCACACAGCAGGCGGAGTGTGGCCGGACTCATGGATAATTGCCGCAGTCCCAGTCGCACCCGTGATATCTCAAGAAAATGACCGGCCAGCACCGGGATGTCTTCCGGGCGTTGCCGCAACGGTGGAACCTGAAGCGGGTATACGCTTAAACGGTGGTAAAGATCCGCCCGAAAGCGGCCGGCTTTTACCTCCTCGGCCAGGAGCCGGTTGGTGGCGGCAATGATGCGGACATCCACCCTGAGACTGCGATCCGAGCCTACCCGCTGAATTTCGCCGAATTGCACGGCCCGCAGCAGTTTTGCCTGTATGCCCAGGGGCAATTCACCCACCTCGTCCAGAAACAGGGTGCCCCCTGCCGCCAGTTCAAATTTTCCCATGCGTTCACTGGCGGCCCCGGTGAACGCCCCCCGGGTGTGACCAAACAACTCGCTCTCGGCCAGCGACTCCGGCAGGGCAGCGCAATTGACATGCACCAGCACCTGACCGGCCCGATTTGAGCGCGAGTGGAGGATACGGGCCAGCACTTCCTTGCCCACGCCGGTTTCTCCCGTCAGCAAAACGGTCAGATCGGACGGTGCCACGATCTCCATTTCCCGGTTAAGTGCCTGCATGGCCGAACCCAGCCCCGGTAAGGGCTGGCTGCGTTCCAGTGCTTCGGTGACCAGTTCAGCCGCCACCTGTCCGCGATGCCGGGCCAATGCTTCCAGCATCACGATGCAGGCCTCATGCCGCAGGGCAACCGTGGCAATGGCTGCGAATACCTTGAAAACACAGGTATCCACCCCCTCAAAGGCATTGGCCTGCAAGGCATCCGCCGACAGTACCCCCAGCAAGGTATCCTCACTGTAAAGGCTGCATCCCAGGCAGGCGTGTACCGGCAGTTTGCGTCCCGGATCATCTGCCAGCAGGCCGTCGTAGGGGTCGGGACGCGGGTCATCTGCCGCGAAACGTACCGGTTCGCGTGATGCAATGATGGCGGCGAAGCGCGGGTGTTCGTCTGGCCTGAAACCGCGCCCCATGACTTCCGCCGATAAACCCCGCAGGGCGACCGGTAGCAAAACACCGTCCTGGTACCGCAACAACGCACAGGCCTTGTTGCCGGTGACGGTCGAGAACAGGTCAAGGAAGCGGTGAAACCGCTCGGTTGCAGAGACACTGGCCGTCAGGTTGAGTACGGCGGCACGAATGGCGTCTTCAATGCCGGACGGGAATGCAGAGGTAGTCATTGCGACAATCGCTGTTGTTATAGAGACAACTTTGGGCCATCAGACAGAATGAGGATTCTGTCTGTTATGCTGTCAAATTGACAGCAATTTATCATGCGATTGGGGTGCATTGCCAGCACTCAGCGAGTATATCCCTCCGTAAAACCCGGTATTGACAGGCTGCCTGGTGATGGCACGGCTGCTGCTGGCCTGAACCCCGGGCTGTGCAGGCTATTCCCGCTCAGGGATGCCGATGACAGCCACCCATACCACCTGAAATCAAAAACCGGAGCACCCAAATGTCTACCATAACCCCCAATCCCAGCCTGTATGAACGTCTGGGCGGTGCTGCTGCCGTTGACGCTGCTGTCAACATTTTTTATCGCAAGGTCATTGCCGATTCCCGCATCAATCATTTTTTTACCGGGGTGGACATGGACAGACAGGCCGCCAAGCAAAAGGCCTTTCTGACCATGGCGTTTGGTGGACCCCACAATTACACCGGTCTGGACATGCGTCGCGGCCATGCCCGACTGGTGGAAATGGGGTTGAACGACAGCCATTTCGATGCGGTACTGGAAAATCTGGCCAGTACGCTGAGTGAGTTGGCGGTTCCAGCCGACATGACTGATGAGGTGATCGCCATTGCCGAAAGTACCCGTAGCGATGTACTGGGCCGCTAGGTTGCCAAAACGCACGACGGACAGACGGCCCGTATGGTAGCCATCCGCTTTGGTACGCATGAAATCGACCTGACCGATGGAGAAACGGTGCTGGATGCCCTTCTGCGGGAGGGGATTGCCGTGCCGTATTCCTGCCGTAGCGGTTTTTGTCAAACCTGCCTCATGTGCGCCACTCAGGGTAAGCCACCCCGGGAGGCCATGCAGGGGCTCAGGGATACCTGGAAGGCGTCCAATTATTTTCTGGCCTGCCGCTGCAAGCCGGTCATGGATCTGGAGGTCAGGCTGACCGGGGATTTGCCTGCTCCGGTCAGGGCTCGGGTGCAAAGTGTCCGGCCTCTCAGCCAGGATATCCTGGAGATAGGGTTGGCCACGGATGAACGCCTGGATTATCACCCGGGCCAGTTCATCAACGTAGAGAGCCCGGGCGGGCTGACCCGCAGCTATTCGCTGGCCAGCGTGCCCGGAGAGGACGACGGCCTGCTGTTGCAGGTACGCCGTCTACCGGGGGGGCGGGTCAGTGGCTGGATACACGAGACCCTGAAACCGGGCGATACCCTGCACATACAAGGCCCGCTGGGGGATTGTTTTTACTGCGAAGGGCAACCGGTGCAGCCACTGCTGCTCATCGGAACGGGGAGCGGACTGGCTCCGCTGTGTGGTATCGCCCGCGATGCCTTGCGGCAGGGCCATGAAGGCCCGATCCATTTATTTCACGGCAGTCGCTCCCGCGACGGACTGTATCTGCAGGACTGTTTGAAACGACTCGCTGCCCGCCATCCGCAGTTTCAGTACACGCCCTGTCTGTCAGGACAGGACGTACCCCCCGGATGCGCCAGGGGGCGGGTTCATGAAGTGGCTCAGGCACGCTTCCCCTGCCTGTCCGGCTGGCGGGTCTTTTTGTGTGGTCATCCTGACATGGTTCAGCAGGCCCGAATGATGGCTTTTATGGCCGGTGCCGCCATGAATGACATTTACCTTGATCCCTTCAATGTGGCCCTGACATGAGATCACTGCGCTCCGGTTCCGGATTCATTGTACTGGCCGGTGCAGTAGCCGGATTGGCCATACTGCTGACCGGGCATCTCAGTCAGCAGATTCTGGATCGGGCGGGCAGCCCTTCCCTGCTGGCGTCGATGGGGGCTACTGCCGTTATTCTGTTCGCTCCGGTACGGTATCGGCAAAGCCTGAACAGGCCATGCAGTTCATGTCGCGCCCCGTCACCGTCCGCGCAAACACCCCGCTCAGCACACTGATTGCGTTGCTCGCACAACCCGGAGTTCATCAGGTTTGCGTGCTTGATTCGAGCGACCGACTCGTGGGGGTCATTACCCAATCCGATTTAATAGCCGCATTGACTCATGAATCCGATCCAACCGGTTAATCCTGCCGATTTTATGGCCACGTTTCTGGCCGCCGCCGGTGTCATTCTCGGCGGTTTGGGTTACGCCCTGTTTTATGCCGCCGCCCGACTGCAAAACCGCCCCTCGCTGCATCGTGCTGCCCTTCTGGCCTTCGCCCTGTTGGCCGCCTGCCTGCTGGTGCTGGTAAAAACTGCCCATCTGGACGGCGTATGGCAGGGACTTGCTCTGCTGCTACTGCTGGGCTATCGGGTAGCCCCACCGGCCATTTTTCACCTCTGTCATTTGACTCACGCACCGCATGATGAGGAATTTCCTGTATGAACGACGTACCACCGCCCCATTGGGCCACTGAACATTTCTGGAAAAAAACCGCGATCTGGGTTACGGCCGGTTCGTTCCTGCTACTGATCCTGCTGACCTTCGACACCCTGTCGCAGGTCGCTGCCGGTGGAAGCCGGGTACCTGCCTACAGCGTGATCAACCAGACCATTGATTATCGCTACGATGAATCCAGCCACCGCTACCGTCCGGTCATTGGCGGGGAATCGCCCCTGTTTGGCCAACCCCTGAATGAAACCGAGGCCGAAAATCTGGTCGCCCTGGGCAAAAAAACCGTGCAGGCCAAAAACTGCGTCAACTGCCATACCCTGCTGGGCAACGGTGCCTACTACGCGCCGGATCTCACCAAGGCCTGGCTTGATCCAGGCTGGGTGGATGCCGCCAACCGGGAAAACCTGATGCTGGCGTTCCTGAAGGATCCGCCCGGCAATGCCCGCAGTTTCGGCAGTGGCCGCCGCATGCCGCAACTCGGCATCACCGACGCCGAGGCCCGGGGCATCGTGGCCTTCCTCAAGTGGATGTCGGCCATCGACACCAACGGATTTCCCCATCAATTCAAAACCCTCAATAACGTAGATTCGTGATAAGGCGCGGGGCAGGTGCGAATGGCGAATGGCGAATGGGGGCATGGATTGCGGGTGGGTATGCGGCACTCACTCGCCACTAACCCTACCGGGCCGTCAGGATGGTCGCGCTCCCGGTATACCACTCGTTATTCACCACTGGCCCTTCATCCTGTCATCAACCCGATCTGACGTTGAATACCCTGGAATCACCATGAATAGCCTGACTGTCAGCATTGAATCCATCAAATCCGGTTTTGGCACACTGGATACCGCCCGCCTTAATGGTGGCCAGCGGCTTGCCCTGCATTATTTCAGCATGGCCGCCATTCTGTTCATCGCCCAGTTGTTGTTTGGTCTCCTGGCCGGACTGCAATTCCTGTGGCCCGGTTTTCTGTTTGGCTGGATTGATTTCAGCGTCAACCGGATGATCCACATCAACGCCATGGTGGTATGGATGCTATGCGGCTTCATTGGCTCGGTGTACTGGCTGCTGGAAGAGGAAAGCGGTATCCCGGTCGCGGGTCTCAAACTCGGTAAACTGGCCTTTTGGGTATTGGCCGCCGCCGTTACGGTGGTGGTGCTGGTGTATCTGTTCATCCAGACCGGCCCCGGCAACGACACCACCCGCTGGCTCATCAACGAGGGCCGCGAATACATCGAAGCTCCCCGCTGGGCTGACATCGGCATCGTTGCCGTCATGCTGGTGTTTTTTTACAACGTAGCCGCCACCTTCGCCCGGGGACACTGGTCCGGCATCGCCGGGGTGCTGACCCTGGATCTGGTAGCCCTGGCCGGGCTTTACCTGGCCGGAATGTTCTACGCCACCAACATCACGGTCGATCAATACTGGTGGTGGTGGGTGATCCATCTTTGGGTGGAGGCCACCTGGGAAGTGCTGGTTGGTTGCATCATGGCCTGGGGTCTGATGAAACTGCTGGGCGTCAGTCGCCGGATCGTACAAACCTGGTTATACATTGAGGTAGCCCTGATGTTCGGCTCGGGTATTCTGGGGCTGGGACACCATTATTTCTGGATTGGAACCCCCGATTACTGGTTAACCATTGGCGGTTTTTTCTCGGCCCTGGAACCGGTTCCGCTGGTTGCCATGGTGGTACATTCAGTGTACGACGCCGGTGTTCACAAACTGAAAAACAGCAATCACCCGGCCTTTGCCTGGATCATCGCCCACACGTTCGGCAATTTTCTGGGGGCCGGGGTCTGGGGCTTCATGCACACACTGCCCCAGATCAACCTGTATACCCACGGTACCCAATGGTCGGCCTCCCACGGCCATCTGGCCTTTTTCGGGGCCTACGCCACCCTCATTATTGCCTTCTTTTACCTGGCCGTGCAGCAACTGCGTGGCGGCGTGGCCTTTGGCGCGAACCTGAGTGACCACGGCTGGAAGTGGAAATGGGCCATGGGTCTGCTCAATACCGGTGTGATGGGAATGACCATCGCCCTGCTGGTGGCCGGTTACGAGCAATCCTTCATTGAGCGGGCAGTGGAAGGCTCGACCTGGAGTGGCTATTTCGCCGCCCAGAATCACCCGTGGTTCCAGCAGGCCATGGGGTGGCGACTGGCATTCGGCGTCATGACTTTCGTTGGCGCGGTGTTGTTGATGGTTGATCTGCTGACCGTAGGGGCTGACCGGGACACAACGCCACTCTCCTGAGCAACACTCATGACCTCACCCGCCCCGGGTTGCAATGCCTGGAGTACGTCATGTCTGCAAGACTCATCGACAGTGTGGAGCAGGGCAACCGTGATCTGGTGGTTGCAATGCCTGGAGTACGTCATGTCTGCAAGACTCCGGGGATGCACTCATCATGTCCGTCCAGCCTTGCCGTTGCCGGTTCTCGCTGGCGGAACCGGCGGTGTTGCCGTCATGGCGGCATAAACCGCTTCCAGGCGGGGGACGGGAATACCTGCCCGTCGTCCCGCCCTGACGGCATTGCCCACTATCGCCTCGGTTTCCAGCGGCCGACCGGCGGCAAAATCCAGCAGCATACTGGTTTGGTAGGGCGGCATGGCCCGGGTGTTTTCAATCATTTTATCCACCAGATCAGTCGGTAGCGGATGCGCCAGGGCCGCCGCAATCCGGCAAATTTCAGTCATGATCGCCCTGATCTGTGGCTCTTCGGTTGCGAGCAGGGCGGCTGTGTCCAGCCCGCCGCACAGCACCGACAGGGGATTGAAGGCGGCATTCCAGACGCACTTCTGCCAGCGTTCCATGATGATGTCGGCGGATGCCTGACAGCGAATACCGCCCCGGCGGAATGCCTCGACCAGGCTGCGGGTCTGCTCCGACACCCCCGCCGGGAAATCACCCAGCACCAGTCGCCCCTGTGACTGATGGCGAACCTGGCCGGGCGCGGTACGGCTCACACAGACAAAGGCCAGCCCGCTGATGAGTGGATTGTGCGGAAAGGCCTCGGCAACCTCCGCTTCAATGTCCACACCGTTGGCAATCAGCACGATACGGGTTGCAGCCCCCAGCACCGGCTGCAACAAACCCACCCGATCAACGCCCGCCACCATTTTGGTACACACCAGCACGTAATCAAACGGACTGTCCGGCGTTTCACCTACCGCAAGCACGGTGGCCGGGCGAAAGTGATAATCGCCCAACCCGGCCTCACTGTGGACGTGGATGCCGTGTGCGTGGACGACCGGGTAGTCGGCACGAGCCACCACCGCAACAGTGGCCCCCTGACGGGCCAGCAATGAACCATAGAAGCTGCCGACAGCCCCGGTTCCAAGGATCAGTATCTTCATCGAAATTTACGCGGGAAACCCTGTTCATCAGGGAGGGATGGCACGTGACGTGTTGCGTCACCCGGTTCCCGCAACCTCCAGCGTTGCTGCCATCTTGGGTTGTTGTGAAAATTTGCGCCGACCGGGCCGCATCTGCGCTGCCACCAGGACTACCTCAGCAGGTTATTACGACGACCCGCTTGAAACGGGTACTGTGGTGCTTGCGAACCCCTGCCATTTTACCGCGTCTGTTTTCCATCCTGAAACGCGGCATCAAATATGGGGGGTATCGTGGTGTGTTACCATTAAGCCATTTACATCCCTGATGGAGCTTGTTGCCATGACCGCGTCCCTCCTTCCGTTTGAAGACTACGCCCTGCTGGATGATGCAGACTGTGAAGCCCGCATCAAAACGGCCAAGGCTCACCTGGGTGAGCGTTGCGTGATTCTGGGTCACCACTACCAGCGTGACGAAGTGTTTCGTCATGCCGATTATTCCGGCGACTCGCTCAAACTCTCACGCCAGGCGGCGCAATCAGCCGCCGAGTACATCGTGTTCTGCGGTGTCCATTTCATGGCGGAAGTCGCCGACATTCTGTCCCGTCCTGACCAGATTGCCATACTGCCTGATCTGGCGGCCGGCTGTTCCATGGCTGATATGGCCAACCGGGGGGCGGTGGAGCGAAGCTGGCAGGAGCTGTCCCGGTTGTTCGATCCCGATGAGACCATTACTCCGGTGACCTACATCAACTCGGCGGCAGACCTCAAGGCCTTTTGCGGACGGCATGGCGGCATTGTCTGCACCTCAAGCAATGCCCGCAACATCCTGGAATGGAGCTTTGCCCGCCGGGAAAAAGTGCTGTTTTTCCCCGATCAGCACCTGGGCCGCAACACCGGCCATGCGATGGGGATTCCGCTGGATGAAATGGTGACCTGGGACTTCACCCGGCCGATGGGCGGACTGACCGAGGCGGAGATTGCCCGGGCCAAAATCCTGTTATGGAAGGGGTTTTGTTCGGTGCATCAGATGTTTCAACCCCAGCATATCGACCGGTTCCTGCAACAGTACCCGGACACCCGGGTTATCGTACATCCCGAATGCAGCTTTGAAGTTTGCCGGAAAGCCGATTACATCGGCTCAACCGAATACATCCTGCGAACGGTGCGGGAAGCCCCGCCCAACACCCGCTGGCTGGTAGGCACCGAACTCAACCTGGTCAATCGATTGGCGGAAGACGTTCGGGCAGATGGCAAGTACGTTCATTTTCTTTCCCCCACCATTTGCATGTGTTCCACCATGTTTCGCACCGACCCGCAACACCTTTTGTGGGTGCTGGACAATCTCGTGGCCGGACAGGTCGTCAACCGGATCAGGGTACCGGAGGAAGATGCCGTACCGGCCCGCCTGACCCTGGAGCGCATGCTGGCTGTGTGATGGCCTGTTGGTGGCAAGCGCGGGGCAGGGAACGGAAACTGAGTTGTTACAGATTGTGTACTATAATAATTACAAGGTATATCTCGCTAGGTTTTTAGCCTGATTATTATGGCTTTGTCGGTTAGTGTAAAAGACAACCCTGGCCCGAACCGGGCCAGGGTTATTTACAGCCAACTACCTGATAGAGGTGTACCATGAAATTGCGTGATTTACTAACTTTGTACACGATTACCGCCGGTGTGATCGTTCCTGCAATAACCCAGGCCGCAGCCCCCGTTAACCTGATTGGTAATGGTGATTTTGAAACCGGTGATTTTTCCGGCTGGACGATCATTGATACGGGATCGGGACAGACGCTGATTAATACCGGCAGTCATGACCCCCTGGGCAGTGGCGAGGCATTACCGCCGATTTCCGGCAGGTACGACGCCCTGACTGAACAACCCGGGCCGGGGCTGCACGTGCTGCAGCAAAAAATCACCGTACCGATGGATGTTTTCTCGGCTCGATTGTCATGGAACGACCGGGTCAGAAACTGGGCTTATACCTACAGTGATCCCAACCAGGAGTGGCGGGTTTTGGTCAAGGATGTGAATGGCAATGTATTGCAGGAAGTCTATTCGACCAATCCGGGCGATCTCCCGCTACAGACGGGCCCCAATGCCCGCTTTGCCGATATGACAGGGCTATTGCAACTCCATGCCGGTGAGGAAGTAGTAATCAGCTTTGAAGAAGAGGATAACCTCAGTTTTTTCAATGCGACGCTGGACGATGTTGTACTGCTCGCCTCGGTATTCCCCGCCACCCTGGATGATTGCAAAAAGGATGGCTGGACTACCTTTGTCAACGTCAACACCGGAAACCGGATATTCAGGAATCAGGGCGATTGCGTCAGTTTTGTCGCAACCAAATACACCAATCAGCCCGCCTACTACTAAGCGGTCAGGCTGAACCGGAGGGTGCAGCGCAGGCGTTGACCGCACTGCGTTTCACTTTCCCTCTGGCCTTGTTGTTTGATTCATTCAGGGATAACGCCGTCAGCGAACGGTGTTATCCCTTTTCTGCGTGCTGTTTTCCCCCGTGACCCGACACTCCCCTGCCCCAATCGGCTAAAATGCGCCTTTTCTGGAAATCCACTGCCACAACCACAGATGTCCCGGTCATACGAACAAACCTCGGCGTCCTGCACGGCTCACCTCCCGTTTTTTTCTGGCCCGTCTGTTGCTTCACTCAAACTCAGTTAACTCATGAACAGTTCCCCATCCTCTGACCCTTGCAGCGGAGTACCCATGCTGACGCTACCCAACGAACGAGAATTGCGTGCCAATGTAAGACTGCTCGGCCACTTGCTGGGACGGGTCATCTACAGTCAGGCCGGTGCGGAAATTTATGGCCTGGTGGAGACCCTGCGTAAAGGCTTCATCCAGTTACGTGCAGCGGACAATCCCGGCCTGCGCCAGGAGCTGATCCACACCATTGAGGGACTGACGCCCGCAACCGCCGGTCAGGTGGTTCGGGCCTTTCAGATTTACTTCAATCTGGTCAACATTGCCGAGGAAGTTTTCCGGCTGGATCAGCGCCGACAAACCGGTCAGCGGCGCAGCACGCTCTGGCCCGGTTCCTTCCATGACACCCTGTACACCCTCAAACAGAATGGCGTCACCGCAGGGGAAATCCAGACCTTGCTGGACAATTTGCTCTATATGCCGGTGCTGACGGCTCATCCGACCGAGGCCCGCCGCCGCACCGTCAAGGAAACGCTCCGGCGGGTGTTCGTCAGCCTGGAAAATCTGGGTGATTCGAGAATGCAGGGCTTTTACCGTGACAAGGCACTGGATGAACTCGGCAACGAGATCCAGATTCTCTGGCGCACGGATGAAGTGCGGACGCAGAAAATCACCGTCACCGATGAAGTCAGGGGCGGGTTGTATTATTTCCCCATTTCGCTGTTTTCAGCCGTGACCACCGTGTACCGCAACCTCGAAACCACCCTGCGGGAAGTGTACGGCGATGAATTCAATTTCAGGGTGCCCGGTTTTCTGCAGTTTGGTTCCTGGATCGGCGGGGACAGGGATGGCAATCCGTTCGTAACCGCCGAAACCACGGCCGAAGCCATGCGGCTGCAATCCCGCACCATTGTGGAGGAGTACATCCGCCGCCTGCACGAACTGGAAGCACGCCTGTCGCATTCGTCCAGGCTTTGCCAGCCCACTGCCGCATTCCTGCAGGGCGTGGAACTGGATTCAGCCGTGTATGCCAAAAATGCCGGCATCGAATCCATCCTGCTGCACGAACCCTATCGGCGCAAGCTGGCCATCATGCTGTTCCGGATGAAAATCAACCTGGCCGCGCTTGAACAGCGTTTGCGTCATCCCGAAAGCTGGCACGGTGACGAACAGGGTTATAGCGGACCCCGGGAGTTTTTGTCCGATCTGGAATCCATACGTGATTCCCTGTTGAGTCATGGCGATGAATCCATTGCCCGGGCCGAGCTGCATGATCTCATCCGGATGGTGGAAACCTTCGGATTTCATCTGATGCCGCTGGATATTCGCCAGGAATCCACCCGTCATTCGGAGGCGGTGGCCGAGATACTGGCGGCCACCCTGCACCTTGATTACACCGCCCTGTCCGAAGACGAGCGCATGAGCCTGCTGGCTGACGCCATTGCCAGTGCCAACCCCTTCACCTGTGATCCGGGCACCCTGTCGGCGACCACCCGCGAAACCGTCAAGGTTTTCGAGGTCATTGCCAGACTGCGCCGGGAAGTCGGCCCGGCCTGCATCGGACGCTATGTCATCTCAATGACCCACAGTGCCAGCCATATTCTGGAGGTGCTGTTTCTGGCGGCACACAGCGGGCTGGTGGGGCGGATCGGAGGGCACTGGTTTTGCCATCTGGGCGTCAGCCCCCTGTTCGAGACCATCCATGATCTGGAGCAGATTGAGCCGGTTCTGCAACGCCTGTTCGGTTGTCCGGCCTATCGCGAGATGCTCACAGCCCTGGCCGAACCTCAGGAGATCATGCTGGGCTACTCTGATTCCTGCAAGGACGGCGGCATTCTGGCCAGTGCCTGGAATCTTTACGAAGCCCAGCGCACCATCACCCGCATTGGTGCGGCCAACGGTATACCCTGCCGCATTTTCCATGGTCGGGGCGGTACGGTCGGGCGCGGAGGTGGCCCCACCCATGCCGCCATCATGGCCCAGCCCGTGGGTACGGTGGGTGGGCAGATCAAGTTTACCGAGCAGGGAGAAGTGATTTTCTACAAATACAACAACAAGGAAACGGCGGTCTATGAACTCACCATGGGGGTGACCGGCCTGCTCAAGGCCAGCCTGAGCCTGATCCGGGTACCGGAAGAAGAACGGCGTGATTATCTGGGAATCATGGATGAGATTGCCGAACTGGGTGAAAAAACCTATCGGCAACTAACCGAACAGGAACCGGGCTTTCTCGATTATTTTTACGAATCGACCCCGCTCAGTGAAATCGGCTTGCTTAACATCGGCTCCCGCCCGTCCCATCGCCGCAAGCAGGACCGTTCCAAGTACTCGGTTCGGGCGATTGCCTGGGTGTTTGCCTGGGCTCAGTCACGGCAAACCCTGCCGGCCTGGTATGGTCTGGGGACTGCCCTGGAAACCTGGCGCGGCAGTGACAGTGCCCGCCTGATCAAACTGCAGAACATGTACCGGGACTGGCCGTTTTTCCGGACCCTGCTCAGCAACGCCCAGATGGCCCTTGCCAAATCGGATATGGAGATTGCCCGCGATTATGCAGCCCTGTGCCGGGATCACAGCGTCGCCATACCGGCGTATCACCTGATCAGCCAGGAATACCGCCGGGCCATCGTGCAAATCCTCAACATTGCCGACATCAACACCCTGCTGGAAGAAAACCCGGAACTGCGCCTGTCGCTGGTGCGGCGCAAACCGTATCTGGATCCGCTCAACTATATCCAGATTGCCATGCTGCGCCGGGTCAGGGCTTTCGATCCGGATGACAAATCCGACAATCCCTGGATGGATCCGCTGCTGCGGTCAATCAATGCCATTGCCGCCGGCATGAAGAATACCGGATAACACGGCACTGGCACTTGTTTGCATCCTGTAGCACCCCTTAGAATCCCTGCATTTTTGCTCGACAGGGGAATTCATGACCACATCCATCGCCGACTCCATGGCATTGATCCGCCGGGGAACTGCCGAGATCATCCGGGAGGATGACCTTGAAAAAAAGCTGGGCGAAGGTCGCCCGCTCCGCATCAAGGCCGGGTTTGATCCCACCGCGCCGGATTTACACCTGGGCCATACGGTACTGCTCAATAAACTCCGGCAGTTTCAGGAGCTGGGACATCACGCCCTGTTCCTGATCGGCGATTTTACCGGCATGATCGGCGACCCGACCGGCAAAAGCGTGACCCGCAAACCGTTGAGCCGGGAGGAGGTACTGGAGAATGCCGCAACCTACCAGACCCAGATATTCAGGATTCTCGATCCGGCCAAAACCGAAGTGGTGTTCAACTCAACCTGGATGAATAGCCTGACACCGGCGGAGCTGATCCAGTTGGCCGCCAAACATACCGTGGCCCGCATGCTGGAGCGGGACGATTTTGACAAACGCTATAAAGGCGGCCAG
>SXGT01584081.1_pt1 | contig 25108 bp, 27 predicted proteins | sample 3176221 | NCBI WGS metagenome assembly SXGT01 (sample SAMN11356862, study PRJNA531348) | freshwater metagenome | isolation source: freshwater sample F1-120 | place: China: Fuxian Lake, Yuxi | collected 2017-12-25
AACATGGTCGGTACGCCGTAGAGCGCGGTGCAGCGTTCCTCCGCGACAGCCGTGAGCGTCGCTTCGGGATCGAAGGACTCCGCGGGCACGATCATCGCCGCGCCATACTCCGCGGACATCAACGTGCCCATGACGCAGCCAAAGCAATGGTAAAACGGGACCGGGATACACACGCGGTCACGCTCGGTGATGCGCTGGCGCTGGCCGGCGTAGAACGCATTCATGAGCAGGTTTCGGTGTGAAAGCATTGCACCTTTGGGATTCCCGGTGGTCCCTGAGGTGTACTGAATGTTCACCGGATCGCTTGCGTGGACCGCGGACGCCAAGGCATCCACCCGGACATCCGGGACGCGCGCGCCTTGCGCGATAAACGTCGGCCAATCCAATGCCCCAGGAAGCCCGGTCGCCGCCTTGATGCTTACGACATGCGTCAGCCGCGGAAACTCGGCGCTGGCGATCCGGCGGCCGGCGGGTCCACTCATGACAGTAGGCAACAACTCGGCGGTCATCGCTTCATAGTCAGAAGTCTTGTGCTTGTCGGTAATAAAGAGCAGCTTGATGTCAGCCTGCTTGAGGATGTACGCGAACTCGTGCGTGCGATAAGCGGGATTTACATTCACCAGGACTGCGCCGATGAGCCCGGTGCCGAATTGAAGAAGGATCCACTCCGGCCAATTTGTCGCCCAGACACCTACGTGGTCGCCCTTGTTCACGCGCAACACCATGAGCGCCTTGGCGGTCGCGCGGACGTGTTGCTCGAATTCCGCATACGACCAGCGCAAGCCGAGCTTGGGAAACACGACGGCGTCACGATCACCGAAGCGCGCGGCGGTCTGGCGCAATACCTCGCCGAAGGTCTTTCCGTCTACCCAGGGTCCAGTAGTCATCACGGTTCCAGTACTACTTTGAACAAGCTAGCGTACCTTCGTTGGGAAGGTCATACAAGTGTTTTCCGCTCTGAAATAGGCCGGGTAAACGACACCTGACATGTACGCAATACACCACCTCTGAAATCTAGAACCGAAAACCACAGTCTGACATTCCATGACGAACCGACCCTGTCTCTGTAGTACGAATCGTGCGGATTGTGTGAACCGATGCGCCGGAGAACCGCCACAATTCGTCAGGAACTTGGGCGATCTTTCTGAGAGACCGGGTAAATCCGATCGAGTTCCTGCCGCAGATAGTCGAAGGCCGGATCGACCTCGTCGAAAAATCGGAACAAGGAGAGATCGTCGGTGCTGATCATTCCCCATCGGGCGAGCGCTTCCCAGTTGATGACCTCGTTCCAGTATTCGGTTCCATAGAGCACAACGGGCATGTATTTCTGGGTTTTCTGAGTTTGCACGATGGTAAGCAATTCAAAGAGTTCGTCCATCGTGCCGAAGCCGCCGGGGAAAACGACGAGCGCCTTGGCGAGATAGACGAACCAGAACTTGCGCATAAAGAAATAATGAAAGTCGAAGGCCAGTTCATCGGTCTGATACGGATTCGGCGCTTGTTCAAAGGGCAGCGTGATATTGAGCCCGATGGATCGCCCGCCCGCTTCCTTCGCGCCGCGGTTCGCTGCTTCCATAATGCCCGGCCCTCCGCCGGAACAAATGTAAAATCGCTGCGCAGGGCGACGGGATTTGTCGGACCAGGCCGTGAGCTTCCCGGCGAGTTTTTGCGCGTCTTCGTAGTAACGTGCGATGCGCAGCGCACTCTTGGCGGCGTTCAATTCCGCCCCAAACCGCGGATTGCCGGATTCCTTCTGAAAATTACTCTCCGCCGCTTCCAGCCGGACTTGAGCGTCCGCCTGCGGACGAATGCGCGCCGAGCCGAACATCACGATCGTGTTCTTCACGTTCATCCGGCGAAAGCGTGCCTCGGGGTCGAGGTACTCGCACAGAATGCGGACGGGCCGCGCAGTAGGGCTGTCCATGAAATCGGGACTGTGAAAGGCTGTAGGCCGGGGTTGGGGGTTACTGCCGATAGGTTGCTGGGCCATGGATCCTCCTCGACCGCTCCGCTGGGTAAATGGAGCGCAAGCGGTGATTCGTACAAGCCATTTAGATTCAGCTAGTTACACACGGTAATCTCTTTACATGGTATCATATCCGTGTAGGCCGGGTCGCGTCTCTCGCAACACGGCCATGGGGGAGCGTTGACCGTGAACCGCACTATTTCCACCGCCGATTGGTCCGGCGTAGCACCGCGGCAGAGCGTCCTGATTGTGGACGACAGCCCGACGGACCTCTTGTATCTTACTCGCGTTCTCGAACGGCCCGACCGGCACATCATTTCAGCCCGGAGCGGCGAAGAAGCCCTGCAAGTGCTCAAGGGTTTTGAATGCGCGCTGGTGCTGCTCGATATTCATCTGGACGGCCTGAATGGATTTCAGACGGCGGAAAAAATTCGCGCGGATGAGCGCACCCGGCATCTGCCGATTATCTTCATCACGGCGACTTCGCGGGAACAAGAGCACGTGTTCCGCGGCTACGACGCGGGCGCGGTGGATTATCTCTTCAAACCACTCGAAGCGAACCTGCTCCGCAGCAAAGTGAATGTTTTCTGCGAATTGAGCGCGCAACGCGTCGTGATCCAGGAACAGCTCAAAGAGATCCAGGCAAAGAACGAAGTCCTTCACCGGCAGATCGAAGAAATCAAAACGCTCCGGGGACTTGTGCCCATCTGCGCGCGCTGCAAAAACGTGCGCGATGACTCGGGGTTCTGGCAGACGATCGAAGCGTACGTTTGCGATCACTCGGAGGCGGAATTCAGCCACTCGTTGTGCCCGGAGTGCACGAACGTGCTATATCCGGGTCTACACATTCATTCAGCCGCGTCTGCCCGGACGCCGCAGGCGTAAGCCATGGCTGAATCCGAACCCATCGACGTGATGTGGTTGCGAAAGACCTTCGATGAGGACTCCGTACTCGCCGAGTTGTACGCCATGTATGAAGGTGACACGACAAAGCGCCTCGTTGAACTTCACGATGCCTTCGCAGCGAACGACACTGTGCGGTGCAGCCGCGTGGCGCATACACTCAAGGGATCCAGTGGCAATGTCGGCGCGGGACGGATGCGCGAATTTGCCGCGCAGCTCGAGAAACACGACTGGGTGGCCGATCCGGCCGGCGGCACGGCGCTCGTGCAGTCGCTGGATGATGAATTCCGGCGCGTTCAGGCCTTTGTACAGCAGTTCCTGGCCGCATGCCCTGTCACAGGCTGACCCGGCTGCCACACCGACTCCACTGTTCACCTCCGCGGTTGTAGAATGCTCGCGTCTGGAGATGGCGATTCGTGACATTCCTTAGTGTAAACGTGAACAAGATCGCGTTGCTGCGCAACAGCCGCGGCGGCGCGATACCCAGTGTGTTGCAGGCGACGCATACCGCAATCACTGCGGGCGCGCATGGCATCACCGTGCACCCCAGGCCCGACGCGCGGCATATTACGTATCAGGATGCGCGCGACCTCAAACGCGAAATCAAGGTCGAGCTGAACATCGAAGGGAACCCGACGCCGGATTTCCTCGATCTCGTCTGCGAGGTGCGACCCGCGCAATGCACGCTCGTGCCTGATGAGCCGGGTCAGCTCACCTCCGATCACGGTTACGATTTGCGAAAGAGTGGCGCGGCACTTGTCCCCATTGTGGCGCGATTGCATAAACACGGCATTCGCGTGAGTTTATTCATGGATCCTACGCCCGAGGACATGAAACTCGCGAAAGACACTGGCGCGGATCGCATCGAACTCTACACCGAAGGCTATGCCACGGCCTTCGCGCGCGATGACTTTCAGATCGTGCTGGGGTCTTACGTGAAGAGTGCTGCGGCGGCGCGTGCGGCGGGACTCGGCATCAACGCGGGTCACGACCTAAATCAGAAAAACCTCGGTGCGTTTCTTGATGCAATACCCGATGTCGCGGAAGTCTCCATCGGTCACGCGCTCATTTCAGAAGCGATCTACGACGGCCTCACGCCGACCGTGCGCGCGTACGCGACCATCTGCACACGGCGCCGCGGCTAAGAGGCCAGTAATGTCCGAAACTGCCGGACTCTGCGCGACGTGCCAGCACGCACAGTGCGCCAAACATCCGCGCGGCGGTATGGATTACTGGCGCTGCGCTCTCGCGGAATCGGACCCACGCTTCGCGAAGTACCCGCGCCTGCCCGTGCTCGCATGCACGGGCTACGATCGCGGGGCCAATGAAGAGCGGGACCAGACACCGTCTGGCCCCGCTCCGATCAACGCGCAATAACTACTTATGCAACGCGAGCCAGGCCTTTATCATGGCCGTAGACTCCGCTGCCTTCTGGTTCTGCGACCAGTGGTCCACACCCGGGTAGGTCACGAGCGTCCAATCCTGCTCGAGTTGTTCCCAAGTTCCGTTCAGGCCGTTAGGCATCAGCGCGCGATCGTTCAAGCCGTGGAACTGGAGTACCGGCGCCTTGACCTTGGGTAACGTGACGCCACCAACCGCGCCGCCTCCTTCTTTCGGGTAATTCTGACGGTAGTAGTTCATCATTCCCGCAAGACTCGAACGTCCGAACGCTTCCTCATACTTCGCCTTCACGTCCGGGTCGGGGCCGGCCACCATGCTCGCAAGCGCCTTCGCATTCAGCATCTTTTCAGAATCCGGCTTTTGGAAGTTGCGCGCATAGGTCGCGTTCTTCTGCTGATCGGGATTGTTCGCCAGTTCGCGCTGCATATTTGCGGGATGCGGCAGATTGAAAATGATGAGCTTGTCCGTCATCTGCGGCATCATGGCAGCGAAGCTCCACGCGATCGCACCACCCCAATCATGTCCGACAATGATCGCCTTGTCCGCACCCTCAGCCTTGATGACGGCGGCGACGTCACCCACGAGCAGTGGCATCGCGTACTCTTCCTGTTTTTCCGGCTTGTCGCTCAGGTTATAGCCGCGCGTATCCATCGCGCAGACCGTATATGAATCTTGCAAGCCTTCCATCTGCGCGCGCCACGAGTACCAGAAATCCGGGAAGCCGTGGACGAATACAATAAGCGGTCCCTTGCCGGCTTTCGCGTAGTGAATCTTCACGCCGTTGCTGTCAGCATACTTGTCTTCGACTTTCAGTTCGGCGAAGGCACCGCCGCAGACGGCCACCGCGAGTAGCGCAATCAACACTTTCCGCATGATGGATTCCTCTCCTTGGCTTGCGGGCCCGAGCGCCCCAAGCGCGTGTCCGGTTAACCCCGGCATCGTATCACCGGTGCCCTCGACAACGCCATGATCGTGTGATACGCTGGCCGTTCATTGCCGGTGCTGCGCCCAATGGACCTGCTCGTCCCCTATTCTTGGCTCCTTCTTCCCGTCGCTGCGGTGTCGGGCTGCATCCTCGTGGGACAAATCGTGCACGTCGCGTCGACGCTGCACGGGCTCGCCGCCGACCGCCGCTACTTCCGGCACCTGGTGGCCATGCGCGACCACGCTCATGACGAGACGAACACCTATCGAGACACTACGCGCGTGACCGCGTTGGCACTCGGCTTTGATTATGTGGATGCGTATCGCACCTACCGCCGGAGCCGGCGGCATCTGCGCATAGACTTGTGGCGGGCGCCGGATCGCAGTACGCTGGTGCTCATCAGTTCGGTGCGCGTGTTGTGGAGAACGCGATACCGGACGGCGTTCGTTTCCGTGCTGGACGACGGCACACGCATCACGACTTCGGACAATTTCGACGAAGGCGACCCGCTTGGGTTGAAAGGCGAACTCATCCGCCGCGGATTGAGTTTCCGCGAATTGTACATCGTGCATCGAAGGCGCATTGCCCAAAGCAGACGCGACGCGGACGTGATCGGCAGGACCAATCCGCTCAGCGTCATTGAGGATCTCGAGCGTTCGCGCGTGCACCAATTGGCCGACGCCGGCCTCGCCCGCTATCGCGATGAAGTGCAAATCTCATGGAGCTACACACTCCGGGGTGCATGCGACGTATACTACCGCGCACGGCCGCGCCAGCTACGCGAATATCACGCGTATCGCGCGGCACAGGCCGAGACGGCGGAGTAACGGGCGTCTGCATGGGGGAATCGAAACGGTGATCGCGGCGGAGAGCAGTGCGCGTCTGCCGGGTTTGGTCGCCGTGGTCCCGGTTTACAACACAGGCGCGCGTGTGCGCCGGGTCGTCGACAGCCTGCTCGCGACGGGATGCCGCGTGATCGTCGTGGACGACGGCAGCACGGACGGCGGACCCGACGCGCTGAAGAGTCTTCCCATCGATGTCGTGCGCTTCGAGCGCAACCGCGGAAAAGGACACGCGCTGATCGCCGGATTTGGCAAGGCGATGGAAGCTCCCAAAACGCAAGCCGTCGCCGTGCTCGACGCGGACGGCCAACACGATCCCGCAGAACTGCCGCCGCTCTTCACGGAGTTCACGCGGCAAGGCGCGGACTTGATGATTGGCTCGCGCGATTTTTCGGGAGGCTCCGTACCGTTCCGAAGCCGCTTCGGCAATGTGGTGACGGTGTTCTTCGCGGGCCTCCTTCTCGGACGGCGGCTGAACGACACGCAATCGGGTTACCGGATTCTTTCGCGACGCTTCGCCGAGACGGTGCTGCGCGAAGTGCCCGGCGGACGCTACGAAACGGAGATGGCAATCCTGGCGCTCGCGATCCGGGGAGGGTTCACGGTGGCATCGTGTCCCATCAAGACAATCTACGAGCCTGGGAACGCGACGTCGCACTTCCGCAAAGGACGTGATTCGTGGTTGATCTACCGCACGCTGATCGGCGCTGCCTTAAAACGGCGGCGTAGCACTACCACTTGACGATAGCGGAGCCCCAGGTCAGTCCCGCGCCGAAGGATGCAAAGAGCAAATGGCTACCAGGTTTCACGCGGCCCGCGACGTTGGCTTCGTGCAGCGCGATAGGAATGCTGGCGGCGGTGGTATTGCCGGTCTTGTAGATATTGATGACCACTTTCTCGCGCGGGATGCCCATGCGCTCGCCCGCCGCTTCGATGATCCGCGCGTTGGCCTGGTGCGGCACGAAGAGATCGATGTCGTTGTAGGTCAATCCGGTCGCGTCAAGCGCCTGCTGGCTGACTTCCACAAATTTTACAACCGCACGCTTAAACAGCTCCGGGCCCTTCATGTAAATCGTGTAGGCGTCCTCGTCCATGTTCTCGATGGTATAGGGCGCGCGCGAACCGCCCCGCGGCAGATACAGCACTTCGTAGTTCGCGCCATCGGAACCGAGGTGCGTGGTGAGCACGCCATGGCCGTTGTCCTCCGCCTGAAGCACAATCGCGCCCGCGCCGTCACCGAAGAGCACAGCGGTGTCGCGGTTCTTCCACGTCATGCGGTTGGTCTGAATTTCCGCACCGACGAGGAGGACCTTTTTGCACATCCCCATCTCGACGAGGCCGCGACCGACAGACAGGCCCGCGATGAATCCGCTGCACGCGGAATTCACATCGAAAGAGCCGGCGTTTTTCGCGCCGAGCATGCCTTGCAGCAAATTGCCCGAGGCGGGCAGCAGCATGTCCGGCGAAAGGGTGCAGCACACCACCATGTCGAGTTCTTCGGGCTTGACGCCGGCGTTCGACAGAGCGACCTTCGAGGCCTCAAACGCGAGATGCGATACGCCTTGTCCCGGCGCGGCCTGGTGGCGCTGCTCGATGCCGGTCCGCTGGCGAATCCACTCGTCCTTCGTTTCGCAGATTTTCTCGAGATCGGAGTTGGTCAGAACGCGCTCCGGCAAATAGCTGCCGGTGCCGATGATTCGTGCTCGTTTCATTGTGCGTGACTTCCTTTGGCGGGCCTTCGGAGATTCCGCGCGAGCGACGCGAGCGCCCATCTCCCCCATTCCCCGGCGCACAGGCTAACACAATCGGAACCTGTCCGAAAACCGGCCAAAATTGACAGGAGTCGGGCATCATTCATACAATTAAGGCATCAGTTCAGGCGCATACCGCGGTACGCATTGCCCGCGGAGAGGTGGATGAAGCAGAGCCTTTCACAGTTGGTGAACGTGATCCTCGAGAAGCTGGCCGAACAGCCCGGCGGCTCGGGCGAGGGCGGGATCCGCACGTGGCTGTTGCGCCAAGGCTACGCCCAACGAGACATCGACGCCGCCATGAAAATGGCCACGCGTCGCTCTGGCTCCGGCATGCCCCATTCAACTCGCCCGTCCGGACTACGCCACCTTTCCGAATACGAATCGCTGCGCCTCTCGCCGGAAGCGAAGGCAGCGCTGATGCGTCTGGAAATGTACGAACTAATCGAACCGGCCGAGCGCGAGGCCCTGCTTGAACGGCTGGATCAGATTGAAGGCGCGGTCGGCCTGCCCGATCTCGAGTATCTCCTGTCATGGATCGTCTGCCCGACGCGCGACGTCGAAACGCAGCAGACGCTTTTCGCCGTGCTCGACGGCAAGACCGGCCGCAAGCACTGAAGTGTTCTGAGGCGGCGGCTCGGGGGAGTCGGCGTCAGCAGTGGGGGAAATCGGCGTGGCCGTGGCAGACTTGCAACAATTCGCCGATCATCTTGCCGTTGAACGCGGCTATTCGGATCACACAGTCCGCGCCTATCTCAAAGACGTCCAGCAGTTTTGCCGCTACGTCAATCTCGGCCCGAATGCCTTCGACGACGAGACCTCGGCGCCGGCAGGCCCAACCGGGCCGTCCGTACTTCGGAAAGCCACGCGCGACGATGTGCGTGCGTTTCTTGGCCACGTGCAGACCGCCGGCGGCACGCCGCGGACCGCGGCGCGCAAGCTGGCGTCACTGCGCGCGGCGTACCGGTGGTATACGCGCACCGGCGCAGTCGAGCGCAATCCCGCGCGCGAACTGAAGTCGCCGAAGTTGTCGCGCGAACTTCCCGAGGTCCTCTCGATTCCGGAAGTCTCCGCGCTCCTGGAAGCACCTGATCTGAGTGAACCGCTCGGCCTGCGCGATCGCGCGATCCTCGAGGTCTTGTACTCGACCGGCGTCCGCGCGGCGGAACTCGCAGGGCTTCGCCTGCGTAATATCGACCTCGCGGGCGGCACATTGACGGTACTCGGCAAGCGAAAGAAGGAGCGCCTCGTCTACCTCGGCGATCCCGCTTCAGATACATTGCACGCATACATCAAATCGCGCGGCGCGCTCGGCGGCCCGTCGCACGATCGACTCTTCGTGAACGCGCGCGGCGGCCCGCTAACGACGCGCAGCGTGCAGCGCATCGTGGACAAGTACGTGATGCAGGCATTACCCGAACGCCGGGGAGTTTCGCCGCACACCCTGCGCCACACCTTCGCGACGCATTTGCTCAACGCCGGCGCGGATTTGCGCGTGATTCAGGAGTTGCTCGGCCACGCCAGCCTGACGAGCACGCAGATCTACACGCACGTCGGCATCGACCGGCTCAAAGAGATCTACAAGCAAGCGCATCCGCACGCTTAGACTGGTGACTTCCGCAGCTCGAGTGTAGCGACCAACGGTACGTGATCTGAACCGATCCGCTCACCAAGGTGCATACTTGTGAAGAGCAACTGCCTACCGAGGATCTGATCGATTGGAATCAGATTCAACCCACCCGGCATTGGAAACCACGAAGGCATGATCCCGCGCCCATAACGCGCGTTGGTCAGACGGCCGCGTTCGACCAGGTCGTGGTACAACGGCGACCACATCGTGCAATTAAAATCGCCCGCCACAATCACGGGCCCCTGCAAGCGCTCAACATATTCCGTGAGCCACGTGAATTGGTCGTAACGCATCTCCGTGAGCATGCGGCCCTCCGGCGGTGCGAGGTGCGCATTGACGATATGCAGCCGCTGGTTTCCGACGACGACATCGCCGCGCGAGATCGGGACGTCGCTGTTCAGGGGGTCGCTCGAATCCACGTTCTCGATCGGGTAACGGCTATAGAACCCCAATCCAAAATAGTCCATCCGTGCCGTGATGATGCGGTACGGATACTCCTCATGAATGACTTCGAGCGCTTTCGCCCACAGCGGCGAGAGTTCCTGGACGAAGATAAGATCCGGGTCCTCGTCCGCGATCACGTCCAACAACTTTTCATATCCGGTCGTGTCCGCATTCACATTGACGGAGACGACAGTCAGCTTCGTGTGCTCGAACTGCGCGTAGGTATTTGGGTCCCACAACCACGGCACAATCGCCCAACCCTGCCAGATCAGCAGCACCGCCGCGGCCAAGGCCCAACGCCAGGCACACGCCAGTAGAAAGCAAATGAGCGCAAACGCCGCCCCAAGCGCGTACAGCATTCGAAAATGGGTCACGATCTCCGCAACCGGCGACCAACGGGCCAACAACGCAATGAATGCGACCGCCAGGATGCTCGAAAATATCAGCACACCTATTGTCCGCAAGACGCGAGAAGGCCGGAACTGGGGCACCAGAGGCGGCGCGTCGGGGGCTTTCGTTTCTACAACACTCACGTGCTAAACCATTGGCCGCGATTGGCGTCTAACTGCTCTGGACGCATACATCCACTCGAAAACCGTTTTCCTCCGGAGGGCATATGCTGAAGCATCACAACGGACGATTCAAGCATTGGGCCGCCATCGCGCTAGTTCTGTGCGCGGCGTCAGCAACGGCGCAAGACCTCGCCACGCGTGCGCAGGCCGTGATCGAAAAAATCGTCGCGGATGAGGGACTTCCGGGGCTCACCGCGGGTATCGCCAAAGACGGCGAAATCGTGTGGCTGGGAGCGTCGGGGTTCATGGATGTAGAGAACAAAGTCGCGGCCGTGCCGGACATGGTGCACCGGATCGCCTCGATCTCGAAAGCGATGACGGCGACCGCGGCGATGCAACTCGTCGAGCAGGGAAAATTGAAGCTCGATGAACCCGTGCGGACGTATGCACCCTCCTGGCCGCAAAAAGCCGAAGGCGAAATCCTGATCTGGCACCTGCTCAGCCATACCTCCGGAATGCGCCATTACCTGAGCCGCGAAAACCGGCCAATGGAGCATTACGCCACGCTGCTCGACGCAGTGGCGCTGTTCAAGGATCGTCCACTCGCCTGCGCGCCCGGCGATCGCTACATCTATACGACCTACGGGTACACGCTACTCGGCGCGGCGATGGAGTCGGCATCGGGAATGGACTATGCCACCCTCATGCACGAGCGGATATGGGGTCCGGCAAAAATGGAGAATACCAGCCTGGAAATAAAAGGCGGGCAGACGGCGAACAAATCCAAACTCTACCGTCGAGCGGCAGACGGTTTCGTGGAAGACGTCAACGACGACGCCAGCGTGCGCTATCCGGGCGGAGGCATCCAATCGACCGCGGGTGATCTGCTGCGATTCGCGATCGCCTTCGACCGTGAACAACTGGTCTCGCGAGCGACGATGGATCGGATGCAGGTAATCCCCGAAGTGCGCGATCCGGGCGGCACGCGGCGCACGCCCTACGCGCTCGGCTGGATGGTGGGCTCAGGCGACGGCTTCGGCCGTTTCGTGTCACACGACGGCGGTCAGTCGGGCACATCCACGCAATTGAGTGTTTATCTGGACAAGCACGTGGCTGTTTCCGTGTTGTGCAATTTGCAGGATGCAGGCCGGCCTGTATTCGACGCGACCCTCGCGCTCGCGCGTTTGGCCATTGGGCTTCCAGAAGCCGCGCCTACCGCAGGCGCACCGAAGTAGCCGTCCATTGCTCTGCGCCGCGCGTTCTGGTACAAACGTGGCTGGAGGCGTTATGGAGCAATTTCACGCGACAACCGTTATCTCGGTCCGCAAGGATGGCAAAGTCGCCATCGGCGGTGACGGCCAGGTGACCTTCGGCAACACAGTCATGAAGAGCAAAGCCACGAAAGTGCGGCGGCTCGCCGAAGGAAAAGTGCTCGCCGGGTTCGCAGGCTCCGTAGCCGATGCCTTCACTCTCTTCGAGCGCTTTGAGGGCAAGCTCAAAGAGTTCAACGGCAACCTCATGCGTGCAGCGGTTGAACTGGGCAAGGAATGGCGGACCGACAAGTTTTTGCGTCAACTCGAGGCGCACCTGGCGGTGAGCGATCGCGAGAAGTCGCTGCTGATCGCGGGCTCCGGCGAAATCATTGAACCGGACGACGGAATCCTCGCGATTGGATCGGGCGGGCCCTTCGCTTTGTCCGCGGCGCGTGCGCTGCTGCGCCACTCGAATCTGTCTGCGGAACAACTCGTGCGCGAAGCGCTCGAAATCGCATCCGGAATCTGCATTTACACGAACAGCAACATCGAGGTCCTGACTCTCGATGCGTGACAGTCCCACTATTGCCCTCGCTTGCGGCGGAGGATCTCGTCGAAGACCGCGACACCCGGTTCCTCATCGCCCGACTGCATTACGTTCCAGATAACGATAATCACCAATAGCACGACCAGAACAATCAAAATTCCCCACTGAATTCGTTCTCTACGAGTCAATTGGCGGGCCGCCATGATGCCCCCTTCCGGCCGCAACCCGTCCCTAAGGCTCGGCCCTTCGCGCCTCTCCCGCCATCATAGCGCATGCCGGGAATATACACTCACCTTTCACGAAATCGCCTCAGAAATCGATACAAATGGAAAACCGGGGCGATCTTCGTGTACTTTTCATCCGGGGGACTGGCGCCGTGTCTTCGGGCCGGAGCTCCCTGTTGCCGACCGCGTCGTCAGCACTATTCCATAGCATGTCCGGGGGGACATCGGGGGCTCTGTCAATGGATCCAATCTCATTTATCGGAATAGTCGTCGGTCTATTCATGGTGCTCGGCGGCGCAATCCTCGAAGGGTTGCATCTCGATTCGCTCATCGCACCGACCGCGTTCATGATCGTGGTCGGTGGAACGATCGGCGCCACCATGACGTGTTACTCACTCGATGAACTCAAGGCCTTCATCCGCGACATCATGGCGCCCTTCAAAAAACCGGAAATGACCGACGAAGAAATCTACCGGATCCTCGGCGAAGTCGCCACGGTGGCGCGCCGCGAGGGTGTGCTCGCGCTTGAGTCGCGCGTTGATCAGGTGCACCACCCTCTGCTCAAACGCGGGTTGCGCCTGATGATTGACGGAACAGACCCCGCACTGCTCAAGGACATGCTGCTTACCGATCTTCTGCTCAGCGAAGAAAAATTGAAGACGCACGCGACTGTCTATCAAACCGCAGGTGGTTTCGCGCCGTGCATGGGCATCATCGGCACCGTGCTTGGGCTAGTGCACGTGATGGGCAATCTTTCCAATCCGGATAGTCTCGGACCTGCGATCGCGGTGGCGTTCATGGCGACATTGTACGGCGTGGGTACGGCCAACCTGATCGCGCTGCCGTTGTGCAAAAAACTCCAGTTCAATGCCAAGGAAGAAACGCACCTTGGAACCATGATCACCGAAGGCGTTCTCGCCATCCAGGCCGGTGACAATCCGCGACTGGTCCAGGAAAAACTCCTCTCGTTTATCGAGCACGAGAAATGGGAAGAACTCACGAACGAAAAAGCACCGGCCGGCAAGACGGCGACCGCATCGTAGCAACGGCCGGACGCTGACACCGCGGGGGCGGGGCGATGGAACGGAAGCACAAACACGAAGAACACGAGAACGACGAGCGGTGGCTGATCACCTACGCGGACTTGATCACGCTGCTCATGGTGTTCTTCGTCGTGATGTGGTCCATCTCGCGTGCTGACGCAGCCAAATTCGCATCCGTCGCGCAAAGCCTGAGCGTCGCCTTTGGCACGCCGAAAGGCTCCGTCATCCCCATGCCCGCCACCGGCACCTCGCGCTCGTCCAAGGAGGCCCCGAAGGAAGCCACCAAGGCATCCGACTCTCGGCGGGGCGGCAGCGACGGTCAACAGACCGCGCTCCAGGAAGTCGCCAAGAAAATCGAAGAGATGATCCGCGAGAAAGGTCTGCAAGACATGATCTCGCTCGACGGCAGCGCGGACGGGCGCAAGCTCACCATCCGGCTGCGCGACTCTGTCTTGTTCGATCGCGGCGGCGCTGTGCTCACGACGGAAGCACAGGACCTCATCGTGCGTCTGGGCGACGTGCTCAAAGACATCGGCATGCGCGTGCGCGTCTCGGGGCACACGGATGACATTCCCATTCGCAGCGGGGCATACGAATCAAACTGGCAACTCTCGACCGCGCGCAGCACGGCGGTGATCCAGCATCTCATTGAGCGCGTCGGATTCCCGCCGCAACTGCTCTCCGCGAGCGGCAATGCGGAGTACTATCCAATCGTCCCGAATGATTCCGCGGAGAACCGCGCGAAGAACCGGCGCGTCGAGTTTGAAATTACCGACGAAGGCGCGATCGATCTGGCCGGTTCGGAACCGAAGCCGGTACCGCAGACGGAGCCGAGCGTGGCCGAAGAAACTGCGCCGCCCGCGGAAGAAAGTTTCGCGGCGATCCCGGCGCCCGAAGCCGCACACTAAACGTTTATTCGCGGTATTCCTCGGCCAGACGCCGGACAATGTTCGTGGTGGAACGGCCCTCGACGCCCGCAATGATCGCAATGCGTCCGCCGTACCCCTCGACCAGCCTCCGCTCGTCCTGATTGATCATGTCAACGGTATAGTCTCCGCCTTTGACGTAGATATCCGGCCGGAGCGTATCGATGGCACCAAGCGGCGAGACTTCATCGAACACCGTTACAAAACCTACCGCGCTAAAAGCAGACATGATCAGGGCACGTTCGTCCTGCGGCACGATCGGACGCTCTGGACCCTTTAGCGCGCGCACGGAAGCGTCACTGTTCAGACCAACGACAAGCACGTCACCCTCGCGCGCCGCGCGCTCGAGATATAGCACGTGGCCCGCATGAATGATGTCGAAGCAGCCGTTGGTCCACACGATGCGCTTGCCCGTGCGGCGAAGGCCATCAAGCACCCGGCGCAGATCGCCGAGCGGAACGACCTTTCCTGAAGGATTCCCGCCTTCGGCCAGGCGCAGCACTTCCTCGCGGCTGACCGTGACGACGCCCGACTGACCGACGGCAACCGCCGCAGCGGCATTACCAACATAGGCTGATTCTTCAAGGGTTGCACCGGAGAGCAACGCCAAGGTGACCGCGGCGGTGACAGTGTCGCCAGCACCCGTAACATCCACCACACGCGGAGCCATCGCAGCTCGAGTAAATGATCCGGCCTTGCTGAATCCGGCGATACCGCGCTCGCCGCAGGTGATCAGGCCTGCATCAAGCACGCCAAGCAACTGCTGCGCGGCCTTCGCGAGACCCGCCGGCGTGCTGGTGTCGAGACCAAAGGCTTGCCCCAATTCCCCATCGTTCGGCACCGCAACGCCGAACCCCTTGAATCGATTAATGCGGCCCCGTGAATCGCCGACCGTCAGAATTTTTCTGCGGCGCCCGATTTCCGCGACACACGCAAGCACGCCCGCGCTGGCAACCGAACCCACCTGATCCACAACAACAATCGCATCGGCCTTCTCGGCCACCTTGTCGATCGCGCGGATGACGTTGCGCTCCACATCGCCGGAGATCGGTGGCGGTGTGGGCGTATCGGTGCGCAGCACTTCTTGCGGCACGCTATGGGCGGAATGCGCAGAAAGTTTTCCGTAGGTGTTCGTCGGGTGCGCGGGATCTACAACCAGGCCGCTCGCGTCCACCCCGAACCGCGCGAACTCCGCGTGCAGGATACCCGCGTTCGAGTCCGCGCCGACTACTCCCACCATCGTCGTTTTCGCGCCCAAGGCCGCGACATTGCAAGCGGCGTTGCCCGCGGCCCCGGGGTTGTATAAACGTTCGGCGATTTCGACGATGGGAACGGGGCTCTCCAGACTGACCCCCGTCATCAGTCCGCGCACGACTTCGTCCAGATACACATCCCCCACCACCACGACCCGCTTGCGGTCGAAGTGCGCGAAAAGTTCCTGAAGCCGCTGAGAGGTCACCCGAAGCTGTCCCCGTTTGCGCCGGAGCGCGAGGCACGAATTGTACGGAAGGCCGGGCTGCGCAATCCAACTTGTTGAAGGGACTTGAGTTGCAGCGGTATACTAGTGCCTTCTGTGTCCGGCGCAGCCCGGATTTCGACCCCGGGACCACTCCATGAACACCGCCAATTCCATTACCTTGTTGCGCCTCGCGTTGATCCCGGTCTTCGTGGCGCTATTACTCATTTACCAGCCTGACGCCGGCCTGGAAGGCGTACGCATCGCGGCCTTCATCGTGTTTGTGACCGCGGCGATCTCGGACGGGGTCGACGGGTACATCGCGCGAAACTATAACCAGCGTACGCGCCTGGGTGCAGTACTCGATCCGACCGCCGACAAACTGCTTACGAACCTTTCGTTCGTTTTCCTGGCTGCACTGCCGTCCTTCGACACCCAGGTGCCGAAGTGGCTGCCCGTGGTCGTACTCGCGCGGGACATCACGATCACCAGTGGTTCGTTCATGGTCAACAAGTTCATGGGCCCGCTCAAGGTGCGCCCACGCATTCTCGGCAAAATCGCCACCGTAGCGCATAGCGTCGCGATCGCGGCGGTGGTCATCAATCTGCCCGGCGCCGATCGCATCCTGATGATGACGGCGGCGATCTCAATTCTTTCACTGGCCGATTACTTGCTGCACGGCTACGAAGAGGCGCAACCCGATCGCATCGCGCAGATGGGCACCGCCTGATGACGGCCAAGAAAAAACTACCGCCTCTCGTGGCGATCTGCGGCCGGCCGAATGTCGGCAAATCCACGCTCTACAACCGGCTGACCGGGCGGCAGAGCGCGATCGTGCACGACGAAGAAGGCATCACGCGCGACCGGCACTTCGGCATCGCACAGTGGCACGGCAAGCGCTTCCGCGTAGTCGATACCGGCGGCATTGTCGAATCTCCGATGGACCCGATTGTGCGCAAGATGCAGGAACAGGTGCGCCTGGCGCTCGCGGAGGCATCGGTCGTCGTACTGGTGGTGGACGGCCGTGCACCGCTCACGCGCGTGGACTACGAGCTGCGGGATGAACTGCTCAAGCTCGGCAAGCCCATTGTGCTTGCGGTGAACAAGCTGGACAACGAACAGCTCGAGCCGCTGCGGCACGAATGCCACGAACTTGGCATCGGCGAGCCGTTCGCGGTTTCATCGACACACGGCCTCGGCACAGACCTGCTTGTGGACGCGATCCTCGCGCATTTGCCGAACGCCCCGGCCGCAATAGAAAGACCTGAGCCGGACCCAGACGCCGAACACACCGAGGAAACGCGTCCTGCCCGAATCGATGACGGGATCACGCGGGTCGCCGTGGTTGGCCGGCCGAATGCAGGCAAATCTTCCTTCATCAACGCCCTGCTCGGTGAAGAACGGACCATCGTTCACGAAACCCCAGGCACGACCCGGGATGCCATCGACATCGAATTTCGCTACCAGGAGCGCGAATACCTGCTGATCGATACGGCAGGTATGCGCAAGAAGGCAGGCATCAAGACTTCAGTCGAACATTTCAGCGTGGCGCGATCGTTGCGCGCGATCCGCGGGGCCGATGTATGCCTCGTACTCATCGACGCGAAGGAAGGTATCGGCGAGCAGGACCTCAAGATCGTCGAGTACGCGACCGAACAAGGCACGCCCATGGCGTTGGTCTGGACCAAATGGGACCTGATCGAACAAAAGGAAAAACGCTTTGGAGAGATCAAAGAAGACATCGATCTCAAAGCGCCCTTCCTGCATTACGTACCGATGATCACCATTTCCAATGTCGAACGGACCCGCGTCTTCAAGACCCTCGAACTGGTCAACCAGCTTGCCGAAGCGGCGAAGAAGCGCGTGGCGACGGGTCCGTTGAATTCCTTCCTCGCGCGCACCAAGGACGAGCATCAGCCGCCGACCTTCAAGGGTAGCGTGCCGAAGATTCTCTACATGACCCAGACGAGCGTGAAGCCGACCGTGTTCGTGATGTTTGTGAACCGGCGAAAACTGTTTCACTTCAGTTACCTGCGGTATATTGAGAACCGCTTGCGCGCCGAGTACGGCTTTGAGGGCGTGCCGATCAAAATCGAACTGCGCGAGGGTAAGCCGGATTCATGATCGCGACCGCCGGGGCGGTGCTGCTTTCGTATCTGCTGGGCTCGGTGCCGACGGGCCTGTGGCTCGGGCTCTGGCTGCGCAAGGTCGATATTCGCGAGCACGGCAGCAAGAACATCGGCGCGACCAACACCCTGCGCACCCTCGGCAAGACGCTCGGCGCCATTGCGCTCCTGGGCGACATGGCCAAGGGTACGATTCCGGTACTGCTCTTCGCGCGATTGTCCGATTGGCCCTATGCGCCGATAGCCTGCGGGCTCGCCGCGATCTGTGGCCACACCTTTTCCGTCTTCCTCAAGTTTCGCGGCGGCAAAGGTGTCGCCACCAGCGCGGGCGTCTTCTTCGGCCTCGCGCCCATTCCCTTCGCGATCGCATTGGCGGTCTTCATCGCTGTATTCGCCGCTACGCGCATGGTAAGTGCGGGGAGCATTCTCGGCGCCGTAACCATGGCGGTGAGCGTCTTCCTGTTTCCGATCGACTCGATCGTTCGCGGCATGGCCGTGGCCGTGGCCGCCCTGATCGTGCTCCGCCACCGCGACAATATCCGGCGCATCCTGCAAGGCAAGGAAAATAAACTCTAAAACGCCTGCCGTTGATCCGCTATACATCGCGTGCTAGCGTAGTTGACACGAATCCGCGAGGAAGGAGAATCACTCATGGACATCACATCAACGGACATCATCGAGTTCGTGAAGGAATACAAGTTCTGGCTTGCGGTGGCGGTCCCCTTTGTCATTGGGATTATCGTCGTCAAAATTCTAAGTTAAGCGCAGGTTAGGGCGCCTAACGAAATTCCTCATCATACCGGCCAACTCGAACGCGCGGCATACTGTGGTTGCATTTTTACCGGCAACTTTCCGGATCGCCCGGGGATACACAACGCCAATCCTGTACGCCTCATCGCGGGCCGAAGAATCGGCGGCCCAGCCCGGCGTAGATGCCTGCGGGGCAGTCATTTAGGGGTTGGAAATGCCCGGAGGGGCTGATATACTCCGGCGCGTGGGGCGGCCCTGAAACTGCAGTAATCGAACGGGGGACGTACTCTATATATTCTTCAGTGGAAGGAGGTGGAAAAACTATGGCGGCCGAAAGTGTGAAGGACAAGGTGCGCAGAATCATCATGGAGCGCCTGTCGAAGACGGAAGACGAAGTGACCCTTGAAGCGCGGTTCATTGACGACTTGGGCGCCGACTCGCTCGACGTTACGGAGTTGCTGATGGCGTTGGAGGAAGAATTCAACGTGGACATTGACGACGAAGCCAACTCGATTGAGACGGTAGGCCAGGCGATTGAATATATTTCCGGAAAGATTTGATTACGGCCGTGGGGATTTCCGGCCGATAACGGATAGATGCCAGATAATGATGAAACGGCCCGGCCTGCGGAGCTCGATGACGCGGCTGGGCCGGTTTCTTTTGCAATGCCGACAAGGAGCGCGGTGAGCATGCGCAAAGTCGTGGTCACAGGGATGGGCGTCGTTTCCCCCGTGGGAAACGACGTCGCCACATTCTGGGCCTCGCTGATCGCCGGACGCTCCGGCATCGGCCCCACCACGCGCTTCGACACGACCGACCACCGCACTAAATTCTCCGGTCAGGCGGCGGAATGTATTCCCGCTGGGTTCACGCCCAAGGACATGCACCGCGTCGATCGGAACGCCGTCTTCGCTATAGAGGCGGCCGATCAGGCCTGGAAGCAATCGGGCCTCGATCCCGCGCGGATCAATCCGGATCGGGCCGGCGTCGTCGTCGGCAGCGGGATCGGGGGTATCGAGACGATCCAGGACGAAGTCATCCGCCTGCACGAGGGCGGCCCGCGTCGCGTGTCGCCCCTCATGGTGCCCAAGGGCCTGTGCAACATGGCCTCGGGCAGCATCGCCATCCGCCTGGGACTGCGTGGGCCGAACAAGGCCGTCGTCACCGCGTGTTCGACGGCGAACCACTGCGTCGGCGACGCGATCGACATGATTCGCCTTGGCCGCGCAGACATCGTGCTCGCCGGCGGCACCGAAGCGCCCATCATCCCCTTTGCCGTCGCCGGCTTCTCCTCAATGCGTGCGCTCAGCACGCGAAACGACGACCCGCAACGCGCGAGCCGCCCCTTCGACAAAGATCGCGATGGCTTCGTGATGGGGGAAGGCGCGGGAATTCTTGTATTGGAATCCGAAGAGCATGCGCGGGCACGGGGCGCCGAGATTCTCGCGGAGACAGCGGGACTCGGGGACTCGTGTGACGCGTTTCACATCACCGCGCCGGTCGAGGATGGATCCGGTAGTGCACGTGCGATTCGCTGGTCGCTCCAGGAAGCCGGTGTAAATCCGCAGGACGTGGACTACTACAACGCGCACGGCACGAGCACGCCGCTCAATGAGCCCGGCGAGGCCAAGGCCTTGCGCGCCGTCTTCGGGGAGAAGATGCCCCTCGTCAGTTCGACCAAGTCGATGACGGGGCATCTGCTGGGCGCGGCCGGGGCCATCGAAGCGATTGCGAGTATCATGGCCATCCGCGAAGGAATCATCCCTCCCAACATCAATTTCGAGACGCCGGATCCGGAGTGCCTGGTGAATCTGGTGGCCAATACGGCTCGGCAGGCGAAAGTTTCGGTGGTCGTCTCCAACTCTCTTGGATTCGGTGGGCATAACGCAGCGCTGGTCTTGCGGCGGTATGGGTGATACCGATCCCCGCGAAGCCGAACTGCGCGCGCTTGGTTCCCGGCTCGGCCTGTCGTTGAACAGCGTTCACCTGCTCGACCGCGCCCTGACTCATGCCTCCGCGGCGGGCGACTCCCAAGAATTGAATGGCAACAATGAATCCCTTGAGTTCCTTGGTGACGCAGTGCTCGGTCTGGCTGTTTCAGAGTGGCTTTACGCGCAAGTGCCCGATCTTTCGCCGGGCCAATACACACAGATGCGGGCGCGGGTCGTCAACAAGCAATCTCTCGCCCGCGTGGCTGAGGCACTCGGACTGGGGCAGGCAGTGCGGATGGGCCGCGGCGAAGAATCCACCGGCGGCCGGCGCAGACCGGGATTGTTGGCCGATTGCTTCGAGGCAGTGGTCGGCGCGGTGTTCCTCGAAGCCGGATGGCCGGCCGCGCGGGACTTTGTAGTGCGCACGTTACGCGCGGAGCTGGAATCCGCGCCGCATACGGCGGGCGAATGGGACTATCGTTCTCAATTGCAGAATTACTGCCAGTCGCGCCAGTGGCCTTTGCCGGAGTTTGAAGTGACGAGCGAATCCGGCCCGGAACACCGGAAAGTGTTTGAAGTCAGCGTGAAGATTCGCGGTGCGGCCGCAGGAGCCGGTCGCGGCGCGACGAAAAAAGAGGCGGAGCAAAGCGCGGCACGCGCCGCACTCGAGCGGGAAGGCGAGCAGTAAAGGCTGGACAGTGCGCTGAATGCTCCACGGCGGTCTGCGCACAATTCAACGATCGGAGATCTTGATTGCAATGGACACGGTACCTTTCCTCTGGATTTCGGCGGGCGCCAGCATAGTTGCATTAACCTTCGTCGCCTATCTCGTGCAATACGTGCTTTCGAAGCCGCAAGGCACGGACACGATGATTCATATCTCCAAACTCGTGCAGCAAGGCGCGATGGCCTTCATGCGGCGTGAATACACCTACGTCTACACCTTCGTCGCCGTCATTGCCGTGGCGATCTCGAGCCTCGGTGTCCTAAACCCGGAACTCGGCCTTGGCTGGAAAACCGCTGTCGCATTCGTCTCCGGCTCCCTGGCAAGCACGCTCGCCGGCTTTCTCGGCATGTACATCGCCACGCGCTCGAACGCGCGCACAGCGGCGGCGGCGGAATCCGGCGGCACAAACGCTGCGCTCGACATTGCCATTAGCGGTGGGGCGGTCATGGGCATGGGCGTCGTCGGCATTGCGCTGCTCGGCCTGGTCATCATCTACAAAGTCTTCGAGGGCGACCCGAGCGCCGTAAACGGCTACTCGATGGGATGCTCACTCGTCGCGCTCTTCGCGCGTTCGGGCGGCGGCATCTTCACCAACCGCTCCGACATGGGCGCGGACATGGTGGGCAAGGTCGAGTCCGGCATCCCGGAGGACGACCCACGCAATCCGGCGGTGATTGCGGACAACGTAGGCGATAACGTGGGCGACGTAGCCGGTCTTGGCGCGGACCTGCTCGAATCGTATGTGGGATCGATCATCGCCTCCGTCGCCATTCTTGGGGCGGTTGCCGCCAACCAGAGCCTCCCCGAATATCTCTTCGCCTATCCATTTGTCACAGCGTCGATCGGGATCGTCGGCTCGGTACTCGGCGTGATGTACGTCAAGCGTTTCGCGCGCACAAACCCGCAGGCCGCGCTGATGAATGGCACGTATATTAGCGCCCTCTTCACCGTCGTGGGACTCGCGACATACACCTGGCAGTATGGCGTTCCGTTCACCATCGAAGGGTATGACTACGGCGCTTGGGGGCCGTTCATCGCCGCTGTGCTCGGAATCGTGTCTGGCTCCATGATCGGCTTCTGCAGCGAGTACTTCACTTCGAGCAAATACAATCCGGTGCAGCGTATTGCGAAGGGATCTCAGCAGGGACCGGCGATCACAGTCACGGAAGGGACCGCAGCCGGGATGCAAAGCACGGCCATTCCGATTCTCGTGCTTGCGTTCACCATCGTGATTGCATACGCCACCTGCGGCGTGTATGGCGTCGCCATCGCATCGCTCGGCATGCTCGCGACGACGGGCATGGTCGTCGCTGTAGATTCGTATGGTCCGATCGCGGACAACGCCGGCGGCATGGCGGAAATGTCGCACATGGACAAGAGAGTCCGCGAGATTACCGACAACCTCGATTCAGTCGGCAATACTACGGCGGCGATTGGGAAAGGTTTCGCGATTGGTTCAGCGGCCTTCGCGGCGATCGGCCTGCTCACGGCGTTCATGGTGAGCACCAAACTCGCGGTGGAAGACATCAGCCTCCTGGAACCTCATGTGCAGGCCGGTATCCTGATCGGCGGCATGCTGCCCTTCCTCTTCTCTTCGCTTCTGTTTCGCGCCGTGGGGAATTGCGCGAACACGATGATCGAAGAAGTGCGCCGCCAGTTCCGGGACATTCCCGGACTGAAAGAAGGCAAGGCGGGCGTCATGCCGGACAGTGCAAAATGCGTGGACATCGCTACGAAGGGCGCCATCGCGGGCATGATCGTCCCCGGCCTCATTGCCGTGGCGTTTCCGATCGCGACCGGCTTCGTCCTCGGGTCGGCAGGCCTGGCAGGAATGCTCCTCGGCGCGCTGGTTACCGGCGTGATGCTCGGCATCTCCACCGCGAACAGCGGCGGCGCGATGGACAACGCCAAGAAATTCATCGAGGCCGGCAACTTCGGCGGCAAGAACTCAATCGCGCACAAGGCCGCCGTCGTCGGCGACACCGTGGGCGATCCGCTCAAGGACACCGTCGGGCCCTCCATCAATATCCTCATCAAATTGATGTGCGTGATTGCACTCGTGCTTGCGCCGCTCTTCGGCGACGGGCTGTTCTAAACGCCAAGCAAACTAAAACTCGATGGGTGGCGCACCGTAGTCGTCGATGAGAATCTTGCGGGCCTGGCCTGCGGTAAAAAGCGAGCCGGTGATCACCAGAGGGATGCCGAGAGCCTGCGCCTGCGCAATGCCGCGCGCAATGGCGTCCGGCAGCAAATCGATACGCTCGTGGGCAAACGCCTGCGCACAAGCCGCGAGCGCCGTTGCGGGCAAGGCCCGCGGGCCCTCGAATTGGGTCAGGATAAGCGCATGAGCCTTGGGCGCGAGCGCTGCCAGGATCGCCGAGGCGTCCTTGTCGCTGGAGACCGCGAGCACCACTATGCAGGGCTGGTCGAGCGCGCGGGCGAGTTCCTGCGCGCCGGCAGCGTTGTGCGCTACGTCGATGATGGTCTCCGGCGAATCGAGCACGCGTTCTAGACGGCAGGGCCACCGCGCCGCGGACAGGCCCGTCTCGATCGACCCGACATCGATCCGCGGGCACATCCCCCGCAGTTCGAGGGCCGCAGCAACGGCAAGCGCGGCGTTGTCTCGCTGGTAAGGCCCGGGTAGACCGAGCGGCACCCCTTTGAGATGGACGCCAAGGCCGTCGAAGGTGAAGTGTTGTGCGCGCGGCGGACCCTCGATAACGCACGTAAAATCGCGACCAAGTTGCCGCACGGGTGCATGGAGTTCATGCGCGCGCGCGCGAATCACTTCTGAAGGGCCAGAGTGCGGCTCACCCAGGACGAGCGGCACACCCGGCTTGATGATACCCGCCTTCTCAAAAGCGATTTTTTCGACGGTATCGCCGAGATACTTCGTATGCTCAAGCGATATATTCGTAATCACGCTTACTTCGGGTTGCACGACATTGGTCGAATCGAAACGCCCACCCATCCCTACTTCAATCACGCCGACATCGACACCTTCTTCTGCGAAATGCCGGAAGGCGACCGCTGTGCACAACTCGAAAAACGTTGGCACGATGTGGATGCGCTCCGCGAGTTCGCGGAAATACTCAATCTGGAGGTCGAGATCCTCTGCCGTAATTAGCTCCTTATCGACAAGAAATCGTTCGCGAACGCTGACCAAATGCGGGCTGGTAAATCGGCCGGTGGAATATCCGGTCGCGCGCAGGATCGCGTCGATCATCGCGGTGACGCTGCCCTTGCCGTTTGTGCCCGCGACGTGGATGGTCGTGTATTTGGTCTCGGGGTGGCCCGCGGCCTCCATGAGGCCCTGGATATTCTCGAGGCCGAGCTTGATACCGTGCAATTCGAGACTGTAGAGGTACTCGACGGGAGTCACGGTATCGTCCGCGAGGGCCGCGCTATTGCGGCGTCATATAGGCCAGGAGCTTGCCAAGGAAGGGCCGCATCTCGTTGCGCTTGACGATGCGATCCACGAAACCGTTCTGCGACTGGAACTCCGCTGTCTGAAAGCCTTCCGGCAGCTTTACCTTGAGCGCGCTCTCAATCAGGCGCTTGCCTGCAAAGCCGATGTTCGCACCCGGCTCGGCCAGCATCACGTCGCCCAGGCTCGCGAAGCTGGCGTATACGCCGCCGGTTGTCGGGTCGGTCAGCACCGAGATAAACGGCACCCCGGCCTCGTTCATCTGGCGGACGGCGTCGGCCGTCTTTGCCATCTGCATGAGCGCGACAGTGCCTTCCTGCATGC